>Ga0164310_10001442_pt1 | contig 13413 bp, 11 predicted proteins | sample GuaBasSedimGuay1_FD_121795 | JGI IMG/M metagenome (GOLD analysis project Ga0164310, IMG submission 121795) | Subseafloor sediment microbial communities from Guaymas Basin, Gulf of California, Mexico - Guay1, Core 4569-9, 0-3 cm | ecosystem: Environmental > Aquatic > Marine > Hydrothermal vents... | reverse complement strand
TGCTCAAGCATCGGGCTGAAAGGACAAAGCCCGCTGAAGCGGGCTCAGGGCGTTTTAGCGCCCTTCGTCCTCTTAAGCCTGGACGTTTACGTCCAGGCCTTCCGGCGACAGCCCCACGAATCCGCGAAGAACCAACTTTTCTCGGCGATCCCAGCGTCTCTGCGGTGAAAAAGTGAGCCAGTACACGCACCAACACGATTGGGGGAGACCACCTATTGGCTTCCTCCCCTCTACAGAAGCAGGGTTTCGGGCGAGGGGAGGGGGACGGTGTCAATCCCCAACCGTCTCAGAACCTTGATCTTCTGGTGGTGATTCCTCCGCATCGGTTTCGGGTGGTGCTTCTTCCCCTTCTTCTTCAGATTCAGTGACCGACGTTTCACTCTCTTCATGCTCTTCCGGCAGCCACGCCTCGCCGGCCGGAGGGACCGGCGTGGGCAGCGGGTACTCCTGCGTCCCAAACCGGGTGAGGACCACCGCGCCCAGGCCGATGCTGGCTACCACTACGAAGAACAGGAAGCCCAGACAGTATGGCACGTAGGTCAGCAGGGTGATGATCAGCAGGCCGATGAGCACCGCCACCACCTCGGACGCCGGCTGCCGGACGTTTAGCGCCTCCAGGAATCGCTGCCCGACCATCAGGCCGATCGCGATCCACCCAAACAGGACGGCGATCACCAGGGCCAGCAGGAGTAGGAGCCCGAAGGGGCTGAAACAGCAGGTGAAGAACAGCAACACGGCCAGGATGGTGGTGACGGTCAGGATTGTGAACCCAACGCCCAGGCTCGGCAATGGCGAGCCAAGCACAACGCGCGCGACCTGATTCGTCTGGCGGGGCAGAAAGATGATGACCAGTACGCCCAGGGCCATGATCGCCAGGGTGAAGAAGATGGCTTGCAAAGCCCTCATCACATTTCCGAAGAACCAGTTCTCGAGGGGATATCTCTCGGTCTGCCAGTGGCGGGGCAGGCGGAAGTTGAAGAATCGAGAGTAGCGGCCCTCGAACCCTTCGATCACTTCCCCGCTCACCTTAGCTCCTTCGTCCCGCTGCAATAGCCCTCCGATGACCACTACCTGGCCATCGACAACGGCCGTGGCCCGCAGGTGAGCGTTTCCACCGAATACCACCATGTCCCCATCAACCTGGCCGGCGATGTCAACATTCCCGCCCATGAGTGTCACATCGCCTTTCACACGACTGTCCTCTTCCAGGGTAACATTTCCGCCGAACACGACCAGGTTCCCGTCCAGGGTCTCGCCTGAGGGCAGGGTGAAGTCACCTCCGAAGATTACCTTGTCTCCGTTCGGGCCATCAGCGAATACCGGCGTGGCGGGCACCAGAATAGCCAGAACCAACAGACAGAGAATTAACAGTTTCTTCACAGTGAACACCTCCTTCTAGAAGCTGTGATTACTCGCATTCCGTCGGGCCACGGGCCCGACCTACGCCTGGCGTAGCACGGATACCGGCCTTAGCAAGCGACCAATCAACACGCGCAGCCAGAGCGCGGTCAGTACCAGGACGGCGAGATTGTAGGTCAGACAGACCATCACTCCCGGTGAGCGGATGCAGGCGACTATTGTCAGCCGGAGTGCGTTGAGCACGGACTCCACCAGGGACAGCAACTCCGTGATCACGAACAGTCCGCGCCACGCCGCCGGGGTGGTCATTAGCAGGTACAATGAGTACAGTGGGCGCACGATTTTTCCCGCCGAAGCAAGAGCAACGGGCACCAGGATAAGAGCCCCTACCACCAGGGAAAGCGCGCCAAAGACGATGTGCTGTCGTGACTCACGCCTGACCAGGCGGGCGCTCACCCGCGCCGTGAAACCGGCCGGGGGGCTGATCAATGGAGCGGTGGTGAACAGCCGCTCAACTCGTTGCAGCGCGTCCCATTGTGCTTGACAGGCGTCGCAAGTCCGCAGATGCTCGCGCAGATCGCGTTCCGCCGCCGCACCCAGTTGATGATCCAGGGCCAGGGACATTTGTTCACTGAATTGTGGACAGGGTTTGGAGGCTTGCACGTTCGACGTCATCGCCTTATCCTCCTCCTCGGGCGGTCTGTACTGCACCGATTGTAGTTGGCATTTTATCCTCGTCCGCCTGGGATGCCGCCCGAACCAGCATCTCACGCGCGCGATGCAGGCGGCTTTTGATCGCACTTTCCGTCAGGTTCATCACCTCGGCGATCTCTCGATAGGAGAAATCGTACCAGTAGCGGAGGATTATTGGAGCGCGGTAGTGCGGAGGCAAAGTCGCCAACAGGGACTGTACAGCATCGCGTTTCTGATTTTCGATCAGCCGCTCTTCCGGCTGTGGTCGCTCACTGGCTATCCCTTGCCAGGGCGGAAGCTCCTCCAGTGAGATCAAGTTGAAGCGGCGGCGGCGCAGGCGATCAATGCAGTAGTGAGAGGCGATGGATAGTAACCAGGAAGCGAACTTGCGCGTTGGATCATAGGTGCGCAAGCGGGTGTAGGCGCGGATGAACGCTTCCTGGGCTGCATCCTCGGCCTCCTGCGCGTTGCCCAACATGCGGTAAGCTAAGTTATACACGGGGGTCTGGTAAGCCTCGATCAGGCGCGTAAACGCTTCCTTGTCCCCCCTCAGAGCCTGCTGGATCCAGACCTGTTCTTGCTCCATTCTTTTTCCGCCTCGTTCCTCCTCGCTTTATATACGCAGTACGAGGGAGTGAGGTTTCATGTTTCACCTGAAGTTTGACAGCAAGCCAATGTAAGAGTATAATCGCGGGCACAATACTACGTGGAGGTAAACACAACTGTGGAATCTGATTACGAACACCCGACCGCCATTGACGATCTGACCCCGAAAATGAAGTTGCGGGGTACCGTCAGGCGCGTAGCACTCTTCGGTGCATTTGTAGACGTCGGTGTGGGTCAGGATGGGCTGGTCCATATCTCGGAGATCAGCTCAGAGCGCATTAACCGCGTGGCCGACGTACTATCCCCAGGCGACGAAGTCACCGTGTGGGTGAAAGCCGTGGACGTCGAGAGGGGACGCATCAGCCTGACCATGATCGAGCCGCCGGAACGCACAATGCAGGACCTCAGGCCAGGGATGATGTTGACCGGGACGGTGACCAAGCTCATGCCTTACGGAGCCTTCGTGGACATCGGCGTGGGCCGCGATGGCCTGGTGCATATCAGTGAGATGTCCACTGACTACGTGAAGCATCCCTCGGAGGTGGTTGGGGAGGGCGAAGAGGTCATGGTGCGGGTGGTCAACGTGAACCGCCGCAAGGGCCAAATCCAGCTCAGCATGAAAGATCTGCCCGCGGATGAGATCGAGGACGAAGAGGAGGAGGAAGCTCTCTCCACGGCAATGGAGCTCGCCTTGAAGGAGGCCCTTGCCAGAAAAAAGTCCAAGTCCCAGGAGCGGCAAAAGAAGCGCGGAAGCCGTCCGGCGCATGACGAGTTGGACGAAATTTTCTCTCGCACGCTGAAGCTGCAACGTGACTAAGAGCCTGTCCGCAAAACACGAGATGGTGGGCTGAGAACCCCGTTTTCTTGGTGAAAACGGGGTTCTTGGGGGTTTTTTCAAATGGGCTGGCTCCAGGCTACATGGAGCGCATCATCTCCTTGATTCGCGCAGTCATGGCCAGCCCCTTCTCGAAGGGACGTTGCCACATGTTCCGCCCGAAGATCAGCCCGGTAGCGCCCTGTTCCATGCAGATCCGGGCTTTCTCCAGTAAGTCCTCGTCGCTGATCTTGCTCCCACCCGAGAAAAGGACCATTGTCCGTCCCGCCGAGGCGATCACCTTGCCCACGGCCGAGGCGTAGTCCATCTCTTTGTACAGAGTGTCGTAGGGCTTGGGACTCTCGGCATTGCGCGGATCCTCAAACTTGGGCACGTTGAGTTTGACCACGTCGGCCCCCAGTTCATTGGCCACGCGGGCGGCGTAGTCCACCGCGTACAGGCTATCGCGTCCCCCCTTTTTGTTAATGGCCTCGCCGCGCGGGTACGCCCAGATAATCAGGGGCATGCCGTAGCGATCACAGTCGGCGCGGATGTTCATCAGCTGCACGATGTCATCGCCCTGCGCTGGCGAGCCGACGTACAGAGTGTAGCCCACCGCATCTGCCCCCAGTGCCACCGCGTCCTCGACGGTGGCCGTCTGTGGCGAAAAGGCCCAATCATCGGGCGGAACGTTGGTCTTGCCATTGAGTTTGAGCACCAGAGGTACCTGGCCCGCGTATTTGCGCATGTACTTGTGGGCCAGCCCGATGTGGAACACGATTCCCGAGTACCCGCCTTCCAGGGCCAGGCGACACTGATAGTCGGGATCGGCGCTGGGCGGGTTGGGAAAGAAGTCCACCGGCCCATGTTCCAGTCCCTGGTCAATGGGCAGCAACAGCATGGTACCGTTGCCCGGCCCATGCTCGTACAGGAGCCGGTGCAGGCGGGTGCGCTTGCCCAGGCTCAGGTCCAATTCGTCCAGAGTTGGTCGTTTGGTCATGATATAACCTCCGCTGGTCCCCCTGTAGAGTGTTGGTGACGTGTCTCGCCCGAACGTGAACGTTCGGGCTATGAGATGCAAGGCCCTCCGGGCCTCTGGAGCCCCCGGAGGGGGCTTCCCCACCTCGTAGCCGGGCGGTTTAGCGCCCGGCGGGGCAGACGAGGAGCACCAACACACAAGGGGGAGACTACCTAACCTCCGATAGAGTCTTATCTGCGCTCACGGGGCTGACGGTGGAGTCTTCCCCTCCGCGCCGTTGGCCAGACTTACATCTCCGCGCGTTCCTTGTGAGCTGCTTCGCTGCTTGTTTCCTCTTCCTTCTCCACAATGCGGAACAGTTTATCGGGCCCACTCAGGCGATCCACGTAAAGCACACCGTCCAGGTGATCAATTTCATGCTGGAGAGCACGGGCTAACAGGCCATTGGCCTCAATGCGCACCTTGCGCCCCCGTCGGTCTAGCCCCTGGACGATGACCTCCGTCGCCCGTTCCACGTAGCCCACGAAACCGGGCACGGACAGGCATCCTTCTTGCTCCTCTTCACTTCCCCTGGCCGACACCAGCTCCGGGTTAGCCAGGAAGATGGGCTGTCCGGTCAGGGGATTGCCATCTTCTTCCTCGGGCAGCTCTAGGACAATCACTCGCAGCCCAACTCCGATCTGCGGCGCTGCCAGACCAATGCCCGGTGCAGCGTGCATGGTCTCCAACATGTCGTCGAACAACGCTTGGACGCGCTTATCCACCCTTTTCACCGGTCGCGCTTTCTGGCGTAACCGGGGATCAGGAACAGTTAGTATCTTACGAATGGCCATACTCCCTCCCTCCTGGATGATATGAATAGAAATGAGTTGGAAGCTGGTCGGTAGGCAAGCTTCCCATAACGCGGTTAGGAAGCCGCGCCTGCACCCAACTCATCACCTAAACCCTAAGCGAAAAAGCCAGTCTCTTATTGACCTACATATACCACGCCTCGCTTGGCATCCAGGGTGACTTTCTGCCCGTCGCTGAGGATTTTCGTCGCTCCCTTTGCGCCGATCACGGCCGGAATGCCCAGCTCCGTGGCCAATATCGCACCGTGGGAATCTACCCCTCCTTCCTCGGTCACCAGCCCAATTGCCCGTCGCACCAGGGGCACACAGGTGCGGTCAGTGTGAGTGATGACAATAATTGCGTCGGACTCCAGAGGCACGGGTTGGGTGATGGGCGGCTCTAGCCGCCGCACCCGGCCGCTGACCACCTGCTCGCCTAGTCCCTTGCCGCGAACCAGTATTCGCTCGATGATGTGCACTTTCATCAGGTTGGTCGTCCCCGGCGCGCTGCCCGCTGCTCCAGCGGTGATTACAACCACGTCTCCCTCATGGGTGAATCCGTGATTCTGCGCAGCCTGCACCGCCCTGGCGATCATCTCGTCGGTGTTGGCCGTGCGTCTGGCCAGCAGTGGATACACTCCCCAGTACAGGAGCAACTGGCGCTGGACGATGGGACTGGGGGTGACGGCGACGATTGAGCAGGTCGGGCGGTATCTGGCGACGGTGCGAGCCGTGTAGCCGGAGATGGTGGGTGTGATGATAGCCGCTGCGTCCAGGTCGCGGGCGGTTTCGCAGGAGGCGTGGCTCACCGCCTCGGCCACAACGGACACCGGCCCACACTCCCGTGGCGGGCGTCTCGCTGTGCCCCACTGGCTGCGCTCGGCTTCCTGGGCGATGCGTACCATCGTCTGCAAAGCGAGCAGGGGATACTTGCCTACCGCCGTCTCCCCGGAGAGCATGATGGCGTCGGTGCCGTCGAGGATGGCATTGGCCACGTCTGATGCCTCGGCGCGGGTGGGGCGTGGGTTGCGAATCATGGAATCGAGCATCTGGGTGGCAGTGATCACCGGCTTGCCGATGGCATTACAGTGGGCGATGATCATTTTCTGTACCATGGGCACCAGCTCCGGCGCAGTCTCAATGCCCAGATCGCCCCGGGCAACCATAATACCGTCAGCGGCAGCGATAATGGAATCAATGTTCTCCACTGCTTCCGGCTTCTCGATCTTGGCGATCACCGGCACCGGCCGTCCGAAAGGTGATTGCTCACGGATCATGTCCTTGAGTTGCAGCACTTCGTCGGCCTGGCGCACGAACGAAAGGGCGATCCAGTCCGCCTGATGTTCCAAAGCAAAGCGGAGATCTTCCCGATCCTTGTCGGTGATGGCCGGGATGGAATACGAAGCATGGGGCAGGTTCATACCCTTGTTCGATTTCAACAGCCCGCCGGTGATCACCCGGCAGGTGACGTCCTCCTCGGTGGTAGCACTTACCTCCAGTTCTAGCAGGCCGTCGTCAATGAGGATGTGGTCACCGGGCTTTACTGCCCGCGGCAAGTCGTGGTACTGCACCGGCACCTCACCCCGGTGACCGACGATAGGGCGGGTGGTGAGCACGATTTCCTCACCCTCTTCGAGGAGCACGCCCTCGCCTTCCATCTGTCCTACCCGCAATTTGGGACCTTGCAGGTCGGCCAGGATGGCCACGGGCCGGTTCACCTCGGCGGCCACGGAGTGGATGCGGGTGATGATCTCCGCGTGCTGTGCCTGGTCGCCGTGGGAGAAGTTGATGCGGGCGACGTCCATGCCCGCCAGGACCAACTTGCGTAGCATGTCTGGTGTATGGCTGGCCGGCCCAATGGTACAAACTATCTTGGTGCGCAGCATAACCCAATCCTCCCTCTCGGCTTAGGACTGCTCCGTGGACGCGGAATCCGCTTCGGCCAGGGGCAGAGTGAAGGTGAAAGTGGTACCATGTCCCATCTGACTCTCCAGCCAGATCTGTCCCCCGTGGGCTTCGATCAACCCCTTGGCAATGGACAGCCCCACTCCCGTTTCCCCCAGGCCGGGCACAGATGGGCGCTCACCGTAATGGCGAGCGAAAACGCTGGCCTGATCTTCGGGGGCGATGCCGCCGCCTGAATCTGTGACCGCGATGACCAGTGCCCGCTCCATTCCTCCGGCGTGGGAACCCAGCTCGTCCGCTGTGCGCACTTCCACCGACACGCCAATACGCCCTCCTACGGCGGAACACTTGTACGCATTGGACAGGAGGTGGGTGAGAACGTGTTGTACGCCACTGGGATCGGCCAGGGCGAGGGGCAGATCGTCCGGGATTGATCGTTCTATAGTGAGGTCTTTATCGGCAAGCTGCGCCTGAATCTCGGCCAGCACCTCGTCCAGCAGCGAGGGGATATCGGTTGGCTCTGGACTGATCCCTAGCTTGCCGCTGTCGATGGCGGCTACTCCGATCAAGTCGCGTAACAAGTTCACCATGCGTTTGGTGTTGACTTTGATGCGCTGCAGGAAATGGTTCTGTGTCTCGGTCAATGGCCCTACTGACTGTTCCAGCAGGAGGTCGGCGTAACCCATGATGGCCGTCATGGGCGTCTGCAAATCGTGGGAGATGGTAGCTATGAATTTATCCCGCGAGCGACGGTCATCGCGTTCACCGCTCACGTCGCGCAGGATGGTGACCGCTCCCTGCCACTCACCCTGAGCGTGGAGCAGGGGGGCAAACATGGCTTGCACCGTGTGCTCGTCAATGGTCAACGGCGTCTCCACAGCCTCGATCTCACTGCCCGGCTCCTCCGCTCCCAATCGGGCCGCAGCCTTGAGGATCAGGTAAGTCTTGGACCAGCGGGGATCCGTGCATACCACGGGCAGTGGCTGGCCCACCAATTGCCCGGCGGGCTGGTGAAGTATGCGGGCGGCGGCACTGTTGGCCAGGAGCACCCGATCACTGGCGTCGCTGATGAGCACACCGTCGCTCAGGCATTCCAGGACGTCATGGAGGAGAGCGTCCGACTGAGGCTCAACCGCCGGAGCTTCGGGGATTTTCTCCTCAGTTCCCGCTTTCTCTGCGGGCAACAGATGGCTGGCCAGCCGCTCGATGGTCTGCTCCTGGGCGTCCAGATAGGTGGTCAACGATTCGACGATGGCTACCTGCTGGCGGAGTTCCTGGGCCAACCGCGTCGCGCTGCGCATGGTATTCCGTATTTCTTGCCCCTGGGTCTGCAAGACCTGGAGCAACGCTGATGGACTGATCTCGCCGGTCTCCGGGGCGGGCGTTGGATGAGGTGGCGAGGGCGGTATGGCCCGCTGTCGGGCCTGCTCCTCCATCACCTGGTAGGCACGGGAATTGTGGATAGCGACGACGGCGTAGTCGGCCAGCCCGGTTAGCAGGCTAACATCGTGATCATCAAAGGGCAGCCCCTCCACCTTCTGGCCTGTGGAAATCACGCCGATGACGATATCCCCGACTTTGATGGGCACGTGCAGGTAGGATCGGGAGGGTTCACCGTGGTTGTGCACCAGCACTGGTTGCCCGCTGTTCAGAGCTTGCATGGCGGATGCGTTGACCTCTGGCTGGGGTTGCAGGCAATGGGCTTGCTCTTCGGTGGCACTCTTTGCGGCCAGCACGTGCAGATCGCCGGTGGCCTCGTTCACCAGGGCCAACGAGCTTTCACTGGCGGCGGTCAAGTACACGGCGGCATCCACGATGCGCGGCAACAGTTTCTCCCACTCCAGCACCGAGAGCATTCGCCGGCCCATCGCGCTCAGAACGCGCATGTCGTGTATCTGGCGCTCCACCTGACGATCTGTGAAGGCTGTACTGGGCATGGCTCGCCGTTCGGCCCGGCGGTGGGCCAGGGCGCGATGCACCGCACGGCGCATGGTCTCGGCATCGTCGGGCCGGGTGACGTAGTCCTGAGCTCCCAGGTGCATGGCCTGCACAGCATCCTCTAGCGAGCCTTGGCGGGTGACGAGGATGACGGCACTGGAACATCGTTGCTCGCGGAGGCGCTTCAACAGGGGCAGACCTCCATCGGCCATGTCCGCGTTCAGGATGATCAGGTCGGGGCTCATGTCCAAAGCCTTGCGTTGGGCTTGCTCGCCGTTCTGAGCTATCAGGATTGTGAGGCCCTGCGGGGTCAGGACGCGGGTCATCAGGAATTCAATGTAATCCCGACGGTCGTGTGCAATTAGCACGGTTTCCCTGGATATGGCCATTCCTTCCTCCACGAAAGTCTGTGGCGAGCTCGCAACGCTCGTTGGGCTCCCGTGTTAATCATATCACAAAAGTGGCAATCTTACAACCCGCCGTATTCTTTCATCAATGATTTTGCACTTTTTACCGAAAGGAGCGAGTTCTAGCCATGAAACGAAAACGGGGCGGCTCACTCCGCCCCGTCGTCTTTGCGCCCCTTGATTCGGCCTTCTCTGACAAGCCATCTCATCGCCAGGCATGGCCAGCACGGAAAGCGCATCCACTTTTGTTCCTATGGCGGCGACTGGACTCGAACCAGTGACCAAGGGCTTATGAGTCCCCTGCTCTGCCACTGAGCTACGCCGCCAGCTTTCGGTGGCAGATTATAGCACAATCGCCTTTCTTTGGCAAATCTCGGGTGGCAGAGGGCCGGTGCGACTCCGGTCATGAGCTCATCTCCCGCTCAAGAACGCCGGTCAGACAACCGATGCCGCCGGCCGCCTTCAGTAGCTCGTCCACCTCGACCGTCTGGCAGACGATGCCGGCATCCTGGTAGAACGCCTGGGTGATGGGATTGCCCGCTGCCATCAGGATCCGCCGTGGGCCTAACGTCACGAAGTTGAGCGCCATGCCGCGAACTGCCTCCTCTTCGTCGGGCAGGAAAAGGACGGTGTACCCGCGTGCTCGCAACGCTTCAACAGCCGCGTAGGGCACTCGCCCCGCCCAGGCAATAGCCAGGTTCCGGTCGGCGAAACGCAATTGCCCCATCAGGTGCATCACCCCATAGGGTAGTCCAACGGGGACGACCTCGACTCCCATCTCCTGAAGTAAGCTCGTCACTTGCGCTGCCCCCTCGGCGTTGGTCCGTAACCCCGTCGCTAGCAGGACTGTCCGTGGGTCAATCCAGGCTGCATCCGCCCCCTCAAAGGTCCCTCTCCCTCGCACGCTGTGCAGGATGGGGATGCCCAACTCGGCCAGTTGCCGGGCGACGAATCGCTCCTCACCCGCGCGCACGGTGGAGGCTGGCCGGCCCAGAATCGCCCCTTCCGGCGTCATGAACATCAGGTCGGCGACGAACATCAGGTTGGGGGGCGGCGTCTCGGCTGGTTCGACGTAGTACACGGCGACGCCTGCGTCCCGGTATGCCTGGGCCAGGGCGTCGTGTTGCTGCCGTGCCCGGCCAACGTCCAGTGGGGCGAGCATTTGGGCCCTGTCTGGGGCCGCCAGGTCTCCCAATTCCGATCCTGGCCGGTGGAGGAGGACGGCTTTGAGCGGTGCCCACTCGTTCGTCAGGCCACACGCCCCCCAGACCTTCCCGATCTCCTGGCGTAAGGAAGTTTTGCGTGGCGACCAGCCCGCCCCGCCGTAGGCAGCGGCTGTAAAGATGCTTGTCATAGTGAACCTCGTTTACCCCAGCAGCTTCCGGATTTGCTCAAAGACATCGTCCAGCATGGCCTGGGTCAGACGGCCTGTCTGGGTGTTCTGTCGGCTGGGGTGGTAGGAAACGATCAACGTAGGCAGAGGTGAATCGAACTCGTAGCGGGCACCGTGGCGAAAGGACAGACGCGGAACGTCCACGCCCCGCTCCCGCAGCAACGACAAGTAGCCTTCAAAAGCGATGTGTCCCAGGGCCAGCACGACCCGCAGCGGAGAAAGCAGGTCCAGTTCCCGCGCCAGGTAGCCCCGACAGTTGATCTGTTCCTGGCGGGTCGGCCGGTTCTTTGGCGGAGCACACCGCACCACGGCGGTGATGAAGACGTTGCGCAATTCCAGGCCGTCGTCTCGATGCCGCGACGTGGGTTGGTTGGCAAACCCGGCGCGGTACAAAGCCGCGATCAGTGTGTCTCCCGAACTATCGCCCGTGAACATACGTCCTGTGCGATTGGCTCCGTGAGCTCCTGGTGCCAAACCCACAATCAGGAGTTGTGCGTTACGGTCGCCGAAGCCCGGCACGGGACGTCCCCAGTATTCCCAGTCCCGAAAGGCCCGCCGTTTAGTGCGGGCGATTTCCTGGCGATAGGCCACCAGCCGGGGGCAGGCCTCACAGGTTATGATACGGCTATTCAGTTCCCCCCACGATTCCGTCTGCGTGGTGAGCGGATCCTCCATTCTCTCTCTCCCTCTGCCGGCAGTGGCCTTTGCCCTTTTGGATTCCACCAGACGTATGAACAGCGGGTTGCGATAACCCCCTCGCAACCCGCTGTACGGTGTGTTGTCAAAAGCTGGTTACTGGCTGCTCAACGCGGCGTTGGCCTCCTCGACGGCCTTGTCCAGGGTAGACTGAACGTCGGCACCGTTGATGATCTCGGTCATGGCGTTGCCGATGATGCCACGCACTTCCTGCCAACCGGGGATGTTGGGCTCTGTGCGGCCGTATTTGACCCAGCTCCAGGCCTGGGCGTACATTGGCTTGCTGGCAAAGTAGTCGGTCATCTCGGCCGCAGCCGACGCGCGCACCGGGAAGTAGCTGGAATCCTCGGCCCACCTGGCTGTCTGCTCTGTGTCTGTGAACCACTTGATGAAGAGCCAGGCTGCCAACTGCCGCTCTGGCGTGGTCTTGAAGACGCACACGCTGGGGCCATAGAGGTCCACTACCGGCTCAGTGGTCTCATGCGGCGGCAGAGCGATGCCCCACTCGGAGTCAGGCGCGTTGGTCTCGAAAGCGCTGACCCAGTACTTGAGTCCCGCAGTGGAGCCCAGAGCAAAGGCAGCCTTATTACTGGAGACGTCGGTCTGGTCGCCGTATTTCTCGGCCGGTTGGTAGGCCGTCCCTTCCTGGAACATGCGCTGGATCATGGTCATCGCTTCCACGGCCTCGGGGCCGTTAAAGACCGCCTTGCCATCCTTGATGATGTCACCACCACGAGTAAAGGTGTAAGTAGCAAAGTTGGACGCGCCGCCCACGTAAGCGTAGCCGCCCAGGACGTCGCCGCCCAGCGCAGTCACAGCCTTGCTCATCTCCTCGAACTCGGCCCAGGTGGCCGGCGGATGATCGTAGCCCGCTTGCTCCAGCAGCGTCTTGTTGTAGTACAGAACTTCCATGCTGCGGTTGGGCGGGAAGCTCATCAACTTGTTGTCGTAGTACGGGTTGCGGTCTCCGGCCAGGAAAGCGGGAAAGATGTCCTGCAGGTCGGCCTCGGTGAGGCCGTACTTGGCGCTGGCCACGTAGTCGTCCAGGGCCACCACGTCGCCGTTGAGGGCGTAGTCAGCGGCCTGGTTGGGATAGGCCACCGCCAGGTCGGGCGGTTCGCCGGCGGCCAAAGCGGCCATGATCTTCTTGTAGATGTCACCGTAGTAGCCGCCATACTCGGGGATGACCTTGATGCCCCACTCGTTGGTGGCGTTGAATTCATCAATCATGTCCAGCAGCACTTCTTCGTGCTTTTTGGTGGAAACGTGCCAGAAGACGATTTCCTGGCCGGTGGGGTCTATCTGGCTGATCGCGTCCAGCGGTTCGGGGGTGGGCGTGACTTCTTTGACCACCTCTTTCTCAACAACCTTGGTGACCTCTTTCGTCACTTCTTTCTGAACCTCGCGGGTTACTTCGATGGTCTGTGGGGTGCAGGCGGCCAACACCATAGCAACGACCATCACTATGGCCACCGTGCCAAACCAAACTTTGTGCTTCATCTTATCCTCCTTATTTTCTCCTGGAAAGAGTTAGGTACACAACGAATACCTTGTTCGCCGGGATACGATTTGGATTCGCTTAAGCGCATCACCTCCCTTGGTGCCTTATGATGAAAAATTCCCATTTCCCTGGGATGGTTCACAAATAGGTTGACACTTGGCGCCGTAAGCCGCCCGGACATCAAGTGTCCGGGCTAGATATACTAAGCGCACGCTAAAATTTCAAATTTCTCCGTCATCAAACTTGCCAGTTCGTCGGCGTACTCTTCCAGATTGTCCAGCACCTTATCAAT
>Ga0164310_10001439_pt1 | contig 13428 bp, 14 predicted proteins | sample GuaBasSedimGuay1_FD_121795 | JGI IMG/M metagenome (GOLD analysis project Ga0164310, IMG submission 121795) | Subseafloor sediment microbial communities from Guaymas Basin, Gulf of California, Mexico - Guay1, Core 4569-9, 0-3 cm | ecosystem: Environmental > Aquatic > Marine > Hydrothermal vents... | reverse complement strand
GCCACATTCTCGGGACCATACCTCTCTGAAGCTTCCTTCACATAATTTAGTATCTTATTTTGTGACCAGACCTCTTCAGGGGACGTGGGGGTTACTGGAACTGCACCCAACCCTATCTTCTTCCCGCTTGATTCTAGATCTCTCCTATTATAATATGATAGATTCGTGGGAAATTCTGAGAATGCATGACTGAGGATGGATACAGTAGGTAGCTGGAGGAGGAGGTTGCATAGTTTAGGATTGAGTTCACCACATATATGGAGGAAGACTTCATCACTTGGAAGCTTTTCAAGCATATGTGATAAGATTCGAATAGAGTGAGTATATGGAAGATACCCTGCAGAGATTCCAGGTTCATCCACCTGTAGGATGCAGCCAATATTATGGAGCTCTAGGAGGAGAGGAATCAGGGCCTCAGCGAGGTCCTCATATAGCTTCATGTCCATGATGCTGGAGTAGTGGCTGAGACCATTTATGGCACAGGTGAAGCCGAGTGTAATAGGCCCAGTTACAGCCACTTTCAATCTGAGGTCTGAATTATATTTTCTTAGGAGGGAGAGTGCCTCCTTTGCATCTTTTACCTTCTGAAACTCTTTAGGATTATCGGGTTTTTTTATACATCCCACAATAGTGGGTTTGCCATCTTTGACCATGAGTCCTGGAATGAATGTGGCGAAGTAGGAGATCATATCTGCTCTGAACTCACCATCAGTCAGAGGATTGAAGCTAAGTGAATACTGCAGCTCGATATAATTTAGCAAATTTTCTTTAAATGTTTCTTTAATCTGTGGAAAGCTTCCTATAGTTGTAAGACCTACCAATTTGGTAATTAAATCCTCAACCGAGAAAGTTATATTTTATTATCTGTAGGAGACAGATAAAGATGAGACGTAAGCTTGTTGGAATACTCCTCATTTCTCTCGGGATAATAGGGATATATCTCAGCCTTGAGTATTACACGCTTGTCAGAGGTTTTGTAATAATTTTGTGCAGGGGATGTATAGGGATATGAGGAGTAGGAGACATCTGGTGCAGGCAGGTGCATTTATTACCTTCAATTTAGGTATTAATACTTCGCTGAAGACAGGGATACCTTGCTGGGGTCTATTCTGCTATGCATGTCCATTTGCATCAACTGCATGTCCCTTTGGATCACTTCAGCATTTCATAGCTCTGGGTTTAGCTCCTACATACCTTATAGGTTGGCTCCTCGTTCAAGGAGGACTGCTTGGCCGTGGAGTGTGTGGATGGCTGTGCCCATTTGGGGCACTACAAGACCTTTTTGGAGGTAGGAAGGTGAGGATACATTCCAAGTTAAGATATCTGAAATATGTAAACTTGGCTATAGCTATTATTGCGACATATGTTCTGTTGGATACGGCTTTCTGTTGGTTCTGTCCATCAGGGAGCTTCTTTGGAGCTGTTCCATACCTAATCACAACAGGAGGCGAAATATTCACATTAGGAATTATGATACATCTTACTATTCTGGCACTAGCTGTGGGGCTATTTATCATGGTATCTAGGTTCTGGTGTAGATATCTGTGTCCTCTTGGAGCTATATACAGCTTCTTCAACAGATACTCCCTTTTCAACATAAAGCTGGATGAAGAGAAATGCAAGAGATGCTTAGTATGCTTAGAGAGTTGTCCAATGGGTATACGAAAGCTGGAGGAGATTAATGGTAGTGATTGTATAAAGTGTGGAGAGTGTGTAAATAGCTGTAAGCTTGGGGCACTTAAATATGAAATATTCTAGGATCGAGGGACAAAGCCTTTTATAAAGTCAGGTAATAGGGGGATTTGAAGATGAAACCCTGCCTTTTCTCGCTGGTCATGAAGGATGACCCAATAGAGGAGGTTATAAGAAGTGCAGCGGAGGTCGGATATGAAGCCGTGGAAATAAGAGGAGCTGCACCACATCTGACGCCTCAGACAACAGATGATGAGGCAAGGAGAATAAGGGAGATAGCTGAAAACTATGGAATTAAGATAGCTGCCATCGGCACATATACGGGGAGGTATGGAATTAAAAATGAGAAAGAATGTGAGGAGACATTCAATCATTTTAAGAGGTTTGTCGAGCTTGCAGACATTTTAGGCGCAGAGGTTATCAGGCACGGTCCAGGTGGGCCGCCGCCATACTTATCTAAACCATATCATTGGCTCAAGGAGGCTGAATGGATGAAGAGAGCCTGTGAGTTTGCAGAGAATTATGGTAAGAAGGTCGCTATGGAGATACATCATAATGGACTCATAGAGGATGCGACATGTGCACTAATATTCTTGAGCATGGTTGAAATGCCGAATCTAGGTGTACTCTATGACCCTGGAAATATGTTCCTCGCAGCTGTAGACTATGAGTGGAAGAGTATACATTCCTTGAGAGGGAAGATCTTCCACGTCCATATTAAGGATGAAGCCTACGTAGATGCGGGGATTACAACAACGGTGAGGATCGGGGAGATCTCCTTTAAGGGCACACTTCTAGGTGAGGGTATGGTTAACTATAGGGAAGTCTTGAAGGAACTTAGGAACATAGGGTATGATGGATATCTGTCTATAGAAACTCATACAAAGGAATATGATTCAAGATATATAATTGAACATGATTTTATGGTATTGAACTCCTGGCTACAAGAGATATAAGGCTTGAGATGATGGATGGACTACTCTATTCCTTCATAAGGGCCTTCATAGTCTTATTCATGATAATTGACCCTATTGGAAATATCCCATTCTTAATCACAATAACTGAAGGATTGGAGAAGGAGGAGAGGAAGAGAGCTTTCAACCTCGCCATCATTGTAGCAGCTGCACTCCTTGCTTTCTTCACATTGACTGGAAGGAGCATACTTCAGATTTTCGGGATAAAGTTGGACAGTTTTATGATTGGAGGAGGTATTCTTCTCCTCCTCCTTTCCATGAAGATTCTTCTGGGGGGAAGTTTAGAGAAAGAAGTGAAGAGGGATGAAAGCGTCGGAGCTGTACCAATTGCATGTCCATTACTGGTGGGACCAGGAGCCATAACAGCCACGATACTTTTGTTAGAGACAGAGGGTATACTTGTTACGGTACTAGCGGCGGGAGCCAACTTTGCAATAATATTTCTGACCATGAGAAATATAGATAGAGTGTATAGAATTTTAGGTAGGACGGGGACAGAAGTTATCGCTAAGGTTATGGCACTTCTTCTCGCTGCAATTGCAGTGGAATTCATTTCGGATGGAATAAAGGCATGGATCTCTAGGCTTTAGCCTTCCTTTTCATCCAGAGATTTTTTATTCTACAGAAGAGACATATCTCTGAGGTTGTGGGGTATCCACAGATCTTGCACTCTCTGAGGTTGACTTTGGGTGCTGTGGGCTTCAGCCTTCTGAAGAAGGTTCTCTTAAGTCGGCGTAGGGCTCCATGATTAATCTCTTCAAGAGAATCCATTATCCTCCTATAAGGGTTGTATATTCGGAAATCATTGTAGGGACATATAGCATGGGAGTACTCTATTCCATTTATTCTTAGAAAGGTACATATGTCTATTTCATATATATCATGGAGAGGAGAGAATCGCATGGCCATTCTCTTCCCTTGAGAGAGTATGTAGGAGAGTCTCCTTAGAGTGTCCATGTCTCCGAGAGATAGGGCGCGCAGTATTCTATAGGTGTAATCGTTTAAGGTATGGCCCATGACAATTATTGAGTTGTGTTCCACAGCGATCTTATTGAGGATGTAACGCTTGATAAGTCCACATATCGAACAGGGAGTGTGACCGTCTATCTCAATGAGTTCGGGTATTGTGAAGCCTTCCTCGCTCTTGAGATCGTATATCTGGAGCTCCAAACCCAGATTTCTGCAGTTTTTCTTGCAGATAGTAATGCCATCATGCAAATGGGGAAGACCCAAATCTATAATCAGAGGCATCAATGTATAGTGGTATTTCAAGGAAAGAGAGTGAAGTAAATGAAGCAATGCCATACTGTCTTTTCCTCCGCTGAGGGCTACAAGAAGTCTCCTTCCCTCCAGTGTTACATGATAGTTGTAAATTACATTTTTCAGGGTAGACTCTACTTTTTTCTCCATATATCGATTGAAGTGATTGAGACAGAGGGGAATCTCAGGAGACCAGGAGGTTGCTTCAGCCAAGTTGTCACAGTAATGACATTTTTCCATAGTTGAATTAAATAAGTAGTACTTTTATACTGTTGGAAATATTTTATTATCTCCACAGAGGTGTGAGAGAGTATAGGATGAGGACAAGGCCTCTGGTTCAGCTATCTCTACTGACTGCCTTTACAACAGTTGCAACTATGTCACTCTCGATATATATCCCTGCCACAAGAGGATATTTCAATGTCGGGGAGATTATGGTTTACATTTCGGCTATTGTAGGTGGACCTTACATTGGAGGGTTTGCCGGTGGGGTAGGCTCCATGCTTGCAGATGTGTTCTTACAATATTATATATATGCACCTGCAACCTTGATGATAAAGGGGGCAGAGGGCTTCATCACAGGTTTTATAGCTAGGAGATACGGTAAGAAGACGAAAATGTTGAGTATTCTCCTTCTTCTCTCTATGGGTGCGATATCCCTCTATCTTAGTTTAGGAGATTTCATGATTTTGGTTCTATTGGGGAATGAAGTGAGAATACCCAATTTATTGTGGCTTATTCTCTCAGCTGTCCTGATCGTCCTCAGCACTATAATAGTGATCCTGAAACCTGAGACGTCTAGAAATGTTTTGGCAATGAGTTTGGGAGGTGGAATTATGGTTATAGGATACTTTGTGTATGAATCTATTCTATTCGGATTTGGAGCAGCATTTGTGGAGGTCCCTATAAATATTGCACAGGTGGCATTCGGCATAATTGGTGCTTTACCGATAGCTAGGGTCCTGGAAAGGGCAGTCACTCAGGCTTAACCTCTTGCGACTCGTATATCTTTTTTACAATATCTATGGTGTCAATATCATTCACTGAGAGGTCTGGACGCATGCGTTCTATTCGAGGGAAGCGTAGGGCGAAGCCACTTTCGTGGCGTGTGCTCTTCTGTATGCTGTTAAATGCAACCTCCAATACTATTTCTGGTCGTACACGATATCCTGTTGGAAGCTCTCCCACCGCCAAATTCTTGAAGAGATTCGTGTAGTATTTGATTTCCTCATCGGTTAAGCCTGAGTACGCCTTACCTATGTTCAGCAACCGTCCCTCCTCATCTCTAACTGCAAACGTATAATCTGAGAGCAGGCCTGACCTTTTCCCATGACCCCACTCCACCGCGGTCACCACTACAGTAAGGGTTGTGAGTGGTCGTTTCAACTTGACCCAGAGGTATCCTCGGCTTCCAAGCTGATAGGGCCCAGCAACATCTTTTAACATAAGCCCCTCATAACCCAGTCCTATACTCTCCTCGAAGAGTGCCCTAACCTTTTCTTCACCCTCAACTTCAAAGATTGGAGCCAGTCTTATTCCTACATTCTCCTTAAGAATAGATTCAAGTATCTTCCTTCGTTCAAGATATTGGAGGGAAGTGAGCTCTTTCCCATTCAGATAAAGAATGTCGAAGACATTATATTCTACTGGTATTTCTTGTATTAGTGTCTCATCTGGTTTCTTCCTGCGAAGTCTTCGCTGTAGAAGTGTGAAGTGAAGTGGACGATCATCTTTGACTGCTAAGAGCTCACCGTCGAGAACCAACTCTTCCGGAAGCCTCTTTCCAGCTTGAAGGATTTCCGGGAAGCTTCGGCCAATCTTCTCAAGCCTTCTGGAGAACAGCTCCACATCTTTACCTTTCTTGTGAAGTTGGACTCTCACTCCGTCGTACTTGTACTCTGCAATACATTCATGCTCTTTTAGGTGGTCAGCTATCTCATTCATTTGGAGAGGCTGTGCCAACATAAAGGCGAGAGGTCGCATAATTTTAACTCCAATATTCTTGTATTCCCCTCTTGAAATGGTGACTGCAACCTCATCAATGTAAGGATTATACAGTGTGACATGTCTCACATCATCTAATGAGAGGTTATAGGCTTTAGAGAGGGCTTCGAGGACGAGGCCTGTACTCACCTCAATCCGGAGGTCTCCCAGAATTACTTTAGTAAGGTATTTTGCCTCAAGGGGGGTGCAGTTCAGCAGCAGGGAGAGAACACTATCACGTTTGTACTGGGTGGAGTGCTCACCAGTAAAGGTTCCTGCCTCCACAAGCTTCTCCTTCACAATTCTAATGGAGAGATCTCTTGAGATTAGTGGTTTAACTTTGAGGCCTTTATTTGAGAACACTTCATAGGCAGCATCGCCTAAATCACCATATTTAACATACACTTTGTGCAGATGGCGTGGAGAAATGGAAGTGGCTTCACAGAGGATCTTGAAAAGTGTTACGTAGCCTACTCTGAGGTTAAGACCTAGACTTGGAAGTATAGACTTACTTGTTAGAAAGGATACAACTGCAGTAAGCTCTTCTTCATCAAGTGCTTTGATAAAATCAGCCATAAGTTCAACTTTCTTATTTTTACTTGAGGTGGAGGCTAGATTTTCACAGAGCTTTGCAAATTCTATGAAGAGAACCACAATAATAAAGAAGGGAACAGAAGATAATTAAATTTGTTTAAGGCGGGCACGAGACATAGCAGTAGGGAGACGTCTTGTAGAGCGACTCCAAGTTATTTTCCTTTCGAAGATCACATCTATCAATGCTTTGAGTTTAAAGATATTCAACATATGTTTGTATCCTACTACAAAGGGAGGAGAATACTAAGTTAGGGAGAGATCCTCATTATCTGTTTTGATCGCAAGAATTGAAGTAAGAGCCTGAAGAGTGGTAAATAGAAGGAAAATTAATGCAACCTCAAGCCAGAAACCTTGAAGGATTGAGAGAATTGCAGAGCCCCATACTATAAAGCCTAATATGGGAATAAAGAATAGATTTAGTAAGGATGTATGGAAAGGAGAGTCTGTGAAGATATAGCCATATCTCACATTCCATAGGACGTCTTTATGTTTAAAGACTATTTGAATATTGCCTCTATACCATCTCATTCTTTGCTTATAGAGATCTTTGAGAGTATAAGGAACTTGAGTATATGCGTAGGCATAGGAACTTGCTTGTTACCTCCATTTTCTTATGAAATGCCTTCACACCTTTTTGAACGAAACTCTTGACAACTGTGAGTGTTCTATCAGTTGAACCATCATCCACTACTATTATCTCTATGCTGGAATAGCTTGAATCTAATGCGGTTTCGATCGCATCCTTTATGACTTTTGCCTCAATAAGGGGAGATACTATAGTATTTAACATTATGTTAATGTTTAACATATCATATTCAATCTGTTAAACAAATACTTAATCGTTCTAAGAGAAATTTCTTAGCGGTCTCTAAAAGAGTTTTAGCATATTCCTCATCCTCGGCATATGTAGACATATTCACTACTATTCTTGGTTCCTCCTCCCGACATTTGGGATGTGACTTGAAGTATATCTGAGGAAATTTTAATCTTACCTCATCGAGTATTGGAGCGAGTGATGACTCCTTAATGCCTTCTAATGGAAGGTCGCATTCGAAGAATTTCCGTCCTGAGAGTTCTGCCAGCTCAGGTTTAATATAGTTCAGGAAGATGGCCTCCATCTCCTTTGGAACACCTGGGAGGGAATAGATTGTGGTTTTACCTACTGAGAGTTTAACGCCAGGTGCGGTACCTACGGGATTAGGTAGTGGGAGGGAGTCTTCAGGTAGTTCAGCCATTTTTCTCCTCGCAGGGGTTATTGGCTCACCCATTGCTCTATATTTCTTCATAACCATCTCCAATGCGGATCTATTCAGTTGGATTGGTCGTCTCAAGGCTTTTGCTACTCCTCTGAGAGTCATATCATCATAGGTGGGTCCGAGACCCCCTGTTGTTATAATACAGTCAACATCTCTTGACAGGGAGTCACGGATGGATTTAGAGATCTCCCCCAGGTCGTCGCCTATGACAATGATTCTTTTTACACGCCAGCCTATGGAGGTGAGTTGAGAGGCCAGCCAAGAGGAATTTGTGTTGACCACACGCCCAGTGAGTAGTTCATTACCTATGGATATGATTTCACAGGTTGGAAGTTCACTCATCTAACTGAGATAACCTAAGTTGAAGATTAAAAGCTTCTCCATTATACCCGTCGGCGGCCAAGCTTATCTAATAGGAGTTCAATATTCTTTAAGAGGATGTCCCTAACATAACGATAGTACTCTATTCTTTTTCCATAGGGGTCAGGCACATCTCTATCTATACCCTGTACATACTTTATGAGGGTATGAATTTTGTGTGCATTTTCAGGGTATATTGAGAGAAGGTGCTCTTTGTGCCATTGTTCCATTGTTAGAATCAGGTCTGAGCCCTCCACCAGGGTTGGGGTTACATCTTTAGCATAATGTTTCTTAATGGGTATGTTCAGCTCTTCAAGTACTCTCTTGGCAAGATGGCTCATATCTGAGCCGACAACAGCATTGACTCCTCCCGAATCTGTGGAGATGGAGACCCCCCTCTTTCCAGCTAGATATCGCAAGATGTTTTCAGCCATAGGGCTTCGGCATATATTTCCAGTACATACAAACAGTATTCTCAATATTTATTTCACTTTGAGGAAAGATCTGGCGATAAGGATCACCACCAAGATTAAGACTACTGCCAATGCAACATAAGGGATGATACTTTCTGACGTCTCACCACCTCCCGTAGTTTCTGTTGATGAAGAGGTGGTGGATGCCTGTTTAATATCCTCTATGGCGTCAAGAATTGTACTATATTCCTGTACACCAACCCAGTAATTTTGGATCACCCCCTCACCATCGATCAACACTAGTGTAGGGATTGCCCTCACACCATAGGCTTCAGCAACTGCACCGTCAGTATCCAGAAGGACAAGCCAATTTATGGGATTCCTCTTTAGAAAGTCATTTACAGTTGATTTGGGCTCTGCCACATTTATAGAGAGTATTACAAGGTTAGGAATTTCCTCCCTATATATCTCTTCTAGGGCTCCAAGTTGCATCTTACAGGGACCACACCAGGTTGCCCAGAAATCTAGGAGGACTATATTCCTCCTTAAGGCTGATAGTTTTATGTATCCCCCACCAATTCTTTCAAGTTTGAAATCAGGAGCTTTTTCACCTATCCATTCATTCTGCATATAGACAGGTTGTAGAAAAACTAAAGACAATAAAACTAGGAATGAAATTATTTCCTTATTCTTCACTTTTGCCCCTCAAATGAGAGAGGGAAGAGTTTTATAAAATTTGGTTTTAAATGAAAATGGAAAAATGGCCATCACTAGGAAGGAGTATGAGAAGGCAAGACGGATGGCATTAAAATATTTGAGGAATGCGAAGATAGCAGTTAGGAGGGATGAAGCTGAGAGGATTGAGGTCGCTGACTTCGGCTTAGGTGATCTGAAGCACTATGGACTGGAGATACTTGTATATGTGAATACGGAGAGGGTTTGTGCAAAAGAGCTTGTTATGTTCCCCCGACAGATATGTCCCCAGCACAGACACCCTCCTGTTGGGAACTACCCTGGGAAAGAAGAGACATTCCGATGCAGATGGGGGACAGTATATTTATATGTTCCAGGACCAAAAACTGAGAGACCTAAGGCTAGAATACCGAAAGATCGGTTGAAGTATTTTACAGTATGGCATGAAGTAATATTAAGGCCTGGAGACCAGTATACGTTGCCCCCAGATACTTGGCACTGGTTTCAGGCAGGTCCACGTGGAGCAATTGTCTCAGAGTTCTCTACGAGAAGCATAGATGAAAAGGACATATTTCTCGACCCAGACATAGAGAGGATAACGAAGATTGTAGATTAAGAGCGATATCTGGAGTGCAAGACTTGTCTTACATTACTTACAATTATTTCTTCATTGTTCGGTGTCTCTATGAATATGGGGACATTCTTCTGTTTAGATGCAACATAGGAGACGAAGAGCCATTGGCCTGTTTCCAGATATGCAACCCGCTCCAGAAAGCTGTAGTCTATGCTAAATGCATCTGAAATGACGGCTCGATCATAGGTTCTAGGTAACACGCTTACAAAGTAGCTGTGGAGCTGTTGGATGGCGTTGGTGTTGAGGTGGGCGACCCTCTGTGTGGCCAGCCAACAATGTGCCCTATACTTCCTTCCCTGCCGTAAAAGTCTCTCCACACTCTCGCTGGAGGCAGCAGTAAAGTCCTCCTTACGAACATTGTAGGGAATGTACTCCTGTGCCTCATCCAACACGAAGAGCACCGGCGTCCTGTATCCTCTGCTCTTTTTCAGATAGAGAAGTCGATTAATTATCGAGGAGACTATTTTCCTCGCGTCATAGGGTTCTGGAGCATAAAATACTGTCAGTCTGCTCTCAAATATTTGATTGACAATCTCATTTATGGTAGTCCTATTGGTGGGAAGAGGAGGAGGGTTGATACATTCTTCCCGCAAGAGAAGGATCTGTCGGCTGAGGGAGGATTTCTCTGAGATATTTGAGAGAAGGTATTCCAGGATCTCCAGGAGAGATCTTTTCTGATCCTCTTCGAGCACACGGATGGGGGTAAGGGGTTCTATATTACTACTGCTAAGTAGGTTTTGAAGCCTTACGAGGGCGCCTCTAATAGCTACAGAGTAGTAGGAGGATGATTCTTGGCTTCTGAGGATGTCTATAAGGAATTGGATGGTGTAGTCGAAATCTTGAGAGGAGAAGGTTCGGATAGAGCTTCCCTCAAGAACTAGTGGAAAGATGTCTTCCAGCTGTAGATTATTCTCCTCGAAGAGAGTCCAGAGAGTTTCAGGAATAGCCTGTGACTCCATAAGTCTGGAGGCATTATCTTCAAAGTCCTCTGTTGAGAAGATCCATGTCGAGAACTCGGGATCTATGAAAAGATCAAGAAGATTTGAGATATACTCGCCACTTATATCCATGATGAATACACGTATTTCTGGAAGGGAATCGAGTACACGTCTTATGAGGAAGGAGGTTAGATTTGATTTACCAGTTCCGGTGAACCCGAACATCCCTGCATGATAACGTACAAGTTTCTCCAAGTCTATGCTTAGTGGAATATCAAAACCTTGAATTTGCCCAATTTCTATACCATCTTGCACACATAGAAAGTCTTCAACTGCCCTCGAAGATAATATATGAACTCTTGAGCCGACCATTGGAGAAAAGCGTCTCCTTTCAAACACCCAACGATTGCCCTCTCTTCTCATGAGGTACCCTGTTGGTACAGCTCTTATGTTGATCCATTTATCACCCATTTCTTCTCTAACCCAACTCTCATCTATTCTCGTGAGAAGTTCTCTCCTCAAGAGGACGGGGACATCAGGGGATATTGTCGGCATCTCAAAGTGCTTAGGCTCGGCGAAGAGAACCTCAAGTATGATATATGCCGACTCTCCGGAGGCAGTTAGCCGTTCTGTGGCGAGGAAGGAGGGATCATGTAACCTGTCAAACAGATCCAGATTAAATTGAGACTCAATAACTGCGATATGGGAGACTGCTGTCAAGGTAGTTCCGTGGAAGGAGACTTTTTGAGAGATTGGTTCGAAGCTTTTTAGGCGTGCATTCATCGGAATCAAATATTCTTCACGTATCTCCGACATCTTCAACGCCTCCTAGATCTTTCGGTTAGGCTTCTCAGCTCTCGGAAACGTCTCGCTATAATATAGAAACGTTCTCTTATTATGGTTGGGTTCATGGAGCTGCTTACCACACCTTTTAAAGTACCTTTCATCAATTTAACATATCTCTTTACATCTTTATCCGCCAAGTATAGGAGCCTGTTGTGACCCATCTCCTCAAAAACATCACCCACATCAGTTAGTGAGAGAATGTATAATACTAAATTGTCTACTTTATTTTCTCCCCGTTCGAGGAAGGCATTTATTTCTCTACTCTTATTACGTATCTCAACGGTGAGAGGTATAATTTCTGCATTGTCAAAAGGAGGATATATGGGGCGGTCATACAGGAAGACTGGAGAACGATATCTAACTTCGCCATCCTCTGTTGTGATAGTTCTAAGCTGATAGTACCCTCTGATGAAGTGTCTCTCTGGAGGAACTGCCCCGCGTGCAGCCTTGAAACGGCCATTCACATAATTTAGTGTTGTAAATACTGCATCATAGCTCAGCGTCCGCCATGGAGCCTCTCTATTCATTCTCGCAGAAGATATTGTGAGGTATACACGGTCGTTTCTGAAGGGGAGAGGAAGGGAAGCACCATCCCTCTCGGAGAGGTAGGGCAGCACGGCGCGGGTGAATTCTGAAGAATTGGTGTCCTTAGCTATTCCAATTAGTAGGATTCTACGTTCAAGGCATTCCTTCACCAACTTATAAAGGAGGAAGAGGTTTACAGCGTTGAGTTCCAGGCTACGTAACCATTTGTCGCCTACCCTGAGGGGGTGGGTTTCAGAACTCTCAAAGAGCCTATTTCTCATAACCTGCAATAAGGATTCTATTCTATCCCAGAAGGCTCTTCTTTCAAGATTGGGTATGAAATATGGTTCGAGGGATAGGAATAGTTCACCGTTATTCCTTTCATTCCATCTCTTAAAGCTGATTCTGAGGCTTTTCAGCTGTTCTTCATCCAACTCTAGCTCTCTGGCCAATGTCTGAGGAGAAGTCTCCCCATGCTCCAGGAGAAACTTGTATGCCACATATTTTAGGTAGACATCCCTCTTTGGGAGAGGCCAGAGAGAAGGACCATACATCATTGCAAGGACAATATCACTGTGGGTGAGGCCATCAACAAGATGAAGGAGGGGGAAGTCGGGATATGATAAGAGCCTCCTTACATCCCGCCTCATTACAGGCATGGAGGTGGAGAGAGGTCTATCCAGGAAGATGATTTTAACATCATCCATGAGGGATGCTCTGTATGCTATGTATAGCTCTGTCATGGTCATAGCTGAGAACAACATACCACTCGATGTCCTCTCAATGTAGAAGGAATCATCCGCGGACTCGCTATTTAATTCTCCCACATCTTCCCTCCATAGGGGAATTGCGGTGGAGAGGGAGAGGTAGTCATTTCTAGAGAGGGTGGACCAGTTGAAGGAGATTTCGTCACCTACGGTGAAGGAGACTTGGAAGCCAGAGGCATTGACATAGAAGATAAGGACACCGAGTACTTCATCACTCTCCATACTGCCATCTATACCTATAGCTCTGAAGTTGCCCTCGCCAAAGAAGTCTCTGCCGAAGTTTACTGCATCATCATAGTTGAGGGAACGGAGATAAGTATTAAGGAGGGATTGAGAAGTTATCTGAGAACACTTATCTGTAAAAGTATGAATTATATTTGAGGTATATGTGAGAAGTCTCCTGGAGACCTCACTTACGGAGGACAATTTGAGCAACCTAGTAAGTTGTAATTATATAAAAATTGCTAAAGACTGTTCTGTTAACTTATTGTTG
>Ga0164310_10001438_pt1 | contig 13431 bp, 13 predicted proteins | sample GuaBasSedimGuay1_FD_121795 | JGI IMG/M metagenome (GOLD analysis project Ga0164310, IMG submission 121795) | Subseafloor sediment microbial communities from Guaymas Basin, Gulf of California, Mexico - Guay1, Core 4569-9, 0-3 cm | ecosystem: Environmental > Aquatic > Marine > Hydrothermal vents... | reverse complement strand
TGGTTCACACAGGGAACACCAACAGGATACGACGCTGTTTTCGGTCCTGTTATAGAATGGATGAAAAAACAAACAGGCTTTCAAGAAACCGAGCTTTTTGAAAGATATGCAAAACTATCAGGCAGCCTGAATATAGAAGACAAAAACATTCAAAAAACAAAAGAAATGATAGCAGGAAAGCTTGGCATTTCTGTAAAAGAGCTTAATGAAATTATTGAACCAATCCAGGCGTTGTATGCAATAGCAGACCACAGCAAAACACTTTTGTTCGCCATTGCAGACGGAGGGATTCCTTCAAATGTTGGCGGTGGCTATAATCTAAGAGTTCTTTTAAGAAGATGCTTCTCGTTTATGAACCAATTCTCGTTTAACTTCACTTTGGATAAAATAGCAGAACTTCATTCAAAACACCTGAAACCAATGTTTCCAGAGCTCTCACAGGGACTTGAACCCTTCCAAAAAATTATGGAAATAGAAAAGAAAAGGTATGAAAACACACTGAAAAAATCAGAACCAATAATCATAAAAAACATAGAAAAGGGGCTGAACACAGAAACCCTTATAAAGCTTTATACTTCCCATGGAATAACACCAGAGGTGATAGAGAGAACGGCAAAAAAAATGAAAATAGACTTTTCTGTGCCAGAAGATTTTTACTCCCTTTTAACTGAAAAACACATGTCTGAGGAAAAGGAAGAAGAAACAAAACTTGATGTTTCTAATCTTCCAAAAACAAAACTCCTTTTTTATGAAACCCCCTACAAAATGGATTTCAGTGCAAAGGTCATTAAGGTTTTAGGAAACTGGGTTGTTCTGGACAAAACGCTTTTCTATCCAGAAGGCGGCGGACAACCAGCAGACAGGGGTTTTCTTATTCAGAACGGCCAGAAGATTGAGGTTGAAGATGTTCAGAAAATAGGAGGCGTGGTTGTTCATAAGGCAAAGGGAATAAAAGAGGGTGAAGTAGAGGGTGAAATAGACTGGGAAAGGAGATATCAGTTAATGAAAATGCACACATGCACACATATAGTTGCTGGGTGCGCCAGAAAGCTTTTAGGAAAACACATATGGCAGGCAGGAGCAAAAAAAGGAACAAAGGTTTCAAGAATAGATTTAACACATTACAAAGCCTTTACCCGCGAGGAGCTTGAGGAAATAGAGAAGGAAGCCAACAAAGTAGTTAAGAAAAATATAAAGGTTGAAACAGGTTTTTTGCCAAGGGGCGAGGCAGAGAGCAGATATGGTTTTATCCTTTACCAGGGAGGAGCTTCTCCCGGAAAGGAAGTAAGGGTTGTTGCTGTTGATGATATTGATATAGAGGCCTGCGCAGGGACGCATTTAAAACAAACGGGCGAAATAGAAAAAATAAAAATTATTCGTTCCAGCAGGATTCAGGACGGCGTAAACAGAATAGAATTCACGTGCGGTGAAGCCTTAAAGGAGTTTGAAAAGGAATGGGAGCAAATTTTTAACTCTTCGGTTTCTGTTTTAGAGGAATTAAACATTATTGTTAAGAAAGAGAACGTTTTGAAACAATTGCAAGAAGCATCCCTTGCGCTTTCAGTGGATTTCAACTCCCTCCCAAAAACACTTGAAAGGTTTTTGAAAGAGATAAAACAAAAAGGAGAAAGGATAAAAGAAATAAGCCCGGAAGAATATGATAAGCAACGAAAGGAATTTGAGGCGGGAATCAAAGAAGCAAAAACCCTGAAAGAGATATGCGAAAGAATTTTTGATTTCTGGAAAAAACAGGAAAAAACACTTGAGAAGCTCAGGAAGGAAACAGCAAAGAAGGAAGCAGAGAAGTTTTTGGAAAAGCAAAAAGATGGTGTAATTTTTGAGATTGTTTCTTTGGACAGAAAGGAAATGATAGAAACAGCAAGTCATTTGCTTTCATTAAACCCGGAGCTAACAGTTATTTTCTCAAACCACACGGGATATGTTGTGGGAATGAGCAAAAAACACGACATGAACAGAACAATCAGAAACCTTTGTAAAGAGGCAGGCGGTTCCGGCGGCGGAAGATTAGAATTTGCTCAGGGCAAGGCAGAGCTTTCAAAACTCATAAAAATCAAGGAAAACAAAAACATCTCAGATTTCTTTTAGCAAGCACTCTTGCGGCTGCAGCATTGCAATTTTGCAGAAATTATCCAGAAGAACAGTTCTGTTTATTTCTTTATTGCTCAAATCTATTATCTCTCCACCAGCGCCAATCATTTGCAATAGTGTTTCGTTTGCAACAACCTTTTCCAGAACAACAAAACCATCAAAACTATTGGCAAACTTCTCAAGCTCTGCGTTCCTTTCCAGACACTTGCTGCAGTTTTCAGGATAAAAATCCTCTATTAAAACCTTTCCGGTCTGCAAAACAACAAGAATCTCGTCTGGTTTTAATTTTTTTGTTACTATTGTAGGTATTTCAGGCAATGGTTTTTTGCCAGAAGAGAAAACGGCGCTGTTGAACGCAAAACCTATAACTGAAAAAATCATAATCAAACCTATAAGAACAGCCATTGCTCTTTCCTTCATCATTTTATCTTGTTTATTAAGGAAACTTAAAAAGTTTACCACTTTTCATAATGAATTTCCGGTTCCTGCCTTTCTGTTTTTTCTGGAACCTCTTTAGGATAACCCGCAGGTATTATTGCCACGGGCCTCACGCCGGCGGGAAGACCAAGAACATCTTTAATCCTTTCTTCGTCAAACGCGCCAACCCAGCAGGTTCCAAGACCCAAATCCCATGCTGCCAGCAACATGTTCTGAATTGCAGCTGCTGTGTCCTGAATTGAATAAAGGCTTTTGCCCCTTTCTCCGTACCTTCTGCTTATTTTTTCCAAATCAGAGCAAACAACTATTACCACAGGAGCCTTTGCAATAAACCACTGATTCAATGCAGCAGAAGAGAGAAGCCTTTTTGTTTCCGAATCTCTTACAACAACAAACACCCAGTCCTGTGTGTTTCCTGCAGAAGGCGCGTATGTTCCAGCTTCGATAATTCTTTTTAGTGTTTCTTCAGGTACAGGCTTTTCCTTAAAATTTCTAACACCCCTTCTTGTTTTTATGCCTTTCAATGTTTCCATATTTAAAAATATTGCTTTAAATTAAAAACATATGAAAAAATGGGAAGAATGGAAGGATTTTATTGATAAAGGAGACTGGCACGTTCATACAGATTTCACGCAGGGAGAAAACACAATAACAGACATGTGCAAGCAGGCAAAGGCAAACAGGCTGAAACTTATAGTATTCACAAAATATGTAAGAAAAGACGACAGCACACTCTCTAATTTTTGCATAGAAATAGAAAAAATAAGAAAAAAATTCTCAACACTTAAGATACTAATAGGCTGTGAAGCAAAGGTAACAGACAAAAAAGGCAACCTGACGGCTTCAATAAAAGATATGGAAAAATGCGATGTTGTTCTGGGAAGCTTTAAGGGCGTTCCTTCAAGAAACAAGGAAACGCTGCTGACTGCCCTGAAAAACATGATTAAGAACCCAAGCGTTGATATATGGGCACACCCTTCCAGTTTTTTTGAAAGATGCGCATTAACGCAAAAAGAGATAGAAGAGGTTATAGACCTCTGCATAAAAAACAAAGTTTTAATAGAAAACAACATAAACCACAATTACAAAATGCCAAGATTTATAGAGTTTGCAAAGGATATGGGCGCAGAGATAGTTACGGGTTCTGATGCTCACAACACAGCTGAACTGAGAAAGATTTAAATCATTTCTGTAATTTTTATAGTATGGAAATAGTTTTTGGTTTGCTTGTGTTTCTGGTCACTTTTTTTATAACAGTTTTTCTTGTTTCCAACTGGATAAAAAAAGCCAGATCAGTCGGTTTGGTTGGAAAGGACATGAACAAGCACAATAAACCAGAAATACCAGAAGCCGGCGGTATCGCGTTCCTTCTCGGAACAACAGCAGGAATATTTTTTTACATTTTCCTGAAAACATTTTATTTCCACACCAATACAGCAATTATTGAGATATTTGCCCTGACGGTTACAATTTTGCTTGCCGGTTTTTTGGGTTTTTTAGACGATGTTCTGGGCTGGAAAAAAGGATTAAAAAGGTGGCAGAAACCCCTGTTAACAGTTCCTATAGGCATCCCACTGGCTGTTGTTAATGCTGGTCAGTCTGTTATGAATGTTCCTTTTTTCGGCGTGGTTGATTTTGGAATAATTTATCCTCTTGTAATAGTTCCGCTTGGAATAGTTCTCGCTGCAAACGGGTTTAACATGCTTGCTGGATATAACGGGCTTGAGGCAGGCATGGGTTTAATAATCCTTTCTGCTCTTGGTTTGATAAGCTGGAAAATCAACTCAAATCTCTGGCTGGCAACAGTTTGTTTTATAGCAAGCGCCTCTTTGCTTGCTTTTCTTGTGTTTAACTGGTACCCTGCGAAAATCTTTCCAGGCGACTCATTAACCTACGCTGTTGGAGCTTTGATAGCAGCAGTTGCAATTCTGGGAAACATGGAAAAAATAGCCATAATACTTTTCATACCTTTCATATTAGACGCACTTCTTTCTTTAATCCCAGAGGCAATGGGCGAGTCAAAAAAAGAGGCGTTTGGAAAACCAAACCCCGACGGAAGCTTGGAAATGCCCTATCCAAAAATCTATGGGCTGGAACACCTTGGTTTATGGATAGTCAAAAAAATCAAAAGAAAAGCATACGAAAGAGACGTGACGCTTTTCTTCCTTTTTGTTGAACTGGTTTTGGTTGCTCTGGTTTGGGTGGTGTATTTTTAGGTTTAATGCTTTCAAACCAACCATTTCCACAAAGGAACAAACCTTATTTTCCTTCCATCCCAAGCCTCCTCACCCTCATAGTCCCAAGTTATAACCAGAAGGTTTTTGCACTTCAATTCCTTGCCGGCTTTGAGCAAACCCCTTATCTCCCTTTTTTCTATTTCATCCCTCCCCGATGCATAGGTTACCTGAATCAATTCCTTAACCTTTGTTCCCTCCTTCACAACAAAATCCACTTCCTTCCCTTGGTAATCCTTCCAATAGTAAAACCCCAGCAATGGTTTCTCATTTGTTTTTCTAATTAGTTCAAGAAAAATCACATTTTCCATTTTCTTTCCCATATCCGAGGAAAAGCCTAAGACATCGGATAAGCCGATATCACACACATAAATTTTTTTTGGCCAGGAGAGTCTTGTATAAACACTTTTAGAAAACCTGTCAAGGAAGAATACACTTACAGTGTCCTTTAATTTTTCCACGTAACTGTAAAGGGTTGTGTCTGAAACATTTTCACGAAAAAAACCTTTGATTTTCCTTAAACTTACCTCTTTGGAAAAATTCTGAAATGCAAATTCAAATAGAAACCTTCCGAAATCCATACTTTTTATTTTATGTCTCTCTACAAAATCTTTATAGAAAATCTCATCTGCATACTGCTTCAGCACTTTCTCCTTTTCAGAGCCAAAAACAACCTCTGGAAATGCTCCAAAACGAAGGTACTCCTTCAATAATCTGAGAAGGCATCCAACATCCTCAAACAAATGAACTTCTGGTTTGAATTTTTTGGTTTTAAGGAATTCCCTGAAACTGAAGGGAAACAAAACATAATTAAAAACCCTTCCTCTTAACTGAGTTGCTATTTCCTTTCCTAGAAGCTTAGACGAAGAACCTGTTATAAAAACTCTGTAACCTCTATCATAAAGGGATCTCGTTAGAATTTGCCAATCTTCAATTACCTGAATCTCATCCAAGAAAAAGGAAAATGGTTTATATTTCAATTCAGAAAAAATCTTTATTATTTCAAAAAACTCGTTGACCTCTAAATTCCTAAATGCTATGTCTTCAAAATTTACATAACAGCTGTTTCTGGTTTTATCTTTTAAATAATAAAAAAACCAAGTTTTCCCGGATCTTCTGGGACCTACTATTGAAATTATTTTATTAGTATCCCCAACTTTCAGTTCTCTCTCAACGCCTTCAAACTTTCTTTCTCTTGAAAAAAAATCCTCCACCAATTTTCTGTTAAACATATTATTATAATAGTAGAATTATTTATAAATTTTTCTACTGCAAGTAGAAGATTTTTAATTTTAAACCCTTGGTTCCCTTTCCCACGCCTGCCTGTTTTTCAAATACCACTCAATCTCTTTTTTTATTCCCTCTTCCAAACCGGTTTTCGGCTCATACCCAAGCTTATCTCTTGGCTTTTTTGTGTCCAGAACAAAATCTATCAGTTCTCCGACCAGCCTTTTCCTTTCAGGCTGGTACGGACTTGCTTCACCCTCTGGCGGATCATCATACACAGGCTTTAAATCCGAATTAAATGCTTTCAAAACCAGTTCAGCGAGCTCCTTTACTGATGTTGCTTTCCCAGAGGACACATTAAAATAATCTCCATTCACAGAGTTGTTTTTTATTGCCAAAACATTTGCTTCTATCACATCATTCACATACACAAAATCCCTTCTCTGCTCGCCAGAACCAAATATCACGGGCGGTTTTCCCTCAGAAACCCTTTTAATAAACATGGTCAAAACCCTTCCGTACCATTCCCTTGGACCATAGACTATGGAATAGCGAAGAGAAACCGTTGGGAAGCCATGCAGTTGCGTTATCATAGTGCAGTACTTTTCTCCAGCCAATTTGCTGACCCCGTACGGCCAGTGCGGAAGCAAGGCGTGCTCTTCATCCTCTGGCAGGTATTTGGCTTGACCATAGACACCGCCTGAAGAAGCATATATCAGTTTTTTCACTTCATTCTCCAGACACGCATTTATAACATTAACTGTTCCCTCAATATTAACCTTCATGTCATGAGGAATGTTTTTTATCCCGGTAAACACCTCAAGCTCAGCAGCATGATGCGAAACCAAATCAGCGCCGCTCATTGATTTTTCCAGTTTTTTGTAATCCAGTATGTCACCTTCGATCACTTCAACCTTTCCGGATTCCTTTGCCTGTTCCAGATTCCCAAGGCTTCCGGAAGAAAAATTATCATACACCAAAACCTTTTCAGCCCCTTCCTGAATAAACCTGTCCACTAAATGAGAACCTATAAAACCGGCTCCTCCTGTAACAAAAATAACTTTGTTTTTTATTTCCATGGGAAATTATTTCCTTTTTTCATTTAAATTTATTGAAACTTCTAATAAAATTCCGAACAGACCTGTCATAAGTTTTTTCTGCTTGCTTTGGAAACAAACAACCCGGAATCTCTCCTCTTTCCCTGTGATGCCTTATACACTCGCAACACACACCTTTTCTTTCACACTCCGCGTATGTGCATCCGCACTCTTGGGAATTCCTTTCTTTGTTTGGACATTTTTTCATTTTCTCACCACCTCTCCTTTAGGCTCTGCTTCCTTGAATATCTCTGCCTGAAATTTGTAGACTTTGGTTTCCGGATCCAGCCAAGCATCCGGTGTCAAACCGGCTTTCATACAGGTATGTGATAAAAACTCCTCTTCATTCATTCCATGTTCTGTTGCAACCTGCGGAAGAAGCAGACCAGAATAAAATCCTTTCCTAACGATTAACCCATCCTTCCCTGTTTCTATTCTTTCCGGATACTCTTTCGGGTTCTCAACTTTTATCAATTCCGGCTTTGTCAGAACAGAAACCTCAACCACTATATTATCAAGTTCATTCTCCTTTAATTCAGGAAACCTTGGGTCTTGCGTGGCTTGAATGGCTGATTCCACCAAAGCCTTTATTAAAGGCATAACAGGTTCTGGATATCCTATGCATCCGCGCAGATTGTTATCAGGATAACTGTGAATTGTTACGAAAACGCCTCTCTTCTCATTCCATGTTTCAGGGTATTTTTCTGGCAAAAACCTTTCCCTTTTTCTGACCCACTTTTCTATAACCTCTCTCGCTGCCCTCACTAACGCTTTCCCTTCCTTCAAACTCATAGATAAAAATTATCCCGTCTAAATAAAAAACTATGGATATTCAAACCATAGCTGATTCACCCGGAAACATGTTCACAGAATTCCCAGCAGGCTTGCTTGGATTAAGACCAAAAACACAGGTTCAAACTGAATGAGCTGTTTGCAAAATTCAGTCAAGGAGCCTGCAAACCCGTTAATTCAAAACACAGGGAATGTATTATCAGGAGGTTTTGCAAATATGGGAAAGGGTGTTTACGCTCTGATAATAAAACTGGACAAGGAAAAAACAATCCCTGTCGGCAAACTAGGTTCCATAACATTCAAACCCGGTTTTTACGTTTACGCGGGTTCTGCAATGAACTCTTTGGAAAAAAGAATCCAACGCCACTTTTCAAAAACCAAGGCTTTGCATTGGCATATAGATTACTTCCTTCTCCACGCCAAGCCCCTCGAAGCCAGAACACTGGAAAAACCCAAACACTGGGAGTGCAGATTGGCGAGATTCCTGGAAAAAATCTCTGATTCCTTCATTCCGAAATTCGGTTCAAGCGACTGTAAATGCAAATCCCATCTTTTTTTCTTCCAAAAGGACCCCAGAAAGAGCAAAAACTTTCTGGAGAAAATTCAATAACAGATAAGTAAAAATTCTCTGCGCTTTATCAGGGAACGTGTCCCCGTGCGTCTTAATTTCCGTCTTGCGTTTCATCACCATGCTCCCTGTCGCCCGCAAGATTGTCAAATACACGGTATCTATTGTGTCAGGAACTAGAATTTTGGTTTGTCCCGCTTGAATAATTCGTTAGCATGCAATGAAGCCCTGATTTCTCTATCTCCTAAATACCTTAAATTCAAAACAAAACAGAACATAAGCGGTTACTTTAAATAACATTTTAGTAATACTAAAATTTATGAACTTCAAAACATACTTAAAAATGCTGCGCGTAAGAAACTGGCTGGGATACTTTCTCGTCGCCACTTTGGGATATGTAATCTTCACGAAACTGAACGCTTGCGTTTCGGAAACGATATTCTTCTATGCGCTCGTTTTCCTGTTTTTGGGTTTCAGTTTTTCCATAAACAATTGCTTTGATAACAAAGAAGATTCACTAAAAATAAAAAACAGCAACCCGGTAGCTGCTGAGGAAATAGAACAGAAAGAGGGTATAACATTCTCTCTGGTTTTAGCGTTCCTTGGGATGCTCCTTTCTCTTTTACGCGGGTTGAATGTTTTCTATTTCTTTTCCATTCTCATTTTTCTATCCCTTTCATATTCCTCTCCGCCGTTCAGATTAAAGTCAAAACCGTTTCTCGATCTGACTTCCCACGGCCTCTTTTTCGGTTCTTTGCTCTTTTTATTGCCTTCTGTGTTCTTTTCCAAAAACCTCGAACTTTTGCACATTCTCATTGCAATATCCATATTTTATTTTTCTCTCATCCTTGAGCTGAGAAACCACATAGAAGATTACGAGAGCGATAAAAAAGCCGGTCTGAAAACAACAGTTTGCATGCTTGGATTGTATACATCCAAAAAACTCACACATTCTCTCTCGCTTCTGTTTCCTTTATCGCTCCTGCCTGTTTTCTTCACAATTAACAAGCACACAACAATGTTTCTGGCAACAACAGCGGTTTTTTACCTTATGTTTTGCACAAAGAAATCTTACAGGGTACTTGATATTTATTCCAATCTCTCATATTTTTTAATAGCATTAGGTGTTTTACTATGAGGATAGCGCTCTGCAGCGATTATTTTTATCCGAAAATAGGGGGGATAACAACCCATATAGAGGGCTTGGCAAGGGCATTGGAAGAAAGAGGGCACGAAGTGGTAATAATCACGAAAAAAGCAAAATTCAATGACAGGCAGCACGGGTTAAATGTTGTCCGCGTGAATTCGATTTTTAAAACCTCAAGGGTATTGGACATACCCCAAACTTCCGAACTCGAAAGGAAAATAAAAGAATTTAAACCGGATGTAATTCACGGACATCACGCTTTTTCGCCAATATCCCTTCTTTCCATATCCGCAGGCAAAAAACTGGGGATAAAAACCGTTTTAACCAACCACTCCATCCAGTTCCTGTACGATTTCGATTACTTGTGGAAATCCTCATCCTACATTCTCTTCCCTTACAGGGAATATATCAATAACGCTGACAGAATAATTGCGGTAAGCAATGCGGCTGCAAAATTTATATCACACTTCACACCAAAGAAGGTAGAGATAATAGAGAATGCGATAAACATTGGTGAGTTTTCACCTGAGGTTAAAACATTTGACGGAAAAAGCGTGCTTTTTGTGGGAAGATTTACCTATAGAAAAGGAATCTACATTCTTTTAGAGGCTTTTCAAAAGGTTAAACAGGAAGTGGAAAATGCGCATCTCACGCTTGTGGGCAGCGGTTACTTTTCTCACATAGCAGATTTGCTTATACGGACCTTAAATCTGAGCAAAAACATTTCTATAGCAGGGGAAGTAGAAAAAGAAAAACTTGTGGAAATCTATCAAAACTCCCATGTATTTGTTCTCCCTTCTATTTACGGAGAATCCTTCGGTATAGTTCTTTTAGAGGCAATGGCCTCAAAAACACCGGTAATCGCTTCTGATGACGGGGGAATAAAGGAGTTAATAAAAAACAGAAAAACAGGAATTATTGTGAAAAAAGGCGACGTGAAAGAATTATCTGAAAAAATAACCGAATTGCTTTTGGACCAAGATCTCTCCAAGAAAATCTCAACCACCGCATTCCGCGAGGTTAAAAAGTACGATTGGAAAAATGTGGTCAGAAAAATAGAAGCCGTCTACAAGTGGTAGGAATGGTTGAAATAAGCGTGATTATTCCAGTATACAGGGAATCAAGGCTGTTGCCAGAAGTGTTAGGCACATTGTTAAACCAGAAAATGGACCCAGGGCTTTACGAGATCATTGTGATAATAGATGAACCAACCGAATACTCTTTAAACCTCTTAAAAAAGTATGAGAAAAAGGTTAGATTTGTTGTAAATAAAAAAAGGCTTGGAAAGGCAAACGTCTTGAATCATGCTGTTAAGCGTTCCTCTGGAAATATACTGCTTTTTCTTGACAGCGATGTGACCCTTCCGGACGACAGGGAGTATCTCAAAAAGATTATAGAGGAAATGAAAGATACCGATGTCCTGGATATAAAAAAGGAGGTAATAAGAAATTCGTTTCTCTCAAGAATGACGTATTACGAATATGTCGGCTTTAACATAGGCTCCTGGTTTGTTTCCAGGTTTTCCGGAAAATGCCCGGCTGTTAACGGTTCAGCATTTGCTGCAAAGAGGGAAACTCTGGCATCATTAAAAGGCTTCAGGAAAGTTATTGCAGAAGATTTGGACCTCGCTGTAAGGGCTTTCCTTGAGAATTACAGATTCAAATACACCAAACGGATTAACGTCCGTAATTCTGTTCACTCGAACTGGAAAAACTGGCTTGTGCAGAGAAAAAGATGGTCAATAGGCACTGCGCTGTGGGTTAAAGAATGGTACAGGGATTTACTGAAAATCTGCATAAAAAAGCCGCAAATATTTCTTCCCGGCCTGCTTTTTCTCTTCCCTTCCGTTATGTTGGTACTGCTTTATCTTTTCATGCCGAACTTACTGATACACAAGATTTTTTCCTTAATCTTTCTTTTACTCGCTGTGAAATTGAATTTCATGTTTCCCGTTCTTTGGCTGTCCACAATCAGCGTAGATTTTATAAAGAGTTTGTTGGCGTCTGTTCTGAGTTTCCTCTCATTTTCAATTATATTCTTTCTTCTGTCGAAAAAACTAGATTTTCGGTTCAGGCTGCACGAGTTCTTGATTTACTATTTCTTTTACTCGCTTCTGGGATTGTTTGTTACAGTTGCTGCTCTAATAAATGTGTTTTTCTTTGACAGAAAAGCAGCGAAAGCGATATCAGACTGGAAAATATAGGTTTTCTTTGCTATCTAAAATTTATATATGTTACAAATAATTCATATATATGCAAAATTATATTCATATGGTGGTTGAAAATGGAAGGTAAAACCATAGGGACGGTAACAGCGATTCAGATCCTGAAATCTGCAATCGGGAACCCGGTTGCAAGGGAACTGATTTCCTCTGTTTCTAAATGGTGCGAGAAAGACCAAAATAACAGATTAGAGGCAGCGCTGGAATTGTGGACCAAACAAAGGAAGGATGCGTGCTGGAAATGCAAAGCAGCCGAGAAAGCGCTTGCTGGAATTCTGAAGACCGGGGGAAGGGTGTTTGGCGTTTCTGAGGAAGAAATGCGCAAAAAATTCAGCGATCCCTGGTGGAGGAAGGGACTGGTGAATGTTCTGCGAGGCATAGCGAAATTTGGAGTTCAGCGACCATTCGTTGCAGGAGCTCCCTTTTTAGTTGTGTGGGACGTCACCTATGCCTGCAATTTGAAGTGCAAGCACTGCTATGCCACGGCTGGAAAACCGCTGCCAGACGAACTCACTACCGAAGAAGCGAAACGGGCAATAGATAAGCTGGACAGAGCAGGCGTGCCGATAATCGCTTTTTCCGGAGGAGAACCTCTGGTCAGGCCGGATATATTTGAATTATCCAGATACGCAGCAGATAAAGGTATTTACGTAGCGATGGCTACCAACGGAACTTTGATAACAAAGGAAACAGCGAGAAAAATGAAAAAATCTGGCATTCAGTTCGTTCAGATTTCCTTGGACGGCGCCGACGCAAAAACCCACGACGGGTTCAGAGGAATCCCTGGTGCATTTGAGAGAACGGTTAAGGGGATAAAAAACAGTGTGGAACAGGGTTTTTTTGTGAATATTTCGACAACGGTTACGCATTACAACTATAACCAAATCCCCAGAATAATCAAGCTTTGCGAGGAATTGGGAGTGAACTGGTTCATGGCATATAATTTTGTTCCGGTTGGAAGGGGAGATTCCATCAAGAAAACCGATTTGACACCGGGAGAAAGAGAAGAACTGCTAAAGATGTTATGGGAGAAGTTGAAAACAAGCAGGGTTAATGTTTTAACAACCGCCCCGCAGTTCTCAAGAATTGCTCTGCAAAGAGAATTTGGAGACGAAAAAACCGTTCCAACGCATTTTTATACATTAAAACTGAAAGGGAAACTAATAAATCTGGCAGAGTTCATCGGGGGATGCGGCGCCGGAAGATTTTACTGCGCGATAAGGCCGCAGGGAAATATTGAGCCCTGCGTCTTCTTTCCTTTAACTGTCGGGAACATCAAAAATGATGATTTTGAAGAACTTTGGAACAACAATAAAATTTTCAAGGACTTGAGAAATAAAGATTTGCTGAAACCGAACTGCGGAAAATGCGATTATCGCTATTACTGCGGAGGCTGCAGGGCAAGGGCTTACAATTACTTCGGAGATTACATGGCTCCAGACCCGGGATGCATAAATAACAAGGATTTTCAGAAGACCTTATAAATTAGAAAACCGCGGCTTTCCTCTGCAGGGTTTTTGTGATTTCCTCTAAAATTTTCTGTATTTTATTTCTAACATTTTTCCATGCTTCCTGAATCGGGACAGCGTTATAAACAT
>Ga0164310_10001435_pt1 | contig 13441 bp, 15 predicted proteins | sample GuaBasSedimGuay1_FD_121795 | JGI IMG/M metagenome (GOLD analysis project Ga0164310, IMG submission 121795) | Subseafloor sediment microbial communities from Guaymas Basin, Gulf of California, Mexico - Guay1, Core 4569-9, 0-3 cm | ecosystem: Environmental > Aquatic > Marine > Hydrothermal vents... | reverse complement strand
ATTTTAAGCAACTCTTTTAAAAAAGATTTGGCGGTCTTCTGTAGGGTCATGGAGAATGAATTCCTTTCCAAAAACAGAAAGCAAATGATCCTTATGTTGTTGTGTCAAAAAAAACTGATAAATTGATGACGTACCAAAAAGGTTTTGCATTTGTGAATTCATTTGTGATGGGGGGAAGGGTTTTTCTTTTTGGGGTGTTTGAAATTTGGCTTGTAAAACGGAAAGTAGCATTAAAAAACAGTTCTTTGTCCAAGTAGCTTTTGGTGAGCTTAATAACATTAAGGTGGGGATGTAAGAAGAGGGAATATTAACAAGTACTCCTACAGTTTCTTCGCCGGTTTTTATTTGATAAACGTCCCAATTAGGTTTGAGCTTAAAATCTAATAGCTTATCAGCAATACATAATTGCTTCGCCTCTTCACTTATTGCGGCAATTTCTTCGTACCACCAGTGGAACGTTTCTGCTCTTTTTTTCGCAGGATTTGAAAGGCGGTATAAGCTAATGGGAGTGGTCTCTTGTAATGAAAGTAAACTTTTGGAAAGTTTTCGTCTTAGAAACCGAATGAGCGTTAAGCCGATTCCTTGGGAATGATAGCCTAATTTCTTGTAAAGACTCACAGCAGGTATATTTTCCAATAAAACAGAAAAACAGACGAACTTCCGGCGATTTTTCTTGGCAAATTCTTCTGTAAAAAGCATTAATTTTGTGCCAAAACCCTGCCTGTAAAAAGAAGGTAAAATACCGATGGCATAAATGAAAATTGATAGTTTGCGTTTTTCAAGCGAAAGTGCCCCTATAACATCTTTTCTCCTCACAAGAATAAACCGCTTTTGTCGTGCTAAACGCCAGCAAAAACTCATGGTAAATTTAAATTTCTCCCAGCGGGATGCCAGTGCCTTCTTAAAAATAGGATCCTTCTTATGAATTTCCATATTAAGCCTTGTAAACCATAAGAGACGAAGAAATGAAACACGTTTTAATTTTACAGGTAAATCTTCAGTTGCTTCCTTTTCCTTCATTTTTACCGGTCCATTAATTTACAGAGATTTTTTACCTTTAAAACCTCTTTGTTTTTTCAAACGCTTTTAGCCTTTTTGGCACTTGTTTATTTCATCCATCATGATTTTATACGCCTCTGGACAACAAGTCATATCGAAATGATTGCGGTGAATAATGTATTGCTTGACTTCTGGATCCTTGAGAAGAGCACTTTCCACAGCTACAGCCCCATCCCCCATTAAAACCTCTTTATAGCCAATACTTGGGTAAACATGAAATAATTTCCTGGGTTTCAGAATCCAATTGAAGCACTGAGGAATAGGAAGTTCAGGGAGATTGTACCAATCTTTTGGAGGTTTATTCTCTTGAATTAATTGCTTTCGTAAGGCATGTTTCTTAAATGCAAGATTAAATTGAGGTTTAAGAGATGAGAGGTTCCATTGCCAAACATACACATTGGTAATTAACGAGCAACTGCCTGCAACATTAACAAATTTAACGTCTTTCCGGCAACCCCTTTTCTCCAAGTCCAGAAGAAAGTCAGAATTTGGTGCCATTTGTTTTGTGGAAATAGACTCGATTTTCCGCTCACGATGAACATCCCAAAGCTTGCGAACTGTTTTGACTTTATTTAGAAATAATTTTGAGGGAAGGTGGAAAAGCTCTATAGCTGATAGAAATGTTCCCCCAAAAGGCGTACCAAAAGTTATCAATTTCTCTACGGATGTCTTTTTAGTGTGAGAAAGGTAATATTTCGAGATCAAACCCCCCCGAGAATGAGCAATTATAATTATTCGTCGATTTCCATAAACAGCCTTAATTGTAGCGATAATTTGTTCTAACTCTTTCACGGACGTTTCTATCGGACCAAAAGCCGATTTTTGGGAGTATGTCAACCATTCTATGTTATGCTTATCAAGAATTTCAGACGCACCGATTGGTGTTAACTGCTTCGAGAGCGACCAATCCACCCCAAAAAACGGCGGGGGAGGAATGGCATGCCAGCCAAAGTCCCGGGGAGGGGGGTCATTTCTATAATCCTTTACCCAGCCGAGATTCCCGATGTCGGGGTCTAACCAACAATATTTTGAAGCAGCAAAACCATGAACAAACAGAATTAGAAAGTCGCCTTCATTTTTCGGATCAGCAGTCGATTCGATGTCAGTTCGCTGTAATTTTTCGTTCATTTCTCGTTCAGCAGCGATTGTCCTATTCGAAGTTTTTTTCTGGTAGGATGGCTCACGGATTGTGAAAGCTTTTACGAGCAATTCTCTTTTTGTTATCATAGTTAACCCTTTAACATGTAAGATGTAACACTGCAACAACTTTTGCATTCTCTTTCAGAAGGCGATTTAATAGGGGAATAACAACGGGCGTTTTATCTTCAATTATTATTTTTTTCGATTTTGCTAGCAACTCACGCGACTCTTCCGGGATTGGAAGAATACCATATTGCCCTTTGCCAATTACAAGTGTATCTGGGTTTTGGTTCAGCAAGAACTGGATTTCTTTTGGTCCTAAAACCGTATGTCCTTTACTAATGGGTTTAGAGAGTTCCTTCTTCCGTTTGGTTATTGTTCCATCAATGTTAATATAAATATCTGAGGTGTATTTTTTGCCATCAATGATAATCTGTCCAAACTTTGTTCTTTCAATATTCACTTGCTACACCTGTTGTGAATTGTTACATGTTTCTTATCTTTCAACTTTTTATTTAACCATTTGCAAAAGAAATATTAAACAGCAAAAGAAGTTATGAGAAAAAGTGAGAATAAAATGACGGAAGAATGGCGATTATTGGAATTTGATGGCCTTCCAGGCATTGAGTCTCAAACGGTTTACCATACACTTGGATTAGCAATGGAGAAATATAAGGACATTGAGAATACCATTATTATTTGTTGGCCAAAGGATCCGGTAGTTTGTGTAGGCTACCACCAAATCATTGAAGAAGAAATTGATACTACCTATTGTCAAGCGAAAGGCATTCCCATTGTTCGACGGCCATTAGGAGGAGGAGCCGTTTATCTAGATGATGGACAGCTGTTTTATCAAGTCATTGCGAATTTAAAGAGTAAGAGACTCCCCCACGAAGTCAGTAAGATGTACGAGGAGGTACTAAAAGCACCAATAAACACTTACAAAAAAATCGGCATCCCGGCAGAGTATGCTCCAGTAAATGATATTGTTGCTAATAGGAAAAAAATTTCAGGAAACGGTGCTGCAGAGGTTGGTGGCGCAAGAATCTTGACGGGGAACCTAATCTTCGATTTCAATTTTGATGAGATGGTGAAGATTCTAAAAGCTCCCAATGAAAAGTTCAGAGACAAAATTGCTTCCACCCTTCGGGATCGCCTTGGAACGATCAAACAATTCTTGAAAAATCCCCCCTCAAAAGCTGAAGTAAAAGAGATTCTCATTAAGGAATTTGAAAAGGCACTCGATATTAAGTTGCGCAGGGAAAAACGATTCTTGCCAAAAGAGCAAGAGATAAATGACCAATTACTAAAACAATATCGCGACCCCGAGTGGTTGAATATTACCTACCAGCGCCGTTCTGAATTGCTAGAAAAACGAAAAGTCAAAATCTCCGGTTCAACGCAAATCTATCATTCTGTCTATAAAGCACGTGGAGGCCTTCTTAGAATGTTATTTGAAATCGAAGACAATTTCATAAAGGATATCGTTATTAGCGGCGATTTCTCCGCCAACCCCATGAATACCCCTGAACTCCTGGAAAATGCCCTCATTGGTACATTAGCTAATCCAAAACATATCTACAGCGCAATCAATAAAACTATACGAGACGAAAAAATCGATATTCCCGGTGTGACAGCTGACGATTTTGCAAAAGCTTTTGAATTAACTCTGAAGGAACTGTTCTAAAAGAGAGCATTCTAGTTTGCGGTTAAAGAAAGAACTAAATAACCAAAACTAGAATTCCTTTTTTATGAAGCTGATTTTTAAAACGACTAAAGATTTTCCGATAATGAGCAAATTAGAGGAGATCGCTCAGAAATATCAAACAACTGTGCATCTCGATGATGATGACATTAGCCATTTTATCCTTATTCCCCCAAAATTGCAACTCAAACAAAACGAGGATGAAAAACACTATACGATAACTGTATGGGGGGCAACAAATGATGACCTGGCATATTTTACAACTATTTTTGGCGAACCAATTCAGACGATAAAAGAACTCCCCTCACCTCTTGAATTTGCAAAGGAACTGATTCAATTGCCAAATGTGCGCGAAAAAACTCTTGAAGAGATTATGGCAATTTTCGAACTCGATGAGCGGCGGCTAAATCAATATAAGAAGATCATTACCATACAAGCTCAGCGGAAGAAAGATGATGAATTGTTTCAACTAGCAAGCGAGCTTTTAAACAAACAATAACTTTAGCCTTAAAAAATTGAGCAATAGGTATTTATTAATTAAAGAGCTTAAGCTATATCCATGAAGCAATCAAAACATTTCGTATTAATTGTCCTCGTTTTGGCTCTTTTAGTTCCGGTTGTTACAGCATCTACAAAAGAGCAAATTACAAGAACAATTAATAGTAATTCTTGGGTAAATTTTGAGCAGGCGAATTTTGATCCCGCGGCAATCACAACAACGACGTTTAAAGGGGTAAGTAACGTCACTTGTTTTGTCGGTCCTGATTCCGCCTATGACTTAATAACGCATTATCTTGATAAGGCGACCACTAGCATTTATTTGGAAGTATACACACTCTCAAGTGAACCCCTTGTGAACAAACTCATAGCAGCAAAAGGTCGGGGTGTGAGTATCATTGTGGCAGTTTCACATGACCGGGTAAGTGGCTATGAGGATAATTATACAGAAGAAGCGGCCTACCGCTTGGATCAAGCAGGAATCGATGTCTATACAACTAGTCCCACTTTTACTTACACTCATGCCAAATTCTGGGTTATCGATTCAAAATGGACTTTTGTTTATTCTGGGAATTGGGCGCCCTCGAGTATTCCACAATATAATGGCGCAAGAACCAATCGAGAGATGGGGTTCTTCTTTGACGATACTAATGTTGCAGCTTATTACGAGGGCGTATTCTTAGATGATGTATCAATTGCCTCGGTGACAACGGGGGTAAATCATGGCCCTCTCCAAGCAAATGAGACAAGTGGAACTTACACTCATCCTTTTGATACACCGGAAACAATAGTAGAATATATGGAAATAACGCCGGTCTTTTCACCGGATAATAGCTATACTCTCTTGAAAGCGTTACTCGACTCAGCAAATAGCACAATTGATGTTGAATTACAATACATTAAATTCGATTGTTATCTTCTTAACGACTTAATTAATGCTGCTAAAAGGAGTGTAGCCATTCGCGTTCTAATCCCCGAACCCGGTTCCGCAACTGAGAATGTCACTCAGCTACTTTTTGATAACGGTATTAGTGTAAAATTTTTCAAAGGGTTGGGTCACAACCACAACAAATACATTAATGTCGACAATAAAATTGTCTCTGTTTCGAGCATAAATTGGTCCAACAATTCTGTTGTAAACAATCGTGAAGCAGGTGCAATTGTTCGCAATACTAATGTAGCAACCTATTTTAAGAGCGTTTTTGATTATGACTGGGCAAATAGCGAAGTGCCAACTGGCTTTAGCAAGCCTTTATCCATCGTTTCTCCTTCAGTGGGAGAAATCGCTGCAGGGAACTATAATTTCCAAGTGAACTTTGCAGCGAATACCTTCACTTCAGCTCAATTCTTAATTGACAATGTTGCCGTACATACATTTACAAATCCTGCGGGTTTAATGGGGCACCCAATTGACTTAAGTGGGTATGCAAATGGTATTCACATCTTTAAAGTGGTAGCTACGCCCATGGCAGGCGATGATCAAGTTATCGAAGTTAAATTCAATATAATCGCCCCTAATTTAGATTGGCTCGTATTGATCTCTGAAGTCAGATATGATGCTGTTACAGAACCAAATGGCGAATTCTTCGAAGTTTACAACGGCTTTGATTTTAATGTCCTTCTTGGAGGGTGGCTTTTCACCGATAATGAAGATGACTATACGCTTCCAGACGACACAATTATCCTGGCAGACAATATGCTCATCTTTGTACGCGACACTAGCGCATTTACCACCGAAATGACCAATTTGGGTGTTGACCTTACAGGCATAACACCAGATATTGTTTACAATAACTTACAACTGGGAAACACCGGTGACGAATTAATCATGAAAGACTCTACAGGAACAATTCGCGATGCAGTCCTCTGGGGGAGTGGTTCCTTATCAGGACACACACCTTGGACAGGAACGATGAATGATGATCTAAGCCTTCATAGGGATCCAGCAAACAGTGACACCAATGATTGCTCAGTAGATTTCAAAGCTGATACACCAAACCCAGGTGTTGTATATATAACAGCAATTCCTTCAGGATTTATTCCGGGCTTTGTATTTAGTACCACACTTCTGGGCATTATTACCATTATTCTAGCTGCTCGCTTTATTCGTCGAAAAAGAAAGTAGGCCATCCTTTCCCCCCTTTCTTTTTTTTCTAATTTTAAACGCAAAATATTAATTTGACTTTTTGTCAAAGTATTTCCGAAACAATCCCCCTTCCTTTGGTGTTCTATTTGTATAAAGAAATGATTTTTCGACTGTCATCCAAACATGTTTTGGACACCCTCTTAACAGAACTTGAAGAACAGATAAAACTAGAGAAAGATAGCATGGATGAAGGGTTGGGATTTAGTTTACGAAATGCAGATCGAAGTTTACATCTCCAAGTCTTCCCAATGAAAGAAGGGGAACTCTTTGAAGTTGCCATAAAAACAAACTCAAAAGAACTCGAGGCAATAATTAAACAAGTATTCAACCAACCAGCCAAAGAAAGGATTATTGATGCCTCTTTCCTGGATATTGTAGAATTTATTGCCAAATTACCTGATAATTTCTCTCATAAAGAATTAAAGCAACTTCTTTATGAGCAATTCAACCTTTCAGAAGAAAAAATAGCTTATTTTGGAGATTTGATTCTTAAACAAGCAAAACTTCCAAACGCACGAGAAGAATTCAAACAAGCAGCTCTTCATTGGCGCCAAAAGTAACTGGATTCAAAAGATAGGCTTGCAAAGGCATTTGTTCATTTTAAGGTCAAGAAAATTGAAGCTGTTTGCGGGGCTTATTTGCCAGACGGTATCTGCTCCCCGCCCTGTACCGCCGACAGCAAGTACGTCTTGATCAATAGGGATTAAGCCTGCATCTGCAGCCATTAAAACGATTTCTGCACAAACTTTTGTTCCTTGACCAAACGTTCGGTAGACTTCAGCTACAAGCTCTGCGAACTTCCATGTGCCTAATTTTCGTCTGATCGCCCGGTCCACACCTGCAAATGCATGGGTCGTTGTCAGTACAGCCACATTTTTCTTTTTAAGAAGTCCAAGCAACTCAGGATCAAACTCATTTTCACCCGGTTTAACAAAACCATAAGAATGGGTGACAATGACAAGTTTTTCTAAATTAGTGAAAATGTCCAGGGCTTTTGCAGCTGTTGTTCCTTTTGATGAAGCGACTACAACCTTCGGGATTTCATATTCTTCAGCATACTCGTAAGCTAACTTCAAAGCTTTTTCGGTATTTGCGCTTCCGGCTTTTTTAAAGTAGATTATTGTCTCAACTTCTGACATTGCTTTTACCACATGGACGAACTGTTCTACAAACAGTTGATACCTTCACAACTAAATAGGTTTTTTGCTTTATGTTGTAGTGTTATAAAATCGGCATTTTGCATCAAAAGATTGAATGAATGGCTCGAGGGTGTTCACAACCATCTCCATAGATAGGGCTTTTAGAAAGAAAAAATGCCCTACACAACGACAATCTGAAGAGCCAAAATGCTCATAGACAACCAAAAGTTCCCGGGAAAAAGAAGTAAGAAGCTGTTGGCTTAAAAGGCACTCCAAACGCCTATTAGAAAGGACCTCCAAAATGGCGATCACTTGAACTGTCTTTGATGCCAAAAGATAGTCAATATGCCAAAAGAGTTTCTTGTTTTTTTGCAAGTGACGTGCAAGCCTTTTATTCAAACCACCAGGCCCCATAGCTGAACCAACATAGACATAATAGCCTTCTGGGAAAAACATCTCCCCCAAAGAGCCGATATTAACAGCAATGTCATTCATGTTGGAAATAAAAAGAAGGTACGAACCTTTTGGCTGCATCAATGTCGTGCCTCAAAACACTTGCACTTAAAGAAGCTCCCAGATACGTCTTGGAACTTCGTATAGAAACTCGCAACCATCTTTGCGAACGACCACATCATCTTCAATTCGCACGCCAAACGATCCTTCAATATAGATACCAGGTTCGATGGTATGACACATTCCTGCTTGCAATACAAGTTTGTTGCCTTTTACAATATAGGGGCGTTCATGTCCTTCGATTCCAATTCCATGACCCAGTCGATGTGTGAAGTATTTCCCATACCCCTTCTCTGTTATGAAATCTCGTGCAGCTTTATCAACTTCTTCAGCTATCGCACCTTCTTTGGAAGCTGCAAAAGCAGCTCGATTCGCATTGTAAACAATGTCATAGATTTCAAGGAATTTGTCACTCGGCTCACCAATCACAGAGGTAATGGTCACATCACCAAAATAGCCTTCATAGATTGGACCCGCATCAATTAAAAGAACATCATTTTTCTCTATTGTTCTCCCTGTAGGGGAGCCATGAGGAAAAGAAGAATTCGCACCCGATTGAACAAGGGCAAAAGCAGGTGTTCCTTCCTTTGCAAGCTCTTTTCGTACAATCGTAGCAATCTCCGTTTCATTCATCCCCGGCTCTACTTGTTTAAAAGTATTAATGATCGCAGTTGCAGCTATTTCCGAAGCTTTCCGCATGATTGCTATTTCTTCCTCGGTCTTTATTAGCCGCGCAATTTGCACTACTTTTGAAGCGTCACTAAATTCTACCTTTGGAAGCTCTTTTTTTATGCGTAAGAACCATTCAAACCACAATTTATTATCCATGGAAATTTTTCCGGCTTCAGCGCCCAGTTCAGCGATGATTTTTGCTAACAATTTAAAGGGGTCCTCATCCTCTTCCCAGGTGCGAATAGTTCCCTGGGTAAAACTCTTTTCAATTCGACTCTTCTCAAAGCTCGGGCAAAGGACAACCGGTTTGCCTTCTGCTGGAAGGACCAATGCAGTTAATCGCTCACTAGCATATATATTCAAACCAGTAGCGTAAAATAAATCCACACCCGGGACCAAAATCAGGCATTGAGAAGCTGTTTCTTTCAATAACTCTTGTAATCGTTTCATTCGAGCTGTAACCATTTGAATCATCCTTTTATGCACTAGCTATTAAATACCATTTTAGTACAAAAAACTTATTCTCACAATTTTTAGGATGAATCTGTTGTTGGCGACTTTTTCTTAGATTCAAGAAATGCTTTTTCCAACATTAAGAGAAACTCTTTTGAAAGTTCAAATGATGATGTTAGAGCATTTTTAAAGGTAAAACCTGACCGATGATGATGCCCACCACCTCCGAAGCTTGCTGCTATGGTTGCCACATCTATTGTGTCACTTCGCAGGCCTATTCGGAAATTATTAGTATCAATGGCCATATAAATATCCGCTTTAACAATTTCAGACAAAAATTTAGTGACCTTTCCTCGAGGCAAAAGCTTCGAATAGGCAAAGGCGACAGTCGTACTATCAAATACAAGAATTTTGTGCTCAGCCCGAATGCGGTCTCGTTCTGCTTCAAATGCTTTATAAGCTTCAAGAAATTCTTCCATGATTACTGGTGACTCGAATTCTCCGGAACTTAAAATCTCCCGTATCCTGATGAGATCATTCATTGAGAACCGATAGAAGTCAATCAGGGTATAATAAATGTTGGTTAATCGGTCGTCTACATCAAAATCACCATTATGACTGATCTGAGCGATCTGCTTGGAAATTTCATCTGTGGGCATAAAACGCTTTTGAACTAATTCAGCTGCACAAACAGAGGTGTCATGAATGAATTCGTTTGTAACAGCTTGTAGCTGTTTTTTCAACTCCAATGGAGCTTTGTGATGGTCTATCCAAATCTTTCGTGCCTTTAAATCGCGCAAGGTATCTACTATGGCATTGATAATGCGAGCATTTAATCCTATGTCTGTAATAATAAGCACATCAGGTTTTTCTTGTAACGCTTTTGGGAAAACATCAAGAAAATTGTAATAATCAGCAAGAAAACCGATTGGCTCAATATGAAGTTCTCTAAAATACCGATAAAGAATTGCTTGAGCACCAATGCCATCAGGATCAATGGAATGGGAAATTGAGATCACTTTGAGGGGAGGCATGACTAACAATTGCATGCTTCGAATTTAAATTTCTAATCATACAAGTCAAAAAGTGAATACTCGTTCTTGCAAAATGATTTATATAGTAAATTAAAAATTCGCCGAATGAGTAAGAAAAACTCAACTAGTGTTCTTTTTAGATGAGAAGAACAGTAGCAAATCCGAATATAGGGTGGAAAAATGAACATTATTCGTACGACTGTCAATGGGCTAGCAACTTTGGGAGCCTTTGGTGTTGCCACTGATAAATTTGCTCTCGTGGCAAAGATATGGTCTCAAAAGGCAAAAGATGCTATTACTAAAGCACTTGAAGTTCCTGTCTATGAAATTAATATTGGTGATTCTGCACTGGTTGGTATTCTTACTGCTGCAAACTCCAAAGGAATTGTTTTACCCCATATTGTTGCCCCCCGCGAGCTGGAAACCCTACAGAAGGTATTAGGTGATAATGTGAACATAGCTGTCGTTGAGAGTAAAATAACTTGTATGGGCAATTGTATCTTAGTTAATGATAACGGTGCAATCATTCATGAGAAATTTGAACCAGAAGCAATTGCAACAATTCGAGATACGCTTGGAGTGGAAGTTGAGCGAGGGAATATTTTAAAATCACCTCTCGTTGGTTCTCATGCCTTAGCGACAAATAGGGGTGTTCTTACTCACCCCCTTACAACAGAAATGGAAATGAATTGGTTAAGTGAACGATTAGCCGTTCCAGTCAATGTTGGAACCATTAATCGTGGCGTACCTTTTGTTAGCATAGGTTGTTTTGCAAATTCAAATGGTGCCATAGCAGGCAAAGAAACAACTGGACCAGAGCTTCAAAGATTATATCAAACCTTGCGGGGAGTAATATAGAATATTAATCGTTCCATCCAAAAATAATAAAAAGAGCAGAAAAATTGTTCAACTAACCCAGATAAAAGAGTTGGAAAACCATGGTAAAAGAAGTGCAAGTGAAAAATTACCGGATAACATTACTTAGGAAACCATTAACCACAAAACAAGTATTCAATGTAGATGTCCGAGCTGTTTCAAAAGAAGATGCAATTGAAAAAGCCTTTTCGAGGATTGGAAGCAAACACCGCGTCCCACGACAGCTATTAAAAGTGAAAAAAATCAAAGAAATAGCTGCTTCTGACCTGAAAGATCCAATTCTTCGAGAAATAGCTTCTGATGAAAAGATCAAGATTCATCAATAAAAGTGAAAAACAATAGTTAAGCAAACCATTTATCAAAGTGGGTTTGCTATTAGAATTTAGGTGAAAAGAATGAGCGAAGAACAAAAATTAAAAGATGAATTCCAACGAATTTCAAACGAATTGCAACAGTTCGATGAGTTTGGTAAACATTTACAAAGTCAAATCGAATCCCTACAATCATACTTAATTGAACTCTCCCGTACGAAAACAACCCTGATAGGATTAAAAGAAGAACCTGATGCGGAGGAAGTACTTCTACAATTAGGCTCAGGTGTAATGGTTCGTGCAAAACCCCTTGAACCAAAAAAAGTTTTCGCAAATGTTGGTGCAGGTGTGACCATTTCAAAGACAATTGAAGAAGCAATTCAAGACATCAATAATAGAATTGATGAAGTTGAGAAAGAACGACTCGCTCTCGCAGACCAATTAAGTCAAATCATTAGTCAAATAAACGAACGTGAGCGACGTGCACAGGCAATTTACCAGCAATTACAGGGAACCTCAAAACCAACTTACGACCCCAATTTAGTTAGTTAGTTAGAACTATGTACCGGATTCTCTCGTCTATCCTTCCTGTTGTAAGATGAAACCAACTTTTAAAAGAAAGTGAATGGATTGCTATTCAAAAAAATGAGGCGATTGTAAAATTGTTCAAGAAATTTCGCAGTGGAATAAATGCTGCATTGGAAAAGTTAACCCAAAAAGAATTAACAGAAAAGAAACTCCAGAAACCACTTTATGATTTACAGTTGTCCTTAATTCAAAACAACGTTGCAGTACCTATTGCTGAAAAGATCACCAAGGATGTTGAACAAGCCCTTATTAAAACAAAGGTAGGAAGACTAACCTCATTGAAAAAAGTCGCCTACGAAGCATTGCGAAAAGCAATCATTGAGATTCTTGAACCACCAGGCGAAAAGATAGACTTATTAAAAATTATTGATGAAAATAAAAAAGAAGGCAGACCAACTGTTCTGGCGATTTTTGGACCAAATGGCGCCGGAAAAACAACTACCATTGCTAAACTGACACAATACTTGATTGATCACAATCATTCTGTAGTTATCGGTGCTGGTGACACATTCCGTGCAGGAGCAATAGACCAAATTAGCAAACATTGCAAAAAACTAGGTGTACGAATAATCAAACAAGATTATGGTGCTGATCCTGCCGCAGTAATTTATGATGCCATTAATCACGCTAAAGCAAAGGGAATAGATGTTGTAATTGCCGACACAGCCGGAAGGTTGCAAACAAATAAGAACCTCATGCGAGAGCTTCAGAAAATTGTTCGAGTAGCAGATCCGGACCTGAATATCTTTGTCGCAGATGCTCTTACCGGGAATGATGCTGCATATCAGGCGAAGGAATATGATCGGATGGTTGGTATTGATGCCAGCATTTTAACTAAGGTTGATGCAGACCCGAAAGGTGGCGCTGCACTTTCTATCGTTTATGCCACAAAAGCCCCCATCATATTTATTGGCATTGGACAAAAATATAGCGATTTCAAGCCTTTCGATCCTAAATGGTTTGCAGAAGCAATCATCCCTCAAAAATAGCCTTTCTTAACAAAAAAAGGGGAGAAAAAAATTTTTCTCGTTTTTAATTATCTTTGACTCTTTCAGAAGAAGATAATTCTAATACATCCTCTCGTATCTTATCAGTTGAATCTGCAACGAAAGCATCACTTTTTTGTTGTCGAAGCTTAATACCTTCTTTGATCCATTGGTATTCCTCCCCACGCCGAATCTTTGAGATGACTACAGGTAAGGAATAATAAAGAATAATAAAACCAATAATTGAAATAAAGCCTATTATTAGCAACTGATTACGATTATTGATTTTATTGTCATCAGGGTCAAGAGGATTTGTTCCGT
>Ga0164310_10001434_pt1 | contig 13443 bp, 6 predicted proteins | sample GuaBasSedimGuay1_FD_121795 | JGI IMG/M metagenome (GOLD analysis project Ga0164310, IMG submission 121795) | Subseafloor sediment microbial communities from Guaymas Basin, Gulf of California, Mexico - Guay1, Core 4569-9, 0-3 cm | ecosystem: Environmental > Aquatic > Marine > Hydrothermal vents >... | reverse complement strand
GCCGGGGGCACGATTGTTAAACAGCTGCGGTGGCTACGACTATTATTAACCTACCGCCCGAACCATCTCCCTCGGCAAAAGCCCCAACATACCCAGCTGGAAAGCTCCAACATCCCCAGCGGGAAAGCTCCAATAACATCTCAACTCTACTGTCGTTGCCAGCCACACCTTTTTTTCAAGGGGCGACCAATCCTGTCATGCCCCCTGCGTATAATAAAGCCAAATATTCCAGGCCAACCCACCGAGCCTATCCAAACAAGCACCGTTCCAATCGCACATTGACGCCAGCATTGACACCAGCATTGACACCAGAAGCGAATAGCTGTCTAATATCCTAGGTTCAGAACCAATGGGGTATTGCACCGCTACAAGCAAATTAGCAAGCCCCCAAGGGGCGATATTCTCGGACGGGGATTTGCTTGACATGGACGGTTTCACAAAGCCGCTAACAACAAATGGTTGGATGACTTGGCAGAGATAAATAAAAGGTAAAGGATTAGCAGATGCTACTGGACAATAAGGCACAAGGAAAGGTTGGTGATGTTCTCACTAAAAGTATCGAAAAAGATGCTCGCCTCTCCATGTTGTCCAATCTGTTCTCGATTTATGGGTACGAGCCGCTATGGAGAGAGCTCAGGAAGGTAGCTGTGGCTCGAATTCTCCTGCCCATGGACACATCCCTCGGCGGTGTTAATACAACATTTCGCATACTTGGCCTCGCAGGAACGGAGGCAGATCGTCGTTTTCGCAACACACTTAACATTACGCAAGTCGCGCGCAAATGCGCAGAATGGCTGGAACGGAAGGCTGAGGTTCGCACCATAGCAATGCCTGTGCCGCAGAACCTGTTTCACGTCGCCAATAACAACGGGAACACGGTTGCTATCCATGGCAGTTCGCCCTTTACCTCCTCTGGGTTGGGCTTCACGCCGTCGCCGGGCTACGAGATGAACACATGCTGTACTACGCCAGCAGAAACAAACAGTCTGCTCGCTTGGTTCGACGGTATCTGGAACAACAGTGAGGTGGTCTGGGATGTTAAAGGAGTGGTTATCAGCCAGCTTCGGGAGCTATTCGACAGCAAGTCGCCCGATTTGATCTACTTCCTGACGCTCTACAACATCTTCCGAGATTTCCTGGGCGAGCTTGAAGAAGACAATATTATCAAGACCCGAACGGGCATCAAGGATACGCTCGTCTGGGGCAAGCTGTACCGCTTCCAGCGGGACGGCGTGCTCGGAGCTATCGATAAGATCGAGAAATATAACGGCTGTATCATTGCCGACAGTGTCGGCCTCGGAAAAACCTTCGAGGCACTGGCCATCATCAAATATTACGAGCTTCGCAATGATCGCGTCCTCGTACTCTGCCCAAAAAAACTCAGGGAAAATTGGACGATCTACACGATCAATGACCGTCGGAACCTCTTCGCTTCAGACCGCTTCAACTTTGATGTTCTGAACCATACCGACCTCACCCGCGAACGAGGAAAGTCTGGTGAGATCAATCTGGAGACATTGAACTGGGGCAATTATGACCTTGTTGTCATCGATGAATCGCATAATTTTCGCAACAACCCCCCCCGCAAGGATGGCCTGACTCGTTACTCACGGCTCATGCGAGAGATTGTCAAGGCGGGCGTAAAGACAAAGGTTCTTATGCTCTCGGCAACGCCTGTCAACAGTCGAATGAACGACCTGAAGAACCAGGTCGCATTCATCACTGAGGGGAAAGATGTTGCCCTCTACAGTTGCGGTATCAACAGCATCGAGCAAACCCTTCGAAAGGCCCAGACTCGCTTCAATGCGTGGCTCCGCATGGACGCCAACATGCGAACGACGCAGGGACTTCTTGAGGCGCTCAACTTCGACTATTTCAAATTGCTGGACCTGCTGACCATTGCGCGGTCACGCAAGCATATCGAGAAATACTACGATCTCAGAGAAGTCGGTCCGTTCCCCGAACGAGCGGAGCCCCGTAACATCAAGGCCGACATCGATACCAAGAATCTGTTTCCGGAGCTGAAGGAAATCAATCACGATATTCGCCGCCTGAATCTCAGTGCCTACGCACCGCTGAAATATGTCTTGCCGGAGAAACTGGAAGAGTATGGCCGCAAATACGACATGGAGGTTGCTGGCGGATCGGTTTTCAAGCAAATCGACCGCGAGGAGAGTCTGATCCACTTGATGCGGGTGAATCTATTCAAACGCATGGAAAGCTCGATCAACTCATTCGCGTTGACGCTCGAACGCCTTTTGCACGAAGTACATGACATCCTCCAGCGGATCGAATCCCATGACGACAGCGATGTTGAAGAATTGAGTATCGAAGACATCGAAGTCGAGGACGATAGCTTCGACCCGTACCTGATCGGCAGGAAGATCAAGGTGTTAATTCAGGACATGGATCGCATCCGGTGGAAGCAGGAGCTTGAGGAAGACAAAGAACTTCTTGTCAAGCTTCTCCGTGGGGCTCGGGAGATCAACGCTTCACGGGATGAGAAGCTCCGTCGCCTAAAGGAAGAGGTAATCGCCGCCAAGTGCGCCAACCCGATCAATCCCGGTAATAAGAAGGTAATGATTTTCACCGCCTTTGCCGATACCGCTGAGTATCTCTACCGGAATATCGCCGACTGGGCACAGCAGGAGCTTGGCCTGCATTCGGCTGTGGTCACCGGAGTTACCAGCTTGAATAAGACCACTATGCCGAAGCTCCGCAAGGACATCGCCTCGATTATCACCTCGTTTTCACCACTGTCGAAGGAACGAGCCAAGATCGATGAAGGGGCGACGGACGAGATCGATATTCTAATCTCGACCGACTGCCTCTCCGAGGGCCAGAACCTCCAGGACTGTGATTATCTGGTCAACTACGATATCCACTGGAACCCCGTTCGCATTATCCAGCGATTCGGTCGAATTGACCGTCTTGGCTCGCAGAACAAGATCATTCAGCTCGTCAATTTCTGGCCCAATATGGAGCTCGACGAATACATCAATCTGGAAGCCCGCGTCTCCGGGCGTATGGTCCTGCTCGACATTTCTGCCACTGGCGAAGAGAACATCATCGATCCATCAGCCGATCGAATGAACGATTTGGAATACCGTCGCCGTCAGCTTGAGCAGCTCCAGCACGAAGTCGTCGACCTCGAAGATCTTTCCAACGGCATTTCCATTACGGACATGACGCTCAATGATTTCCGGATGGACTTGGCTGATTACCTCAAGGAGCATGCCGACCGGCTGGAACACATGCCGCCCGGGGTTTTCGCTGTCACCCAGGCCGACGATCTTATCGAGGTGGAAAATCTCCAGCCTGGCGTCGTCTTCTGCCTACGCAACGACAACGCTAAGGTGCGGGTCGACACCACCTATGCCTTAGCCCCATACTATCTCGTCTATGTCTCCGACGCCGGTGAGGTCCGGCTGAACTTCACTCACACGAAACAAATTCTGGACTTGCTCAAGAAGCTCTCGCTCGGCCGGGGGAATCCGGACGAGAAGGCCTGCGATCTTTTCAACACCCTCACACATGACGGGGTCGACATGAGTCATTACCAGGGCCTGCTCGCCAAGGCTGTCGCCGCCATCACCGGTCAGGCCGAGGAGAAAGGCGTCGAGTCACTCTTCCAACGAGGTGGCACGGTCATCAGTAAGGATTCCTTCCAGGGCATCGATGACTTCGAAGTCGTCGCGTACCTAATCATTCTGGCGGAGGGCTCAACGGAATGATCCAGACGCTTTATAACAAGCTGGCCATCCCCGACGCTTGTCATCTCGGTAAGCGCGTCTTCAAGAAGCTCTTTCATGAAAATGCCAAGCTCGGCGTGACAGACAAGAAGGCTCTGCAGGAAGATATTGATACCATCACTTGGCAGTTCACCCTCAAGCCCAACACCATCGCTATCCAGCCATATGAGGACGACCAACGGGAATACCATGAGATCGCCGTGCTGCAGGTGGACCTCAAGACGCTCAAACGAACCGGGCGGATCGTGGAAATCATCCATCGCGCGATTCCCTATCCGCTGGTGGTGATATTTGTGTTCGGGACGACATTCGCCATCAGTTTGGCCCACAAGCGGTTCAGCCAGGCGGAGGCCGGAGCCATCGTCGCCGAGGAATTCATCACCACCGACTGGATCGACCTCGCTGCACCAACACCCGTCCAGCAGGCGTTCCTCAATAACTTGGCCATCACCAACCTGCCGCAGACACACTTCTTCTCCCTCTACTCCGCCTTGATGGAACGGCTGATCGCCCTGGACTGCGCCCGCCTGATTGGTGAATACCGCATCGAATCCGCCGCAAAGCGGCGGGAAGCCCGACGGAAGCGACTGGCCCGATGCCACGAACTGGAAGTCCAGATCGCCGAGCAGAAAGCAGCCATCAAAGCCGAGACGCAGTTTAACCGACAGGTGGAACTGAACACGAAGATGAAGGAACTGGAACAATATTTAGGATTGATGGTTGCAGATTTGTGATTGTAGATTGATGATTGAAAGACAGGGCAAAAATGGCCGTATTGACGATAGAACAACTGGAAGAACTGATGACCTCCAAGGAGGGCGAAAACCTCGAATTTAAGGAGGCCAAAAACAGGTATGATTTTGAGAAACTCGTAAAATATTGCGCGGCTTTAGCCAACGAAGGCGGCGGAAAGGTTATTCTTGGGGTGACGGACAAACGTCCAAGATGCGTAGTAGGAACACAGGCCTTTAAACAGCCTGAACGAACAAGGGCCAGTCTTATTGAACGATTACATCTCAATATAGATTTCAGCATTGTTAACCACCCTAATGGCAGGGTTTTGATTTTACACATTCCCACGCATCCCATAGGCAATCCCGTCAAATATAATGGAATTTATTGGCAACGACAGGGTGACAGTTTGATTGCAATGTCAGAGGACAAGCTGCGTAAGATCTTCGCGGAGGCCGGCCACGATTTTTCGGCCGATATATGCACCGCTGCCACTATGACTGATTTGGATCCGGTGGCAATTGAGGATTTTCGCCGCCGCTGGATTGCCAAGTCCAGAAATAACGGATTGGCTAATGTTTCCCCTGAACAGTTGCTTAATGATGCCGAAGCTTTGGATAATGGTCGATTAACCTATGCCGCCTTGATTTTATTCGGTACCCGACAAGCTCTCGGACGACATCTCGCCCAAACGGAAGTCATTTTTGAATACCGCAGTTCCAATGCGTCCGGCCCCGCCCAGCAGCGAGAAGAATTCAGGCATGGATTTTTCGGCTTCTATGATCAACTTTGGAACCTGATGGACCTGCGTAATGATAAACAGCACTTTCAATCCGGTCTGTTTGTTTGGGACATTCCGACCTTTTCCGAACGTGTCGTACGGGAGGCAGTCTTGAATGCTGTCAGCCATCGCGATTATCAGCTTGGCGGAAGTGTCTTTATTCGACAGTACCCCCGCCGGTTGGTTGTGGAAAGTCCGGGCGGTTTTCCTTTGGGCATTATAGAACAGAATATCCTTGATCGGCAAATGCCACGAAACCGGCGTATTGCGGAAATTTTTGCCAAATGCGGTTTGGTGGAACGCTCTGGACAGGGCATGAACCTGATGTTTGAATTGAGTATCCAGGAAAGCAAACCGACACCAAATTTTACTGGTACGGATCAATACCAAGTCGTACTTAACCTCAACGGAGAAGTGCAGGACCCCCGCTTCCTGCAATTCCTCGAAAAAGTGGGCTGGGAAACCATGGAACTCTTCAACACCGCGGATTTTCTCCTGCTTGACTGCATACACAGAGGGCTTGATGTTCCGGACCATCTCCGGAACTGCTTGCAATCACTTGTGGAAAAGGGCGTTATCGAACGTTTCGGACGAGGACGCGGTGTCAAGTATATCCTCAGCCGCCGATATTACAGGATGGTCGGTGAAAAAGGCGCTTATACACGAAGGAAAGGACTGGATCGAGAGACCAACAAGGCATTGCTTTTGAAACACATAAAGGAAAACAGGGGCAACGGCAGCAGACTGAAGGAACTGATGCAGGTGCTTCCGGCGTTGACGATGCCTCAGGTCCAAACACTGCTCCGTAATCTTAAGTCTGCGGGGAAGATTTACAAAGTTGGCAAGACGCGGGCTGCCTTGTGGTATCCTGGCACTGAGACAGGTGATATTACATCGGAAAAAACAATCAAATGTAATCCAGATGCAATACAACAGGCATAAGTATTTGATATTACCGGCGTTATATTATACCGTTAAATAATTAAAGGCAATTCGAATGCATAATCCGGCGCAATCAGGGATTTATGATTGCAGATTTGAGATTACGACATGGGCAAGGAAAAACAGATGACAAAAAAGAAATTTAAAGTCAAAAATCAACAAACGCCAATTCCTCCAGTAGATGGCTTGACGCTGAACATCGTCGAGCAGAATATTGAGAAACTACGCGAACTCTTTCCCGACGCCTTTGCGGAGGCATCGGACGAGCATGGGCCACGATGGAAGGTGGATATCGACTCGCTCCGGGAAATCCTCGGCGAGTATGTTGAGGATAAGCCCGAACGTTACAGCTTCAACTGGAACGGCAAAGCCCGCGCCCGCCGCATCGCCCAGACACCATCAACCGGTACGCTCCGGCCATGCCCGGAAGAATCCGTCAACTGGGACACCACGCAGAACATCTTCATCGAAGGCGACAACCTCGAAGTCCTCAAACTCCTCCAGAAGTCCTACCACAAAAAAGTCAAGATGATCTACATTGACCCGCCGTACAATACGGGAAAAGAATTTATCTATCCTGACAAGTTTGCAGATAATCTGGGCACATATCTGAAGTACACCGGCCAGGTTGATGAGGAGGGCTTGAAGCTTTCGGCTAATGCTGAAACTTCCGGGCGTTACCACACCAACTGGTTGAACATGATGTTGCCGCGATTGAAGCTTGCCCGGAATCTACTGCGGGATGATGGTGTGATCTTCATCTCGATTGACGATGTTGAGATCGCAAATCTTCGCAAGCTATGCGATGAAATCTTCGATGAGGAAAATCGTCTCTCTGATCTCGTATGGGACTTGGGGTCAGGCACGGCTGCTGGGCACTTTACACGTGCTCATGAATATATCCTGGTTTTGGCAAAGAACAAAAATACATTGACAAATTTCAAATACAATGGCACTGCTGAAATAATATCAGAGAGAGCGGTAAAGAAAATATCTCGAGGGAATCCAGCAAGCCGCATTTCTTTCCCTGCTGGTATTGAGTTCGAAGGGGACAATGCTATATTTTCCGGTACTTTTGGCAGAAGCGAAAAAATCACTGTAATTGATGGCCCAATGGTCTTTGAAAAGGGACGCTTGGCTAGCTCGGTTACTATAGAAGCCGGTTGGGCAATGCGCAACCAGATTCTCTCTTGGTTGGAGGGAAAAGAAACATATGACACCAAGGGACAAAGAGTATCCCGTTTCTATTTTAGTAAAAAAGGTGTGCTGCAATATGAGAAAGAACGAGGATTCATTAACCCACCATCCGTACTTCGTCAGATTGCCAGTACCAAGCGAGGCTCAGAAGATATTGTGTCCTTGTTCGGTGGAAAAGTTCTCGATTTCCCAAAGCCCGTCGCACTTTTGCAGTATCTCGTACAGTTGATATGTGATTCGGAAGACATAATCCTTGATTTTTTCTCTGGTTCGTGTACTTCTGCGGAATCGGTCTTACTCCACAATACTGAGACAGAGGCATCTGTTAAATTCGTTTGTGTTCAACTCCCAGAACCGTGTGACCAAAGTAGCGATACTGGAAAGACGGCTTTAGAATACGGATTTGCGACCATTGCCGAGATAGGAAAGGAACGAATTCGCCGCGTGATCAAAAAAATTGAGGGTGAGCAGGCGGAGAAGGTCAAGGAAGCGAAGGGAAGATTGGATGGTATGGGGGAAGAAGTTCAGGATTTGGACCTCGGCTTCAAGGTCTTCAAACTCGACGCCAGTAACATCAAGCCGTGGGATGCGGACTTTGACAATTTGGAGGCTGAACTGTTCAACGCTGTGGAGAACATCAAGCCCGACCGAAGCGAAGCGGATGTGCTCTATGAGCTGCTGCTCAAGTATGGTTTAGACCTGGCCGTGCCGATTGAAGAGCGAAAGATCGAGAGTAAGACCGTGTACATCATCGGGGCCGGTGCGTTAGTCGTTTGTCTGGCCGATAAGATCAGTCTGAAGGTCGTCGAAGGCATCGCCGCCTTGAAAGATGAACTGAAACCGGAAGTAATGCGCGTAGTCTTCAAAGACGCAGGCTTCGCCGACGACGTAGTCAAAACAAACACCGTCCAGATTCTTCGCCAAGCAGGAATCGATGACGTAAAGAGTTTGTAATACAAGTTATTAGGATCAATTTCCCGGCGTCAGGAATTTGATTGGAAAAACAAGGAAGAATAGACACAGTATGAAAATACAATTCGACCCAAACTTAGACTTCCAAGCCGAAGCCATCGATTCTATTGTTGATATTTTCGAGGGTCAGGAGATTTGCCAAACGAATTTCACGGTGGCCCCGTTGAGGAAAGAAGATAGCTTGCTGGCTGGGTTAGACCAGAACGACCTGGGTATCGGCAATCGCCTGCGACTACTGGACGAGGACATTCTTAAGAACGTTAAGAAGATTCAACTTCGCAACGGCCTGGCTCCGGCGGAGGAACTGGATGGAATGAACTTTACCGTCGAGATGGAGACGGGTACGGGTAAGACATACGTCTACCTGCGGAGCATCTTTGAATTAAACCGCAAGTACGCCTTTACGAAGTTCATCATCGTCGTTCCGTCAGTGGCGATCAAGGAAGGCGTCAATAAGTCGCTCCAGATGACCGAAGAACACTTCCGAGGGTTTTACGAGAACGAGCAGTATGACTACTTCGTGTATGACTCACAAAAACTCGGCCAGGTTCGGAACTTTGCCACCAGCGACTACATCCAGATTATGGTGATCAACATCGACGCCTTCCGAAAGAGCTTCACTGACCCGGAGAAAGAAGGCAAGGCGAACATCATCCACCGTCCGCACGACCGCATGACGGGCAGCCGGCCCATCGAGTTTATTCAGGCGACAAACCCAATCGTAATCATCGATGAACCGCAGAGTGTGGATACGACGGCCAAGAGCAAAGAGGCCATCGCCTCGCTGAATCCGATGTGCACGTTGCGATACTCAGCGACGCATGTGGATAAATACAACATGATGTACCGCCTGGATTCTGTGGACGCCTACGAGCGGAAGCTGGTCAAGCAGATTGAGGTGGCAGGTATTGAGGTAGCCGACAGCCATAACAGAGCGTATGTCAAACTGCTGAAAGTGGACAACAAAAAGAGCCCCATTCAGGCACAAATCGAGTTAGACATCGTACAGCGTAGCGGTGATGTAGATCGCAAAAACAAATGGGTGCGCAGTGGCGACGACCTGTTGGACATTTCAGGCGGCCGTAGTGTGTACGATGGATACATCATCGAGGATATCTACTGCGAGAAGGGCAACGAGTATATCAGCTTCACCAGCAAGCCGGACATCGTGCAGTTGAATCAAGTAATTGGCGGGGTAAATGACGATGAGTACAAGCGGCTGCAAATTCGCAAGACCATCGACGAACACTTGGATAAGGAATTAAAGCTCCGCCCACGCGGTTTAAAAGTGCTGAGCCTATTTTTCATCGACCGCGTGGCCAACTATCGGGGGTACGACGACGATGGTAACAAGCTGAAGGGCAAATACGCCCAGATGTTTGAGGAAGAGTACGTTCGGGCGATCCGTAAGCCGAAATACAACATTCTTTTCGAGGGTATTGATCGCGAAACGATTGTAGAAGGTGTACATGACGGGTACTTCGCCATCGACAAAAAGAAAGTCGGTGGCCAGTCCGTTGAGATGTACAAGGAGTCTCGTGGTGAAGGAACCACAAAGGCTGATGAGAGCGCATACCAGCTCATCATGCGAGACAAAGAAAAATTACTTAGCTTCGACTCGAAGCTAAAGTTTATTTTCTCACACTCGGCTCTAAAAGAGGGCTGGGACAATCCGAACGTGTACCAGATATGCACGCTGAACGAGACGAGTTCGGTAATAAAGAAACGACAGGAAATCGGCCGAGGGCTTCGAATCGCGGTAAACCAAGACGGAGAGCGTGTGCATGGATTCGACGTGAATACGCTGACGGTGATGGCCAACGAGTCTTACGAGGATTTTGCCGCGCAGCTCCAGAAAGAAATCGAGAAGGAAGAGGGTATCAGGTTCGGTGTCGTCGAGAAGCACTTGTTTGCCAATATCCCTGTTCCGACCGACGATCATCAGACGGAGTACTTGGGTGTCGAGGCTTCACAGAAGGTGTGGGATTACCTAAAAGACAATGACTACATCGATGCCAAAGGCAAAGTGCAGGATTCGCTACGAACTGCCCTGAAATCAGGTGAGGTCGATTTGCCAGAGGGTGTAATGGAGCACGCCGATCAGATCAAGGCTGCTCTGCGAAAGGTAACAGGCAAACTCAATATAAAGAATGCCGACGACCGCAAGCAGGTGAAGCTGAACAAGGCAATGTTCATTGGCGAGGAGTTTAAGCAGCTCTGGGATCGCATCAAATACCGTACGACCTTCCGGGTCGAATTCGACTCCGAATCGTTGATTAGGCAGTGTGCCGACGAAATCGCGAAGAAGCTCGTCGTTGGCAAAGCCCGGTTTGTGTTCCGCAAGAGTAAAGCGGAGATCAATCGAGGTGGTGTACAGATGGCCGATCCAACGCAGAGTACGCACGTCTACGACGCTCAGGACTATCAACTTCCCGACGTGGTTAGCTACCTCCAGAACGAAACGAACCTCACACGCCGCACGCTGGTCGAGATTATGAAACGCAGTGACCGGCTGAACGATTTCAAGAACAACCCGCAGAAATACATCGAGCAGGTTGCGGCGATTATCAAACATCAGATGCGGGTGTTCATTGTTGATGGTATCAAATACGAGAAAATTGGCGACGAGCACTATTACGCACAGGAGCTGTTCAAGGAAAACGAACTATATGGCTACCTCAGCAAGAACATGCTGGAAAGCGAAAAGTCGGTCTACGACCATGTCGTATACGACTCGGATGTTGAGGAAGAGTTCGCACGTTCCTTCGAGTTGAGCGATGACGTGAAGGTCTATGCTAAACTGCCAAGCTGGTTTAAGATCGACACGCCCCTGGGCGGCTACAATCCCGACTGGGCTGTGTTGGTTGAGATGGATGGCCAAGAGCGGCTGTACTTTGTCGTCGAATCAAAGGGTAGCCTCTTTACCGATGCTCTTCGCCCGACCGAGCAGGCAAAGATTGACTGTGGACGCGAGCACTTCAAGGCGCTAGGTACCAAAGCGAAGTTCACTGTGGCCAATAACTATGAGACATTTACTGAACAGATCCTGAGTTAAATGTGCTGCAATAAAAAGAGAACGACATGTCGGTGCCACAAATAGAACCGTTTTGAGAGGCTATCGATCTATTGGCTCCAGTTGCCAAGTCGATACTTGTTTCTGACAGAATTCGACAATGCATAAATCACAAGTTTGCAAAAGACAAATTAAAAATCCTAGCGAGAGGCATGGGTGTTGTGCAACGGCAGCTGCCAGAAAGTGGGAAATCGTGATGTGCGACAAAAATATGGAGGGGTTGGGCAAATCGAAAAAAATAAATATCCTCTACCCCACCGGCGCGCGCCGTTTCGTTACTACCCTAATCTTGATCCCACTTTTTTGCCCAATTGGATGTTTCCCGCCAGTAGATAGAAATGTCCCAAAATCAGCATATATCAAAGCCGATAAGCTTACTCGGTTGGCGAGGCAAAACTTTGACAATCTCTCACTTGCTGAAAAAAAACTCACTTGCTATACAGCAGCGGGAAGCATAGCCAATTGTACGACCAAAACAGATAAGGAAGAAGACCCCGTTAACGGAGCCAAGTGGAGTGCAGATCGCACAATCCGTGCTGGACTCATCCGTTGGTTGTGTACCGACAAGGATGCGATGCAATTAGTGCCTCCCACAGGAATCCGATTTGAATTTGCAAAAGTTGAGGGATATCTAGCCCTGGATTTCATAGACATCCCCTTTCCAATCATAATGGCGAACAGCTATTTTACGGAAGGAATGGGCTTCGTCCGTGCAACGCTACCTCTACTAGTTCTGGCTGGTAGCCACACGAAATCCATCCAAGCAGACAGAATCAACATAAAGAGTGCTGTCTTATTCCGTAATGGGTTCAAATCTATAGGTGAAGTCATCTTGTCTGGGGCAAAAATTGGTGGGAATTTGGATTGCAGCGGTGGGGAATTTGTTGCTGGCAAAAAAAGTGGGTACGCACTCTCCGCCAGTGGGGTCGATATTGGAGGAGATATTTATCTCCGTAATGGGTTCAAGGCTACAGGAATGGTCAGCCTGTCGGGTGCGAAAATTGGCGGGGATCTGGATTGCCGTGGTTGGGGTAAAAAGGTTAAATTTGACGATCTCGTCATTGAACGTGCTGAGATCAAAGGCACCCTGATCCTTATTGGTGATTGTAGGATACAAGGCAAGTTGGATATGCTGCACACAAAAGTGGGGCAGATGTGCGACGCCAAAGATAGTTGGCCGAAGGCAGGCTCTCTGAACTTGGATGGTTTCGAGTATGGAGCTATCGTTCACATTAGCCCAAGCACTGCGGAGAAACGAATTAAATGGCTCAATCGGATGCCGTTTATAACATATCGCAATCAACCCTTTACCCCACAGCCTTACACGCAACTTGCAAAAGTTTTCTGCGAAAGTGGTAAAGAGGCCGACGCAAAAAAAATTCTCATCGAAAGAGAAAACGCCAGGCGAAAATATGGTGGTTTATCTTTTTCTGGTAAGGTGTGGAACTGGATTCTCGGTGTAACAATTGGGCACGGATACAATTTATCACGGTTATTCTACCCTGTATATTTCTGTCTGATTTTCGGTTGGATTTTCTTCTTAGTTGGCTACTATCACGGCGCGATGGCGTGCGTGAAGGTGGAACCGATTTCGGGAGAGGCTAACACAACCGACAACAAAACCGTTGCATCCAAACCTCTTGGGGGTCAGAAGTTTAATTCGCTGATCTATTCAATAGACACGTTTGTTCCGCTGGTAAATCTGCATCAGCAGGACTATTGGTTACCAGACGCAACCAAACGCTTTGGCCGTATTTTACGCATGTATTTGTGGTTCCAGATTATAATGGGTTGGTTTTGCTCCACACTTGCTATTGCTGGGATAGCTGGGCTGGTACAAAAATAGGGCTTTAGAGCATTTTACGAATGAAATGTCGTATATCCACATGAGCCAAACCATCCTTGAGCGTCCTGTTCGGTAACGGTTTGCAGGGCGTCGGCGATGGCGTCGAGCAGCGTATCAAATGTCCGGGCTTTAGCAGCTCGGAGAAACT
>Ga0164310_10001433_pt1 | contig 13445 bp, 14 predicted proteins | sample GuaBasSedimGuay1_FD_121795 | JGI IMG/M metagenome (GOLD analysis project Ga0164310, IMG submission 121795) | Subseafloor sediment microbial communities from Guaymas Basin, Gulf of California, Mexico - Guay1, Core 4569-9, 0-3 cm | ecosystem: Environmental > Aquatic > Marine > Hydrothermal vents... | reverse complement strand
GAGCGTTGGGCCTCTGATCGTGTCGGGATTGTTTGGGAAACACTCGATTCTTGATCCATTCTTTAATTCCACAATCGTTTTTCTCGGCTTCACATACCAGCTCTTCGGCAACTTCGTTAGGAAGCCATTAATCTTCCGGATGATAAGCTTTGTTTGTCTCCATGAAGGGCCGACGACAGCGATGTAACTGTTGGGATGCGTCAAAGCATACCAGAGCAGCAACGCGCTTATCATGTGACTTTTGCCGGATTGCCTGCACCATCGAGCAGTTATAAACTGATGCTCAACGAATTTTCTCGCTAAGTCCTCCTGATACTTTGTCGGCTTAAAGCCCAGCACATAAGTGCAGAATTTGACGGGATCCTTGAAGAATTCACGGATCTTTGCCTTCATGGATGCAGACCTTAACGGTTTCAACAACGGTCTTAAGTGGATAACCATGCAGGACGCTCATTCGCTGCTTAAGAATCTTCTTGCTCCGCTTACGGCTCTTCTTCAAGACTTCAATGCGCTCAATAATGCCGATGGGGATCACAGTGCCCTCATAGGATTCTCCGCGGCCGGTTTCCTCGCTGATTATGATGATGTGATCGTCTATCAGCGTGTAGAAGCTCCCAATCGTCGTTTTAGGCGTGTAATAGATCTCCTCTGGAACTGGAACGTCACGGAATCCGCAGGCATCCCGCCAGTAAACGGCTATTTTATCTCCACGCCTAAGACTTTTCAAGACTTCGATTACTTCATCGCTTGGATACTTTTTTAGTTCCAGCATCTTTACAAGTCATCCCCGAAAACTTTACGCCTCCAGAATCACCACAGCAGTAAGATTTCTCGATAATCTGCTTAGCACACTTCAGGAATTTCTTAGGAGCCTTCTCGGCGATCATCTCAAGCCATTCATCGATGTCTCCTTCCTCTGGGCTGCTCTTCAAAAGCGTGACTAAGGTATTCGCGCATCTGAAAAGGTTGTTCCATAATCGCGCTTTATTTTTATCGTATCTCGCTTTGCGTAAAACTTTGCGAATGCGGTCAAATTCATCGAGCAACGCAATTATGAGGTCTTGATAGATCTCTTCCTTGTTTAAACTCATTTTCTTCACGCGTCTTGAAAAAATAGTATATATACTTGTGGGGTTGTGGTTGAATGTTCATTGGGTTTGCTTATGGGTTTCTGAATATTTATTCACTTTCGATCTTCTTTGTCTTGTGTTCTTCCTTCTTGGCATCGAAGTAGTCTTTGCATACCATTGCGGCTAATGAGCCGAATGTGCCGATTCCATCTATGCGGCCGAGAATGATGCTGATTGTTAACCCGAGCAATATGATGATGGCGATGACTCCGCGCCAGTCACGCTCAGTCCATTTAACCGTGCTGTCTTTGATTACGATTTTGCTTTTCTTTCTGCTCAAAAGTATCACTTCCTACCTGATATGCAGGATTGGTAGATATGGTGTCTGATTGTCCCGCGGCTACTGGGGCTGCTTTTACTCCGCGTAGTGGATCAGCCTTTGGGCTTTCCCGCCCGCATAGGAGAGGCTGATCGTCCCCATTTATAATATAGTGCCAAAAATATTCATCCTCTGAATATACGAGTCCGCAGCTGCTGCAGCATGGCTCCGTAGCCGTGTAGTACTCGTTTTCTCTTGCAAGTATGATTCTGCCGCCGCATTCGGGGCAGAAGCGTCTGCGTCGTTTCTTCATTCTTGAAGATCTACCTGGCTTACGTACCATTCGTGTTTTTCTCCTCGGCTCTGCTGTCTGCCGCAGACCGTGCATCTGATTCTTATCCTTCCCTGTTTGGGGTCATAGGCGAATAGGAAGCGTTCAGGATCATCGTTTCCACATTTGCATCTCGGCGGATGGTCGCGGAGGATCTGATAGATGCGTCTCAGTCTCAGCAGCTCATTCCAGGAGAGCCATTTACGAGGTCTCGGCATCACAAACACCTATGATACCATATATGGTATGAAACGATATAAAAATTTTACCGTACATATTACCATAAATGATAACAACTCAAAGATACACTGTGCTCCCACACCTTTATAAGAATCCAATTCTAGCATGCAAAGGAGACGGAATAGTCAAAGGCTGCATAATCTCATGAAATTAGGGTCACATGGAAAGGTGAACTCTGCGATTCACGATTAAACAACTATTCTCAGAAGCTTCTATGAATTGGAAGGATGCTTAAATGTTTTATGTGCACTTAAACAATAAATAATAGGGGCTATTTCTTTGCGTGAACTCGATATTCTTAGGGTTTCCGCATTACTGCGTGACATAGGCAAGATTGAGTGCTGGGCGTATGGGAAACCTTGGGGCGAGCATATCTACTATACGTATAGGTTTTTTGAAGAATCTTCTTGGGGAAGAGATTGCGGAGACTTCTATGAGACATCATATAGGTAGATCTTACCCTACGGATATTTTTCCACGCTTCATGATGGAGAAGATAATCTGCTTTGCCGATAATCTTGCTTCTGGAGCTGATAGACGTGAAGAGCCCATCGGAATCTCTTCTAAGCCAAAATTTCCAATTTCCCTATCGCATGTTCTTTCAAGGGGAGATGTGATAAGAGAAGAATTTAGCCCATCGCGTCTCGCGTATATTTCCGTGGAGTTGCGGGATAAGATAAAGAAACCATGCATGGAATTTTCCAGCAACTCTACATCCGCATATTTTAGGATCTTTAAGATATTAAGCGGGTCGAGGCTTAAGTTTGTTCCTGCGGATACCAGATCTCCCGTAAATGATGTTTCTCTCCGGGATCATTTGAAGCTAACTGCAGCGTTTTCCACATGTATTCATTTGGATGGGAAATTTAGAAGCTTCAAGCCTGAAGATTATAGGTTTGCATTCATGTTTATTGGGTCATCTGGAATCTCCTCATCTGATATCTGAGAGGCTAAGCCTCTGAGATGGGATAAGCTAGATATTCTAATGGATATCGTTGATTAGGGCTTTTTTATTTACAGAAGAAGGCTTTATCCCGCGGAACTCTTGACGTAATTATATTTCCATTCCTCACGTCCAGATATTTTTGGAATGTAATCATCAGAAGATTAAGGCGTTCCGCATATTTGATGCGAATATTTAAGTATGTAAGTTTATCATCTACTGAAGAATATTTTTACTGAGCTGATGGGGAATGTCCTATTTCACGGCGCGGGAAATAGCAAGCATAACAATATTCGCAGCGCTATGGGGGATCCTAAGCACAACACTATCCCCAATCTTCTATAAACTCTTCCATTTACCGTTTCTCTGCGACCTCATAGGGTTCACATCAATAATCCTCGCTGTTTGGTGGGTTGAGAAGATTGGAACAGCAACATCTGTCGGATTGATTGCAACTATAATAAATTTCATGTTTAGACCGACAGCTATGCATTTCCTCGGATTCTCGGCAGCCTCAATAGTCTTCGATATCCTTGCATTTACTTCGGGATATAAACGGCTATTTGAACAAAAAATTTTAGGCTCCATCCTCTTGACAGCTATATCGATCATCTCAGCAGCCGTCGCAGGAGTGATAATCGGAGCTCTATTCATGTCGCCTATGGCTCTACAGAGATGGGGAGGAGTGCTTGGATGGGCGGGTCTTCATGCAATAGGCGGCACCATAGGAGGAGTTGTAGGCATATCCCTGATGAATGCCTTGATAAGCAGAGGTATAACTCCATCTAAAAAGAGGAAGAAAGAAGGAAAAGACTAAACAGGTCAAGATATCTTTTAAGATTGAACCTAAAACATGCACGACTTAATTATTAAGGAACCGTTTGAAATCTGTTTCCAGAATTAGATTCACGATTTATTATGCGAGATGGCTGAAGAGAAGACGGGAGGGTTAAGGGCGAAGTTATCCTTGACAGAGGGAATTCCCCAATAGCTAATAGAGAATATTAGAGGATTCAGGAGGATGAAGCTGAGCTCGGCTACATGAGCATGGAGGAATTCATCCGCGACGCCGTCAGGAGGAAACCCAAAATCCTACGTGAAACCCAACATTATAGAAGGATTCTACTGCATAATTCTTGAGTTCCGTCATTTTGCATAAAAAATCTTTGTTCTATGCATTATACATATCTCTATCCGTGATCTCCAAGTCTATCATGAGGCTTTTTCAGCCATTCCATAGTCCTAGAGGGGCTTTTATTGGCGCCTTTGTTTTTAAAATTGTGTATCTGGGCTTCAATTGATACGTAATCCCCATCGGTATGAGTAAGCAGAGAAAGAATGGAATAGAGGATATATTGGAAAAACATTAATGCATTAAGGCAATTAATTTAGAACGATGGATCTTTCTAAGAAAAGGCTTACTGGACTTACGATAGCCACGTTCGTCCCACTCTACCCAGTAGCCCCCGCATTTCACCTGCTGCTGTCCGGGGAGTTTACACCCACAGCATACATGATATTCGTGAGAATCAATCCCCCATCCTGGAAGGGGGCTTCCATCATGAACTGATATAGAAGCTAGAATCCGGGATAGAAGGCTGGAGTGCTGATCACAGTTACGAAGCGAAATAATGAGAGTTTTTATCCCGAGAAAAAGCAGCGTGTATGCCTCCGAAACCGCCGGAGCGGCAGGCAACCATTCTCACGCTAGAAATTTTTATCTGTTTCTTCACATCACTAAAGTAGTGGAGACATCTGATGAGGTTTAAGGAGATAGGTTGGAACGGCATTTTGGTTAGGGTTCCCGAGGATATGCGCCTAACCCGTCATGGTGGAGATCATAGAGAAGGAATATTCTTAGTTGGATCCGAGGACTCCTTGATTGAGGTCAGCTGGATTCCAATCTCTAAGAAATCTAAGTCACTTCTCGAGATCGTTGATAAGATTACGAATCGCATAAAGAAGGAAGCTGGCAAAAAGAAGATGGACTTCAAGATTAGGGAGAGACATGATACTGTGGTTAATGATCATAAAGCCGTCTATTTACTTCTGGATTATGGGGTTAAAGAGAGATATTATATCTGGCGGTGTCCGGAAAGCAATAGGACAGTAGCAGTTCGCTTTTTCTTTAGAAAATATGATGAAGAGGCTAGAAAGATAATTAAGACCCTCATAGACACGATTGAGTGCCACGGGGAGAAATATGTTTGGTCGTTTATGAAGATACGCTTTGAAACGCCTAAGACCTTCCTCCTAAACGCTACGGAGATCAAATCAACTGAGATGAACATTGCACTTTTAGAGGAGAAACTTTCTACGTTTGAGGAGCGTAAGAGAAGCATATACGTCAAGTACTTCCCAGCGGCGAATGTGAGATTCAAGGATACATATAGAAATTTGGAGGAATGGTTCAAGAAAAATTACATGGAAGAGTTTGGGAAGAAAATCCTCAAGAGAAGAAAGGTATCCTTCAAAATTAAGGGCGAGAAGAAACTGGGAAGCCATACAGTATTGATTGAAGAATCTAAGTTTTCAGCCACCTTTACTAGGAGGGGGAAGGAGATATGCTCAGTAGCCCTCTGGTACTGTCCAGAAAGGAATAGAATATACCTCTTCGCCCTCTACACACAAGTTTATAGGCCCTTCCCATTCAAGATAAGGCTTAAAGCAGAGGAACACGAGGCTTTATTCAATGAGATCTTGGAATCCTTCCGTTGTCATTAGCTCGAGGAAACAGGCATCCCGCCGGGAAGCTTCTCTTTTCCCAGTCTTTTTTGAAGATCCTCTGGAAGAATTAAGCTTATGAGACCTCGCTTAGCGAGATCGTTAAGGTATTTACTTAATGGCATTTCAGCCTCTATAGGTAAAAGCTTATATTTCCGGCATAGATGATCGGATATATCCTTTGCTTTATTCTCTCCATCGCATAGCTCCCACACAACCGATCCTATTTCATCGAGTTGTATGTACTTCTCTTTAGGAGGCTCAGGCAGTGCTTTCGCTAGAATATTGATGATCCTCGAAGAACTCTTCTTCTTCCTTTTCTCTGAAGGCTTCATCAAGGGAATAATTATTCTAATCCTGCCTTTATCATCCTTCTTCCACTTGAGCGCGGGATTCCGTACTGGTTTTAAGCGGAGAAAGTCCTTCCGAGATATCGACGGAGGCTTAGGCTTTTTCCTACGTATCCTGCTGAACACCATCTCAATGTATCCCATAATAAAAAGGAACTTCAGCCTTTAAAAGCTTAAGTATATGAGAAGCTGAATCAAAACTTTTAAGAGGAGAAGCGGCTTCCGTATCTATGGTGAAGGCTTTTTGAACCTCCGCGAAGAACTGTTATCTCTTAATTTTGATAAGACTATTGAGGATACTGTCAATTTTATACGTGACATCTTCAAAGAATCAGGGGTCTCAGGAGTCGTTTTAGGCTTAAGCGGAGGAGTAGATAGTTCCCTCGCCGCCACACTTTGCGTCCAAGCCTTAGGAGCGGAGAAAGTTCTAGGAGTTCTGATGCCAACATATTTTACGCCTGGAGAGGATGTTAAAGATGCCTATAGCCTAGCGGAGATGCTGGGAATCGAGACATTAAGAGTGAATATCAGCGGCATAGTCGATTCATTCTCAAAGGCCATAGGAGCTCGGAAGAACGATCCCAAAATGAAGATGTCCTTTGCAAATTTAAGGGCGAGAATACGTATGATCACTCTATACTTCTTTGCGAATGCCCGTGGCATGCTCGTCGCAGGAACCAGCGACCTAAGCGAGCTGCTGATAGGCTTCTTCACGAAGTATGGAGACGGAGCAGCAGACTTCCTGCCTATAGCCCATTTATACAAGACTCAGGTGAGGGAAATATCTAGACATCTTGGGATTCCCTCTAGGATAGCCTCAAAACCAAGTAGTCCACAGCTGTATCCGGGTCATAGATTGCTGGATGAGGTTCCAATCGACTATGAAGAATTGGATCCTGTGCTTCTCGGGCTCTTCAAGTATGGGTTGACTCCTGAAGAAGTGAGTAGGGAGACTTCAGTCCCGCTTAATATAATTCTTGACGTAAAGTCCAGGTTTGAGAATTCAAGGCATAAGAGAAGGCTTCCGCCCAGGATAATTCCAGACTATCTTAAGAACATATTTGGGAGATAAGCTGAAATATAGCGTTCTCAAGACTGGATGTTATGTGGTGTCTTTATGAAGGTTGCTAAAAGGATGAAACGTATCAAGCCTTCGGGAACTATAGCTATGGCTGAGAGGGCGCGGGAGCTAGAGCGTAAGGGACGGAGAGTCTATCACTTGGATATGGGCGAACCGGACTTCGCCACTCCAAAGCATATAAGGGAAGTAGCCGTTAAGGCCATAGAGGAAGGATTCACACATTACACTTCAAGCCGCGGCCTATTAGAGCTTAGAGAAGCCATATCCGAAGACCTTAAGGGGAGAGGGATAGACGCCGATCCCGAGAATGAGATCCTTGTAACGCTGGGGGCAAAGCATGCGATATATGCCGCAGCTCTCTCCACCCTAGATCCCGGCGACGAAGTGCTTGTTCTCTCTCCGACGTGGCCAACTCACTTTCAATGCGTTGAGATAGCTGAGGCTGAGGCTATCGAGATTCCATGCGGGGACGATTATAGATTGGATGAAGAGAGCCTTAAGATGGCGGTCACCGATAAGACAAGCATGATCCTCACGGCGTCTCCGAATAACCCGACAGGCGGAGTTCTAAGCCGCGGAGAGGTTAAGGCTATCGTGGATATAGCGGCGGATAACGACCTACTGATACTCTCAGATGAGATATACGACAGAATAGTCTATGACGGAGTTAAGCCCGTAAGCCCGGCTTCCTTCGCGGAGGGAAGGGAGCGAACAATAATCGTTAATGGCTTCAGCAAAGCCTACGCTATGACCGGATGGAGGTTGGGATACGCGGTTGCAAATAGAGAGATAATCGAGTCGATGAATCGCATCCAGCAGTCCACGACAACATGTCCAGTTAGCTTCGTTCAGAAGGCTGGAATAGCTGCTCTCAGAAGTTCACAGAGCTGCGTTGAGGAGATGGTCAGAGAATATGACCGGAGAAGACGCTTCATAGTTGATAGGATAAACAAGATTGAGGGAATTCGATGTGTTAAGCCTAAGGGAGCCTTCTACATCTTCCCAGACATATCAAGCCTGGAAATTCCAAGCTTCGAATTCTGTATGCGCCTACTGGAAGAAGCTGGGGTTTCAACTACTCCTGGAAGCGTCTTCGGAAGATGTGGGGAGGGACATATCAGAATTTCATATGCGAATAAGATAGAAGTGATTGCTGAGAGCGTAGAAAGAATTAAGGAGTTTGTAGAGAAAATAAGGGGATGAGGGTGAATTACATGTTCGACGAGAAGGCTCTATCCGTTCTTAAACGAATGACAGAATCCTTCGGACCGTCAGGATTTGAGAGGGAAACAGCACGTATAGTAAGGGATTACATGAAGGAATACGCTGATGAGATACTATCCGATAAGCTCGGCTCCCTAGTCTACGTCTTGAAGGGAGACAGGGAGAGACCGCACGTTCTCTTAGCGGGACACATAGATGAAGTCGGCTTCGTCGTCTCCGGCATAGATGAGAAAACTGGTTTCCTAACATTCAATCCGCTCGGAGGCTGGTGGGATCAGGTTCTCCTATCTCAGAGAGTTGTAGTCAGAACGTCGAAGGGCGACTTGATGGGAGTCATAGCAGCTAAGCCTCCGCACATCTTAACCGCTGAGGAGAGGAAGAAGCTAGTTACGAAGGATAAGATGTACATCGATATAGGGGCATCTTCCAAGGAAGAGGCTGAAGAGATGGGTGTTAAAATAGGCGACCCGGTTGTTCCATGGTCCCCCTTCTCTCTGCTTCGGGACGGAAAAATAGCGATGGGCAAGGCTTTCGATGACCGCATAGGAGCATTCATCATGATGGAGACTATTCGGAGAATAAAGGAGGAAGGGACGGAGCATCCAAACACCGTCTATGGAGCCGCAACAGTCCAAGAGGAGGTTGGGCTTAGAGGCGCACAGACAGTCGCCCACCTAGTAGATCCAGACGTGGGCATAGTGCTTGAGGTAGATATATCCGGGGATGCACCTGGCATAGAACCACCTAAGGCACCCACTAGGATGGGTAAGGGTCCAAGCCTCGTGACCTTTGATGGAAGCATGATTCCAAATCAGCCGCTTAAGGAATTTGTGATAAAAACAGCAGAAGATATAGGGGTTCCACTTCAGCTCTCACATGTCGCCCGCGGAGGCACAGACGCCGGGAAGATCCATCTGAACAGGGTAGGATGCCCAAGCGTCGTGATAGGTGTTCCCACAAGGCATATTCACAGCCACGTTGGACTCCTCAGCATAGAAGACGCCGAGAACGCCGTTAAGCTAGTAGTTGAACTCATAAAGAGACTCGACGAGAAGAGGGTTAAGAGCTTCACAGCCATCTAGCCAACCTCCCCAGCTATACACGTGGAAGAATCGATATCGACGGAGACCTCCATGAGCAACGGCATGCCAAACAGCGTCAAGTTTAGTATACCGGAATATCCATCTACATCTTAAATCACACTCTCCTTCTTTTTCATCAGCTCAGGATTAACTCGGAAGATCCCCGCTGAGAGGCAATATCGATCAGGAAAAAAATAGTTGAGATGGCTTCGATGGGTTTAGGAGCGGCTGAGCTCTCCAAGTTTCCTATATAAGTGCTGATCGATGAAGAGAGGAAATGAAAAAATATAAAATCATATCATTATAGCTGAACGAGCATTATACCTGAATTCGTTAATCTAAAAGTGGGAATTTATGGAGTTCTTTTATCTCAGTTCCTTTCAGTCTTCCCTCAGTATTTTCGCGCTGACTCAATATTGGTAGCATGCTAGCCGTTATCTGCATAAGCCTTGTTCATCAGCCCTATGAATTTGTTCACATTCACATGGACTATTTCGCTTCCCTTTGTTCCCGTTCCTTTACTTTCTCTTTAATAATACCAGATTTTGTTCCTTGCGTTTATTTAAGACCTCACCGGCTAATCTGTCTAGCGCTTCGAAATCCTCCTCCTTTGGAAATTCTTTTATGACGACAGGCTTAAGCAACTCTATCTTTAAGCTGGACATAATGAAAGGTTCCCATGGAGGAAAAACAATTAAAAATTCATAAATCTTTGATTGCTGAAAATTAATTTAAAAGTATGTAAAGTGAAGCAAAAAAATCCTTTAAATCAAGATTATTGAACCATTAACTCGGATATACTCTAATTGTATGGGTAAGCTTCTATCTTGAGGCGGCTTTTAAACTCGGAAAGGCTCATGTCCTTCTCCGTTGAAACCTTAATGATCCTTGATCCTCCAGGCAGGATATCAAAGAAGTTATCGTTGAATCTAGCCCTTACCCCATCAAGCCTCATCCATACAGCCTTTGTATAGACATCTGAGCTGATTGAAACCTTGAATTTAGCCACATCCAACTTTATGGCTTCAATTTTCATGTTTGGTTTAGGCAGCTTTAAGTGTTTAGGTTCCTGAACAGTTTTTACGTCTTCATATATTACATCTCCATCTCTTTCGAGAATCACCGATAGAACTCTGTCGCTTGATAGTGGAAGCTTGTTTAGGCTTCTCTCAATTATGAGCCTTGACGTATACGGTGAGGTGGAGACCGGCACGATTTCTGAATAATATGTTTCGCCATAGAAGTCCATGATGCTGAATCTCAGGTTCCCCCTTAATTCTTCATCCGTCTCATTTATAACATAGACACTTACCTTCCCATCCTTTATGATCAAGGGAGAGATTATCTGCTGGAAGATTCGTTTAACAATGTGGTAGGACGCTTTCGGATTTAATTCATAATCTATTAAGCTCCAGCTCGTCACAGGCCAGCAGTCCTCTAGCTGCCATATGATGCAGCCGCTTGTTTTGAACATCCTCGTTCTCCAGTACTCTATAGATGTTTTTAATGCGTCAGCCTGGTTGAGCTGGCAGTAGAGTGTGAATCTTTTGATGTCTTCTGGAACTGGATAGTGCGCCGCTAGAAACCTGTATAGTCTTTCCTGACCATCCACCTGCTTATTATGAGATTCCATGCTTCTACTCTGTGGATAGAGATCTCCTGGCTCCATATATTCCTTTAGAAGTTCGAGGCTTGGAGGAGCTTGCCATCCGAATTCGCTGATGAAGCGGCCTTTATCCCTTAGATACGCTGGATAGTCCACCCATTCACTCCAGACTTCCCAGTTATGTCTATCCCCTTCCGATGGACTGTTTGGATCCACACCTCCATATGGACTGCTCGGCCAGTAGGGTCTCGTAGGATCTAATCTACTACATACTCTAGGAAGTATCTCATCATATATTGGCAATCCCAGAAGCCTTTCCCTATCCCGCCATGTCGTTTGACACATACATTGGTTCTCATTGTTGCCGCACCAGAGAACTATACATGGATGCCTCCTAAGCCTTCTCACAACCTCTTCAGCTTCCCTCTCAGCTTCTTCTAGAAACCATTCCTCCTCGGGATACTCGGCGCATGCATACATGAAGTCTTGCCATATCATGATGCCGAGTTCATCGCAGATCTCATAGAATACATCATCCTCATAGATTCCTCCTCCCCATATCCTAAGCATATTCATCCCTGCTTCCGCAGCTAATTCTAGAAGTTTACGGTAGCGCTGCTTAGATACTCTTGGCAGAAAGGAGTCCGCCGGTATCCAGTTGGCTCCCTTACAGAAGATAGGCTTCCCATTAATCTTGAAGATGAATGTTTTTCCCTCTTCATCCGGCTCCTGCACCAGCTCTACGCTTCTTATACCTATCTTCATCTCATCTCTGTCTAGAAGCTTGCCTTCAACGTATAGCTCAGCCGTTAACGAGTATAGGTTTTGAGACCCGTATCCCCTTGGCCACCATAATCTCGGCTTCGGAACCTCAACCTCACACTCCACATCATTTCTTCCCTTCTCAGCTACAATCTTCACCCATTTCTCTATCTTCTGCCCGTATCCCTCTATTTTAAATTTGACTTCTACTTCGACCTTATTAGACGCATAAACCTCAGCTGTCAATTTCAATACTGCTTTTTCACCCATTATTTTAAGTGGAAGTGCCGATATGTAGCCTAGTCTGGTTTTATCGTAGGCTATGATTTTGACTCTACGCCATATGCCAGCTGTTGGCAGTCTGGGTCCCCAATCCCATCCGAAGGAGTATTGAGCCTTCCTTATGTATGGTCTTGCCGTGTAGAAGACGCTGTGGAAAACACCATATTTACTTTTATATTTATTCTCCAGTTCCTCAGCGATCTTTTTGGCCGACTTTATTTGAACAGCGATTGTGTTTTGCCCTTCCTTTAAAAATTCTTTTATACCGAATCTCCATGGCGTGAACATATTATTTGTTTCACCTATCTTCTCGCCATTTATCCATATAGAGGCAAAGGTGTCTATTCCCTCAAAGAATATCTCGATCGTCTCTTTTTCCAGTATACTTCTGTCAACCTCGAATTCCCTCCGATACCACCATTCCACATCTTCTACCCAGCGGACAGCTTCCTCATTTAATCCTCTGAACGGATCCGGTATGACATCGTTATCCATCAGATCCATATGGACTACTCCCGGAACCTTCGCTGTCAGCCAATCCTCAACTGGATACTCCGGCTTGTAGGCACCTTCTTCTTCACCGTTGAGATCTGGAAAGCCTTTAAGCCTCCAGAATCCATTTAATGGAAATTCAATTTTACTCATACCGTTACACCACAAATGCTTAATCATCTATGACGAAGTTTCCTAATTAGATTTTTCTCTTTTACAGAATTATGCCTTATAGAGTATCTAATTTTTTCCATCTTCTGTTCTGTCAACTCGATAACTTCCATATCGCTATCAAGCTTTTGAAGAACTTGTAATCAATGAGATAGAGGAAGCGATCTCCAATCTTGCATTTTTAAGGAATCAAGACTCATATGGATGAAGTTTTGTATAAAACATAGAGATAGCCACTGAAGAAACGCTTAAGAGACTGAAGAAATCCTCAGCCTGCATACAGCATACTGAATTGATAAATGCGATCCACCAAAAAAATGGAAGAGTATTGTTTTTTCGCTAGATTATCTGTGTTACGCCGTTACCGAAGTTTCTATGTTGCATTCCACATAGTACTGAGCGTTCTCGGTGAACACTGTTATTCCAACGGTTGTTCCTATATCATTCAATCCTATGCTGTCGGGATCCTTGATGTATATGACCATGGTGTCCCCTGACGCTAATGGAAGATCACTGCTTGCTGCTGAAAAGCTTCCCGCGGTCTCCCCAGTTGCATATGTAAAGGATGACCAGTCATGCCCAGTTGTGGCTGGAGGATTAAGAGACGCTGTGAAGGAGGATGACCTCCTCAGATAGTGGATGCTGGACCAGGAAGCTTCAACGCCTCTAACCTGTATCTTGTCTATAACGACGTCTCTTCCTCCAACATTATCTATGACAAGCGCTGCATATGCCGTTCCGGAAGAGTAAACCCAGATCTTCTGCTTT
>Ga0164310_10001432_pt1 | contig 13445 bp, 14 predicted proteins | sample GuaBasSedimGuay1_FD_121795 | JGI IMG/M metagenome (GOLD analysis project Ga0164310, IMG submission 121795) | Subseafloor sediment microbial communities from Guaymas Basin, Gulf of California, Mexico - Guay1, Core 4569-9, 0-3 cm | ecosystem: Environmental > Aquatic > Marine > Hydrothermal vents... | reverse complement strand
TGCTTCTTCCCCATTTCGTATTGGGTTCATAAATAGCAACATCTATTCTTAAAATAGAAGCCCATAAAATAAAGAAAAAAGAACATCTTCCTCCAAAACCAAAAACCAAATTAGGCTTTATCTTTAGAATTATCTTTAAAGCCTCAAAAAAACGATAAACCAATTCTCTTCCCCTTTTCCTTTGAGGTTTACCTACCAGTTTAAATCTCTCTTTAAATTTATCATAGAAAAAACCTGAAGGGGTAAATATATAAACATCAAAAATCTTGTCTAAATAGTAAGCTAAAGTAGAGGCAGGGAAAAAATGGCCTCCACTATATTCGGTAATAAGAAGTATTTTCATTCTCTTTAGAAATACGAAATATCAACCCTGTCAAAAGATAGTGAACTAAGAGATTGCTCCCTCCGTAACTTATAAAAGGAAGAGATAATCCTTTTGTAGGAAACACTCCACAGCTTACTCCTATATTAATTATTACTTCTAATCCTAAAAGTATACTTGTCCCCATACAAAATGCTTTAGAGAAAAAATCTTTAAAAAATACCCCCATCTTAAAAAAACTAAAAAAAAGAAACCAATAAATGGCAATAATGGTTATACTCCCTAAGAAACCAAACTCTTCCGCAATTATAGAGAATATAAAATCTGTATGCGCAGCAGGAAGAAACAAAAATTTCTGAGCACTTTCTCCTAAGCCCACCCCAAAAATTCCTCCATTTCCGAAAGCAATCTGTGATTGAACCAACTGAAACCCTGCGCCTTTAGAATCACGCCAGGGATTAAAGAAATAAATAAGCCGACGAAATCGATAAGGATAAAGCTTGATAAGAAAAAATATAACTACTGTCCCTATAAATAAAAGAAAGAAAAGGTGCCTTTTCTTCGCCTTGAAAAGAAAAAGAGAAATAATCATCCAAGAAAACCAAAAAATAATACTCCCCAAATCCGGCTCTAAAAGAAGAAGAAAAGAAATCAAAAATACTAAACTGAGAGGAGGAAAAATATCCTCCACAGTATTAAGGATTAAATTCTTAGAGGCAAAATAATTAGCACACCATAGAAGAAAAGAAATTTTCAGAAATTCTGAAGGCTGAAAACTAAATCCAAACAGAGAAAGCCATCTTTTTGCCCCTCCAATTTTTTTCCCCAAGATTAACACCAGAATAAGAAGAAAAATATTAAAAACCAAGATAGGAAAGGAATATTTTCTAAAAAAATTAGAGTCAACACCTAGGATAACGAAAAAAACAAACAGACTAATCAGAAAAAAGATTAATTGACGCCTAAAAAAGTAAAGACTGCTGTGGTAAACTTTCCAGGCATAAATAGAAGAGGCTTCATATACCATTAAAAGTCCAAAAAGAGAAAGCCCTAAAAGAATAAGAAAAATAGTTCTTCTTATTCTAACTAAATTCATTCCTGATGTTATTCACTATCTGGATAAAAAACTTTCCTCTTTCGATATAATTAGAGAACATATCAAAACTGGAACACATTGGAGAAAAAAGAACCACATCTCCTTCTTGAGCATTAAAAAAAGCATCTTTTACCGCTTCCTCCAGTTGAGAGAAAATGTTAATATTGTGATGATGAGCCTTAAAAGAATCAGCAATCTTTTCCTTAGCTTCTCCAAAAAGATTAATCCTCTTTACCCTATTAATAAAGGGAATAACTGAGGAATAATCTAACCCTTTATCCCTTCCTCCGGCAATAAGTATTACAGGTTGATGAAGATTCTTCAATGCCCAAATGGTAGAAGAAGGATTGGTAGCTTTAGAATCATTGATAAAAGTTACTCCTTTTACTTGGGCTATCTTTTGCATACGATGCGATAAACCCTTAAATCGAGAGAAAATATCCCTTACCAGATAAGAATCTATGCCAAAAATAGAAGCAATCTCCTTGAGGCAAGAAAAATTATCATTTTCCTCTCCTCCAAAATATTTAATCTTTGCCTTAATCTTTCTTTCCCACTCTGAGCAGCAAAAAATATCCCTATTTATTAAAGCATAATCTTCCTCTTTCTGATTTATAAAAATTCTTTCCTTTGCTTTTTTATATTCCTGAAAGTCAGAATATCTATCCAGATGATCAGGCTTTAAGTTAAGAATACAACTTACATAAGGTCGAAACTGAACAATATTCTCCAGTTGAAATGAACTCACCTCCAAAACGGTAATATGAGAAGTTGTAGTTTTTCTCACAAAAGAAGAAAAGGGAATGCCAATATTTCCTCCTAAAAATACATGAGAAAATTTTTTCTTTAAAACTAAGAAAGCAAGAAAACTGACGGTTGTTTTTCCATTGGTTCCGGTGATAGCTACTATACGAGATTTATTAATCCAACTGGCTAATTCTATCTCTCCTACAGTAGGAAGAGATACTTCTTCAAGGGTCTTTCTCAATAAAGTTTCTTTCAAATTTACTCCCGGGCTTACAACCACCAAATTACAGTCACGAAAAAAATCTCTGCTATGAATTCCAAATTCAAATTCTACCCCTTCCCTCTTAAATTTTTCTATAAGAGAAGAGTTGAAACTGCTTTCTTTTTGTATCTCGCTTACCTTTACCTTTTTCCCCAAAGAAAGAAGAAGTCTGCACAAAGAGATTCCACTTTTTTTAAATCCTATTATGCAGATTTTTTTAAACTTTTCTAAATTCATCTCAATTTCAAAGTAAGTAAGGCTAAAACAGAAAAAGCAATGGAGACTATCCAGAATCTTACAATTATTTTAAACTCCGGTATCCCTTTAAGTTGAAAATGATGATGTAAAGGTGCCGCCTTAAACAACTTTTTCCCTCCCAGATTCACAGAAAGCATCTGTAAAATAACACTCAAAGCTTCAACAACAAATATACCTCCAGAAACAAGAAGAATTAACTCCTTCTTTATAAATAAAGCAATTGCTCCCAACCCCCCTCCCAAAGCTAAAGCTCCTGCATCCCCCATAAAAATTTCTGCCGGATGTGAATTAAACCATAAAAATCCTAATCCTGCTCCCAGAATTGCACTGCAAAGAATTGTTAGTTCTCCTGCGTTTTTTATATAAGGAATAAAAAGATAACGGGAGAAAACAATATGCCCGGTAAGATAACAGAGAATAGCAAATACTAACGAATTAGTGATTAGTCCTCCGATAGCTAAACCATCCAGGCCATCAGTAAAATTTACTGCGTTTGAGGTAGCTACAATAACCAAAGCTGCCCACAATATATAAACATATCCCAGATTCAGAGAAACTTTTTTAAAAAAGGGAAAATCTAAGGAAGTAGAAATATTTTTATCCAAAAAGATAAGTACTCCTACCAACATACCTATTATTATTTGAAAACCTAATTTTTCTTTTCGTGAAATACCCTTTTCTCCTTTTATCTTAAGCAAATCATCTCTTACCCCTAATACCCCCAAAAGCGAAAAAACCAAAAGAGAATACCAAAGAAACGAACAATCCCATCTCATCCACAGAAGAGAAGAGAGAAATATACTAAGAAGAATAATCACTCCTCCCATAGTAGGCGTATCTTTTTTTTCTTTATGGAGTCTTTCTAAATCTTTATGTCCATACATATTTATCTTTTCTTTTATTCCCAAACGATAAAACTTATTCTTGGTTATCTTCCAGACTAAAAATACAAGAAAAAAGGAAGTAAGCAAAGAGAAAGCGCTGCGAAAAGATATATATCTTACCACATTAAAAACAAAAAAATACTTACTTAAGGGATAAAAAATATGATAAATCATTAAAAATACTCGATAACTTTTTCCATTCTCATCATTCTTGAGCCTTTTACAAATACAAGATATTTCCTTCTCTTTACTATTTTTCTTAAAAATTCTGCTATTTCCTGATGGGAACTAAAGTGATACGCCCTTGGGTATCCTAAATTCTTCAGGCGATTATTCAAAGATAAAGAAAAATTACCTAAACTGAGTACATAATCAAAATTAGACTTAATTACTGGCTTTGCCAGTAAAGAATGATAATATGAACTTCTCTTACCCAACTCCCACATATCTCCTAAGACGGCTATCTTAGGTAAGGAGTAAAAACTTAAAGAGTATAAAGCCTCCTTTAACGAAAAGGGATTAGAATTATAACTATCATTAACAAAGATTACTCCTTTCTTTTTTTTTTTTGGCGTTCGCTGAGGAAGAGAGTCTTTGAGATAGGAAAGTCTTCTTACCGCCTCCCCAAGTTTTACCCCCAAAACAGTGGCACATAGAAGAGAAGCCAAAGCATTAAAAATATAAAAAGGGAAAGGGGTAAGAAGCCTTAAAGGATAATGGTCATTTATGAGAAACTCTGAAGAAGTAGTAGTTCTTCTGGAAAGCTTTCCATAAAGATGCGATTTTTTTGAAAGCCCGAACCAGAAAATCTGTTTTTTCAAGTTAACCATTCTTAACCAGCGATCTTCTTTATTTAAAAGAACACACTCTACAGAAGAATTTTTAATTAAGGAGACCTTTTCTTTAAAGATCTCTTTTAAATTCTTAAATCCTTGAAGATGGACAGGCTTTATAAAAGTAATTATTCCTATATTAGGAGAAATTATTTTTGTAAGTTTTTTTATCTCTCCTTTGGAATTCGTTCCGAGCTCTGCTACCACTAATTTTTCTCTTTTTAGATTAAAAAAAGTTTTACTTATCCCTAAAAGATTATTCTCTGTTTTTTCTGTTTTTAAAAGTCGAAATTTTTCCTCCAAAATATAAGCAAGCATCTCTTTTGTGGTCGATTTTCCTACAGATCCTGTAATGGCAACAACTTGAGGATTAATCTTTTTTCTCAAGCAACTTAAAGTGTTTTCTAAAGCCTGATAGGTACTTTTTACCAGAAATATACAACAATTTAAACTTTCAAAAAAAGGAAAGACTTTTTCGCTGATTACAAGAGCTGCTCCTTGCTCGACAGCCTCTTTTATAAAATTATGACCATCCTGAAGTTTTCCCCTAAGAGCAAAAAAAGCCTCTCCTTTTTTTATTGTTCGTGAATCAATAGAAAACCCTGAGGGAGAAAGAAAAAGCTGTCTCCTGAAGACCTTAATCGGCTGCAAAACTTTTATCAACTCAGAAAATGTAAATTTCATCTTTTGATTAAATCCTTTAATATTTCTCTATCATCAAAAGCAATCTTTTTACCTTTTATGGTCTGGTATCTCTCATGTCCCTTTCCTGCCACAAGAATACACCAGCCTTTCCTCATCAATCTTAATGCTTCCTTAAAAGCCTTTTTTCTCTCCACAATAATAGAGAAATTATCTTTAATAAATCCTTTTCTTATTTCAAGACAAATCTTATAAGGATCCTCATCACGTGGATTATCAGAAGTAATTATACTATAATCTGCATACAGAGAGGCAATTCTTCCCATCAACTTTCTTTTCTTTTTATCCCGGTTCCCCCCACAGCCAAAGACGCAGATAATTTTTTTATATCCTAATTCTCTTAAACACACAAGTGTCTTCTTCAAGGCTGATGGAGTGTGAGCATAGTCAACAAAAATTCCTTCTCTTACCTTCTCTAATCTTCCGGGAGGAGCCTTAAGTTTATTTATATTCCTTTTAACTTCTTTAAAAGAAAACCCAAAAAGATGAAAGGAAGTCAAGGCAGCAGATAAGTTTTCTATATTCATTCTTCCCAAAAGAGGAGAGAAAAACTTCTCCTCCTCATCTTTATAAAGAATTCGAAAGAAACTGCCTCTTTTTGTAACTTTATCTATTTTTATACGATAATCAGAAAATCTGTTTTCTCCGTAAGTAAATTTTTCATTTCTAATCTGAGAAACCAGTATCTTTCCATAGAGGTTATCAATATTAATTAGAGCGAGACTGTGAGGATTTCGGGTAAATAATTTTTTCTTTGCCTGAAAATAATTCTTCATATTTTTATGATAGTCGAGATGCTCTCTGGTTAAGTTAGTAAAGATTAACTGTTTAGGAGAAAGATTGTCCACTCTTTCCTCCTCTATTCCTTGAGAAGAAGCTTCCATAACCACATAAGCATCTTTTTCTCTCTTCAAAATCCTCCTCAACATCAAATAATCAGGGGTTGTGAGAAGCGATTCTTTCTTCCTTCCTCCCAGATAATAACCAATTGTACCTAAAAAAATAGCAGGTAAATTTAAACTTTTAAGCAGCTGCCAAATCAAGTAAGCAGTGGTTGTCTTCCCATCGGTTCCAGTGACTAAGATAAATTTAAAGCCCTCTATTACTCCTTTATATATTTCATCAGTTGCTCTCCTTAACTCTTTCTTTATATCCTTCACAAAGACTATCGGTTTTTTCTTTATTATACGATTAACTTTCTCTTGATGTTTCTCTTCAACAACGAATATACTTACTTTTTCTTCAATGTCTTTCAGAACCTTAAAAATATCAAAACTCTTACCTTCGATAATAAAAAACATATCCCCCTTCTCTAAAAACTTCGTATGAGAACTTACACCTTTTATTTTTATTTTTCCCAAAGAAGATGCAGCATACTGAGGAAATAGTTCCCCCACTCTCATTGTTTTGCTAATTCCAATTGAAGAACCTTGTAGGCTAAAATCTTCTCAGCAATTTTTTTAAACAGAGGTGCAGCCACCACCCCTCCTAAATGGGACTTTTTAGGCTCCTCAATAGTCACTCCTATCACTAAAGAAAGCTTTTCATTCTCTAAAAAACCTACAAAACTGGCTTGATAGGAATAAGGGGCATATCTTCCCAATTGGATATTAAATCTTTGTGCTGTACCCGTTTTCCCTCCAACTCTTACATACTTAATCTTTGCTCTTCTTCCTGTCCCCTCTTCCACCACCTGAACAAGAATTTTCTTTGCTTTCTCAACTACCCAAGGAGAAAGAACTCTTTTTTTTTCGTACTTTTTCTCCCAAACAAAATTATCGGAAATAATCTTTTTTGCCAGATGAGGCTGGATATCGAATCCACCATTAACAATAATACTCATTGCTTTAACTAACTGAATGAGGGTTACTCCTATCTCCTGACCAATAGGAATAATATAAGAAGAAGTTTTGCTCCAAGAATTTATCGGCTTAACTAACCCCCTCGCTTCTCCAGGAAGGTCTATCCCTGTTTTTTTCCCAAACCCTAACTTTTGAATATATTCCCAGAGCACCTTTCTTCCTAAAAGATTCGCCAACTTAGCTACCCCAATATTTGAAGACCTCTTGAATACTCCCTTAAAAGTCAAATTACTATAAGGACGATAATCATGTAAAATGGTTCCCGGAATTTTAAATCTACCTCTTTCACAAAAAATCGTATTTATTTTTTCATCTACTCTCTTCGCAATACAAGCTATCAAGGTTACAATCTTAAAAACAGAACCAGGCTCAAATGTAGAAGAAATAGTATAATTTCTCAGATTCTTTTGAGAAGTTTTAGATAAAAAATTAGGGTCAAAAGAAGGAAAGTTGGCTAAAGCTAAAATTTCTCCATTATAAGGATTAATCACCACCACCGCACCTTTCCTCGCATTAAAGTAATTCACCGTATCTTCCAGATATTTCTCCACCCAATACTGAATCTGAGCATCAACCGTTAACACCAAATCTGCTCCCTTTTGGGGATAAAGAACAAAAGGGGAAGACAAAAGAATAGAAGAAGAATCTCTCCGTACCTGCATCATGCCTTTTTTCCCTCTTAAATATGTATCATAAAACAGTTCTATCCCTTCTATCCCATGGTTATCTATATTTACTCCTCCTAAAATATGTGCTGCAAGAGAACCTTGAGGATACACTCTTTTCTTCTCCCGTACCCACCCTATTCCTTTAAGATTTAACTTTTCTATCTTTTCCTTTTTTTCCAGAGAGACTTTTCTTTTTATCCACACAAAACGTCGATTTCGACTTAGCCTTTTTTCTATTAAAGAGGTGGAAACGCCCAAGGCAGAACTTAAAAGAAGGCTATATTTTTTTTTATCCTTAATCAATTTGGGGTCAGCGTAAATAGAAAAAGCATTAATATCGGTAGCCAAAATTCTTCCCTGACAATCATAGATTTTTCCTCTCTCGCCTTCTATATGGATTAATGAATATCTTTGAGACTTAGCTAATTTCTTTAAGAAACTGTTGCGAAAAAGTTGCAGATAACCAATACGTAAAAGAATAAAGAAAAAGAAAGAAAAGAAAAATATGAAAACATAAAAAGTACGCCCTCTTATCCGCGTATAAATCACATCTTTACCCCCTTAATTCTACCTTCCTTGGGCAAATACCTCTCGTCCGCCAAAAAGATGGAAAGTTCTATAATTCTTAACGGAACGAATCTCTTCAGATTTCTCCTCTCGATTAAACACTATCAAACTTTTCTGTGATGGCAATACAAATTGATTATTCTCCGCCCACTGATTTATTATTTTCAGATTCGTTCTTTGAGTTAAATTATATAATAAAGCATCTCTTTTATCAATTAGTTTATTATAGAGTTGATAGGAAGAAGTGAGCTTATACATTTCCACATTAAGGGAAATTTTCAAATGAAGATAGAAAAATGTGAGGATAAACAAAAAAAATAAAATAATAATTTTATTTCTCATCATTTACAAATTTGTCAATAAACTTAAAGTTTTTCTGCTACACGCAGTTTAGCTGAGCGAGAAGAGAAATTTTCTTCGATTTCTTCTTCCTTTGGCCTCAAAGGTTTGGGAGTAATAATTTTTAACTTTTTCTGGGAAGCGTAACTTTTAAAAATATTTTTTACGATTCTATCCTCTAATGAATGAAATGAAATTACCCCTATTCTTCCTCCGCAGGAAAGAAACCCTATTGCTTTATTCAGCCCTTCTTCTAAACAATCCAGCTCTCTATTTACAGCAATACGCAGAGCCTGAAAAACTCTTGTTGCCGGATGAACCCGATAGGGAAATCTTTTGGGAACAGCCTTAACAATTAAATCTCTTAGCTGTGTGGTAGTAAAAATAGGTTGTTTTTTTCTTCTCTCTACTAAAAGGTGAGCAATGCGATGAGAAAATCTTTCTTCCCCAAATTTTTGAAATATTTTGCATAGCTCTTTCTCGCTCAAGTTATTAACTAAATCATAGGCACATAAAAAAGCATCTCCATCCATTCTCATATCTAAAGGTCCTTCTCTTAAAAAACTGAATCCTCTCTGGCTTTGAGAAAGTTGGTAAGAGGAAACTCCCAGGTCAAAAAAGAAGGCATCAGCATTTTTTATACCTAATTCCTTCAATATCTTATCCAAATCTTTGAAATCCTCCTTAACCAATATTATCTTTCTTTCATAAATGTTCTTTAATCTTCCTTTAGCTATTTTTAAAGATTGATTATCTTTATCTATGCCTACAAAAATAGAACCAAGTGGCATCCTCTCTACAATCTTTAATGCATGCGAGGCCACACCTACGGTGCAATCCACAAAGGTTTTCCTTAAAGAAGGAGAAAGAAGTTCAATCACTTCTTTATACATTACCGGATAATGAAAAAGAAACTCCTCAGAACAATTTTTGGGCAATTTCTTCAAATCTTCTTCGGTTATGAGCATAAAACTCCTCCCATCTTTCTTCCGCCCAAATTTCAATTCTTTCTGCCACACCGATAATCACAATCTCTTTTTTTATCTGAGCATACTCTTTAAGATGAGAAGGTAAATTTATTCTTCCCTGGGTATCTATCTCTATCTCTTGCGCTCCACTAAAATAGAGACGATTAAAAAATCTGACTTCGTACTTGGTAAAATCAAGAGAATTTAATTTTTCCTCCAACTTCTTCCAAATTTGCTGAGGAAAGAGAAAAAGGCATCCATCCAATCCTCGGGTAAGATAGAATTTTTTTGTTTTAGTTTTTTTTATCTTCTCCCGAAACTTTGCCGGAAGAATAAATCTATCTTTGTTATCTAAGGTGTGATGGTATTCGCCATACCACATTCCACTTTACTCCACTATTCTCCACATTTAATATACTTTATTCCTCAGAATTTGTCAAGAAGATAAGGAGGAAAAAGCTTACCTATACAACAAATTGTGATAACAAAAATATCAGACTCTATATCTGGTGAGAGTAAACTCAATATCCCTCTGGATGGCTTTCTTAAGACTTTCTATATCAGAAAATTTTTTCTCTTTTCTTATCTTCTCCAGAAAAATCATTTTTACTCTCTTCTTCCTCCAACTTCTATCTAAATTTAAAATATGTACCTCTACGCTCAGTGTATTTTTTTTCGATACAGTGGGTTTAAAACCAATATTACATACTCCTACGTATTCCTTCTCATTCAGTATTTTTACTGCATATATTCCCCTTGAAGGCAAAACAAATCCCTCATTTTTTAAATTTAATGTAGGAAACCCTATCTTTTTTCCTAAACCTTTCCCAGGAATTACTCTCATCCAAATAACAAACTTACGTCCTAAAAGGGTTTCTGCTTTTCTGAATTCTCCTTTGTTTATCAGATTTCTAATTAAAGAACTGCTAACTGGTTCTTCTCTTATTCTTTTCTTTTTCACAACTATCAATTTAAATTTTTTATAAGAAGAAAAAACTGCCAGGGCGGAGAGGCCTGCCTTTGCTTTATATCCAAAAGAAAAATCCTCTCCCACAACTAAACTTTTTATCTCTATTCTCCTAAAAATTCTTTCCAAGAATTTTTCTCCCTCCAAAAGAAGAAGAGATTTATTTGTTTTCAAGATAAGAATATAATCAATTCCCAAATCAGAAAAAATCTTCTTTTTCTGTTCAAGGTTGGTAATATATCCTAAAAAATTTCTTTTAAGAAGCCTTTCTGGATCTGGCCAAAAAGTTATCACCAAAGAAGGTAGTTTATGGAGGTTAGCTTCTTTCTTTAATTTTTCCAGAAGATAAATATGCCCTTTATGAATTCCATCAAAAACCCCCATTGTAGCTACACATTTTAACTTATATGAAGAAAATCTTAATTCTTTCATCAGAGAGAAACATCCCTAAGGCAAGAATAATCCACCTCTTCCGGAGAAAAAGTATCTTCTATCCTAAAAGGACCGATGGCTGTCCTTTTTATCTTTACTACATACGCTCCACAACCTAATTTTTCTCCAATATCTTCTACTAACTTCCTTATATACGTTCCCTTAGAGCATTTTACATAAAACTCTACATAGGGCTTATCAATCTTCAATACCTCAATTTTATAAATCCTAATCCTTTTGGAAGGCCTTTCTATAATAATTCCTCTACGGGCTAATTTATACAATCTTTTTCCCCCAATCCTTTTAGCACTTACCATAGGAGGGGTTTGTAATATTTCTCCCTGAAAAGAGCGATATACACCTCTTATTGTTCTCTCCTCAATCGCCTCATAAGGGCACCTTTTTATCACTTTGCCCTCACTATCTCCGGTAGTGGTTACCTCACCCAATTTCATAATTCCCCAATACTCTTTATCCAGATTAGAAAATTTATCAAATAATTTGGTATAACTTCCTACAAGAACAATCAGTACACCCTCAGCGGAGGGATCTAAAGTCCCCGCATGACCAACTTTTCTCACCCTTAACTTCTTCCTTATTACATCTACAATATCATGACTGGTGCATCCAGCCGGTTTATTAATCAGAAGAATTCCTTCCTTTTTAATAGAGAAATTATCCATTTGTATATCTTTTAACAAAAGAAATTACCTTTTTCTCTACATTGTATATCTCATCTTCAACAGTTGTTCCGCTTGCTCTTTTGTGCCCTCCCCCTCCAAAAAATTTAGCAATACGATTAACATCTACTTTGGAGCGAGAGCGAAAATTAACTCGTGTCTTGTTTTTAGCTATCTTCTTAAAAAGTATAAATACCTCTGCTTCCTTCAAAAATCTTAATATGGAAAAAATGATCTCGGTAAGATCATATTCTTTTTTAGGCCATTTTTTTATCAAAGACCAGACTATTTTTCCTGAAGCATCCACTTTTAAATTATTAAGTATTCTCCCGATAAATTTTAAATCGGATAATTTACAAAAACTATGAACTTTCTCATAAACTTTGTGAGGATAAATATTATACTTCATCAGCTCACTGATTATCTTGTGAACTTTAGCGGTGGTATTTGCATAAGTAAAATTTCCTGAATCGGTAAAAATACCGGTATAAAGAGCCAGAGCAATATTTCTATCTAAAATATTCAGTTTTTTACAGAGCTGATATACCATCTCAGCTGTCGAACTCGCTTTAGGCTCCACCCAGTTAATATCTCCAAAATAAGTATTACTTATGTGATGGTCAATATTAATAATCGTTTTTGCTCTACCTAAATAGTCTTTTACTTTCCCTGTACGAAAAGAATCAGAGCAATCCAAAACTAAAGCCACATCAAAATTTTCTTTTTCCCCCAAATTATTTTTAATCTTGTTTACTTGAGGAAGAAAGGCATAAGCAGAGGGAGTTTTATCATGATTAAATATCGTTGCTTTCTTCCTCAACTTTTTTAAAAGCAAAAATATAGCTATTTCTGAACCCAAAGCATCTCCTTCCAAGTTAAGATGAGCAGTGATTAAAAAGCTTTTATTCTCTTTTATCAATTGAATTATTCTCTTCATCATGCATAACCTCCTCTATTTTTTTATAAATTTCTACACTATATCTTATAGTATCATCAGGAAAAAACTTCAGAGAAGGCAAAATCTTTATCCTCATCTTCTTTCCCAAAATTCTGCGTAGATATCCACGCATACGATTAAGAATCCTGCTTACCTCTTCTGCCTCTTCCTCTTTAAACACACTAAAATAGATATGCGCTTCTCTTAAATCTGCACGTGTAACTACGCGGGTGATACTTACCATATCAACACGTGGATCATCAATTTCTTCCCCAATTATTTTGGTTATCTCCTTTTTAATCTGGCTATTTATCTTCTTTAATCGATAACTCACTAAAACACCTGTTTTTCACAGTCAATTATATGAAATTCACCCTGAAGCCTTAAATATTCCTCAACCTTAAAAAGCTGCTCCTCAACATACCGCCGAGTATAATTTACACACACAAAAGATAACTCTGCTATCTGCCACTTATCCAGAGGTCTTTCTGCCACAGCGATATTAAATTTTCTTCTCATCCTTTCCTTCGTCCCCAAAATTATCTGTCTTTTCCTTTTAAGAGATAAACTTTGTGGAAGAAAAATATTAATTTTACAGTATCCGATAAACATTAAAAATTAAATTATACATTAATTATGAATTTTATCAATCCTTATCATTCTTTTTATCTCCTTAAGCTCTTCTTCCTTTGTCTTCAGGCCTAATTTAATCTTGCGATGAAGTAATCTCTTCAGATACTCTCCAAATTTATATGGAGGAATAACTCCCAACTTTTTTAGATCTCTTCCTTGCACAAATAATCTTAAAGAGACCAATTCTCCCCAAAATATACGAATACTTCTTCTTATCACCTTATCTTTGAAATAAGCATAATAAAAAACTATGCTTTCCATACTCAGCGGTTTCAAAGTATCATAGAT
>Ga0164310_10001430_pt1 | contig 13453 bp, 16 predicted proteins | sample GuaBasSedimGuay1_FD_121795 | JGI IMG/M metagenome (GOLD analysis project Ga0164310, IMG submission 121795) | Subseafloor sediment microbial communities from Guaymas Basin, Gulf of California, Mexico - Guay1, Core 4569-9, 0-3 cm | ecosystem: Environmental > Aquatic > Marine > Hydrothermal vents... | reverse complement strand
TCACCACACACCTAGAAAGATTTATCAATGGTGGGCTACAATGGTTCACCCAGATTTGTCCACCAAGGGTATGGTGGTTCCCCTTGAAGGGAAAACTCCGTGTGGTGTTTGTTGATCTCGATGGTACAATTGTTAACTTCCATTTGGAGCTTGAACGGGTGGTTAGTGTTATATCAAGGATTTTCTCGCCTTATGTTCCAAAAGAGTTTTTTGCTAATGGTCCTCCCACCTTGGAGATGATAGACCAGGCAACACAAAAACTTGAGAAAAAACTGGATCCACACAGATCTGAGAAACTAAAACAAACCGCGATAAAAGCTTTTAAAAGAGAAGAATTTAGGGCCCTTAAAAATTTAGAGCCTATCGATGGTGCCAAAGAAGCGCTTGAACAGCTTAACGGTTGTTACAAGGTTGTTGTCGTGACTAGGAAGACCAGACCCGTAGCTGCACGTGCACTCGAAGTGTTGGGAGTGGAACTACCATTGATAGCATGGGAGGACACATCTAGGCATAAACCCTTCCCAGACCCCTTGAGACTAGCCCTACAACAACTGAAAACCCATCCATGGAACGCGCTCACCGTAGGTGACCACATATATGATATCCTCTCGGGAAAACGCGCGGGAACATATACAGCCGCGGTGTTAACAGGTGTGTGTACGAGGGAGGAACTGGAGAAGGTTGAGCCGGATATAATCCTCCCAACATTCCCAGATGTGGTGGAATGGCTCCTATCCCCCGAGGATGACCTGTCTGAGTAGCTCTACCAGAGCTGCTAGAGCTGTTTCACACCGATGCTCAACCTGTTACTAGCTTTGTTCACCCGGTTCACAGGGGTTTTGCGTCTCAGAATGGATCTAAATGGTTTAACAGTGTCTTTTGTGATTGGGATTATGTCTCCACGTTTTCTAAGCTGTGCTAGCAGCTCCTCTGTTGTTTGGTCGGAGAAACCTTTCGACTTTGCGTGTTCCCGTACGATGCTTAGGGGTACACCTTCTGGATAGATTCGGTCAAGGTTTTTAATGGTTGAAAGTAAGCTTTTCCTGGCCTGGTTAGATAGAACCGGCTGAGGATCCTCTCGATCCAGAGCAGCAAGCAAAGAATTGTTTTCATCATGGAACATTTCTTGGTAACTATCTTTTTTGTTTTCAGACTCATAAGGATTTGTCTTAGTGGTTATTGTGGTTGGATGTGGGTTTAGGTTGACTTCTACTTCCAATTCGATTGTTTGGCCACATGTTGGGCATTTTATGGTTGTGTGGTGCATGGTTTCTCCTCCTCCCAACCAAGGGTATCACCTCGATATGGCTCTTGTTATATATGTTGGTGTTCAGCCGGGTGTTCAGCACCGGTCTCATCCCAACCCAAGAAAACAAATAGGGGTGGCCACACCCAGCAAGGGGTAAACACCTGTGGGGAGAAAGAGTTGTCGATCATCTACATGGATAGCAGCGCAGCACTACCAACAGACCGACGAATAGTTGAAGCAATGCTACCATATTTCACAACAGAGTATGGAAACCCATCATCGGTCCATGTTATGGGTAGGAAAGCCATGCAAGCAGTTGAAGAATCAAGAAGCAAAATAGCTGAACTTATAGGAAGCAAACCGGAGGAGATAGTGTTCACATCTGGGGCAACAGAGTCTAACAACCTAGCAATAAAAGGAATAGCCTATAAAAACCGTGAAAAAGGTGGACACATAATAACAACCAGCATAGAACACCCATCAATCCTTGAAACATGTAAACACCTCGAGAAGCAAGGCTACAAGGTGACATACCTCCCAGTAGACCAAAACGGCATGGTGGACCCCTCATCACTCGAAGAAGCTATCACAAAACAAACCATCCTCATCTCTGTTATGTACGCGAACCACGAGGTGGGCACAATCCAACCCATAAAAAAGATCAGCAAGATTGCAAAGGAGCATAACATACCCCTCCACGTTGACGGGGTGCCAGCCCTATCACAAACACATCTAAACGTTGAAAAAGATGGTATAGACCTCCTAACCTTTTCTTCGAACGACATCTATGGGCCGAAGGGTGTGGGGGCCCTCTACATAAGAAAAGGGGTAGCCTTGGAAGCTATCCAACATGGTGGCGGACAAGAACGACGACTCAGGTCAGGCTCCGAAAACGTTCCTGGAATCGTTGGTTTTGGCAAAGCAGCTGAGATACTCCAAAAAGAAAGAGAAAAAGATATTATTCACCTGACCAAGCTTCGTGACAAACTAATAAAAAACATACTGGCTGAGATAGAGAGTTGTGCCCTCAACGGACACCCGGAGAAGCGTTTACCAAACAATGTTAACATACGTTTTGACTATGTTGAGGGGGAAAGCTTAGTGCTCAACCTAGAAATGTTTGGGATAATGGCTAGCACAGGTTCTGCTTGCACAAGCCGCGAATTGCGACCATCCCACGTCTTAGCAGCTATGGGGCTTAGCCCAGAAGCATCCCACGGCTCTCTTATGCTCCTACTCAACAAGTATAACACCGAGGCTGAGGTGGACACCCTCTTGGAACACCTACCCAGAGTTGTGAAAAGGCTGAGGGAAATATCTCCCTTGACCCCGCGCTGAGCATGGTGAACAAATTGGAACCAATATTTGAACAAATAGATGTTGGCCCACCAGAAAATTTTGCTTATCTCATTGGTTGCCCAAAAACCATGAAAGCAGCGGTGTTTGACCTGGGATGGAACCACAAAAGGTTGTTGGCACAGCTAAGGGGTTAGGGCTGAGAATAGAATATGTTATCAATAGGCATGCCGATCCTGACCATGCCCAGGGGAGCAAAAAGGTGAGACAAGAGACAGGGGCAAAGATTGTTATGCACCACCAGGAGCCCGGCAACGGGGATGCGGATATCCTGGTTGGGAGGGTGAAACAATACGGGTTGGTAGCGTTGAGATCAGGATTATACACACCCCTGGACACACACCTAGGAGCATGTGCTCCTTGTGCACAACAAGCTTCTCACAGGTGACACACTCTTTGTTGGTGACTGTGGCAGAACAGATCTAAGCGGGGAGACCCAAAAGCGTTGTACCACAGCCTCAAGAAGATTACTGGCTTGGATGGAGTGCTGCTTGTCTACCCGGGACATAACTATGGTGGGAGAAAGTTTTCAACACTTGGAGAAGAAAAACTCGAATCCCGTCTACAACAGGTTGACGAAGAATCGTTTATCGGGTTTATGGAGGAATAAAAAAGCTGGGTTGCTACGCCGCAACCCAAGCCAAGAACTATGAACAAAGGTTTCTAACTGCTGGTTCCCCCCTCTTTCTCCGCTAATTTTCTTTCTATAACCTCACGGAACTTTTCTATTGGTTGCGCCCCCCTGACCATTTCACCGTTTATGAAGAAGGTTGGTGTCCCCCTGGCTCCAGCCGCACGACAATCCTGGAAATCTTTCTGAACCTCGTCGGCATATTTACCCGAGTCTAGGCACGCGTTGAACTTCTCCATGTCAAGCCCAAGCTCTTCAGCATACCTCCTCAGATCATCCAAGCTTAGCCTAGGAGCGTTCTCGAATAGCATGTCGTGGTACTCCCAAAACCTTCCTTGTTCGTCGGCACACTCCGCCGCTTCTGCAGCCTTCTGAGCATACTGATGGAAACCCAGTGGAAAGTCACGGAAAACATACCTAACCTTTCCAGTATTAATATACTCCTCCCTTATCTTTTTGAAAGTATCTAGAGAGTATTTCCTACAGTATGGGCATTGATACTCGCTACACTCCACCATAACCACCGGAGCATTTGGGTCGCCAAGAGCTGGGTCATCATCCACAGAGATCCCCTGCGTCACTGGTTGTTGGGGCTGCTCAGATTTCAACTCTATCTCCTCGAGGGAGATATCGAATATTAGGGTTTTCCCCGCGAGCTCGTGGTTCATGTCAAGCACAACTTTCTCCTCTGAAACCTCTAAAACCTTTACTTTTCTCGGTCCCATTGGGGTGGGCAACATCACCCATTGGCCAGGTTTGGGGTTTATTCTCAGGGTGATCTTCTCCTCGGTTGCGTCTACCACCTCTGCTGGGCCAAAGGGTGTTTCAACGGTGTCCCCTCTTTGGAGGGTGAGACGGGCGGTCACCGTGTTCTCCCCAACCGCTATGATCTCAGCTTTGCCCACCCCAGTTTCAAAGGTGTTACCAACCTTTGGCTCCACCTTGAAATATTCTCTGAAACCTTGGAGTCTCAGCTCTTCAACCCTGTTTATCTCCTGGGTTCTCGGCACATCCTGGACCAGGTTCGGATCGTAGGGATAAGCCTTTTCAGGGGGTATGGTAACAGTTTTTTTCTCTCCTGGGCGCATACCAACAACAGCCTCGTCAAACCCTTGTATCATCTGCCCAGAACCAACTTCGAATCTTATTGGCTCGTATCTGCGTCTCTCATCATATATCCCAGCTTTTTTTGCCACATCTTCATATGAGGTGTCGAAGATTGTGCCATCTTCCAGCCTACCAACATAGTTCACAACGACGATATCGCCCTTCTGCACGGGGCGGTCCACTTCCCCAGCTGGTTTGGGCTCCGCTGGTGTGGGCTCAGATGGCTCATGCTCCGGTTTTGGTGGGGCTTCCGGCTTTTCCAGTGGAACACCTAGGCGCCAAACCAAAACCACTCCAAGAAATATTATGAGCACAACACCAACAATTGACAAGAAGTGTTTCCTTTTGATCCCACCACCAGGTTTTTCCTCCTGTTTGGCTGGCTTCTCTGTGGAGCTTTTCGATTCTCCTCCGTGAACCTTTGTTTTTTCTTCTACCATTCAAAACACCCTTTTTCCTCTCTACCCATAGCCCTGAGAAGGTTTTGGTTGTGTTCCTTCCCAGCTGGGCGGAGAGTTGTGGGGCTCCCTTCAATAGGTTTACGGGTCGACCAGGTTGTGGTGGCATGGCCTAGACTTGGAACCATCTTAGGACCTAACATCCCCTATCCAAAGCTATCCGTGGGGAAACCTCTCTTCCTGAGTTCTCGAAGAACATGTGGATAGAGGATCAAAGATTCAACCTCAAGCTTGTTGGGCAGGCTATGCTCAACCTCCCGCAGCTGTTTCACAAGGTTTTCAGTGTTTGAAGTGGGGAAGAGCATAACAGCTGGGTGGAAAGAAACTTTTTGGTCTAACATGTATTCCATGGCTAGGAAGGGGTACTCAAAAAACTCTGGGTCTGCTCTCGTGAGTTTTGAGAACTCTTCCCTGTCACATCCCTTCAAAGCAACCCTTACATGGATGTTAAACCCTGATATGGCCTCAACATAGGTTTTGTCAGCTCCTAGGAGTATTCCGTTTGTCTCCAAGATGAAAAGTAGGTCTTTGTCAACCTCTTGGAGGAGGGAGAGGAGGTGGTTCCTGCCGATTGTGGGCTCAGCCCCCGAAACTCTGACCCGGGAATAACCATGTGCCCTAGCAAGCTTGACAAGTTTCTCAGCCACCATGGATGGCGAAAAAAATTCTCCACACTTAGAGGGGTTTTTCCTTGGTTTGTTCACCCAACAAAAAGCGCAGTCAAGGTTGCAACCAACCGCATCGGCTGTTGCGATCCCACCATAATATCTAGCAGGTCTAAACCTGTAATATTTCCTCCAACATTCCCCATTCCTCCAAACAGTCACCAAGCGCTCCAAACTCTTCGAATAACGTATTGGGTCCACATCCACCACCATTCACACAAAACAAGTTTCTCAGCCGCATCTTATCCATCCAACTCTTTTTATCCTTCCAGTCCCTGGAGTAGGTGGTCTATGTTTGGTCCAAGCTCCTTAACCTTGTATCCCCCCTCAAGAGAAACAAAAACCGGGAGCCCAAGCCCCGCTATCATCTCACCTATCTTTTTATAGCACTGGGTTGTTAAACCCAGCGAAGCCAAGTCCGAGTAACCATAGGTGTCAAAACCAGCTGAAATAGCAACCAACTCATAGTTTTTACCAAGTTTTTCTGCTTGGATCAAAGCTTTTTCAAGTGTCTCCAGGTAGCCTTTGTCCCCAACACCCGCTGGAAGCGGGTAGTTTAAACAGTTGTCAACAGAGCTGTAACCGGTTCCTGGGAAGATGTGTTCCCTGTGCAGAGAAACATATACGACTTTCGGGTTGCCTCTGAAGATATCCTGGGTCCCATCCCCATGATGGCCATCAATATCAATTATAAGGGTTGTCTTACCAAGTTTCTGGACCGCTATGGCGATGTTGTTAAGATAGCAGAAACCATGGAAAAAGTTTTTCCCTGCATGGTGTCCTGGTGGTCTCGTAAGGGCAAAACCCTTTTCTTTGGCTGCGAGACATGCAGCTCCTACTGAGAGCTTGGCATACTCATATATCCCAGGGTAGGCTGGGCTGTCAGGGTCGTAGAAGTTCCCGCTTTTAACCGTGTCAACCATTCTCTCTGTGTGCACCTCTAAAACAGTCTGGTCATCAACAGGTTTTGGTTCGATGATTGTGTAGCTCTCTGCGAGGTGTTCATAGGCTGACCTAACCCTTTCCGGGCTTTCAGGGTGCCCGGGTGTTGAGTATTCCAAGCACCGGGGGGAGAACACGATCTTCATGGTTATCGCCGGTGTTGTCTGGGTGGATAAAAAGTTTAAGTTGACCAGATTCATCTACCTTGGAGAAGCATCGCTTGGAAGTTGGTGTGTTTTGGGCTCAGAAAAGAGGGAACTGGACCGGGAACAGTTGGAAGAACTCTCCAAAACCTATAGAGAGATGTTGGACAGGATAAGAGTGGCTGGTTTTACTTATGACGAGGATCCTGGTATAGCTCCGGCCCAGAAACTTTTCCACTCTGTTAAACCCTTGGGGTTTGCACACCAAGAGGTTGGTTTTCTCATAGAGGAGACAAAGGGTTTCCCAGGAGGGCCCAGGTTTGTTTACCTTCTCTCAGACATCCTTGTTGGGGTTGGAAAAGCTCTTGACCTGTTGGACCCTGGCTGGAGGGAAAGAGGCATCAAAAAAGTTGTGCTCGACAAAAAAGTGTTGAACAATGCTAGGTTGTATCTGGCAAATGTTATGCTCCTCTTAGAGTCCAGGTTTGTTGAGATTGGGGTGTGGTTAGAGGGGGTTGGTGTTAGGGATCCAAAGCTCCCGGTTGTGTACAGGCTGATCAGGGATGCTACCTACGGGATAGAGAAGTATCTTTTCGAGTCTGAGACTTGAACAAAGAATTGTTGAAAGGTTTTGGCCTAGGTTCTCCCGACCGGCATTATGTAGAGTGGTTGCTCATCCCTGGGCATCCCCAAAATTTTTCTTACTTGTTCATCGTCAAACGCACCCACAACCACTGTGCCAAGCCCCAGTGAAACGGCTTGTAGGTAAACGTTTTGTGCAGCGTGCCCAACCTCCATGTGAACATATCTAGCACCCCTGTCACCATACCTCCTAGTTGTACGCTCATAAACAGCTGAGAAAACAAGGACAACAGCGCCTCTCCTAACCCATGGTTGTCCGAGAGCAGCTTTGGAGAGTTCTTCTCTTAGGTCCCCTCCAACAACCCTTAGAAGACTGTGCTTCTCCGGGTTATACTTGTAAACACCCTTCGCAACCCCTTTCACATCCCCAACAACTAGGTAGAGTTCGAGGGGGTATAAAGCACCCGCAGAAGGGGCTGTTCTAAAACCCTTCGCAGGCTCGGTGATGCCCTGTGCAGCCCAGAGAAGCTGGGAAACCTCGGCCAAGGTTAAAGGCTCATCCTTGTAGGATCTAATCGATCTCCTCCTAAGCAAAGCCTGCTCAACAGAGGTTTCACTGTTAAACCTGGGTTGGGGGAGGGTTAACTCTGTTTCACCCTCCTCATCAAATTTTTCTCCTGTTTCTCCCCCAATTTTTTCTTGTTGTTGATACCAAAAAAGGATTAGAGACACCACAACTAGCCCAACAACAAGGATGACCAAATAGTTTCTCACAGGTCTCACCCTCCGCGAGATGGACTGGGCTGGGTTAAGTGGTTGTTCACTGTTGCACGCCGACAAAACCTTAAACAACCAGACCTCTTGGTAGCAGTGGTGACAGGGTTGGGAGAGGGAAACAGCTCTGGAGACACGCCTGGAGGAATATTTGTTATCCAGGAACATGTTTCTAGTCGTTGGCACCACGATCTTAGGCTTGAGAAGGATGGTGTGTTGAAGAGTTGGGCTGTGCCCAAGGGTGTTCCCCTCATGGAAGGGGTGAAACGTTTGGTTATCCCAACAGAGGATCACCCCTTGGAGTATGCGGAGTTTGAAGGGGTTATCCCAGAGGGTTGCTACGGTGCTGGCAGAGTTAAAATATATGACAAGGGTGGTCTGCTGATCAAAAAATGGGAAGAAAACAAGATTGAGTTCGAACTTAACGGTAAAAAGGTCAGGGGAACCTATGTGATGATAAAAACGGGTGTTGGATGGTTACTCTTCAAAAAGAGAGGCTAACCATTTTTAGCACACCCTGGGGACAGGGTCCCCCATGGGTGGATCTAGCAGGGTTTCGCCACCCACACGGGTTTTTAGGATCACATGCCCCTCACCACTCGTCTCAACCACCTCACCTATGATCTCAGCTTCCCCACCATATTTTGTTCCACGTATAGCCCTGACAACCTGTTTAGCAAATGGTTCTAAGACACCTATAACAGCTTTCCCCTCACATGCAATCTCGTAGATGTTTAACCCTAGCATCTCTGTTGCTGCGCGTACCTCTCTACGCACAGGGATCTTCTCCTCGTAGATGTGGATATTGACCCCAGACTTTGCTGCCAGCTCGTTGAGAACCATCGACAAACCTCCCCGTGTAACATCTTTCATGGCTGTTACACCACCAACCCTAAGCGCGGATTTGACCACAGGCCAAAGAGGGTTCACATCCGATCTTAGGCTGGTCTCAAAACCAAGGTTCTCCCTTAGGGACATAAGAGATATTCCATGGTCACCAATGGTGCCGGTAACTATTATTTTTTCTCCTGGTAGGAGGGTGTTGTCCCCTATGAAGTTGTAGGGGTATTCCCTGTAGCTGCGAACAACCCCCAGGTTTTTCTCTAGGTGTTGGTTGTACCTGCCTATCCCAGCTGTTGTGACATAGATGTCGATGGGGTCATCAACAACCTTGGTGTCACCACAGAGCAAGCTGGCCCCAACCTCCTCCAAAGCTTTGCTCATAGACTCCAAGATTGTTCTAAGGTTTTCCTCTGGGAAACCTGTTTGGATGATCAGCGAGCTGGCAACCGCCACCGGCTCGGCACCCATAACACTCAGGTCGTTTATGGTGCCACATATGGCTAATCTACCTATGTCCCCACCTGGGAAGAAGATTGGCTGGACTGTGTGACCATCGATGGTTATAACATACTCCCCAAAATCTGCGCTGTCATCAAGGTTGCTAAGCCCTATCCCCCCAAGTTTTTTGTCTTTGAACGTTGTGAGTATGAATTCGCGGAGGAAACGTTGCATGGGCTGGCCACCAGCCCCAATCTCGCTGCTAATCCCTTTCATGCTGGTTGTCCTCCAGGTAGGTGATCATGGCTGCTTGTCCGAGGCTTATACCCCCATCGCCGCAGGGGACTACCCTTTGGAGGAGTAGCTCGACCCCATGTGCCTCCAAGGATTTTCTTATCACCCTTGTCATAATCTTGTTGTAGGCGCAACCACCTGTGAACCCCACCTTGTCTAGGTGGAACTCCTCCACAGCATCTAACGCAAGCTCAGAAAAACCTTTGGCAAGAGAAACAAGAAAACCGTGGGCAAGCTCCTTCCTAGTATGTTTTTTGGACTTATAACCCTCATAAATCCCTTTTACAAGTGGTGTAGTCTGTAAAACCTTGACTTTTCCCCTGCTAGATGTTATTTTGTTGTTGTAACGTGTGAAGGGTAACAAACTTTTTCCCTCTACCTCCTCCAAGACTGGGGCTTCAAACCTTGGACAACCAGAATCTGGGCAACCAGTCGCAGCAGCCTCAAGCTTCATGGCGGGCTCCCCCTCATAGGTCCTCCTAGAACATATCCCTAGAAGAGTTGAGACAGCGTCTATCACCCTGCCACAAGAAGTTGTCGTGTAAACATTGATTTTTTTCAAGAGTTGCTGTTGCATCACAGCAAACTCTCTTTCCCCATGTCTAAGACAGGGGTGGTAACCTTTTAGCTCCTCGCCAACATCGTCGAAAACTTTGGAGAGTATTGCGTAGAGAACCCTGACAGGGTACTCCACTGCTAGGTCTCCACCTATGAGGATCTGTGGCTCCAAATGTGCTAAACGCTCAAAGTTCCCATCCCCACCGAGGAAGAGAAGTTCACCACCCCAGATCTCTCCATTCAAACCGTATCCCATGCCATCCGCGGCTATAACCACAAGATCCCAGTTGAGAAGTTTGTGTTCCACTGCTAGTGATAAAGCGTGGGCGAAGTGGTGTTGCAACTGGTACACACCTTTGACAGGGTTGTAGCGCAACGCTTCCTTTGTAGTCCTATATTGGGGGTGATAATCACAAACCACGTAGTCAAGCTTTTCTCCAAGACCTAGAAGATGTCTGTGGCGTGATATGGCTTCTCTATGGAATTTTATGGTGCTAAACTTTGATGTGTCACCTATGTGTTGTGATAAATAAGCTAAACCACCACGGGTGAGGCAAAAAGTGTTTGAAAGCTCTGCTCCAACCCCTAACACTCTTTTTTTGTGTGTTATGGTCACTTTGAAGGGTATATATCCACGGGATCTTCTAACAAACACTGGTTTGCCATCCACAAACCTTATTACAGAGTCATCGGTTCTGTTCACAATCTCAAGGTTGTGTAGCAAGAGATAGGGGATAGCCCCCAGTTTTTCATATGCTTCATCATCCCGGGTGATCATCGGGTCCCCTGGCAGGTTTGCGGAGGTCATAACGAGAATCTCAACCTTGGCGTAGTGGAAGAGGAGTGTGTGTAAAGGCGTGTAGGGCAGCATAACACCCAGCGTGTTCAAACCGGGGGCAACCTCTGGAGCAACACCTCCCCCCTTTTTCTCCAAGATGAGTATCGGCCTTTGGATCCCAACAAGATGTTTCTCCTCATCCTCCGATAAAACAACATATTTTGACGCGGTTTCAAGGTCTCTCACCATGACTGCGAAGGGTTGTTCTTCTCTCCCAAGTATCAGCCTAAGCTTCTTCACCGAGGAACTGTTTTTCGCGTCGCAGGCCAGGTGGAAACCTCCAATACCTTTTATGGCTAGGAGTTCGCCTCTGTCCAAGAGTTTTGCTGCTAGTTTTATTGCTTCTCCGCCAGAAGCTTTGCAAACCTTTCCTGGAGTTACAAGCTTGTAGTTTGGTCCGCAGGTGTGGCAACATGTTGGTTCCGCGTGGTATCTACGATTAGAGGGGTCTCGATACTCTTTGCCACACTCCTCACAGAGGGGGAAAGCATTCATACTGGTGTTGCACCGATCATATGGGAGAGAGTATAGGATTGTGAATCTTGGGCCGCAATATGTACAGTTTATGAATGGGTAGAGATATCTCGGGTTGTTAGGCGTGAAAAGCTCGGTTAGACAATCTTGGCATGTTGCCAGGTCTGGGGGAACAGTTGAAACCTGTGATCCGGGGCGAGGAGAATAATCGCTCTGAAGAATCTTAAACTCTCCGTAGCCATGTTCCGGACCATACTCCACCCTAACATTGTCTATCCTCGATATAGCAGGCTTTTTGGTTTTTATGTCTATTAAAAACATGTTTATCTCTTTTTCATCCCCCTCAACCACGATTTCTACTCCTGCGTCACCAAGGTTTTTGATGTAGCCCCTGAGCCCACGTTGAACAGCTATCCTATATACAAAGGGGCGAAAACCCACCCCTTGGACAACCCCGTCCAACCTGATCCTACACCACATAGATCAAACAATCTGAGCACAACCCTAAAAAACCATTCCACAAAGCGGTGGCCGGAGAAAGCTCGGGGAGAAACCGGTCCTATGCACGAGGTTTCCATGGCAAAAACTATTCTCGACACAATACTCGAAGCCGCAGCGCAGCACCGAGCGAGGAGGGTGATTGCTGCTAAGCTCAGAGTTGGGAAGCTTACCATGCTCAACCCTGAGCAGCTTGTGTTCTGGGTGCGCACATTTGCCGAGGACTCAATCGCTAGGAACATCGAAATTGAGGTTGAGGAGGTTGAGGCTAGGGTGAGGTGTGGGGCGTGTGGTTATGAGGGCCCCATAGTTGTTGGGGAGGATCCTTTTTACCATGTGATGCTCCCCCTGCTCACCTGTCCAAGGTGTGGGGGCGTTGACACCAAGCTTTTGGGTGGAAAAGAGTTGGAGGTGAAAAACCTGGAGATCGACGTGGAGAATCTTGGGGGTGGTAAACCTGCATGAAACAGGACATGAATCTGGTGCTAGTTGTACTATTGAGGTTGGAAAAGATGTTTTGGAGGTTAATAGGAGAAAAGCGGAGGAAAACAGGAGAATATTTGATGAGCATAACATACGTGCCTTTGATATCATGGGTAGCATAGGTTCCGGGAAAACAACACTGATAAGCAGAATAGTCGAGAAAATGGGGAAAAAGAAAAATGTCTCTGTGATAGCTTGTGACCTAACCACTTCTATTGACTCAAACCGGATAAAAGCCAGTGGAGCGACTGTGATCCAAATCAACACCGGGAAAGAGTGCTACGTTGATGCTTCACAGGTGAACAAAGCCCTAAACAAACTTGATCTGGGCTCAGTTGACATGCTCTTCATAGAAAACGTTGGAAACCTCATATGTCCCGCTGACTTCCCACTTGGGACAGAAGCACGCATAGTTGTGATCAGCACCACAGAGGGCCCCTACACAGTGGTTAAACACCCATACATCTTCCAAGAGTCACAAGTAGCAATAATAAACAAGAAGGACCTTGCACAGGTGATGGGTGTTCCCATAGAGCAGCTGAAAAGAGACATCCAAAGGATTAACCCAGCCATAAGTGTTGTTGAGACCAACGCCTTAACTGGGGAGGGGGTAACACAACTACTCAAAACATTAAACATAGACATGGAATAACAGGTGCTAACAGGGGGGAAAAAGGTGTGCCTAGCAATCCCGGCGAAAATCGTGAGCATAGAGGGCGAAACCGGTGTAGTCGATTTTGGCGGTGTTAAACAAAAGGTTAGGCTGGATCTCCTCCCAGATGTGTCCGTGGGTGACCATGTGCTGGTCCACGTTGGTTTTGCAATAGAGAAGATAGACAAAGAAGAGGCAAACAAAATATTAGAGCTTTTAGATGAGATTAGCAAGACAAGCTCATCTGGAGAGGTTTAGCCAATGTTTGACCCAGCCGAGCTTTTCGAAACAAAGGAGAGCATGTTAATACTTGCTGATCAGATCAAAAAGCTCTCTAAAAAGGTTGGTAACAAAACCTTTATGCATGTTTGTGGGACACATGAGCAGGAGATCGCACGCCACGGGCTTCGCAGCCTGTTGCCACCTGGTGTGAGGGTTGTCTCGGGTCCTGGGTGTCCTGTTTGTATC
>Ga0164310_10001429_pt1 | contig 13453 bp, 16 predicted proteins | sample GuaBasSedimGuay1_FD_121795 | JGI IMG/M metagenome (GOLD analysis project Ga0164310, IMG submission 121795) | Subseafloor sediment microbial communities from Guaymas Basin, Gulf of California, Mexico - Guay1, Core 4569-9, 0-3 cm | ecosystem: Environmental > Aquatic > Marine > Hydrothermal vents... | reverse complement strand
GTTCACATTCGTCTGATACGGCAGAAACTGGTGTACCTGGCAGAGCGTCTGGAGAAACTGGAATCGTTCTTGGTTCCGAGCTTTGAGGAATACACCAAGGAGCCCTGGCGACCCGCTGCTGTGGAGCGGATGGCCCAGGTGGTGATTGACACCATCATCGGCACGAACCACATCCTGCTGCGAGCGTGCAACAAGCCCCCTGCCGCATCGTCCTGGGATTCGTTCCGGAGGGTACGGGAACTCGGCATCATTAACCCGGAGCTGGCTAAGCGGTTCGTCAAAAGCTATGTGGGCCTGCGCAACCGCATTGTGCACCTCTACGAACCGCTGGACGACAGGCGGGTTTTCGAGACGGTGCAAAAGCTGGTGAAGGATGCGAGGGGCTATCTCGAGGAGGTAGCGAAGTTCGTGGAGAGCGAAGAGCAAAGTGCAGAAGGAGGTGAAGACTGATGGAAGCGGTAGCCGTTAAAGAACCCGAAGTGAAAAACAAAGTTGAAATCCAGGAGAAAGAACCTGCGCCCCTGCCCTATACGGCCGAGGACTTGGACCGGGAGCTCCGCATCATCGAGATGGCCGTGGAAACCCTGCGGGCCAAGGTCAACAAGCTCCTAGAAGCGGAACGGGCGGCCAAGAAGAAGAAAGCTCCCACCAGTTTGATAGAGTTGAAAGGGATTTGGAAAGGGGCTAATTTTACGGAGGAGGAGATAGAAGAAGCCAAATACAAGGTCGAGGAGTGGTGGCTATGAAGGTCTACGTTGTGGATACCCACGCCCTCATCTGGTATTTGGAGGATGATCCTCGCCTTGGCTCCAGGGCAGAAAAGATAATGGATGACCCAAGCGTGCGCATCATAATCCCCACCATCGTGCTGGCTGAGATAAAGTATTTGGCCCAAAAAGGGCGGATAAGGCAATCGCTGGAGGATGTAATCCGTGCGATAAGCCTCGACCCTCGATGCCTGATTTACCCTATTGACCTGAGCGTGGTCCACAAAGCCCCGCTGGGGCTTAACATCCACGACGCCCTGATAGTGGGAACCGCCTTGGTGCAGAGGGAGGTGGTAGAGGGTGTGTTAACGTGCGATGAAAACATCGTAAAAACCGGTTTGGTGCCGACGGTGTGGAACTAGTTGGTTTAAACCAACCCGCCTTCTAACCCCTCTAAAGGAGCAAGGAGATGGACGAACTCGTTCAGGCTATCCGAGAAGCCGTAGAAAAAGCCCTGCCAGAACTGGATGGCGTTTTAGCCTTACGAGCCGACCACGGCGGCGCAACCCCACACCTCTACAAGCCTGGCGATGACCTATCCGACATCGCTTTCGACCCCCGCTATCCGATGGGGCTGGTGCTGGACAAAATCCTTGCCGCTTACCCGGACGCCCGCCTGGGCGTAGTGGCCCGGGGCTGCGACGAACGAGCCCTCATCGAGATGGCCAAGCGCAACCAGGTCAACCTTGAGAACATCCGCATCATCGGCGTGGCGTGCAGCCGGGAACAGGCCGAAGAATGCGCCTGCGAGAAGCCCTATCCCGATAACCTCGTGGTAGGCGAGAAGGTGGAGGGCGTGGAAGACCCCCGCTTGAAGCGATACCGGGAGATGACCATCGAAGAGCGCCGTCAGTTCTGGCAGCGCCAGTTCATCAAGTGCTTCAAGTGCTATGGCTGCCGGAACATCTGCCCGGAATGCTTCTGCGAAGCCTGCGCCCTGGAAGACGACCTCTGGGTGGAGAGGGGAGTGCTGGCTCCGCCCTTCCCGTCCTTCCACCTCATCCGGGCGATGCATATGGTGGGGCGGTGCATCGCCTGCCGCCAGTGCGAACTCACCTGCCCGGCGGAAATCCCCCTCACCGTGCTGTACCGTCTCCTGGCCGAAGACGCCGAAGAGCTCTTCGGCTACAAGGCCGGGCGCAGCGTAGAGGAGCCGCCGCCTTTATCCCTGGGCACGTAAAACCCCCGCACGGGAGTTGCTATGCAACTTCCAAATCGGAGCGGGGAAAGGGATATGGATATCAGAGAGCTGGACACCGTAGTGCTGGTCAGAGATTTGGAGCGATATGGCCTCAAGAGAGGCGATGTGGGAGTGGTAGTACACCGTTACAGAGACGGCAAGGCTTTCGAAGTTGAATTCGTAGACGGAGCGGGGGAAACCATTGCTGTTGTTACCCTTTACGATAAGGACATTCGCCCAATAGGTCAGGGGGAAATCCTCCACATCCGCGAGCTCGTTCCGGCGTAATCCGTGCCGGCTTTGCCGGAATGCTATCCTTTTGGAGCTGCTGTAAAGGGGGGCGTGCTGGCATCTGTTGAAAAGGGGCGTTTTTGCCGAAAAACGAACTTTTAACCGCTAGGAGGGCCTTATGGACTACCGCAACGTTTACACCGTCTGCCCCTACTGCGGGGCAGGGTGCGGACTTTACCTGCAAGTACTCGACGGGAAAATCATAGGGGTCTTACCGGCCAAACAGCACCCCATAAGCCAGGGCAAACTCTGCATCAAAGGCTGGAACACCGCCGAGTTCATCTACCACCCCGACCGGCTCACCAGGCCCCTCATTCGAGACAACGGCGGCTTCCGGGAGGCCACCTGGGATGAAGCTCTTGACCTGGTGGCCCGTAAGCTGCTGGAGATAAAAGAAAAGCACGGCCCTGAAGCCATCGGGGTGCTGACCTCGGCCAAGTGCACCAACGAAGAGAACTACCTCCTGCAAAAGCTGGCCCGCCAGCTCCTGGGCACCCACAACGTGGACCACTGCGCCCGCCTCTGACACAGCCCCACCGTGGCCGGTCTGGTCACCACGTTCGGAAGCGGCGCAATGACCAACTCCGTGCCGGAGTTGGAAAACGCCGACTGCATCCTGGTAACCGGCTCCAACACCACCGAGGGGCACCCCTTGGTTGCCACCCGCATCATCCGGGCGGTGGAAAAAGGGGCCAGCCTCATCGTGGTTGACCCCCGTCGGATTCAATTGGCCCGCTTCGCCACCCTGCACCTGCGCCAGCGCTCCGGCACCGATGTGGCCTGGATCAACGGGATGATGCACGTCATCCTCAAGGAAGGCCTTGCCGACGAAGCCTTCATCGCCGAGCGCACCGAGGGGTTCGAGGAATTGAAAGAGGTCATCGAAGAATACACCCCGGAGAAGGTGGAGGAAATCACCGGCATCCCCGCCGACCAGCTCGTCCAGGCCGCCCGGCTTTACGGCAAGGCCGAGCGGGCCGCCATCGTCTACGCTATGGGCATCACCCAGCACACCACCGGCACCGACAACGTCATCTCGCTGGCCAACCTGGCTATGCTCACCGGCAACGTGGGCCGGGAGTCCACCGGCGTCAACCCCCTGCGGGGGCAGAACAACGTGCAGGGCGCCTGCGACCTGGGGGGGCTTCCCAACGTTTACCCCGGCTACCAGCGGGTGAATCAGGAGCCGGTTCAGGAGAAGTTCCGCAAAGCCTGGGGCAGCATCCCGGCATCGGGCGAGCCGGGGCTGACGGTGGTGGAGATGACCCATGCCGCCGCCGAGGGCCGCCTCAAGGCGATGTTCGTAATGGCCGAGAACCCTATGCTCTCCGACCCCAACATCGGCCACGTGGAGGAGGCCCTGCGCAGCCTTGAGTTCCTCGTGGTGCAGGACATCTTCCTCTCGGAGACGGCGCAACTGGCCCACGTGGTGCTGCCGGGCGCCTCCTTCGCCGAAAAGGACGGCACTTACACCGCCACCGACCGGCGCATCCAGCGGATACGCAAGGCCATCGAGCCCATCGGCGAAGCCCGTGCCGATTGGGAGATAGTGTGCGACCTTGCCCGCCGCATCATCGCCTTGCAGGGCGAGGCGCCCCAGGGCGAATGGGCCGGTTGGGATTACGGGAGCCCCGAAGAGGTGATGCGGGAGATTGCCGCCCTCACCCCTATCTACGGCGGGGTGAGCTACGAGCGCATCGAGCGGGATGGGTTCATCCAGTGGCCGTGCACCGGTCCCGACCACCCCGGCACGCCGTATCTCCATAAGGACAAGTTCGCACGGGGCAAGGGGCGCTTCGTGCCCGTGCGCTACAAGCCGCCAGCGGAGCTTCCCGACGAGGAGTATCCCTTCACCCTCACCACCGGGCGGATTATGTTCCACTGGCACACCGGCACGATGACCCGCCGTTCGGAGAAGCTCCATCAGGAAGTGCCCACCGGGTACGTGGAGATGAACCCGCTGGACGCCGAGCGCATCGGCGTGGGCAAAGGCGGACGGGTGCGGCTGGTGAGCAGGCGGGGCTCCATCGAGGTGAACGTGTGGCTTACCAGGCGGGTCCCGCCAGGCACGCTGTTCGTGCCCTTCCACTTCGCCGAGGCCGCCGCCAACGCCTTGACCCAGGAGGCTCTCGACCCCATCGCCAAAATCCCCGAATACAAGGTGGCGGCGGTCAGGGTGGAGAAGGTGTGAGGCTTTTCCCCCTTCTCCTGCCTTTTATGGGGCTAAAGTCATCAACCACAAGCTGAGCGGAGGTGAATTATGGATTTCGGCTGGAATGAAGAAGAAAGACTCTGGCGCAAAACCGTGCGAGACTTCGCCCAGAAAGAGATTGCCCCTCGGGTGCGGGAAATTGATACGGAGGAACGCATCCCTGAGGATATTATCAAAGGGATGGCGGAGATAGGCCTCCTGGCTCCCACTGTTTCCGAAGAATATGGAGGGATGGGAGCAAGTTGGACGATGGCAGCCATTGCTGCTGAGGAGCTGGGGCGTGCCGATATCAGCTTAGCTATCCCTGTCCTCTATTTGGTGGAAGCTGCCTGGGGCTTCATTTTCGATAAATATGGGACCCCTCAGGCCAAGGAGGAGTATCTCCCCAAGGTAACCCGGGGCGAAGCCTTCCTGGGCATTGCCACCACCGAACCCGAAGGGGGCTCTGACATCCTCAGGGCTTGTCGCACCAGAGCTGTTAAAAAAGGTGATAAATGGGTGCTTAATGGGGAGAAGATCTTCATCAGCGGGGTATTAGAATCCCTCAAATGGGGTGGGATTCACTTAACCCTGACTCGCACTGACCCAAATCCCGAGGCTGGACATAAAGCTTTCACCTTCTTCGCCGTGCCTCTGAAGGATACTCCCGGCATTACCACCACCCGTTTTATTGATATGGGGCGGATGGGTATCTCTACCGGCGGTTTCCATATGGAAAATGTGGAGCTCCCTGAACATTATATGGTGGGCGAGTATAACCGGGGCTTTTACTATGCAATGGAAGGCTTCTCTGCCGCCAGGGTGCTCATCGGGGCCACTTGTGTCGGGGCTACGGAAGCCGTTTTAGAGATGGGTATCGAACACATAAAGCAGCGCTATGCCTTCGGGCGCCCTCTGGCTTCCTTTGAAGGCATCCAGTTTCCGCTGGTGGAGCATTACACTAACCTAGAGCGCAACAAGCTCCTGGTCTACAAAGCTGCCTGGATGATGGATAAAATGTATCAGGAAAATGCCTTTACCCATCATGATGTGGCGTTGTTAGCTGCAATGGCTAAGCTGCGAGCTCCTATTGATGGCTTTGCAGCGATGAACGAAGTAGCCGATTGGTTCGGCGCCCTGGCTTACACTAAAGAGGCCCCTATTGAAATGGGTATCCGGGGCATCCGTTCCTATTCCATTGGCGCTGAAGGAGCTCAGAACATAATGCGCCTTGTCATTGTCCGGGAACTGCTGGGGAAGGAGTTCCTTCCTTACAGGCAATGAGAGAATCTCCAAGGCAGGACTATGCCGTTCAGGGACCAAGCCCTTGAACGGCATAGTCTACTTAAGGGATGGGTTCATCACCCGGCCCATAAATAGGATGGTGCCCGTCTCGTTGTCCCGGATCAGGAAGATAAAGGGATGGTCAACAATTACTTTAATGGGAGGTGAGATCACAGCTTTTAACGCCACTATCACAGCGGTAGCTGCCGCTGCCTCTGTGCCTTCCTCGTCTACGGATACAAATGCCTTGTGAGTTACTTCCCTGATGAAGAGGTTGCGGGTTCCATCCATCCCCGAGAAATCCGCCCGTTCGAGGAGGAAGGCATCGGGCATTCCCATCTGGGCCAGGGTCTTTGCCAGGAGGAAACTCGATTCAAACTTAAATTTGGGCATCGTGAGGGCCACATTCTTCGAGTCAAGGCTTTTCACGATGGCGTTTATCAGTTCGCCATTGAGCGAGGCTTCAAATTCTTCGAAGCGATTGGCTTCGGGCAGCAAGATGAGCATCGAGAAGCCCGGCATCCGGTAGGGAAGCTCAACGGCTTGATACCCATCCCCTTCAGCATAGCGGAGGAGTTCGGTTTGCCTCATCATTGGTACAGTGACCTCACTGCCGTCCAGCAAGTGGAATGTACCATCCCTGGTCTGGCGTTTATCAAAGGGATGGAGCCACCTAGCGTTAAAGTAAATGGCGTTGGTGAGGACAAGCCTGGTGAGTTCGTTGATGAGGCCCTTGGGAATTAAGTCCTTGATTTTGCCCTCCGTCTGCTTGCTGACCCAGTCGTTGATGACCTGACGGGATTTTTCGGGAGCCTTCTGAAAGTCCAGGAGCCTGATGCCGGCGCCGTAGTTCTCCGCCAGGGTGTCCAGGAACTCCGGCAGGAACTTGTAGCCCTCTTGGCCCCAGATGGCGTTGGCGATATGCAGTTGGAACCCTTCCTCGCTCTTTTCAGCCTGCTCCCCGGTGGCTTTCCCCCGCTGGGTGAGCTCAAGTTCCAGGGCGTTAAAGGCGGGATGCAGGCGGTTTTGGGGGAGGGTAAAGTGAAGGGTGTCTGCCATTTGGCGCTCAGTCTCACCCCTGGCGCCAGCATAAGTCATTGCCAGGGCAAGGGAGATGCTGAACGGTGAGTAGAAGAGGTTGCCTTCTTTTTCCCGCAGAGCTTGGTAGAGGTCGAGGGCGAAAGCATTGTTGCCGGAGACCAGCTCCGCTAACTCGCCTGCTTCTACTTTCGGGGCGATAAGTCGCTCCTTCTGCGATTGTGCTATTTTCACTGAACCTGGTACAGCTACTTGGATGGTGCAGCTTACTAAGCTGAGCAATGTAAGGGTCACCAGTATTCTAAACAGTGCGTCCTTCATTCCTGCCCCTCCTTAAGTGGGATTTTCCCTTGCTTAATTGACGCTAGGGGCTTCATTTTTGTTCCAACCTTGCGTTTGATGTGGTTTTCGTGCGTGTTTTCACACAGGGTTAATGAAGCATCTTGCTGGGCAGTGGTGGAACCGCTTTTCAGCAAAACACGCTCTTTTTCCATAATGCTTAAGGTTGCCCCTTCTGTTGAGGAGTGGTATAATTTCGGGGAGGTTAATATATAAAAAGTGGTTAGGAGAGGGAGATGGCAAGAGGGACAGCGCAAATTTCACAGCGGGTAATACAGGTTGCTAGACTGATCAAAAGTTTAAAGCCTGAGGAGCAAGCACAATTGGGGGCGCTGGTTCCAGAACTCCTGAGAGCACCCAAGGCAGAGGCCATAGGGGTAAATGTAAAGGAAGCAAAGCGATTCGTGCAAGAGAAGCTAGCCAAAATGGCGGATAAGTATCCACCCCTGTCTGAAGATGATGAGTTTTTAGGCGGGCTAACGGTCAAGGAATATTTTTCCTTGCCGGAAGAAGAGCGTGAGCGCATATGGGAGAAAGCCCACTCTATGAGCATAGATGATTTCGAGGAATATGAGCCATAGAACTTTTCTCCTCTAGAAGCTCTTTTTGTTTTGAGATAAGACCTTCCAGAAAACTAGAGGAGGTATTTCTAATGAAAGTGGTCATCCCTCTGGCAGGATTGGGCACTCGCCTCAGGCCCCACACCCATACCCGTCCCAAACCCTTGGTGACAGTAGCAGGCAAACCTATTGTGGGGCATATCCTCGACCAGTTCAAGGGTTTAGATGTGGAGGAATACATCTTCATCGTCGGGCACCTGGGCGAGCAAATACGTGACTACATAGAATCCCAATATAATTTGCCCAAGACCAGCTACTTCGTGCAGAAGGAACTTAAAGGGCAATCTCATGCTATCTGGCTGGCTAGAGAGCGCCTTGGCGGCCCTATAATTATCATCTATTCGGACACAATAGCCGAGGCAGATTTATCTGACTTGGACTCGGTGGACGCCGACGGCATCTTCTTTGTAAAAGAAGTCGAAGACCCCAGGCGCTTTGGAGTGGCTCAGGTGGAGGGGGGCTATGTGAAAAGGCTTATCGAGAAACCCACAACGATGGAGAACAAACTCGCAGTGATCGGATTGTATTACATAAAGGACTCTGGGTGGCTTCTGGAGTGCATCGAGGAGCAAATGAAACGCGAAATTAAGCTTAAGGACGAATATTACCTGGCCGATGCCTTTCAGATAATGATTGAGAGGGGAGCCAGGTTTATACCTCGCACTGTAGAGGTTTGGAAGGATTGCGGCAAGCCTGAGACCCTGCTGGATACTAACCGCTACCTGTTGGAAAAGAACGGGAGCCAGTTCCCGGAAACCGAAGGCTCCATCATCATCACACCTGTGCACATTGCCCCTACCGCCCGCATAACCCGTTCCATAATCGGCCCTTACGTATCCATTGCCGACAATGTGGTCATAGAGGAGTCCATCATCCGGGATTCCATCATCAATGAAGGAGCTCGCATCGAGCGGGCCGTGCTGGCATTCTCCCTCATCGGTTCCAACGCCACGTTCCAGGGAACCTGTCAACAGCTGAACGTCGGTGATTCTTCGCAGGTAAGGATGAAGACGGAGGAAGAGATTGTCAGCTTATAATGTGAAGCAGATGCTCTTTTAGAAGTTATTTCTTTAGCGAACAATTTTAAGTCTCAGCGGGTTGTAAACGAGGGGAAATATGCCGAAGATAGTTGAGTGTTATTCCGGCTACACCTATGCCCAGGAGCCGTTGGCCTTCCTCTGGGAGGGCCAGCGGTACACGGTTGAAGAAGTCGAAGCCAGATGGCGCACTCCTGAAGGCCCTGCCTTCCGGGTGCGTGCTAATGGCGAGCACTTCCTGCTGGCTTACATAGAACATCAAGATGTGTGGGTAATAGAACCTGTGGAGGGTTAGAAATGAGCGTACTTTATGTAGAGCCGGTCCAGGCTTCAAAAGACGTATTGCATTTGGTACAGTCTGCTGTTGAAAGCGAAATCTTAAAACTCGAATTAGCTTTGAAAATGGCCAAGAAACGCCTCGCTCAATTTGAGGAGAAATATGGAGTTTCATCGGATTACTTTATAGAAAAAATGGCGGCCGAAGATTTGGAAGGTGGTGATGATGAATATGTGCAATGGGCGGGCGAATACTGGCTTATGCGTGACCTGGAGGAGAAATTAGCTAAGCTGAAGGAGCTTCAATATGCCTACGACAGAGGAATACGTAGCCCAAATTGAAGCAACTCTTCGCCGATTCTCATCCGCCGCTTTTGTTTTACAGGCTACAATCACATCTGATATGCGACCAGGACACCAAGCCTATGTGGTAGGAGAGGTAACTTTTGTGGACTTCTCACGATTGCATTTTCGTGAGTTCATTAAGGAAGTAGAGGGCAAGGCGCAGAAAGTGATGTATGTGTATCATTATCAAACAGCGGAGGGAGAACTCATCTTCCGCTACGATAATTCCCAGCATAGACCTGCCTTGGGGTTTAGGGAGCACAAACACACACCTCAAGGGATAATCGAAGCTCCAGGGCCAGCCTTGGAAGATGTACTGGCTGAGATAGCTGTGACCAAAGAATGGGTCTAATACCGGTTGATTTGGGAGTCTGAAAATGCCACTGAAGTGGAGCATTTCCCTTGCTATGCTAAGCTTGGTAGGCCTATCAGCTTGCATACGCAATCCCACCCCTACCCCCACTCCTCCCCTCTGGCAAAACGCCATTCCTATAGGCTACATCATCGCCGACCCGGACGCCTACCGAGGCCGCCAAGTGACGGTAGTGGCTTACTATCGGGGATGGGACCTCTTCGGGGAGACGGGTTACGGCCCTCCTGTGACCCGCAGCGATGTAGCGGTGGCCGATGCCACCGGAGCCATCTACATCGTAAGCAAACCAGGTGCCAGTTGGTCCAAAGATACCCCGCCGCTATCTCCCCATCGCCCCCAATCCACCACATACCTGCTTCACATTGAAGGCGTAGTCAAGCTTACATCCGCTGGCCAGCCTTACATCGAAGTAAAAGAGGGAAAGGTGGTAGATGGACTGCCTACGGGAGTGGTGTTACGCATATGCCGCAAAGGTGGCATAGCAGGGTTCGACCAGGAGCTGATGCTGATGCAGGACGGTGCTGCCTATCTCCTGGACCGCAAGGCCCGCCGGGGTGTCCACTTCACCCTTGATGCAGTTCAGGTGGAGGAAGCCCTGGAGCAGCTTGAACTTCTCTCCGCTCAAGGAGAACTCGGCAAACCCATCCCCGATGGATTCACGTATGAGGTTACGTTTTGGGATGGGAAAGCTTTCCGTGCAGTAAGGCTTTACACCGGAGGAGCGCCTGCTGAGTTTACGAAGCTCCTTCAGGCCATAAATGCGTGGTTTGAGGAGGGGAATAGGTAAAGCTTCGAGGAGAACCCTCCTGCCCTTGAGAAGCAACAAAACAAATCCGGGAGGAAAGCAAAAATGCGTGATTTCGTTGCCAAGAGGATAAAAGAATTGCCCCCTTCGGGCATTCGCCGCTTCTTCGACATTGCTGCCACGATGAAGGACGTCATCTCCCTGGGCATCGGCGAACCAGACTTCGTGACCCCTGAACCCATCATCGAGGCAGGCATCGCTTCCCTCAGGCGTGGCGAGACCCACTACACCTCCAACTCCGGCATTCTGGAACTCCGGGAAGCCCTGGCCGAGCACCTGGAGCGGCTCTACGGCGTGCGCTATGACCCCGAGAAAGAAATCCTCATCACGGTGGGGGTCTCCGAAGCCCTGCACCTGGCCCTGCTAACCGTGGTGGAGCCAGGCGATGAGGTCATCGTGGTAGAGCCGTGCTTTGTATCCTACAAGCCGGGGGTGGTCTTCGCCGGAGGCATCCCGGTGGTGGTCTCGGCCACGCTGGAGAACAACTTCGAGGTTACAGCGGCCCAGATCGAGGAGAGGATAACCCCCCGCACCAAGGCCTTGCTCATCGGCTACCCCAACAACCCCACCGGAGCGGTGATGAGCAGGGATAAGCTCCTGGAAATCGCCAAAGTCGCCGAGAAGCACGACCTTTTGGTCATCTCCGATGAGATTTACGACCGCCTGGTCTACGGGGTGAAGCATACCTGCTTCGCCTCCCTGCCGGGGATGTGGGAGCGCACCGTGCTCCTGGGAGGCTTCTCCAAAGCCTATGCGATGACCGGATGGCGCATCGGCTACGCCTGTGCCCCCGCCGACATCCTCTCCCAAATCCGCAAGGTGCACCAGTATGCGATAATGTGCGCCCCCACCACCTCGCAGGTGGCAGCCCTGGAAGCCCTCCGCAACGGTGAGGAATACGTCCAGCAGATGGTGGCCGAATACGACCGCCGCCGTCGGCTCATCGTGGAGGGGCTCAACAGCATTGGCCTCAAGTGCTTTGAGCCCAAGGGGGCCTTCTACGCTTTCCCCTCCATCGAGGCTACGGGCCTCTCGTCGGAGGAGTTTTCTGAGAAGCTCCTCTACGAGGAGAAAGTGGCCGTAGTCCCCGGCAACGCCTTCGGGGAATGCGGAGAGGGCTTCGTCCGCTGCTCCTACGCCACCGCATACGAGAAGATAGAACAAGCGCTGGAGAGGATGGAGCGGTTCGTAAAGAAATATATGTAGCTTGTTTTCGTGCGGTGCAAAGCCACCGCACGAAAACAAGCTTTCTTGGATGAGGCAATAATGAAGTACAAGCAAGCCCTCGATTACATTTATTCCTTTACCGACTATGAGAAGCTCAAAGGCTACCACTATACCCCCCAGGATTTCAACCTGAACAGGGTAGAGCAGTTGCTGACCCTGTTGGGAAACCCCCATAAGGCTTTCCCTTCAGTGCACATAGCAGGCACCAAAGGCAAAGGCTCCACCGCAGCGATGATAGAATCCATCCTGCGGGCTGCTGGATACCGCACCGGGCTTTACATCTCCCCTCACCTCCATACCTTCCGAGAGCGGATTCGCATAGGCGGGGAACTGATAAGCGAGGAGGATGTTGTTGCGGGCATCGAATCCATCCGTCCGATGGCAGAGAAAACCCCGGGCCTCACCACCTTTGAAATCATCACCTCCCTGGCCTTTCACCTCTTCGCCCGGGAGCAGGTGGATATAGCGGTGGTGGAAGTGGGATTGGGCGGCAGGCTCGATGCCACTAACGTCATAACCCCCCTGGCAGCGGTGATAACTTCCCTGAGCTTTGACCATACCTATCTTCTGGGCAACACCTTAGCCTCCATTGCCAAGGAGAAAGCAGGAATCATCAAAGAGGGCATCCCGGTAGTGAGCGCCCCCCAAAAACCGGAAGCCCTGGCTGTCATCGAAGAAGTGTGCCAGGAGAAAGGGGCTCCCCTTGTTTTGGTGGGCAGAGACTGGTCCTGGCGGGTGCTCACCATAAATTTGGAGGGCCAGGAGTTCGAGGTTCTCAGGGATTCCATTGTAATCTACCGGAGGTTGTGGATTCCTCTCCTGGGGAGGCATCAGTTCATAAATGCTACAGTGGCTGTAGCCTGTATAAATGAACTCTGTAATCAAGGGTTAGGTATCCCAGATAAGGCCGTAAAAGAGGGGTTACGACAGGTTCGATGGCCTGGCAGGCTGGAGATATTGCAAAAGCGGCCCTTCTTCGTCGTGGACGGGGCACATAATGTGGATTCGGCAAACCGGCTGGCGGAGGCTCTGCAGGAGCTTTTCACCTGGCGGCGGTGCATCCTCATCTTCGGAGCCTCCAGTGACAAGGACATCCCGGGGATGTTGCGGGAGTTGCTCCCACTGGCGGATGAAGTGCTCTTCGCCTCTGCCCACCATCCTCGTGCCACCCCTCCGGAGAAATTGGCCGAGGAGGCCAAGGGGCTGGGGTATCAGAGCATATCGGTGGGGAACGTTAGAGAGGCTGTGCAAAAGGCCTTGGCGGAAGCCGGGCCAGAGGACCTGATATGTGCTACTGGCTCGCTTTTCTTGGTAGCCGAAGCTCGGGAAGCCTGGGCTGCTCTCACGGGGCACAGGATGCCTCAAAAGGACCCCCTTTGATATGAGTACTTAACCCGTCCCCGTCGGGGGGACCCTTTGAGGAGGCACGGCGTGGCACTTTTTCAACACCCTCAATTTCTCTAGCCACCTGACACTTTTACGAAGCTGGGCTCAGAAATGTCCGGGAGCTGGAAGCTCCCGGCTAAGAATCTGGAAGCGGATTGAAAACCCGCTAATCCTCAGCCGGTTTTCAACCGGCTTTAAGGCTTCTCAGCCGGGTGATTCATCGCCCGGCGGGTGGACTGCGTAAATCTGCTTCAGGGAAGCAAATCAAAAGTGTCAGGGGGTGTGTCCCAGGAT
>Ga0164310_10001428_pt1 | contig 13455 bp, 9 predicted proteins | sample GuaBasSedimGuay1_FD_121795 | JGI IMG/M metagenome (GOLD analysis project Ga0164310, IMG submission 121795) | Subseafloor sediment microbial communities from Guaymas Basin, Gulf of California, Mexico - Guay1, Core 4569-9, 0-3 cm | ecosystem: Environmental > Aquatic > Marine > Hydrothermal vents >... | reverse complement strand
GATATCATTGAGGTTGATGCAACGCATCAGCCAAATATAAGAAAAGTGAGGTTATGCTATGAGGATGGCGAGGTGGTTGCCGGATATGGAACTCCAGGGGTGAGGATAAAAGCGGACTATATTACTGCTAAGGGCGTCGCTGAATACCTATCTGAGACCTACCTCAAAGCCATAAACTGTGGACCTATGCTTGAAGTCAAAATACCTATACACATAAACGCAACACCACTCAATCTGGTAAAACTCCCACCCAGATTGTTTCCACACGAAACACAATGCCACGAAAAACCTAAACCGAGTAAAACACAACTCTATATGCTTATCTCAATTGACTATGACATCTCGCAAAGTGTTCAGACCCTTACTCTTATGCCCCTTTATGAAAAATTCGCAATCAGCGAACCAAACCAGAAGAAGACGGTATGATAATCTTTCACTCCATATCCACAAAGGCAGGCATTAAGTCGGTTTCCATGCAGAGGAATGAGCCCTCAGTTCTGGTGAGCGCCTACTTTCTGTATAAGAGACCATTTCTGAGGCATCTGATGCCATCCCTTTCAAGGCATACTAACAATATGATGCTTGATAGTGGTTCAATAAGTGCAATCAGAGCGGGTGATACCGAGTGGTTCAATATGAGCGATTATATATTCTACCTTGCTCGTAACTACCCATTCAATATTGTCGCTAACCTTGATATTCCATTTATTAGAAGTGGAAAGAAGAGAATACCGTTGAACAGGGATGAGATTCTCAAACTCAATATTGAGAACGCATTGAAACTTCTTGATGGTAGGTTACCTGCGAGAAAACTGATAGTCCTCCAGGGCGAGAAGAAAGACGATTACATAATAATGCTTGAAGAGTTAAAAAGACATAGGTCTTTTACCGACGACCACACCATAATATTAGGGATTGGCTCTTTGATAGGCAGGCGATGGGGGGAGACAATTGAAATCATCAGGGAGGTAAGGGAACTCCTGCCCTGCGCAAGGTGGGTTCACACTTTTGGAGTTGGCTCAGGAAGAAGGATTCCAGACCTCGTTGGTCTGAAGGTCACATCTACCGACACCGCCTATGCCTCAATAATATCAAACTATGGTAAGGTTATACTCCCTTATGGAAGCATCAAACTTCCAAAGGAGAGAAACTACTATCAGGGCACCCTGATGCCCTTGAATATGGCTACAATTACACAGATAACCCCCCTATCTTGCGATTGACAGAGGAGGTGAATATGGATGACTTCAGCAATCTGGTTGAGGGAGGTGTATTACCACCTCGCCTGGTTCTCCACTCAGGTGCAGATAATAAAACATTGATGACCGTGGATATACCCGATAAGGGCTACATACCCATCTCGGAGAGGTTTGAACCCGTCATAGACAGGTATGTAACCCTAAACGGCGAGGTGAGGGTGAGACACAAGGGCTATAGATACAGATGCGAGATTAAACTCAGATATCTCAATAAAGAGACGCTAAGGCAGATTAAATGTCTATACAACCGCCTGACAGAAGACACCCGTCTTATAATCCAGCCACATAGGGATAGACCTGACATATCCTATCAGGTAGATATAGAAGAGCCGTTCCTGTTTGAATACATAAAGGGCAGGATGGTCGGCTACTATGGCACGCTTAAACTGACAGGTGTTAAGGTCCTAACCGCCATCCCAACTGATTATAAGGTCTTCCACTTCTGCTCTATCTCAGGTGAATACAGTGATTATGAGATAACTTACTTCACATCAACCACTGAAGAGAACTACAACGAGGGCGAGATATCACACTTCTGCCCATCAGACCTGGAGAAACACAGTTTGTTGTGATTTGATTTATCAAATCCAATTATGAGTAAAAACTAAACCATAATAATTATCATATATCTTTATATTGTTGAGGTAATTCAAAAATAGATGAAATCTTCCCTCAAAGTGTTCACACTTTTTCACCTCTTACCAGTGCGAGGAACTCATCCTCACTTATAATCTCTATACCCAATTCCCTTGCCTTGTCATACTTGGAGCCGGGGTTTTCACCCACTACAAGAATATCCGTGCTGGACGACACAGAGGAGGCTACCTTGGCGCCCGCCTTCTGTGCTATCTCCTTCGCTTCTTCCCTGGTGAGAGATGAAAGCGAACCGGTGAAGACCACCTTCTTGCCTGATAGCGGCCTCTTTCCCCCCTCAACCTCATCCGACATTTTGACACCCGCCTGCTTCAGTTTATCTATTATCCTTATATTCCTCTCATTATGAAAGTAATCATATATTGCCTTCGCTACCTTCTCCCCTACCCCATCCACTTTTTCCAGTTCTTCTATTGTCGCACTCATCAACCTGTCAACGCTTCCGAACTCTGTTGCAAGAACCTGTGCTGTGGTCTCGCCCACATAGTCAATACCCAGAGATGTGAGCAATCTGAAAAGCGGTCTGTTCTTGCTCTTCTCTATTGCATCAATCAAATTATTTGCACTCTTCTCCCCCATCCTCTCAAGCCCAGCAATATCATCAACCGTAAGTTTATACAAGTCCCCTACATCATCTACTAAGCCCTTATCCACTAATTGCGATACAACCACCGAACCCAACCCCTCAATGTCCATCCCCATTCTTGAACCATAGAGCTCTATCTCGCCCTTAACCTTTGCTGGACAGGTAGGATTCGGGCATCTGAGTGCAACATAGCCCTCCCTTTTTACAAGTGGTGTATTACATACAGGGCACTTATCTGGAATAATCGGTCTCTTTAATTCCTTATCCTTATCTCGAAGATGGTATAATACCTCCACCACCTCTGGTATTATCTCGCCTGCCTTCTGAACTATTACCCTGTCACCAATTCTTACATCCTTCCTCTCAAGTTCCTCAATATTGTGTAAACTGGCTCTGCTCACCGTGGTGCCGGAGATGTGGACCGGGGCGAGGTTGGCAACTGGTGTTATCACCCCCGTTCTCCCCACGCTGAAATCAATGCTCTCCACGGTGGTGGTCGCCTGCTCAGCCACAAATTTGAATGCAATAGCATATCTGGGCGCTTTGGCTGTTCTGCCCAATCTGTCCCACAATCTCATATCGTTTACCTTAACGACGATACCATCAATATTGTATTCAAGGTCATGGCGTCTCTCTTCCCACTTATGGTGGTAATCAATCACCTCATCAACCCCCACCGCAACCCGCCAGTCATTGCTTACCTTGAACCGCAGTTCAGTTAGCTTCTCAAGCGCCTCTGATTGCCTTTCTATGCCCTCAAGGTTGAGCAGAAAATAAGCCATAAAATCTAAGGGTCTGGATGCAACGACCCTTGGGTCAAGTTGTTTAAGTGTGCCTGCTGTCGCATTCCTAGGATTAGCAAATGGTTGACCTCCTTTGCTCTCAATTCGCTCATTCAATTTCTTGAACTCATCTTTTGGTATATATGCCTCTCCTCTGACTATGAACTCCCCACCTGCATCAACCACTAATGGTATGCTCCTTATTGTCCTGGCATTCTGTGTTATATCATCGCCCTCCACACCATCACCTCTGGTTATCGCAGTCGCCAGTTTTCCATCCCTATAGATAAGCGATATTGCCACACCATCCATCTTATGCTCACAGACATACTCAACATTGCTATTATGAGAGAAACCCAACAATCTCTTGACCCTTCCATCAAAGTCGGCAAACTCCTCCTCACTGAATGCGTTGTCAAGAGAAAGCATAGGAACTGAGTGTTTCACCTGCTCAAAGCCCTCAAGGGGCTCTCCACCCACTCTCTGGGTTGGAGAATCGGGTGTAATCAATTCAGGGAACCTCTCCTCCACCTCCTTCAATTCTTTTACCAGTTGGTCATACTCATAGTCGCTTATCTCTGGCTTGCCCACTACATAATACAGGTAGTCGTGATGGCGAATCTTCGCCCTCAACTCCTCTACCCTTCTCCTGACTTCCTCAAACTCGGTCATAATCCTTCACCATTTATGCTAACCTATAAAATTATACAAAAAATGTTGCCAGACCATATTCACAATCATCTCCACATAATAATTACAATCACAATTCCAATAGAGATAAATGCTAACCCAAGCATAAGTAGTGCAATTTTCAATCCTATTAACGGCAGTATTATCAAGGCGGTTATGAAGGAGGAGAGTGTGGAGCCAAGCGTCTCAGAGCCATGGAATAGTCCTCCCACCCAGCTCCCGCGTCCGGATAGTCGGTCTGAAGCAAAGCCAAACAATAGCCCCGAACACATAGCGGTGAGAGCAATGATGACTAACGAAAATACTGCCACTGGGATACCACTGATACGCGATACTAAAATGCTTAATGACATAATAAGAAGACCGGTTAATAAATATGCTCCTAACAGAATTCTCTCCCCTCTTCCCTTTGTAAGTTTCCAACCCGATACAATACTTCCCACAGCAAGACCCGCCATAAATATGGCGAATATCACCGCAATCTGGCGATATAGCCCTCCCACCACCGATTGATAGACCACTATGAGAAGTATCTCCAGCATTATGGAGAGCGAACCCATAATGACAATCAGGATGGTAGGCGCCACAGCTCTCTTTCTGTTCAACACCGATGATGCAATCAGAGCAAACAGAACAATCAACAATATCATCCCCGGGTGATGATACTTTATTCTGGAGAGAAATTGAGAGAGGGCAGGGTCGGTATAGTTGGCGAGATAGGTAAGGTCGTGGTAGTAGGCAATGGACTGATAGTCGTAGTTTACATCGCCAGAAGCTATATCCATCGCCTCCTCAAGCATATCCACCCTGCTGTCAAGCAATCGGTAATAAAGCCCTTCCATCGTTATATACCTCGGTTTAACACTGAGCGCCTCAATCCGCTTCCACAATGCATTTGGTTCTATATCAAATCCCTCACCCGAATCTCTGGCTACGAATATCACTCTTGAGCCGGGGATATAATTCACTCGTTCAAACACTTCACCTATAGTCAACTTGATTGACTTAAGATACTCTGCCAGCGCATCCCCTATATACTGCTCATCCCCCTCAGTTATCAGCACAAAAACTCCATCATCATCAAGCGCATCTCTCACAGCCCTCATACACTCCACCGTAAACAATCGGTTCTCCTCTACCGTTGTGGGGGGTGGAGACGCATTCACTATGAGGTTAAATCTCTTATCACTCGCTTCAATATACTTCCTCGGGTCACATATCTTAATCTTTATCCTGTCATCAGTTGGTATAGTATTTAGGTTCTCATCTACCATCTCCACCACCGCGCCACTCATAATCGGAACCACGACCTCGGAGACGCCCTCAATCTCATTCAATACCTCCAGTTCACCCGACAACCCATCCCCAATCAGGAGAATTCTTGAATAAGAATCCGATAGTGCAAGAGGCAGTAGGGCTGTCTCTTCAACAACATCTGTGTAGGCATTGGAGGCGATAATACACCCATTCAACAGTATTGCTCTCTCGCCCTCCCTCTCAATAAGAACTATCTCCCCATAGGGTGTCGCCTCTATCAGCAATATCTTATAACCAGGCACAGTATAACTGCCTCTTACATATTCATAGAGGGACATAACTGAACCGGAGAAGATGGATGTGATTAGAAAGAGAACAATCAGCACTACCACCGCCGGCACTATAATCCTCGTTCTGCCTCTCAGATAGCCAAAGAGGAAGACAACTGCCAGAAGAGAGACCACAGATGCGACGACAGCCAGCGAAAGTGTATTCAGAAACTCAGGCACAGCAATATATGCAATCAATCCGCCAGCAATGGAGCCAAACGCCTCAAACGCATACAGATATGATATACGAATTCCCCTCCTTACATCTGGTGAAGAAGCGGAGGCGAAGGAAACACCCAAGGGAATAGTAATAGGTAATATAACAATTAATGAAAAAACGATGGTATCAACCACTCCCGCAATCTCGCCTGTCACCAGACCCACAGGTTGCTTCATTATGAATAAAAGAATTATTGCAAGCGGAGCAGATACCGACAGAAATATAAACGAGCCGACATAGACCTTAAAAGCGGACATCAACTTTATTAGTGATATACCTGCGATATTTCCAATGAAATGACCGAATAGCCATATTGCAAGGGCGATGGACATCACTATCTCTCCCCCACCACTTATAGACAGAACCGCCCTCACACCAGCAACCTGTCCTGCAAGAGATGAGAAACCCACACAGAACAAACTCATCAGAAAGAGCCAGCCAGACCTTCCACTATTATGAATAGCCATACCTCCTTCTCAGATACCACTCACCGGTTATGAGAAGAACAACTGCAACATATAGCCAGGGTGACGAGGTGGATGAGACCGCCCTGTCAACCACGACCTCATAGAAGGTCTTACCAGAAAGACCACCAATCAGGTCGTCTATCTCGTCTTCACTAAATACCCTATCACCACCCAACACACGAGACAGAATTTCAGAGTGTGAACCTGTATCTCTTTCTATATCCTCATTACATATAAAGTATATTGAATTTGACTTATCCCCTGAATAGACCTCTATTCTATATACACCCACCACCTCAGGCACAAATGCAGTTCTATACCCGTTGAGTTCATAGGACAGTTCGCCCCCCCTAACAACCTCCTCACCTCCATCCAACAAACGGTATATTGAGTATCTCAAAGAGCCACAATCCTTGGATGGAACAGATATTTTAACCTCTTCGCCAACAATTGGTTCTTTGCTTGATACCTCAATCCTAGGTCTGCCTTGAAGGTGCGGGTATGATGACATTCTTACTATCGCTGACATCAATCTATCTATACTATCACCTCTAAGAGCATACGGCACACGCCATAGACCCCAGAAGGCAAGAGCATAACTTACACCATTCAGGTATCTTCCACAAGCAAGCCGTGGGATTCCGTCCTCATCATATACCAGCGCCTCCGACCAGCTCCTCTTTGAAACATCACCTGAGCCAGAAGCAACAAGACCGTCAAGACAGTTGAGTTCATCCATAAACAAGAAAACCCCGCTTTTCCAGGTAGGGGTGGAAAGCCGAACTCTTATGCCTTCTCCACCCATTGACAACGGTGAAGAAGCATAACTTAAGGTATCACCATCCTGAGCGATATACACAATACCAACTCCATCATCAGCACACAATCTGTCAAGGTGCTCGGCAATAGAAACACCCTCAACAACAGGCACCTCGCCCATAACGACTATAGAGTCAAACTCGGGTAGAAGCCCGGTATAACCGGCAATATCAACGGTTGTCTCCTCACTAATTAGTCCTCCTGCAGGTGTGATACAGTATGTGGACAGGTCAAGTGCTGTGTCGCGCATAAGCGCACGCTTCACAAAAGCATAATCAGGGGACGGCTGAGGCGAAACAATAAGAGTTCTCATCCTCCTGTTGATGACATTGGTTGCTTCTATCACCTTGTTATTAAGTTCAACTGTATCTTTATCACACACCACCTCCGCACTGAAGACATCAATATCGCCACTCGCTCTGAATGGTATATCAATAGAAAAGTATCCACTACGGTTGAGATGATATGGAACCTCTGCGAGAACCTCACCACCTTGAGACAATATTACCTTGAATGAGACCGCTTCCCGCCCGTAGTAGATACCGCTTAACTCCGCTACCTGGTCCATAGATGCAAGAATTGGATTGGGGAGTTGCAAGTCAATGAGCGCGATGTCACTCAAGGGGTTTTTACCCGTATTTACTATATACAGGTTGTCTGGCAGGGCGTGAAGATGCTCCACATCAATATCATTCAGTCCACCGTCAGTAATAAGTATGAATCCGCGTGCTCTGTCTCTATATAATGCTACAATATCTAATACCCCTGAATAGAGCGACTCATCCTGCTTCTTAAGGGGCTTAAGTTTTTCTAATTCATCTGATTGCATTTCAATCCTCTTGGCATCTGAGGTCACTAGCTCTATCTTAAAACCGGATGAATTCGCCTCTTTACCTATCTCCAACAATACCTCCATTGCCCGCTCAAATCTGGTTTTGCCCTCTCCCTCAAGCAAATAATTCATACTGGGACTGATGTCAAGAATCACAACCAGAGGTCTTACCTTTTTAGAACTGTAGGTGAAGTGCAGTGACAGACCAATGAAAATAAGCATCAGAGATAGAATCACCATTGTTCTGAGAATGAGTAGAATTAGCATAATTCGCCTTGCCTCAGAAAACCGCCTGAGATAGAGATACAGAGTGAGAAAAATGGCTGATGAGAAGATAATCAGAATAAAGACCAGTGGGATAAGAGGAAACAATGTAATACTCATAACTTTTATTCTAACATAGCAAATGAATGCCTGTATGAATGTAAGTTTGCACTTGTGTTATGAACATACCTTTATTATATTTGTGCTGAATTTCAATTAATCGCATTTATATGGTGGTAGATATGACTGAAAAGAATAATCTCTATATTTTAACCATTAACCCTGGTTCCACCTCCACCAAGATAGCCATCTATGAGGATAGCAAGGCAATCTTTGAGGAGGAGATAATGCATGACCCGGAGGTGGTGATGTCCTTCAAGAAGCGGGATGAGGACTACAGATTCAGGAAGGAGACCATACTGGGTTTGTTATCGGAGAAGGGCTTTGACATCAATAAATTCTCTGCTGTGGTTGGCAGGGGTGGTTTCGTTCAGCCGATTGAGGGAGGTGTGTATGAGGTAAACAGAAAGATGCTTGACGACCTTGAGCATAGAGCACCCTACGAGCATCCCAGCAACCTCGGCGCACCACTGGCCTATGAGATTGCCAGCGGGATAGGAGTGAAGGCATATACCGTTGACCCTGTGGTTGTGGATGAGATGAGCGACCTGGCGAGGGTCTCGGGCTATCCAGACATCATCAGAAAGAGCGTTCTTCATGCCTTAAACATCCGGGCGGTTGCAAGAATCGCGGCGGAGAAACATCTCAAGAAGAAACACTCCGATGTCAACCTCATAGTAATCCATATGGGTGGCGGAATATCGGTTACCGCCCACTTCAGGGGCAAGATGGTGGATGTAAACAACGCCTTTCTGGGTATGGGTCCATTCACACCCCAGCGGGTCGGAGCGCTTCCAACCGGCGAACTGATAAAGCTCTGCTATTCAGGCAAGTTCACCCAGAAGGAGCTTGAGGCAGAACTTGTGAAGAATGCGGGGCTGAGAGGGTATCTGGGCACCAACGATGCCATTGAGATAGAGAAGATGATAGAGAATGGGAATGAGTTAGCAAGGTTGATATACGAAGCCCTGGCATATCAGATATCCAAAGAGGTTGGCGCTATGGCTACAGTGCTTAAAGGCAATGTTGACGCCATTATCTTCACCGGTGGTCTCTCTCGCTCTGATATGCTGATGAGGTGGATTAAAGAGCGGGTTTCATTTATAGCAGATGTGATTGTAATACCGGGTCAGAAAGAGATGGATGCTATGGCAGAGAGTGTCCTTCGCATACTCAAGGGTGAGGAGGAGGCAAAGGAATATATACCCAAAGAGATACTTGACCCTATGAAGAAATATGGAAAACAAGAGGTTTAATACTGTTTCAGATAAAGGGCTTAATACACGGTTAGACAAGGGGCTTAAGCCCCTTGTCTATTATACATGCCCATCCCCTTTCATTTAGGAATCTCCTATTCGTCTGTCTAAAAAAATATATTCCCTTATATCACCTATAAGGAACAACATAATATCCTAACCGCTTCTCTTGAGCTTACCCAACTTCTTGGCGTGCCTTTCAGCAAGGTTGAAGAAGAATATCGCCAGCGGTATCAGAGCGAAGCCAACTATCCCAAGTATCAGAATATCAAACCACATCTCACCTATTGACCTCCCATTAAGCAGTGCGTCCCTCATCATACGAAGGGTGTAGGTAGCAGGTGATAACACTGAGAGCGGTCTTATCCATTCTGGTAAAACACTAATTGGATAATATACGCCGGAGACCAAAAGCACTATCGCCTGAATAATATGTGCCGCCTGTGACCCCCTCTCGGTGCTCATTAATGGTAGTATCGCCGCAAGGATACCCAGCCCTATAAACGAGAAGCTTGAGATGATAAGAACCAGTAGCCCGGTCAGAATATTTGCACCAGAGAGGGTGAGGTCAAAGAATAACAATGCCACAATTAATGTTATACCAGTGTTTATAATGCCATAGAGAACAGCATAGATTACCGTTCCAAAGAGCATCATAGTTCTTCTTATGGGAGCCATAAATGTGTATTCAATTGTGCCCTCCCACCTCTCCCACTGTATGGACTCGCTTACCTCGTGGAATATTACACTTAAAAACCTCCACACCAGCGCACCAATCACCAGATAGAGCACCATCCTCTTGTCGCCAGTGGCAACACCGATGAAGCCAATGGTCAGGACATTAACCAGTGTAAAAACAATGAATACAACTTCCCAGCTCAGATACCTCTTCACCAGATTGAAGTTCCTCGCCACAAAGGCATAGGAAGCCCTTACCTCAGATGCTATATCCATACTAATTCACCTCCTTCTCCCACTCCCTACCAGTGAGCTGGATGAATACATCCTCCATAGTGGGGTTTTCAACCCCTCTCACCAAAATCTTCAATCTCTCTGGGGTGTCAACCTTAACAAACTCTCCTTTCATAATGATTGCAACCCGGTCGCATATTTTCTCCACCTCTGCCATATCATGACTGCACAGCAATATGGTAGTTTCAAATCTCTTCCTGACATATACAATAAATTCCTGAACATGCCTTTTTGACACGGGGTCTAGACCAGTGGTTGGCTCATCAAGCAGAAGCAACTCTGGCTGTGTCATAAAAGCCCTGGCAACAGCCACTTTCTGTTGCATTCCCCTGGATAGATTTTCAACCGACTCTTCCAGATATGTCACAGGGAACACTAATTTTTTCATTATCTCTTCAACCCTCTTTCTTGTTTCATCCGACTTCATATTATATAGCCGACCAATATATAAAAGGTTCTCCATAACCGACAATTTCTTGAAGAATGATGCCTCCACGCTGACCCGGTTCATCAACCTCCTGACCTCTATCTCATTCTTCTGAACATCCATACCCTTCACCATACAGTAGCCACTGTCGGGAATAAGCAGGTTAACGATAATTCTTACCAGAGTTGACTTTCCACTGCCGTTTGGTCCGATAATACCGAATATCTCACCCTTGCGAACAGAGAAGGAGATATTCTTCAGGGCAAACATCTTCTTCTTTCTAACAAAGAAGTTCCTTATACCAGAGCCATTACTATGGGTATTAAATGCCTTGGTCAGGTTTTTACATTCAAGGACTACTTCGTTCATAATGTTTTTTCCTCCACCATATAAGAGTTAACAAATAAAAAACCCACCGCTTTCGGGTGGGGAAATGCCATAGTTAACATAAATATTTCAGGCGTATGGCATTACCCCTCCTCCATTCACATAAATTTCAAATCTGTATATCATTTCCCTATTCACCTCTTAAGAGATTTTTACCATAAAAATAAAATTTGTCAACAACTTTTTCAACATATAGCAAGAAAAATTATTAATGCAGATTTAAATATTACACTTGACTTTGCATACAAAAGATATTAATAATATGCATAAATAAAAACACACTTTAAGGGGGTGTGATATGAGAAAAGTGGCAATTATATTGGGCTTTGTTATTCTGTTATCTGCCACCGCATTGTCCTATCACGACTATCTGTGGACATACGAGTGGACAGGGCAGAACTTCTGGGAGAAGTCCATCATCGCCAACGGGCACTTTACATTCTACAGGGAGAGTGTAGAAGAAGATGCTGACTCTGTTAATGACATTCTATTCCCAGTGGAAGCGGGCTTTGCCTTTGACAAACTGTGGTCAGTATCTGCGGTTATTCCTATCCAGAAACTCGGTGGGATACCCGAAGATAGCGAAATTAGCTCATTTGGTATCTCCAACATCTGGATGAAGGGCAAGTTCATTCCAATGCTCGGTCCCAACATCTCACTTGGACCGAGGATAGGCATCAGATTGCCGGTTGGCACTGAAGGTCATAAGGTTGATGCCCTGGCAGTAGATGCTGCAGGTCTTATAAGATTGGGCTATGTGGAGGACTTCCCGATGGTAATCTCAGCACAGGCAGGACTTCGTTATGAGTTAGAGAAAGACAACAACAAACTACCATCATATTTCTATGTTCTGGCAGAACCAGGTTATAAGGTCAACTGGCGTCTAACGACTTATGGCGTCGTTGGTTTTGCCTTTCCTATCACCAAAGGTAAAACAGCTGCACCAGAAACACCAGATGGTTATACAGAATATGATGGTGATAATCATATGTGGTTCGGTGGAAAAGCAACTATGAAGATATCCCCAAGCGTAACAGCAGACGGAACATTCCAGTATAGAATCTGGGAATATCCCTCCGAAGAAGGTCAACCAGATATGACCAAATCATGGTTCTTCGGAGCAGGTATAACAGCAAACATTGGTCTGTGATAATTATATCGGCACTGAAAGAATAGGTGGGCTATTAATGCCCACCTTTTCTTCAGTTATTCAGATATTATCTCGCCCTCTCAAATCTCACTCTATATCTTGGTTCATCAATGGTGCCGGTAATCTCAAATAAGACGCTACCCAGACCTGGGAGAACTATATCAGGTATGGATTTTCCGAGAAGTAATTTTGCCAATACATCCCTTGAAACCTCTGGCGAGTGTGCTCTTATACTCACATCCCTGCCACTCATATTAACCATACCTTCCACAATAAAACTGCTGCCTTTATATGATAGTTTCGCCTTTCTAATAATCAGATGGTCATTATTCAGCATCATCTTCGCACTTTCAATCTCAAAGATGAGCTCCTTATTAGAGAGTATGAGTTTACCGCCTTTTATGTCAACATTCAACTGAAACTTATCCCCACCCCTCAGTTTGCCCTCAATATATGAACGACTATCGCAAAATACCGGCTTTATCTCACCCAACAAAACCTGTTTCAACTCATCGGTATCAACCTCAACTCGCTCAAGTGTAAGTTCCCTCCTAATGGAGCCCTTTATGGTGCAATCATGTTCTCCAAATACCCTGCCCTCTACCTCCGTATCATCACCTATCTTACCACTCATACTGTCAATGAGTATAAGCAATTTACCAGCCCTCTTCAGCACCACCCTGCCGTTCTTCACCATTATATCTGGCAATGTCTCAAACACCGGTCTATCTGAAAACCGTCTCTCTCCCCCATCCAACACTGCGAGAAGAACCATCATCCTGTTGCAATCACTAACCGAACCAGAAACATCGTTGAAGGTTATCTCGTCCAAAGCGCTACCACTACTATTCTTACCCCATAAGATGACCAGAGTCGGGTTCTCCATCTCTAATAACGGGATACTGCTCTCGCCTCTTGAGAACATTGCTCTTATTATATTTATTTTTAATGTAATCCTGTCAGACCTGAGCAGGTTGAACCATG
>Ga0164310_10001427_pt1 | contig 13461 bp, 14 predicted proteins | sample GuaBasSedimGuay1_FD_121795 | JGI IMG/M metagenome (GOLD analysis project Ga0164310, IMG submission 121795) | Subseafloor sediment microbial communities from Guaymas Basin, Gulf of California, Mexico - Guay1, Core 4569-9, 0-3 cm | ecosystem: Environmental > Aquatic > Marine > Hydrothermal vents... | reverse complement strand
TCGAGATGACTCTTGGGCATCTCATCGGACACGGAACATGCCTCCGAGGTAATATATGCCACATCGTGAGATAAAGGTATGTTAGAATAAGAAATGGTCTATCAAATTCATATCCGCTTATGCACTGCTTCAAGTCAATCCGAGCTATGCTGGCATAACTCAAGCAGAACGCCGGCAGTCGTCTTGGGATGCACAAACGCGATTCTCATTCCATGGGCGCCATTTCGAGGTCGCTCGTCAATAAGTCGAGATCCGGCCGCCCTATGCCGCTGCAGCGCTTCCTCGATATCCTCGACGAGGACGGCAATGTGATGCATTCCACCGCCGCGCTTGTCCAAGAAACCGGATATGGGACTGTCGTCGCTTGTTGGCTCAAGCAGCTCGATTCGACTCTCTCCAATCTCAAGAAATGCTACTCGCACCTTTTGGTCGGGCACCTCTTCTTCGCACACGTAGCGAAGCCCCAAGACATCTCGATAGTACGGTAGCACATCATCAATGCTCCTCACCGCAATCCCGACGTGATCAATCCGCTCAACAGTCATCCAAACACCTCTCACAGAACGTCTGGTGCACGATACTCTCCAAACACATCACGGAGAACCCCGCATATCTCCCCCAGAGTTGCATAGGCACGGACTGCATCCAGAATCAGAGGGACCAGATTGGCGTCGGTCTTGGCCGCCTCTCGTAATGCCTCCAGAGCACTGTCAACTACCGCTTGGTCACGATTGGAACGCAATCTGCGCACACGCTCGACCTGTCGTTTCTCGGCCTCGGGGTCAACTCGCATGTAGTCGAAGGACTGCTTCTCCTTCACAGTGAATTTGTTCACTCCAACAACAATGCGTTCCTGAGAGTCCACCTTCCGTTGGTGGTCGTATGCGCTCTCCGTAATCTCCCGCTGAATGAACCCCTTCTCAATGGCCGTCGGAGCGCCCCCCAGTTCGTCTATTTTCGTGATGTAGTCCATCGCGCGACGCTCTATCTCATTTGTGAGGCTCTCCACAAAGTATGATCCTGCAAGAGGGTCCACTGTGTCTGCCACGCCGGTTTCGTACGCGATGATCTGCTGGGTCCTCAATGCAATCTGGACCGATTCCTCGGTGGGAAGTGAGAGAGCCTCGTCCCTAGAGTTCGTGTGCAAGGACTGCGTGCCTCCAAGCACCGCTTGGAGAGCCTGTAGGGTCACTCGCACAACATTGTTCTCAGGCTGCTGGGCCGTCAGTGTACAACCAGCGGTCTGTGTGTGGAACCTCATCCTGCAGGACTTGTCATCCTTGGCCCCGAAGCGCTCTCGCATTATTCTGGCCCACAGGCGCCTTGCAGCCCTGAACTTTGCAATCTCCTCAAAGAAGTTGCTGTGGGAACCGAAGAAGAACGAGAGGCGCGAGGCGAATCGGTCGACATCAAGGCCTGCATCGATAGCCGCTTGGACATATGCTATGCCGTTGGCCAACGTGAAGGCCACCTCCTGCACCGCTGTTGAACCCGCCTCGCGAATGTGGTAGCCAGAGATCGAGATTGTGTTCCAGAGGGGCATGTTCTCCGAACAGAACTTGAAGATGTCAGTGATCAGCCTCATGGACTGCTTTGGTGGAAAGATGTAGGTGCCTCGCGCGACGTACTCTTTGAGAATGTCGTTTTGAATGGTCCCGCGAAGTCTTTCCATGGGCACGCCCTGCTTCTCGGCCACTGCGATATACATGGCTAGCAGCACTGCGGCCGGGGCGTTAATCGTCATGGACGTACTGACCTTGTCCAAGGGAATCGAGTCAAAGAGGACTTCCATGTCGGCAAGGGAGTCGATTGCGACACCAACCTTGCCAACCTCACCCTGGGCCATGGGATGATCCGAGTCGTAGCCAATCTGAGTTGGCAGGTCAAAGGCAACTGAGAGGCCCGTCTGGCCCTGTTCAAGAAGAAACTTGAATCGTCGGTTGGTTTCCTCTGCTGTGGCAAAGCCGCTGTATTGACGCATGGTCCAGAAACGCCCGCGATACATGGTGGGCTGAACGCCTCGTGTGAACGGATAGGCGCCCGGAAAACCGAGTGACTCCGAGTAGTTCAAGTCCGCAACATCGAGTGGCGTGTACAGGCGCTTCACCGGAATCCCTGAGTGAGTCGTGAACTCCTTCATTCGCTCCGGGAAACGGCTGATTGTCTTGGCCACGGGCCCGTCCTCCCATTGGCGGAGGGCAGCGGCTAGGTCCTCCTTCTTCGACATGCGTCACACCTGCCTGCTAAAGCCTGCAAGGAACTCAGCAATGAGGCGCTGTGCCACTGTATATGGGTCGTCATCCCGTTTGGCAATCTTCCTGATAGCCTCTTCGTACTCTGGTCGTCCTTGGAGCCGTGACAGTAGCTCTTGAGTGAGGCGGTATTCCATTATCTGATGAAGTTCGTCGCGGCTCCGTTGGAGGCCCTTCTCTTCAAGGGCACCGCTCTCGCGCAGGTAGACCATGTGCTCGTCTATCTTGTCCACCAACTCCGGGATTCCCTCTCCTGTGCGACCATTCGTCAAAAGCACAGGCGGACGCCACTGGCCCATGTTTTGGTCCAGATCCAGCATTGTATTGATCTCGGCCGCTTTCTTGTCTGCACCCGGCAGGTCTTTCTTATTGACAACGAAGATATCCGCGATCTCCATGATTCCCGCCTTGATGGCCTGAATGTCATCGCCGCTTCCAGGCACATCTGTAACGACCACAGTATGAGCTATGTCAATAATCTCCACCTCAGACTGCCCGGCGCCCACGGTTTCTACGATGATTATGTCCTTGCCAGAGGCATCAATCGCTCTGACAACATCCGAGGTTGCACGAGCAATTCCGCCGAGATGCCCTCTTGTTCCCATGCTACGAACAAACACACCGTCATCAAGGCTGTGCTCTTGCATTCGGATTCTATCGCCCAGCAGGGCGCCCCCTGTGAAAGGGCTGGACGGGTCGACCGCCACAATCCCGACCGTCCTACCTCTCTTCCGGTATTCAGAGGTCATGCGTGTGACAATAGTGCTCTTTCCCGAGCCAGGGGGTCCTGTTATTCCCACTATATGCGCACGACCCGTGTGCCGGTACAAGAGGCTGAGAGCCTCTGCAGCCGCAGGATCCTCATTCTCTATCAGTGCAATCAGCTTTGCCAAGTGTCGCCTTCGGCCGGCGAGTACCCCGTCCACCAACTCTTCTATCGACAATGTGGGTGTCCCCGTTAGCGGCTACACCTTGACGTTCTTCTTGATGTACTCCACAATCTCATTGAGCGGAGTTCCTGGCCCGAATATCTCGGCGATGCCCGCCTTCTTGAGTTCAGGCACATCATCCTCGGGGATTATTCCACCCCCAATCACAAGGATATCATCCGCTCCTTCTTTCCGGAGGAGCTCCATGATTCTGGGAAAGAGGGCCATGTGGGCACCGCTCAGTATGCTCAGTCCGATGACATCTACCGACTCGTCGATGGCAGCCCGCACGATCATCTCCGGTGTCTGTCGCAGACCGGTATAGATGACCTCCATTCCGGCATCACGAAGGGCCCTTGCGACGACCTTGGCGCCCCTGTCATGACCGTCGAGACCTGGCTTCGCAATTAGGACTCGGATCTTTCTCGATGAACTCAAGAGCACACCTCATCAGGGTGTTTGTGTTTCGATGACCGACGTGACCGATATAAATACCTAGCACGAGCCGCCTCACTCGCTCATGAGATGAACCATGTTCTCGCGGCCGTCGCGGAACCTCCTAACGAGACCCCGTTCTTCGAGATTCTTGAGGAGCATGCTGACCTTCGCTTGCGACATATCGAGCTCGACAGACAGGACCTTCTGTGGGCATGAGCCGCCTTTCCGCTCTATCACAGAGAGCAGTTCCTGCTCCTCGCGGGTGATGCCAACGTACCTCACGTGACGTAGCCGTCGCACCGCACGCAACACCCACGGGGCAAGCACGGCCACACCAGCCCCTCCGAAAAAGAGAACACTACCGACCAACCAAGACGGAATCCCGACTGTCGTGGCGGACTGCGAAAGGGGTATCTCATACTTGACAACAAACACCTGCTCCTGCCCCACATCAATTGCCCCGAGATTCCAGTAGAAGATCAGTGACTCGCCGTCAGTCATGTTCCCAGAAGCGGTGGGAAAGAGCGGGGCGGCCGATGCAGAGGACAGAGAGGCGTGTGGCGGGAGGACGGCATTAAATGTGAAATTCATGACCGGCATCGCAGGCCGTACGTAGAAGATGAAGCTCCGCTCCTCCATGATCCCATCCGCACTCAGTGAGGCCTCTGACTGAAGATCATGAGCGGTCATGTCAAGACGGACGAAGAGATGCTGACCCGGCTCAAGAGGTGACGCCAACCCGAGTTGAATGATCGTGTGGCGTTCGAGAGTCGTAAGAGAAGTTTCTACTGAGGTACTGTTTACGGACGCCGAAGACACGAGGAGTTGCAGGGAGTCGACCCTGAACTCGAGCGAAGAAACCGCGTCAGTCCCAACGTTTGTCAGGGCGGCCTCAAGATGAAGATTGGTCGTGCCGTCTGCATTGATGGCTGCGGTCACGATGAGTCTGTCAACGACGACAGGAGAAGTGGTCGCACCATGTGCCAGAATAGGGCTGGAGATGGTAACAATTGCAGCTATGATGAGTGCGCGAAAGACGAGGTCTATTGAGGTCATTCCTTGTGTCGCTCCCTTGGGAGGTTTCTCGCGACCACGCGGCCCCACAGAGCAGACTGGTGGTCATTAAAGAAAAAAGTAGTGGAGCGCAACGTAGCGCCCCATGCAAGGGCTCACTATCGCCTCCTGCGGACCAGGAAAGCTGCCACCGCAATCACCGCGACTGCTCCAAGTGCAACCGCGAGAGTAGTGTTGCCGACCGGCTCGGTCAGTGGGGCAGCCTCCGGGTAGACGCCAACAGATGGGTCATGGAGCAGGGTACCGTCATCGAAGTTGGGGTACGCAAGATAGACGGCAAGGCCAGTACCAGTCGGAACATAAGATGCGGTGACGTTGACGGCCTCCGTCGTACCACCCGGCCATGTGATCTCAGCCTTGTCGACCCAGCTGTAGAAGCCCTGCGTCACACCGGTCTCGGCATCAAAGAGGTCAATCCGCTGGATGTGGTCAGTGGGAAACGGCTCAATCATAGACTCGTTGCCCGGTGCACCATTCCAGTTGACGTTCGACATGCCTGTGACGTTGCCATGTCTGTCCCTAATACGGTACCTGTGGCGGTAGGTATTCTGTTGACCAACCAGGTCTGACTCACGGAGCAGCGTCTGCAACGCTACGCTGGACGTGTTCGTACTGAACGGAAAGTTGCCAATCTCAATGTCCATCTTTACCTCAGAGTTGCCCTGAACGAGATAGGTTGCCTTGACGCCTGTGTCATCGCTCACATTGCCCTGGTAGTCGTACAGGTATATGTGAGACCAGATCTGGATGGTCACATCCTCGAACCGTTGGACGGCCGATGCCCCACGAGCATCAACTTGGGGCATGCTTGGCATCATTCCTCCAGAGCGGAGTCCGCCCTTGACGTACTTCAACCAGATCTCAGTCACGTGGCCCTCGTCGTCCTCAGTAGTCCCCGTCAGCAGGGTCCACTCGTAGGCTGCGAGAGGCGCATAGTATAGGGTTTCGTTGGATTGGAACGCGTCGTCCCCATTCTGGTCCTCGAACTCAACGATGCCGAGATAGAGAAGTGAGAACTTTGCAATCGTGCCGTTCTCATCGGCAGCATACCAGAAGTGAATCATTGGAGCTTGACCATTGGCCATTATCGCAATCACGTCAGTACTGATAAACTCAGAACCGTCAGGTCGTTTTTCATGTACCGGTGGAGTCGTGGGCAAATTGGGCATTGTGGAGTGCTCGGGCATCGAGCCCTGCGCAGCCACATCAACCACGACAGGTTGTAGCATCAGAACTGCGAGCGCAATCCCGAGGAGTATCTTGAATCGATCATTCATTTGTCAATCACCGAGTCTACCCTCGATGAGTTTGTATATAACGAACCTTATGGATGAGTGCATACCACCTCAGAGAAAGAGGATATATGGCCTGTAATTTTGGCGAATACTGTTTTATGAATGCTTCTAAAGATTCGTCCGCGACTCAGGTTTCAGAGTCTTTCGACAAACTCAATCGGCCAAACCACACCACCAGTCCTATGACGCCGAGAACCACACATATCTCGTAGGCTAGGGGAGTGGGCAGCATTCCCAGAAACGGATTACCTGCCACCGGGAAGAAGGGAAACATCTCGGGATAGAGAAACGAGTCGAGGAATACGTGAGAGTATGTCCCAGCCAAGGCGGAGAGAAGAACTGCACGAAAGGAATAGGAGCCACTTGATGCGAATACCTTCTCGAGTGGTGCGATAGCAGACCTAAGGGGCCAGATGATACCAGCCACAGCCACACCAAGGAGGCTGGCCCCAAGATAGGTGTGAAGGAAACCGTGAAGTGGTGTGTCGAGCCCCATTAGCACAATCGCTAGAGGCTCAATGTCCGGCGCAACGCTGCCAATCAGCAGGGCCACTACGCAGATTTCAGGCACAAACACCATTGCGATGAGCAGCCCAGGACCTAAATGGAATGGTGTAAATGGCAACGAACCTCATCTCCGCGGGACCAGTAAGCTAACTGGCCATACCGCTCAGTCGAAGAGTGAGGAGGAGTCGGGATAGAGGAGGACGAAAATCGCTTGACTGAGGGTCAGCACACCACGTTCCACATACCGTAACATCAGGTCCACGTTTTCTTGGGACGAAACCCGGGTCAACACGGACAGCCCCACCTTCCTGAGTGACTCATCGTTCAACATAGTCTCAAGCGTCTGAACTATGATGGCTTGGCGTGCATCCGGGCCAGACTGCGTTAGCCAATAGAGAACATTGTACAGACTGTCAGCATCAGCACCAGACCCCTCGGCGACCTTCGAAACGGCTTTCGAGATGCGCTCAGCTGCATCACCCTCACGAATGTTCTTCAGTTCGTTCTCGATTAACTCGACTAGGGCTTCAATGTCCTCTTGTGAGGCGCGGATCATGTCGATAAGATCCGTTCGCGCCTTCATCATCCCAGTTGCCTCGTCATTTCCACTCACGGTTATCTACTCCAGTCTTCGAGGACGCCAGCTAGCACCACCAATATGCGGCCAGTCGCTCAATATAGGTATTCTGCGTATTAAGGTATGATTGTCAAGGCGATGTGAGATCTAGGAGCTCGCTGATATCCTCAACAACGTATTTTGGGGCCGACGCGACGCCAAAACGGCGCAGATTATCATCCAGTGAGGCGCCCCGAATATTCACCCAAACAGCATCAATGCCGGCACGATGTGCACCCACCACGTCGGCATAGTACTCATCACCAATGACAAGGGCTTCGGGCGCTGAAACATCCAGTTGCTTGGTCGCATACCAGAAAGGACGTGGATGCGGCTTGTATGTATGCGTGACGCTCGGGTCCACCAACACATCAAAGTATTGTGCTATTCTGAGCCGCTCCAGTATGACGTTCATATGCCCCTCGAACGAGTTTGTGATTACACCCAAACGAACGTCGCGGTCCCTAAGATAGTCAAGCAGTTCCCGGGTGCCAGGGCGGAGTTCTGACAGTTCGAGGTGAAGACGCGAAAAGTCCTCAGCGGCAGCAGCAAGGACTTCTTGTTCCACTCTCACTCCGATGGATTCAAGCCCTGCACCAATCGCGTTCTTCACAATATCGAGGGGACGGATGTATGGCCCTCCGTCAACGACTGCATCAATCTGACGAAAATAGTCCTTGACAAGACCTTGGAGGTACTGTTGAAAGAGTAGTTCGGAGTCTATGCCGAGATGTTCAAACAGCTTCTCACTGGCACGGACAGGAAACCTCTTGGTGTCTGTCAGCGTACCATCGAGATCAAAGATTATCGCGGCGTAGTCGCCCAACGTCGTTGCCATCACGTGCTGCCGGTCTCCACCTATCCACCCTTACCAAGATAGACTCCGTAGGGGTCAAGCTGATGCATGATTCGAATCTGTTCCTCAGTCGGCTCCGGAGTGACAGGTACCTCATCGGGTACGATGAGATCGAACATGACGTTGTCGAGCACATCATCCACGGTGTATCCCGGGTGGACAGACTTCAGACGAATCCTCAATGTCTTGGGATCGAAATCCATCTGGCATATGTCAGTGATCACAACGTCAGGTCCGCCCCCGATGAGACCCCACTTCTCACGCGACCCAGGCCCTTCTAGATGCCCCGGACTCGTCATGTAGTCGAGTTTCTTCACGAACTTCCGTTTGTCGTGAGTCATCATTATGATGAGGCGTTTCGCGGACGAGGCGATGTCATTGCCGCCCCCGCTGCCAGGGAGTCTCACCTTGGGTTTCTCGAATGGGCCGATGTATGTTGTGTTCAGGTTTCCATACTCGTCAATCTGGGCTGCACCCAAGAAGCCGACGTCAATCCGCCCACCTTGGAGGATGAATCCTAAGGTTTCTATCAGCCCGATGGCGGCTGAGCAGCCATAGTAGTATCGAGAGTCGGCAACAGACAGAGGAACGTTCTTGGGCATGGCATCAATGAACCCAGCCTCGGATATCAGGTTCGCATTTGGAGCATGTGTCGCCTTGGCTAGGAGAGCCGCCAATAGTGGCATTCCTGTGCCACCAAAGACATTCTCTCCGTCCCTAACGTGACGCGATGCACACGCTGTCAAGAACTCAATCTTTGTGTACTCCACCATCATGTCTTCCTCCTCAGTACCCCCATGGTCTTCTTGCACGGAGCTTGTGAAGGCGCTCCCAGCCAACCATCTCAAGATATCCATAATGATTGTCGACCCCGAGGATGTAGCCATTGAGGTACTCTTCCCAGCCCTCCTCAGTCTTCGTCAACTTGTGGAACATCATCAAGTGTTCGAGGTCATAGTCGTAGTAGTTGTGGCACTGCATTGGATGTGCCGCAAATGGAACAACGACGACATGGTCGACGTACATGGCAGGAATCACAGTCCTGTCCGGAGAGTGGCGGATTTCCTCCTCGCCAACCACCTCCTCTGCCAAGACGATGAGTTTTTTTCCGCATCGGGACCCCTCGATGTCCTCTCCAACTATGCCGTCTATCTGAGCATTGCCATATCGGTCGACCCGTTGAACATGAACAATGCTGAAGTCGGGCTGCACAGACGGCACCAGACAAATCTTTTGACCAGTGAACGGACAGTCGATAATCTTGAGTTTCTTGTCGCCCCGATACTGCACCTTATTCACGATGTCGGTGCCCATGAGACTCCTTATCGGCATGAAGGGGATGTTGAGAGCTCCACCCAAGAAACGCATCGCCATAGCGAGGTTGCTGTAGTCCTCGATCTCGATGGCCCCCTCTGCGATACGGCGGCGGACATTGTTTGCCAGTCCGAGCGCCTCAATGGCCACAAAGGCAATCTCAAGGCGCTTCAACACGCGGGCTCCCACCATAATCTCGATGTCAATCTCGGACCCGCACGTATAGATCGTGAGGTCACGTTTCTTCTGCCGTACTAACTCGTGCGCAAAGGCAATCGGCGCACGCTGATACCCAAAGCCGCCCCAGAAGAGGCCCGACCCGTCCGGGATGAGTCTTGCAGCCTCCTCAAGGGAGATTATCTTATCATGGACCTCAGCCTCGGTCACGAACCCGCACCTCGTCCTCTCAGGACTGTATAGCTGGGCCTGTAACCCGGCCCACCTTTTATCTTTGACTGGAAAAGCACTGACAGCACTTATGGGTAGAAGATTAGCCACCACGTACCAGTAACAATCGCAATCACAAGCGGAACCACACAATACAGTATGAGTTCCGCGAACGTACATGCGTAGTCAGTCTTATCTGACCTCCAGATGCTCCGTCCTCGCCCCATCTCGGATGTGTCGAGCGGTCGGCCGGACGGTGTAGTGGGACCGAGTAGAGGGTCATAGCGAAAGGCTGCCCTGCAGACAGGACAGAAGAGAAGGTCACCAGCGGTGTAGCTGCTCCCTGTCCGATTCGAGAGATCCTCCCCACAGAACGGACACCTTACTGCACCCAATGAATCCAATACCAAGTACTCCAATACGCGGTTGTGTAAGACAGATTCGGTATATCATTTCACGAATCAGGCTATAGGTGCTTCGTAGGCGGGGACGGATGGACTTATTATGACCTCCGGGGGACCTTTCGCACATGCAGCGACTTACACTGGCATCCCAGAGAAACATACTAATCGGGGCAGTGGCACCGCTCGTCGCCCTTCTCTGTATTGTCACTGCAATAGCGATCTCACCTTGGTTCAGCTGGCTTGACAACGCGCTCAGCGACTTGGGGAACTACAACAACGGAATGCCCGCTGCTGTAATCTTCAATGCCGGCCTCATCACAACAGGAGCTATGCTCTTCGTATTCTTGATGCGCCTGATGGGGAGAGTTCACGACACTCTCACAGGAGTGGGGCTTGCAATCTTCTTGATCTCAGTTGCGTTCCTTACTTTAATTGGCGTATTTCCGGAGAACGCAGGGAACATTCATTTCTGGGTGTCTGTTGGATTCTTCTTCACGTTTCCCTTCGCCATGTGGGCAGTAGGCCTCAGTTGGTTGCGTTTCGCGCATCTCCGATGGTTTGCAGTCATTTCCATCTTGCTGCCCTTTGTTTCTCTATACCTGTGGACCGTGACATTTGGCGGTACAGTATCATGGACTGGCGTGGCCATTCAGGAGATTCTCACAGCACTGACAGCGATTGCATGGATATGGTTGTTTCAACTGCTCCTTGTAAGAGAGAAATTAGAAGGCATAGTCAGCGCCTGATTGATGGCTGCAACCTGTTCATAGAGAAGCATGAGATTAGTCTGTGTTGGGATGAGATGTCCGTTAGCAGAGTGAACTCTGTCGATATGATTACCAATTGCTTACGACCACGGGTTTCCGACTGGGAGGCCATCCTGATTGGAGTCAGAGGTACTTGTAGGCGTGATATCGGGAACAATTACCATTGTCTTGTTCCTCAAAGGTGCCACGATCGAGAAACTATCAGTCGGAATTGACCGTGCTTTTCGGAGTCATGATCATTACGCCCGCTATTGAGCACGGCAGACCTATCTCTGTTCACGGTCAGTCAGGCCAAGTTCATTCTCGTGGGGCTGGCTGCATCGCTCTTGGAGCTCAAGATGGTTGAGGCCAGAAAGCTCGCAAGATTCGTTGGTGCACCTGATCCGATGACGGCATTGATATATGCTCTGCCACTGATACTGATAGCACCTAGGGCCGCAACAGCGCTCATGCAGTCGGGAACCCAATACATCTTCCTGATGAGCAGGGGGATTGTAATGGCTCTCATTCTTGGCTTTTGCGCCATGCTCGTTGTTCGTTTATCATGACCCCTCACGAAACCAGTCTATGCCAAAATACTCCTTCTGTGGATTGGAGGGCTCGTGATAGTGGGGGTAGGCGATGCAATGCTCAACGGGGGCTCATTGACTTGACCGCCATGACCTTCACGTTGGAGGCGAGATGTGTCCTCGTGGTTGGAGGATTCCTATTTCGCAGGATCTTTCAGGCATTTGAGCCGTAGCACATCACCTCTGCCTCAGCTATTCTTGTGGGCGCGGGCCTAGGCATTGAGATAACTACAATCACTGGAACAACTCGGCAAGATACTAGCGCCCAGGGGATGAGAGTCGCAAGACGGGTAGTGCAAGAACTAGCTCAGCCCATAACAAGAGCTTACCATAGGAGAAATATCTCAGCAGAAATAGGGATTCCAGACCAGTATGCAGTCAGAGTGGACCCCGCCCTGGACATCTGTATAGTGGCCCTGCTCGGACAATGCATCTAAACACAGGGACCTCCACATAGCCTTGGAGAGGCGACAGCCTCTCGTTCGAACGAGGGGGAGATTGTCTTGGTCATGGGTAGATTGATGATTTCAATGCCTGGAGAAGAGCGAGATGTCGCCCAAGTACCGAGATAGAAAAGAGAAACCCCTCGTTGAAACCCCAGCTGGCTCTCGCCAAGGAGATCATGTGTCGGTTCGGCAGACATCTCGGTGTCAAGCAAGTTGGTGAGAGCCATTATGGCTGTGGGCTCTAGTTTGAGATCAACCTAGCAAGCTGTGAATGTTCAGAGGAAAGCGACAGAGCGAATTGATGCATTGCGCATGTTGCATGCAGCGAAACTTTATGTGGTAAACTAGCACGATATAATAGGCTGCACAAAGGGCTTTGGGGGTGTTCGGTCTCGGCAATCGGGCTGGAAACCTGGGGTCCCCTTGGCGTAGGCATTGTTTCGACTGTGGTGTTTGGTTGGAGGTTTGTCGTCGATAAACGATGGGCTTCGCTGGTGCATGCTGCGTTCGGCCTCTGCAGCATAGGATCAGGAGTCATTGCTTGTGGAATCACGATGACGGTGCCCACGACGTACAGTCACCGGGTCTTTCTCGCATTGTTCGTGCTGCTGGCTGCGCCAACAACTGTTGTGGCTCTTGAGGTCACTGATACTCAATATCTTGGGAACCTCCTAGGAGTTGACAGGAGAGTCACCACGCTGGTATACGCGACTCCGGTTCTCATCTTCCCCACAGCAGCGTGGTACGCCTATTTTACGGCGACCATCGATGTCTTTCCGATGGCACTCATCGTGCTCGTGTTGGTCATCGCGACACTGTACGAATTCGCGATTGTCAGGCGGAGCCCATTGAGGTTCATCCGCAAGGGATACTTGTACGTAGTCCATGTTCAAAGTGCAGGGTTTCTTCTGCTAGGCATTGGAGGACCAGTCTTTCTGGTACAGATGCGCCTCCTCGGCTCGCACTTGATGACAATAGGGGCATTGATTGTCATGGCGGGGGGCCTCGTGCGAGAGGTGTACACAAAGGCCTTGGATGAGGAAGAAGAGCAGAAGATTGCGATTATTGTGAATCAAGACATGACGGCCGTTATGACAACTCTCACAGGCCAGATAGAGTACCAAGATGAACGAGAACCTGTAAGGATTGCACAACGCATAGTTGAGCAGAACCGAGCGCTCATCGAACAGGTGTTCGATACCGCAGAAGAGAGAGTGATGTTGGGAGTGACCGTCCCCGACATATTCCACGAGAGAATCCTCCGGATGGAGGTAAGACCCAGCACATGGTCAGGTGGTGAAGTTTCTTCGGTCATCGTAATCCTTACGGATATCACTGAAACGGCGAGGGAAATAGAGGCCGCTCAGCTGGCAGACCTTCTTGATGCAATCGTAGCAGAACGTGACAACGCAAGATTCTACCTTGATCTCCTCACTCACGACATGGCAAACCGACTGCAGGTTGTCCTGAGCGGTCTGGAAGCAATGGAGAACGATGCGGGCTTGCCGGAGAGGCTTGTTGACACTTTGCGGATTGTCATGGAGAACGTGCAAGAGTCAATCCGGGTGATTGGCGACGCAAGGCGCGTTGCTACAATGACCAAGGAC
>Ga0164310_10001426_pt1 | contig 13463 bp, 12 predicted proteins | sample GuaBasSedimGuay1_FD_121795 | JGI IMG/M metagenome (GOLD analysis project Ga0164310, IMG submission 121795) | Subseafloor sediment microbial communities from Guaymas Basin, Gulf of California, Mexico - Guay1, Core 4569-9, 0-3 cm | ecosystem: Environmental > Aquatic > Marine > Hydrothermal vents... | reverse complement strand
GGCCAGACTCGCCTTTCTCTGTCGAATAAATTTTACTTCAGTGCCATGAACAACGATACCCTCCTCCACAGACACGATGATAAAAAAAACTTGATGTGCTTTCTTATTACGTATTGTAGTTTCCATTTCACTTTCTATAATAATAAAAATCCCCCCTGGTTTCAACAAAAATCTTGACAGAGGGGTAGATGTTGGTTATCTTTATATGAAGTTAAATGCTGAAAAAGTTGAATAGTGAAAAAAGCGCAAAGTGGCGGGTATTCTATCGGATTATTCTCTTTTGCTAAGCGGTGAGTAACGGGCCCGTTGCCAGTAGCTAATTTCTCTTTTTTGTCTCGGTATCTTTGCTAATCTGCACAGACCTTTTGCCGAAGTGGCGGAATTGGCAGACGCGCATGGTTCAGGACCATGTGCTCGTAAGAGCGTGGGGGTTCAACTCCCCCCTTCGGCACCATATCCCTTAGCGGGCCTCAATCAACTTCTCTGCGGCAAAGGCAGCCTTAGCTTCATCTCCCACCGCAGTGGCAATCTGACAAAAGAGCTTTGACCCCACATCACCGGCCACAAATATCCCCCAATGGATGCGGCCATATTCTGGTCAGTAATGATAAGACCTTGTTCATCCCTCTGAATATCCTCCTCAAAGATGTTGCTATTGGGTAGAGTCCAATACATACAGACAGGCCACCTACTTGAAGTTCTGACTTCTCCTCTATTTTGACATTGTGGGTCTTTCCATCGTATCCGGAAAGTTTTTTTGGGTTGTGCATGATTTTCCTTGTTCTGTCGGGATTTTCATAGCAGGACACGCCTGTGTTGCTTCCTGCTGGCAAGAGACCCTAGTTGGTTTTGAGATGGGCTTTTCCGAACTTCAGCGGCAGATGCCGCACTCAGATTACTGTGAGAGACCTTTTCCATTCCGGCCGAATCTGCCGCCAAGAGTATGCGTTGTTGTTGGCGCAGGAAGTGCCCCAAGCCTTCTATGAGTTTGGCTGTTTGATGCATGACAATTTCAATGGGCCTTTTGGGGATGTGCGTGCGTGTGTAGCAGTTGTCCAAATGATAGTGCGAAAGTCGAATGCTATGTCACAATGATGGCCTTTCCACAAGATGAAGAGTTTGCCATCGGGAGATGGGCTCTCTGAGAATTGCTAAACGACACTGAAATGCTGTAGGGAGTACGATAACTCGCCTCCCTGCTCCGATAACTCCAACCATTTTGTCCCGGGGAAACCGGCTGCTGGAAGAGAATGAACACCACACCCAAAAGTGAGATACTAAAAGCCACACCACCCGGCTTACAAGAAGTAGTACAGACTTTCAGGGACAAGCTGGGCCAAGAGCTGATAGGCATCGCAATGTTTGGCTCAACAGCAAGAGGCGAGGCCCATAGTGACAGCGACTGGGATATCTTCATCGTCACAAGGAAACTGCCCTCCAATCCCTTCGAAAGGCAAATTCTCCTCAGGTCACTGCTTCCCAAACGGATAGGGACAAAAGTGTCGCTTCTGGCCAAAACAGAGCAGGAGTTTGAACACAGATTACTGCCAGTCTATCTGGATATTGCAATAGATGCTGTAATCCTGTTCGACCCTCAGGGTTACCTCGAGAGAAAATTCGAGAGGATAAAAGAGATAATGGAGAGAGAGGGGCTTGTTAGAAAGAGAGTTCGCAGAACCTGGGTCTGGGTCTGGAAAAAATCAAGGGGCAGAGATTGGGAGCTTGATTGGCAATGAAATCAATGGAAGAGGCAAACTTCAGACTTAAATTGGCAAATGGATATGTCCAAGAGGCAAAGAGGGTCTTTGAGGCAAGCCCGAGCCGTGCCTGTGTAGGAAGCTGCCAGCTTGCGGTGGAGAACGCGTGCAATGCCGTCATTGCTCTGTTCAAACCGCCTGTAAGAGGGCATGATCTATCGGGTCTGCTCCTAGATCTTTCAACAGAGAAAGAATTTACGCAAGAAGAGATGGCGGGTATAGAAAAGCTGGCCGATTGGGCCAGGATATTGGGGCTCGAAGAGCATATTTTTACAGACTACGGCGATGAACTTACCCATAAATCACCATGGGAGGTCTACAAAGAGGAACATGCAAGAAGGGTCCTGGGAATTGGTACTTGGGCGGTGAAAATAGCAGAAGGAATTGTCCAGTCCAGATAGTGAGAGGTTTGGGCTCAAACGTTTCGCTGGCAATTTAGGCAGCAGGTGAGCGCTCGTTTTCCTTATCCAGACATATCTGGAAATTCAGGCGCTCATTTCCAGGCAGGTAAACCAGATCGCAGTGCAACAAGAGAAAGCAATGAGAACCAAGGTCTGGAATGATATTCTTATCATCTTAGTTCTGACCAAATCCCTCACATCACTGGCTGCCAGGCAACTGATTGCCTCACCCCCACATTACCTTTGTGCTCCTGGCCCTAACCACCTTTCTTGCCTTGCGCAGCCCTATGATTCAGGAAGCCGTGCGGGAGGGCCTCTCCATGGCCGCTGTGGTCTGCTTTGTGATAGATATCGGTTGCTCGGAAGGTTTAAAAGCGGTAACCTCATTTGTCACTTTAGTGACCCTTCTTCTGGTTTGCTATTTCCTTTTAAGGCGCATCTTCCCCAGTTTCAGATAAGAACAGTCTGTTATCTGCCCACATCCAGGCAACCAGAGGAATGCTACCGCTTTACCATAGCCGCCAATTCTGTAAGACAGGACCTCAGAAAAGCCAACGTACCTCAAGGACATCGGCAAGCGGACGTTCATTCGTCAGACCCGAAACGGCGAGAGGAAGGCCGAGGTTGTCAATTTCAAAAGTCGGCCTCTTCTGTTAACTGCTCAGACTAAAAGGAGGTAACACAGCGTGAAAGAGTATCGAAGCGATCAAATCAGGAATCTTTGTTTGGTTGGACACAACAGCACAGGGAAAACATCCCTGGCCGAAGCGATGCTTTTCTCAGCCGGGGAGACAAACCGCATTGGAAAAGTGGAAGAGGGTTCAACAGTCTCCGATTATCGACCTGAAGAGGTGGAGAGGAAGATCTCCATCGCCTCCTCTCTGCTCCACTGTGACTGGAGAGGCAGAAAGCTGAATATCATCGATACCCCTGGCTATGCTGACTTCATAGGCGAGGTAGCAGGGGCCCTGCGGGTTGCTGACAGCGCCCTTATTGTGGTCGACTCTGTCTCAGGCGTGGATGTAGGCACCGAGAAGGTGTGGGAGTACACCACAAGATACCAGACGCCTTGCCTCTTTTTCGTCAATTCTATGACCAAGGAGCGTGCCAACTTCAGCCAGGTCTGCCAGGCAGTGAAGGAGAGATTTAGCCGTCAGGCGCTGCCCCTGCAAATGCCGGCAGAACAGGGAGAGGGATTCTCCCGCATCGTCGACTTGGTGGAGATGAAACTCCTCCAGTATGAAAACGGAAAGGCCTCAAAGACAGATATTCCCGCTGAGTTGGAGTCTGGGGTCGGGGAACTGAGAGAGAAGCTGGTGGAGGCAGCGGCAGAGGCCGATGACCAACTGTTAGAGAAATACCTGGAAGAGGGAGAGCTTTCCCCTCAGGAGATACTAAAAGGATTGAAGAAAGGAGTGCTGGAGAGGAAGCTGTTCCCCATACTCTGTGGCGATTCCCTGTCCAATATTGGAACGGATGCACTTATGGATGCCATTGTCGGGTTAGCACCTTCTCCGGCTGAAATGCCGCCGCCTCGAGGAACTATCCCCGGATCAGGCAAAGAAGTGGAGTTAAACTGCACAGGGGAGGCCTCTCTGGCAGCCCTGGTGTTTAAGACTGTCTCCGAACCTCATATGGGAGAGTCCTGTTTCTTTAGGGTTTACTCAGGCAGTTTGAATTCAGGCGATGAAGTGCTGAACACCACCAGAGATGCCACCGAGAAGATCGGCCAGATCTATCTGCTGAACGGTAAGATCCGCAAGGAGATTGGAAATATCTCTGCAGGGGACATAGGCGCTTTGGTGAAATTGAGACAGACTCATACCGGAGACACCTTAAGCGATCGGCGTACTCCTGTTCTGCTGCCAGGCATAGAATTCCCTGAGCCGGTGATCCGGATGGCAGTGGAGCCCAAGTCCAGGGCCGACGAGGATAAGATAAGCACCGGCCTGGCCCGACTCCACGACGAAGACCCTACCTTTCTGTTCAAGGTGGACAACGAGTTGAAACAGACAATCATCTCCGGTCAGGGGGAGTTGCACTTAGAGGTGATTGTGCAGAAGCTGAAGGCGAACTTCGGAGTGGATGTGGAGCTCACTGAGCCGAAAATTCCCTATCGTGAGACCATCCAAACCGCCGCTGAGGGGCATCATCGACACAAAAAACAGACAGGCGGGCACGGCCAATACGGAGAGGTGTTCATCAAACTTGAGCCTAAATCCAGAGGCGAGGGTTTCGAATTTGTGGATGCCATCGTGGGCGGCGCCATCCCCAGCAAGTTCATCCCGGCTGTGGAGAAAGGTATCCGAGAGGCCATGCAAGAGGGAGTACTTGCTGGCTATCCAGTTATTGACCTTAAAGTTACTCTTTATGATGGCACCTTCCACCCTGTAGACTCTTCCGATCTCTCCTTCAAAATCGCTGGCTCTATGGCTTTAAAGAAGGCGGTGCTTGCTGCCAGGCCAATCTTGTTAGAACCAATCTACGAGGTGGAAGTCAAGGTGCCTCAAGACTATATGGGTGATGTTATGGGAGATCTCTCCGCCAGACGGGGCAGAATCCTGGGTATGGAGCAGAGCGGTAACTTCCAGGTCATAAAGGCCTTGGTCCCTCTGGCCGAGCTCTATCGCTACTCTACAGTCTTGCGTTCAATGACTCAAGGACGGGGGCTGCACTCCCGCAAGTTTTCACACTATGAGGAGGTACCCCGGGAGATCAGTGAGAAGATAGTGGCCGCCGCCAAAGAGGCTCAAAACGGATAGACGATGCCAGGCAGAGGTAGGGGCTGCCAGGGGGCATCGTTGTCGCGCCCCGGTTGATTGGTCAACTTGGCGTATAGTACGATGTGCGGAATGTAAAACGTGGAAAGTGACTCAGAAGTTGCTGTCGGATCACGTTTCACGCATCCCGTTTCACGTCCTGGCAGATTTGCCTGTTGCCTAACAAAGCCTGCCCATCTCCCAGATTTCAACTGCCTGCGGTATGGGTTTATGTCTGTCTGCTCTGCCGTTTCCAAACTGAACAGTAGACAGGGATGTGTTCCACTGCCCGTTTCTCCACCCTGAAAGGGGGTGATTGCCTGTGCTTAGCGCAAAGCGTCTGATCAGTACCACTTTACTGGGATTGCTATTCGGGATTGTATGCTGGCGTCTGGCAGCCTCCTCTGGCCCATTGGTCTGGTATCTGGCCGTGGGGATCATACTGAGCCGCACAGTTATGGGTTTTGCCATTGGAATAAGCGCCTGGAAAATCTGGTGGGGACTGCACGGATTACTTATGGGCATTGTATTTAGCCTCCCGGGAGGCTTCAGTGCCCTGGGGAAAGGTGCATCCATATTTTGGTGGACAATAATATTGGGTGCCGTCTACGGTTTTCTTGTCGAGCTGCTCACAACTGAGGTGCTCAAGGCACCGATGGCTGCGGGAGAGGCTTGAGCATTCACTCCAAATCAGTAACTCTTCTCTAAGTTCTGTATAGGATAGTGGGACATAGAGCGGTGCTTCCGTCCAGGTAGCACCGCTTTCCATTTCTGCCCTCGCCATGAGATAATACAGCCAGCTCTCATTTTTTATTTGCTTTTGAAGGGAAATCACACTATTTTATTTAGTAAGATGGAACAGCAATAACCTGTCCTTAGAGGAGGTTGAGGCATATGTCCGGACATTCAAAGTGGAGCACTATTAAGCGCAAGAAGGCCAAGACTGATCTTGAGCGGGGCAAGGTTTTCACCAAATTGATCCGGGAAATCACCGTGGCAGCCAGACTGGGTGGCGGTGACGAGGAGGCTAACCCCCGGCTCAGAACGGCAATCGAGGCAGCTAAGGCTGCCAGTATGCCCAGCTCCAACATAGAGAGGGCTATCAAAAAAGGAACCGGAGAGCTGCCCGGAGTCAACTACGAAGAGATGGTCTTCGAGGGCTACGGGCCTGGAGGAGTGGCCATTATGGTGGAAGCCACCACAGACAACAGAAACAGGACGGTGGCAGAGGTCAGACATATCTTTGAAAGACACAATGGCAACCTTGGAGAAAACGGCTCGGTAGCCTGGATGTTTCAGCAGAAGGGGCTCATAACCGTCCCCAGGGACAGTCTGCAGGAGGATGACCTGCTGGCTGCGGTTCTGGACGCAGGGGCCGAGGATATTCAGACAGAGGACGATGCCTTTGAAATCACCACCGCCGTCGAAGATCTGGAGAGGGTGAAGCAGGCGCTCAAAGAGAACCAAATCCAGTATACCCAGGCGGAGTTGACCAGAGTGCCCCAGAGCACAGTAAAGGTGGATGGGAAGTCAGCCCAGCAGTTGCTCCGTTTGATGGATGAGCTGGAAGAATGTGACGACGTCCAAAGAGTCTTCTCTAATTTCGATATCGAAGAGACGGAGATAGAAAGATACTACGGTGAGTCAGCTTAAAAGGTGAGGGATCGAAGAGGAGGAATAAGAGGGTAGACATCTGTCTGCAATTCAACTGCTTCTGCCCTCCTCTTTTCCTCTTTTTGCTACATTTGGAGAACCAGTGCTTATCTTCGGCATCGACCCTGGCAGTCGGATAACAGGATTTGGAGTGATTGAATATACTGGAGAGGGATGCAAGCTAAGGGAATCAGGGCTTATTCGACTGTCCCCCCGGCTATCCTTTCCCAAACGCCTCCAGAAACTTTATGTTGATCTGGCCGAGAAGCTAAAACAGAGCGAACCGGATCAGATAGCGGTGGAGGATATCTTCTGCCGGGAGAATGTGAAGAGTGCTTTGAGGATCGGGCAGGCCCGAGGGGTGGTTCTTTTGGCCGCCTCGCAGACAGGGGTACCCGTTGCTGAATACTCTCCCCGTGAGGTGAAGATGGCGGTGGTGGGCTCAGGCAGGGCCACAAAAGGACAGGTCCAATTTATGGTGAAGAGCATTCTGGGACTCTCTGAGCATCCTCCCACCGATGCTGCAGACGCCCTGGCTGTAGCGCTATGCCACGCCCATAAAGTTGGAGCGGCAAGGAGCAGATCAAAATAAGAGTAGATATCCCACCGATTCATCGGTCTTTTCGAGAGATGAAATATCCAAAACCTGCCATCATCAAACCGCTAAAATGGTTAATGCATTAACACGCCTTATAGTCCCATAAATAAGGTCTATTGCTGCCAGAAATGAAATTCTAAATCTCAGTTAACCATATTTGTCTGGCTCCATCGGTCTGGTCTATGATCTCCTATCTACAGGGAACACTCGTCTGGAAAGCACCCACTGAGGTTGTCCTTGATGTGGGGGGCATCGGGTATTTCCTTCACATTCCGCTCTCCAGCTACCAGAAGATAGGAGAGGTGGGCACTCCGGTCAAAATCCTCACCTATCTTTCAGTAAAAGAGAACGGCCTGGAACTGTTCGGATTTGCCACTGCAGAAGAGAAGGAGCTTTTTGAGTCGCTCATTGCCGTTTCCGGCATCGGTCCCAGATTGGCCCAGGCCATTCTGTCGGGAATCTCAGTGAGGGAGTTTCACAGGGCGATAATACAGGCGGATATGGGGACGTTGACCGCTATTCCTGGAATTGGCAAGAAGACCGCTCAGCGGCTTCTGTTCGAATTGAAAGGCCGTTTTCAGGTAGAACAGGAGAAGCCCTCTGACCAGAGTGTCAGAAAAGGAAAATCCGAAAGAGAAGAAGCAGTTTTGGCCCTTATCTCATTGGGTTATAGACGCACAGCCGCAGAAGAGGCAGTGGCAGAGGTAGTGCGGACAGAAGGGGCTGAAGTCCCGCTGGAAGAGCTGGTTAAAAAGGCCCTGAGGTATATCTAATCGGCCTTATAGAAATGGTATCTTTTGATACTGGATAAGCCTTGGTCCGAGAAATTGACTTTCAAGTTGAAAAATCATTCAGATCGAAGCTTAAGAAATCTCTTGAGAATCGCCAGACCCATGAAAAGATTTTGAAAATCCAGGCAATGGTTGAACTTTTCAAAATCTCCCGGTCTGAAGTGAACCCAGATTCGAAAAAAACCCCCTCTGAAGTTTTGCATAGATTCTGCTGAAAAACGGCAATTTTACAGAGAACGTGCTCTATTCTACCCTGAAAAACAGATCGTATGAGGCGTCTCCAGACGCCGATGGAATCGGGCTCTGGAGAGCCCTCCTACAGAGATGGATATATGAAGCCGATGGAATTGTCTGCAGACACCCATGGAATCTGAAAAATGGCAATTTCACAGAAAACCGGCTCTATTCTGCCTTGAAAACATATGTAGGAGGCGTCTCCAGACGCCGATAGAATCGTCTCCGGAGGCCGATGGAATCGGGCTCTGGAGGGCCCTCCCACAGAAATAGACATCTGAAGTGAGTCGCTGTTACTGGCAACAACTCCATTTTTCCGACACAATCTGTACCTGTGCCGAATAAGCCAGGCTTTGACCCCGCAAGTTTGAAATTACACCTTGGGCCTGTATTAAAAGTTGATCATTTAAGGTAACGGCAAAGAACAGAAGGGGGGCGTAGTGCAGGCGACATTTTTGTAAAGGATGATTACCCCTCTGCGACCTCTGCGACTTCCTGGCGGACTTTGCGGTTAAAAATGCCTTTTGATAGGTCGATTCTTGCCCGTCCCGATAGGGACAAGATGTTTGGAGCAAATAGGATTGGCCGTTTATTCGAAGTCCCTTCAGGGACGATATCTCTTTGTTGTTTTTCATAAGTTTTCCGGATCTGGGATAGATTCTCTGGCCACTGTGGAGTGCCAACCCACAATTCTGAGGGAACATTATGCCCCGACGAATAACCACCCCTGATGTAATCGGCGATGACTCGGAGTTCGACTACTCCTTGCGTCCCAGCAAGTTTGAGGATTTTGTAGGGCAGGAGGGTCTCAAAGAGAACCTGAAGGTATTCATCCAGGCGGCTCTTAAGCGAGGTGAAGCCTTAGATCATGCCCTTTTTTATGGTCCCCCCGGCTTGGGGAAGACGACCTTGGCGTACATTATCGCCCGAGAGATGGGGGTAGGGATTAAGACCACCTCCGGCCCGATCCTGGAGAGACCAGGCGATTTAGTAGGGCTGCTTACGGAGCTCGGGCCCAGGGATGTCCTTTTTGTCGATGAGATGCACCGCCTCAGCCATTCCGTAGAAGAGTACCTCTACCCGGCAATGGAGGATTTCACCCTGCAGATCATCATCGACAAAGGTCCAGGGGCGAGGTCGGTGAAGCTGAATCTTGAACGTTTTACGCTGATTGGGGCCACTACCCGGGCGGGACTGCTCACCTCCCCTCTGAGGGCCCGGTTTGGGATCACCGGGAGGCTGGACTTCTACACCCCATCCCAACTGGCGGATATCGTTAGGCGTTCCGCAAGGATTCTCGACATCCCTATTGATGAACAGGGGGTTCTGGAGATAGCCTCCAGGTCCAGAGGCACCCCCCGGGTGGCCAACCGCCTGCTCAGACGGGTGCGGGATTTTGCCCAGATACAGGCCGACGGTGTAGTGACCAGAGAGGTTGCCTGCAGGGCCCTCCAGAGGCTGGAAGTGGACGAAAAAGGTCTGGATGATATGGACAAACGCATCCTTCTCACCATAATTGAGAAATTCGGCGGCGGTCCAGTAGGACTGAATAACCTGGCCGTCACCGTAGGAGAGGAAGAGGATACCATTGAAGAGGTGTACGAACCTTACCTGATCCAGCAGGGCTACCTGAAACGCACCCCCAGAGGTCGAGAGGCAACTGAACTGGCCTACCAACACTTTGGAATAAAGCCTAAACCGAAGCAATTGAGTGCATTATGAGACTGCTGCTCCACGTCTGCTGCGCCCCTTGCCTGATGGTCCCTTATCACGATCTGCTCGAAGAAGGCGTAGACGTGAAGGGTTTCTGGTTTAACCCCAACATTCATCCCTTCGGTGAATACCAAAAGCGAAAACAGTGCCTGGAGTCATTCGCCCAACAGGCGGGCTTTGAAGTCATCTGGAAGGATGAGTATCAACTGGAGCAGTTTCTCCGCGGGGTCGTCTTCCGAGAAGCCCAGAGGTGCGCTTTCTGTTATCATCTTCGTTTAGCAGAGACGGCGAAATATGCCAAAAGGGGAAAGTTCGACTGTTTCTCCACTACCCTTCTGTTCAGCTCCTACAGCCAACACGAGCTGATTCGGCAGATTGGACAACAGGTGGCCGCCGACTATGGGGTGGAGTTCTTCTACCGGGACTGGCGGCCCCAGTGGAAAAAGGCGCTGGAGTACTCGAAAAGTTACGGTCTGTACCGCCAGCAGTACTGTGGGTGTATCTACAGCGAAAAGGAGAGGTATCTGGGAAGGCAGAAGGATAAGAGAGGGTTGTTATGACATTGAACTTTTCCTGGCTATGCGAAAGATAACCCAGATCTCTGTCCAGAAGGGGAATCCTCACCGCAGGTCAATCTTCCTGGACGGCGAGTTTGCCTTCGGCTTAGATGAGCAGATCGTAGCTGAATATAATCTTCAGATTGGCGGCGACTTAGACGATGCCACCCTTCTACATATTCTCAAGAGAGAGGAGACCTTAAAGGCGAAAGAGGCTGCCCTTTGTTACTTAAGCGTTCGTGCCCGCAGCCGCAAAGAGATAGTGGACCGCCTGACCCAGAAAGGTTATGATAAAGATATTGTGGCCCGGGTGGCGGAGGATTTAGAAAGGGTGGGATTGATCAATGACCTAGAATTTTCTCGCGCCTGGGTGAAGGAGCGGCTCCGGGCAAGGCCCAGAGGCCGCCGGATGCTTAAACAAGAGCTGTGGCAGAAAGGCATCCCCAAAGAGGTGGCCGAAAAGGCTATTCAGGAGGCCTTCGAGGAGGTTGATGAGAGACAACTGGCAAAAGAGTTACTGAGGAGGCGCCTCGGCCGATATCAGAACCTGGAGAAGAAGAAGGCAGAGAGGAGAATGGCTGACTTCCTGTTGCGAAGAGGGTTTGATTGGGAAGCTGTGGAAGAGGCGCTGACCGAGGTCTGGGAGGAAAAGAAAATAGATGAAAGCTGACGAAATCAGGGAGACATTTTTAGCATACTTTGAAAATAAGGGACATAGAAGAGTGCCCAGTTCGCCTGTCATTCCTCAGGATGATCCCACCCTATTGTTCACCAACGCAGGGATGAACCAGTTCAAGTTGGCTCTGTTGGGCAAGGAGAAAAGAGACTACAGCCGAGCCACCTCTTGCCAAAAGTGTATCCGAGCCAGTGGAAAACACAACGATTTGGAAGAGGTTGGCAGGACCGCACGCCACCACACCTTCTTTGAGATGCTGGGCAATTTCTCTTTTGGCGACTATTTCAAAAAAGAGGCCATTGAGTACGCCTGGGAATTTATGACTGAAGTGCTCAGGCTGCCTACCCAAAGATTGTGGATCTCCGTCTACAAGGATGATGACCAGGCATACGCAATCTGGAACAGCCACATCGGGGTGCCTGCAGAGAGGATAGTGAGGCTGGGAGATGTGCAGCAGGGCGATGAGGAGAATTTTTGGAGTATGGGTGACACCGGTCCCTGCGGACCCTGCTCCGAGATACTCTTTGACCAGGGGGAAGAGATGAGCTGTGGACCCCACTGTGGCATAGGCAAATGCAATTGTGACAGGTACCTGGAGCTGTGGAACTTAGTCTTCGTTCAGTTTGATCGTTCTCCAGACGGAAACCTGACTCCCCTGCCTCGTCCTAGCATTGCCACGGGAATGGGGTTGGAGCGGATTGCTGCCGTAATGCAGAAAGTCCACTCGAATTTCCAGACAGACCTGTTTCGCCCCATCATCGCCGAGATGGAGGAGATAGTGAGAAGGGGCTACTCTTCTGGCCCAGAAGGGATGCCTTTTCGGGTGATCGCCGACCATGTCCGTGCCCTCACCTTTGCTTTAGCCGATGGGGCCTTGCCGTCCAATGAAGGCCGTGGCTACGTGATACGCCGTATCCTCCGACGCGCCTGCCGGTTCGGACGCACATTGGGGATGACCGAACCCTTCCTCTACAGGTTAGTGGGCCCAGTAGTGGATATAATGGCAAGGCCCTACCCGGAGTTAAAAGAGAAGAGAGAGTACGTGGCCCTGGTGATTAAAACCGAGGAGGAGAGATTCGGAGAGACACTGGATCAGGGGCTGGAACTTTTCAGAAAGGCCGTCCAGGTGGTCCAGACCTCAGGCCAAAAGACCATTCCCGGTCGGGAGGCGTTCCGACTTTACGACACCTACGGTTTCCCCTTAGACCTCACCGTCGATATGGCTGAGGAGATAGGGCTACAGGTTGACTTAGAAGGTTTCCATGAGGAGATGAAGCTGCAGAAGCAGAGGGCAAAGCAGGCATCCCGATTCAGAGAAGAGGAGAACCAGTGGACTATCCTCTCTGAAGGGCCGCATTCCCGATTTATTGGATATGACCATGAGAGGGCCACGGTTGTGATCCGAAGAATGAGGATGGCCACCGACTACATAGATCTGGTCTTGGATCAGACCCCCTTCTACGCCGAAGCCGGAGGCCAGGTGGGCGACAGAGGAGAACTCCGGGGTAAGGGCATAGAGATAGAGGTGACCGACACCTTCCGGTCCGCCGATGCCGTTGTTCATCGGGGGAAATTGCTAAAAGGGAATATTCGGGAGGCAAAGGGCTCTCTTACTGCCCAGATTGACAGTCAGAGGCGCTCGGCCACTGCCCGCAATCACACGGCCACCCATCTGCTTCAAGCAGTCTTGCGCCAGGTTCTGGGAGAACACGTCCGCCAGTCAGGCTCTCTGGTGGCCCCGGACAGGCTCAGGTTTGACTTCACCCATTTCTCCCCACTCAGTCCAAAGGAACTGGAGAGGGTGGAGGCCTCAGTAAATGCCAAAATTAGGGAAGATATCCCTGTCTCCACCTTCGAGACTTCTCTCGAGGAGGCAAGAAGGATGGGGGCTTTGGCCTTTTTTGGGGAGAAATATGGGGAGAGAGTCCGTCTGGTGAAAATTGGGAAGGAAAGCCTTGAACTGTGTGGGGGAACACACGTGAAGGCCACCGGCCAGATCGGGCAGTTCAGGCTGGTATCGGAGTCCGGGATTTCAGCCGGGATAAGAAGGATTGAAGCGGTCACCGGGGAGACAGCAGAGTCCAAGAGTAGAGAGGAACGAGGGATATTGGCCGAGATACAAGAGCTGTTGAACGCCCCTGGGCCTCAACTGGCCGAGCGGGTCAAAAGATTGATCGAGAGAAACAAGGCCCTGGAGAAAGAACTGCAACAGCTTCGCCACGCTGTTTTCGACTCCAAGATCGACAGGTTAGTTGCTCAGGCCACTTTGGTTGACAACGTGAGGGTGGTGACGGCGAAGATAGAAGTGGAGGATCGCCAGGGGT
>Ga0164310_10001425_pt1 | contig 13469 bp, 16 predicted proteins | sample GuaBasSedimGuay1_FD_121795 | JGI IMG/M metagenome (GOLD analysis project Ga0164310, IMG submission 121795) | Subseafloor sediment microbial communities from Guaymas Basin, Gulf of California, Mexico - Guay1, Core 4569-9, 0-3 cm | ecosystem: Environmental > Aquatic > Marine > Hydrothermal vents... | reverse complement strand
GGCTTGGCTGAGTATAGCGGAAAAAATGCAGACTGACGTTCTGGAATCCCAAACGTAGCCCACATGTTTATAGGCTTAAATGAATCCAACCACCAGATTCTCATAGCTTATGGGATGACTGTGTTTCTTTGTCATTCCCGCGAAGGCGGGAATCCATTCTTTTTTTTAAAATCCGTGTTCATCCGTGGTTCGCTGTTTTTGTTTCGTTTTTGCTTTTTGCTGTTTTTGTTTCGATATTCGAATTTCGAATTTGTTCTTACATGCGTTGCCTAACTGTGGTTGCTCTTAGTTCTGCTCGTTGGTCTGGGGACATTTCCTTGCCGTGTATTTTTTGTAGATGCGCGGGTTGGCAGAGCAGGAACAGTTCGTTGATTGTTTTCAGGTCGACGTCTTTTATTCGTTCGAGGTTTACGCCCAGGCGTACCATCGACAGCCTGGCCATGGTCTCCTGCGAGCTGATTTTCCGGGCTGATCTCAACAGGGCTAGCGACCGGAAGACTTTGTCGTCCACTTCCAGTTTGCTGGTTTTCAGCAGGGCAGCCCTGGCTTGGCGTTCGTAGTTTAGTATCTCCGGCACGACGATAGCCAGGAATTCCTGGACGATTTGTTCTTCGCTCTTGCCTAGAGTTATCTGGTTTGAAATCTGGAAGAAATCGCCCATCGCTTCGGTGCCTTCGCCATATAGGCCTCGCACCGCCAGCTTCATATCGCGGGCTGCCCGGAAGGCTTTTTCGATTTCCTTCGTCAGCCTAAGTGCCGGCAGGTGCAGCATAACGCTAACCCGCAAGCCCGTGCCGACGTTGGTCGGACAGGCGGTCAGATAGCCTAGTTTTTCGGAGAAGGCGAAGTCCACCTGTTCTTCCAGCAGGCTGTCGATCCGGGTGATTTCGTTGAAGGCTTCGTGCAGTTGCATCCCGCTTCGCAGCACTTGCAGGCGGATGTGGTCTTCCTCGTTTATCATCAGCGATATCGTCTCGTCGCCGCTGATTATTACGCCTCGTGGGTGGTCGACCTCGGCATGTTGTCGCGATATCAGGTGTCGTTCGACCAGCAGTTGGCGGTCCAGTTCGCTAGCCAGGGCGATATCCACGAAGAACATATCCCTAGCCAGGCCTGCTGGGAGAAACTTGTCCCGCAGGCTGTGGAGCAGCTCGACCTGCTGGTTGGGGTTGCACCGAGGCAGGAATGGCGCCCCGGCGATGTTTCTCGCCAGGCGAACGCGCGACGAAATAACCACGTCGTGCATAGGCCCAATGCCGCGAAGCCATTCGCTCGACCTTTTCGTAATGTCCGCAAGTGTTGTCATCTTTTTTTTAGTAATCAGTAATCAGTAATCAGTAATCAGTAATCAGTAAAAACAAAAACAGCAGAACACGAATGACACGGATTTTTTAACTTTTGTTTCTTTTCTTGTCATTCCCGCGAAAGCGGGAATCCATTTTTTTCTTTTTCAAAAAATCGTTTTCGTGTTCTTTTGCGTGTTTCGTAGTTTGTTGTTTTTGTTTTTTTAATCAGTGTTTATTCGTGGTTCTTTTTCATGGCGATTCCAACTTTTTTATATCGTCCCGCAAGGCTGCTGCTCGTTCGTACTGCTCGTTTTTGATAGCCTGCCTCAGCTCCGACCGCAAACGAAGTATCGCATTTTGTTTTTGCAGCCCAGCTCCAGCCCGGCGGGGCACCTTGCCCACGTGTTGGGTCGCTCCGTCCTGAGCACTGTCCAGCACCTGCTGCAGCACGGGCAGGAAAGCTTCATAGTCGTTCGGACAGCCAAACTGCCCATGCTCGCGAAACTCCTCGAACGTCATCCCGCAAACGTCGCAGGTGATATCCTCTGGCGGCGGGCTTGATATCTCCCCCGCAGCCTGGAGGATAAAATCTTCCAACAGTTGGCTGATGGGGACGTTGGCCTTGATGGTTATCCCCTCAGCTTCGGCGCAGTGTTCGCACAGATGCTTCTCCATCTTCTCGCCGCCGATAATCTCGGTCATGTGTATCGTAGCGGGATTGTCGCACTTGTCGCATTTCTTCTTCATCCACCAACATGGTAGGATACCAAGCCCGTATAGTCAAGTTGCAGGCAATAGGCAAATAGGCAAATAGGCAATAGGCATTGCCGACCGTTTTGTTTCCTTTTTATTCTGACTCCTGTCTTCTGTTCCAAAACTCTTGCTCCGCTTGGCTGTTGGGTCTATTATGTTGTTTGTTCGTCAAGACATATGACTACGCAAACCGCCCAACAACACGAAGTGAGCGACAACGATCTGCTGCGTCGTTATCTCGACGGCGAAGCTGGCGCCTTCGCTGCGTTGCTGGGTCGCTACCAACAGCCTCTCTATGGCTTTCTCATGCGGTTCACCGGCAACGGGGCCCTGGCGGAGGATGTGTTCCAGGATACGTTTTTGCAGGTCTATCGTTCTGCGAGCACGGTAGACCCAGCCAGGCCTTTTCGCCCCTGGCTATTTACGGTCGCTGCCAACAAGGCCCGCGACGCCCTCCGTCGGCAGAAGCGACACACCACAACCTCGCTGGACGCCCCGGTCGCCTCTGCCAACCAGGATAGCCAAAGCATCTACATCGACCTGATGAAATCGGAAATTCCCTCGCCGGACGAAATTTCCATGAACCTCGAAACCCGCCAAGCCGTACAGAGTATTGTGGAGCAGTTGCCTGACAACGCGAGGGAAGTTCTGTCGCTAAGTTATTTTCAGGAATTGCCCCACAAAGAGATCGCGGAAATCCTGGCCTTGCCGATGGGAACGGTGAAATCGCGCATGCACAAGGCAGTAAAACTTTTCGCAGCAAAGTGGCAAGCCTGGGCCGGCGGACAGGGCAAAACAGTATGACAGACAACGCGGACAACATGCAAAACGATGAGATTATCATTATCGATTTTCTCCTGGGCCAATTGCCCCCGGAGGAAGCCCAGTTGCTGCGCGCCCGCATGCAAGCTGAGCCTGAGCTTCGCAAGCTGCACGACAACCTGGCCAATACCTTCGCTGCGATGGACCTAGCCCCGCAGCCCACCGTCCCAGCTGACCTTGCCAAGCGAACCCTCGCGAGAATCGCTGCTGCGGAGCGAACCGACATTTTGATAACCATGGAGCAACAGCCAGCCCGGTCTTTTAGGCCTACTTTTTCGCTGCGAGAATTGGCTGCGATGGTGGCGATAATGCTCGTCGCTGCTGGTATGATTCTCCCAGCCCTTCGCCTGGCTCATCATCGAGGCCTGCGCAGCGAGTGTGCTGCACAGCTGGGCCAAATAGGCTCAGCGATGCAGACTTATGCCCTCAACAACGCGGGCCTGCTGCCGGGGACGGACGGAGACGCGACGCGATGGGGCGCCCGCGGGCCTGGGGCGCGGGCTAGCAACTCCGCAAGCCTATTCAAACTGCTCAGGCAAAAATACCTCGCCTCGCCCGTGGCCTTTCAATGCCCAGCCGTCGGCGGAGCCAGCTTCACCGTCGCGCCAACCATGGCCGACTTCCCGCAAGCTCAGCACATCAGCTATTCGTACAACTATTCGCTAGGCGGGCACCGCGTGTCGATACTCACAGGCCCAGCCCCGCCGGTCGCCTCGTCGATGGTTATCCTGGGCGACCAGACGCCGCTATTCGCACCAGGCCAATTCCAGCCGGGGAAACTCTCAAGCCCAGTTAGCGAGAACCACGCCGGGCCAGGTCATAATGTGCTATATCTGGCAGGCCAGGTTTTGTGGGCGACGACCAGCAACGTTGGCGTAGACAGCGACGACATTTTCCTCGTCCAAGGCGTCGAGAGCTACACCGGCAACGAAAAACCCGCCTCAATAACCGACACATTCCTCCTGCCAGCCTACGCAGCCAATAGTAGGCAGTAGCTGATAAGGTTCAGGACATCGCTGACCATACCACCCACGAATTCTATTTGTGTTCGTTGAGAATGTTTTGAGCCCCGTGTATTACCGCAAGAATATCCACTTGGTCTGGTTTGATGTAGTAGATGATTCGGCAAGGGGATTCGATCACTTCTCGTATCTGTTCGATTTCATATTCCGGAACGGGCCGGCCTGATAGAGGGAAAAGTGCAATTTGCTGAGACCTGCGAGTGAGACGGTCAATCATTCTCCGCGCATATTCAGGGGAATCCTGAGCAATGTACGCATAGATGCCGTCAAGATGTCCTTCCGCGGTATTCGTCCAATGGACTTTCATTCGGACAGCTCATATTTCCCGCGGATTTCACCAACATCTTTTGTTCGCCCCGCTTTACTGTCCGCAAGCCCGCGTTCCAACGCTTCCCTTACGTAGATTTCCCGCATAAGATCGTCCCAGGTCGCTTTTTCCGGCAGCTTGTCTATAAGTTCATGAGCGGAGGCTTTTATCATGGTCGTTGGCATAGCTTATTCCTCTTTGCGATATTTCCAATAGCTCGCAAACATACCCTCCATCACCCGCAAATTCAAGGAAAATTGGCCTGTGTTCATCAGCGAGAGCGGCCTGGTTTTCTGGCGGGGTTTCCTGCCTTTCAAACAAGCAGCCCTGCAAGGGCGAAACACACCAGCCAACAAACTATCCTCCATACTCTTTGACACTTTCCGCCTGGGGATATAGAATCTTGGGCGATGAATCCGCGGGAAAAAAAATCCGTCTTTGTTCAGCTAGCCCTTGCGTTGGTCGGGGCGATGTTGCTGCCTCAGTTCGCCCAGGCCAGCGATGCGATAACGGTTGTCCGCGACGCTCTTAGTCTCTCTGCCCGCGACAAGCTCATCCTGGGTGAAACTCGCGACGGCACGGGGAGTGTCGAGGAGGCTGGGTTTTACCTGCTGATGGGCAAGCTCGCCAAGCTGCCCCAACTCTCGCCAGCCCAGGTCGCTCAGCTGGACGCCCCAGCCCATGCGAACCTCCTAGCCAGGCCTGGGCGATACCGCTTCGAGCTGATAAAAATAGCGGTGCGGATATTCCGCGTCGAGAAGCTCACCGTGGACGAGCAGAAAATTTCCGCAAGCCCATATTGGCCCAGCGACCGACCCATCTGGGCCCTCTATGGCCTGGCTGGTCGAGACCAAAACCAACCGGTGATAATCTATTCCACCGTCCCGCCACCGGACATGCCCTCGCCCAGCAAAGTCCTCCGCGACGGTCAACTCGAATTCCAAAAACCACTGAGCTACGAACTGTGCGGGGCATTCTTCAAATTCATCGTCAAAGCTGACCGTAGCCGAAAGTTGCTGCGGAAATATCCCGTCGTGCTGGCATGGCAACTATCGCCAAGCGAGGCCACCGAGCCTGGCTCGTCCGTAACCGGGCCCTTGCGAGGCGGGATAATACTCCTAGCCATCGTGCTGGGCTTGGCGGTGCTTATCTTCCTCAAACGCAAGCTCAGGAAATCTCCCTCCCGCCGGGCAGGGGCATTTGGAAATTATCGTCCGTTGCGACACAAACCCCCCGCCGAGCCAAGCCAGGCTGATGCTGATGGGCCGGGCGAGATAGACCCAAGCCTGACCAGGGCGGCAAACGATTATCGAAAAGAGCAGGAGCAGAAGCCATCATGAAAAAAATACGAGTGGAACTAGGCTTGCGGAGCTATGACGTTTGCGTGGGCGCGGGCCTGTTGGGGTCAGCGGATATGCTGGGCAAGTTGGCGTCGGAAATCGGAGCCAGCCAGGTTGTGGTCATCAGCGACAGCAACGTCGCCCCCTTATATGGACAGGCTACGGTCGACGCTCTGGCGGCTGCGGGGTTGGACGCCTGGGCGACAAAACCCTTCCCAGCTGGCGAGCCTAGCAAGACGCTGGCGACAGCTTCGACGCTGCTGGACGAACTGTTAACCCACAGCCCAGCTATCGACCGCGGAACATTGGTGGTTCCGCTCGGCGGCGGGGTAGCGGGCGACCTGGGCGGGTTCGTCGCAGCGATAGCTTTGCGCGGGTTGAGGGTTTTGCAAAGTCCCACAAGCCTGCTAGCCTGCGTGGATTCGTCCGTCGGCGGCAAGACCGGCGTGGATCATCAGACGGGGAAAAATCTCATCGGCGCGTTTCATCAGCCCAGCTGCGTTGTTATCGACGTCGAAACTCTCCGCACGCTCCCGCTGGCTGAGCTTCGCAATGGCCTGGGCGAATGCGTCAAACATGCTGTCATCCGAGACGAGTCGCTGTTGGAGTTCATCGAAGCCTCCGCTGAAAAACTGCTCGCGACCGAAGGCAGGGGCGATGACAAAAAACTTTCGTTCGACGCTGAGATCATGGCTGAGCTTATCGCCCGCAACGTAACTATCAAAGCAGCGGTGGTTTCGGCGGACGAGCGAGAAGCCGGCGTGCGGGGGCATTTGAATTTTGGCCATACGATAGGCCATGCTGTTGAAACTTTCATAGGGTACGACAATATCCGCCACGGCGAGGCGGTGTCTCTGGGCATGGTCGCTGCCAACCATATCGCAAAGGCCCGCGGGCTGCTCGGGCCAAGCCAGGCCCAGCGAATCACGAACATTCTAAGCAAACTAGAACTGCCCACAACAACAAGCCCGCTAGACCCAGGGAGCATCTGGCAGATAATGCAACACGACAAAAAAGCCCTAGCTGGCAAGGTGCGAATGGTCCTGCCAACCGAAATCGGCAAGGTAGACATCTACGACGACATAACCCCAGCCGAGGTCGCCCAGGCGGTAGAGTCCATAGGCAAATAGGGAAAAACAGTCCACGGATTACACGGATTTTTCAAAAGATGATTACACGGATTTTTTTTAATCAAAAAAAAATCTGTGAAATCCTTTTTTTAATCCGTGAAATCCGTGGACTCTGATTGGGCAAATAGGCAATAGGCAAACAGGGAACAGGCCTGTATAATCCCCTGCATGAAATCCGAAATCGCAAAATCCAAATCGGTTGACTTGTCTGTTGACATCGCGGGGGTGCAGCTGGGCTGTCCGCTGATGACTGCTAGCGGAACATGTGGCTACGCTGACGAATACGCCGACTTCGTAGACCTCCGCCAACTCGGGGCGTTCGTTACCAAGAGCATCTCCGTCGCGCCGCGGGCGGGGAATGACTATCCGCGAATCGTCGAAACCCGCAGCGGCATGTTAAACGCCATAGGCCTAGCCAATGTTGGGCTGGGGGTTTTCCTCTCGGAGAAAATCCCTCAGCTGGAGCAGCTGGGCTTGCCGGTGTTTGTCAACATCGCTGGCGTTACGGTGGAGGACTACATCGCCGTAGCCCGGGCTTTGGAAAGCGTGGAAATAGTTCGCGGCGTCGAGCTGAACATATCCTGCCCGAATGTCAAAGCTGGGGGAATTCAGTTTGGCGTAGACCCCCGCGCGGTAGCTGACATCACGGCCAGGCTGAAAGAGGTCTGCCAGCGGAACAAGCTCATCGTCAAACTCTCGCCAAACGTTACGGACATCACCGCCATCGCCCAGGCTGCGGTGGAAGGCGGAGCTGACGCGCTGAGCATGATAAACACATTCACAGCAATGGTCATCGACATCGAAACCCGCCGTCCCGTCCTGGCCAACGGCACGGGTGGACTCAGCGGGCCTGCGATAAAACCGATAGCTGTGCAGATGGTGCACCGCGTATATTCGCAGGTCGCCAAGCCCGCCGGCGTGCCGATTATCGGCATGGGCGGAATCCAATACGCAAGCGACGCTATCGAATTCCTCCTGGCTGGGGCGACAGGCCTAGCCATCGGCACCGCTTTGTTCGTCAACCCGCAATGCATCACAGACATTCGTCAAGGCATAGCGGATTACCTCGCCAAGCATGGTTACGACAGCGTAAACGACATCATCGGCACACTGGAAGTTTGAAGGCCATTGACCTGGGCGAGTGGGTCTGATAAGATGTTCCGCTTGTCTTGTTGGAAGTGAAACCCTCTTATATAGTAAAGAAAGACTGGAACGAAATGGCTAAGCAACACACCGCAACACTAATTACTGGCGACGGCACGGGCCCCGAGCTTGCAGCTGCAGCTCGGCGATGCATGGACGCAGCACTGGAAAAAACACCCGGAGCTGGGCGGATAACCTGGACCGAATGCGTAGCTGGCGTGGATATTTTGGAGTCCCACGGCACGCCAATGCCGGAAGAGACCATCGAGTCCGTCCGCAACACCGACGCAACTCTCAAAGCTCCCATCACCACGCCCATCGGCAGCGGGTTTCGCAGCGTGAACGTTCAGCTACGGCAGACGCTGGATATGTATTGCTGCCTGCGGCCTTGCAAAAGTTACCCCGGCGTCCGCAGCAAATATAAAGACATCGACCTGGTACTCGTCCGCGAAAATTGCGAAGACCTCTACGCTGGCGTAGAGTTCGAGAAAGGCTCCGACGAAGTTGCGGAACTCATCGAGACAGTCAACCGCCTGAGCGACGGCAATAAGGTTCTCACCCCTCCAGAGAGCACCGGCGTGTCGATTAAACCCATCAGCGCGCAGAACACCGAGCGGATCGTGCGGTTCGCCTTCGAGTATGCCCGCAAGCATGGCAGGAAAAAGGTTACCTACGTCGAGAAGGCCAATATCATGAAGCACACCGATGGCCTGTTCAAAGAGGTCGCCGAGCGGGTGGCTAAGGATTATCCGGATATCGAATCCGAAGAGCGGCTGGTGGACAACATGTGCATGCAGCTGGTGCAAAAACCCGAGCTGTACGACGTTATCGTTACGGAGAATTTGTACGGCGATATTCTCAGCGACCTTTGTGCGGGGCTGGTCGGCGGGCTGGGTGTTGCGCCCGGTGCCAACATCGGCGACAACGGAGCTGTCTTCGAAGCTACCCACGGCAGCGCACCGAAATACAAGGGCATGAACAAGGTAAACCCGGCAGCTTTGATTTTGTCAGGCTTGTTGATGCTGGACTACCTCGGCGAAGCTGACGCTGCAGCCAGGCTTGAAAAGGCTGTCGCCCAGGTGGTTGCAGAAGGCAAGAGCACGACCTACGACATGAAGCCACACCGCGACGACCCCTCCGCAGTAGGCACGAGCGAAATGGCAGACGCCATCATCGCCGCGATGTAGCCGAGCGGATTTTTTTGTAGCACAGCCGCCCCCGGCTGTGATTTTGGCTATGTAGCACAGTCGCCCCCGGCTGTGAAAATGTAGGTCATGCAACTTGTTGCATGGCAAAAAAAGAAAAAGAATGGATTCCCGCCTGCGCGGGAATGACAAAGAAAAAGAAAAAGAAAAAACAGAAAAGCATGGGCAAGATGCCCAGGCGACACATGGGCGAGACGCCCATGCTACGAAAAAACACAGCCGAGGGCGGCTGTGCTACATGCCATTGGCTGTGAATTGACGATGGATATAGAGTCTGAAATATCCGGAGCGATTTTTCCAAAGGCGCCCCTGGCTGCCCGGCTGGGGGCGTGTCCGTATGCTCTGACTATGCGGGCTAGGCGGTGGGCGTATCGCGCGGGAGTACTGCCGAGCTGTGCCGTCGATGTGCCGATTATTTGCGTTGGCAATATCACCACTGGCGGGACAGGCAAGACGCCGATGGTCGCACACTTGGCGAGGCTGTTGCGGAATCAGCTAGGCTGCAACCCCGCTATTCTCACGCGCGGGTACAAGTCCACAGCAGGCCTTAGCGACGAAGCCCAGCTCTTGCGAGAGACAACCGACGCCGCTGTCATCGTGAATCCAAACCGCCAGGCTGGTGCTCGCCTCGCCCAGGCCAACGGTGCCAACGTGCTGATTATGGACGACGGCTTTCAGCACCTCAAGCTGAGGCGAAATCTGGACATCGTCCTTATCGACGCGACGAATCCGTTCGGCTCCGGGCCAGGCCAGGGGGGCTGTTGCTTGCCGACGGGCAGACTGCGCGAGCCGATAGCTGCACTGCGACAGGCCCAGGTCATGGTCATCACTCGCAGCGAGCAGGTCGAGCCCCCGGAACTGGACAGGCTCGATAGGTTGCTTCGCAAGTTGGCCCCGGCGGCGTTGTTGTTGTTGCGAGCTAGTCATGCTATCACGGGCGCCATCGACCCCGCCGGCGAGCTAAAACCCCTAGCCAACTTGACAGGCAGAAAAATTTTCGCATTCTGTGGCCTGGGTAACCCAGCTGGATTTTTTCAGAGCGTCGCGTCCCTGGACACCCAACTGGTCGGCTCCAAAGCCCTGGCTGACCATGCAGCATACACGCCGCTAACACTCGCCAAGCTTGGTCAGGCAGCAGCCAACTGCGGCGCGGATATCATGTTGACCACTCGCAAAGACGGCGTAAAGCTCCGCCAAGCCAAGCTGCCCCTGCCGGTGTGGCAGCTGGATATCGAGATGAAAATCGACGACCCCAAAAACAAACTGCCAGAAAAAATCCGCACGATTCTACAATAGACACGCTATGACAATTCTTCAATATCGGCTTTGTCTTTTGTCCGCGGGGTGGATTTTTTGTTTTTTATGAGGTCGTCCTTGCCGATAAAAAAGACTTCGAGGTTTCCATATTTCCCCCGAACCCGACTTTGTTTAGCTCCCGTGAAATCGACGCCGTCGATCTGATTAAGGAAATCCACTCTGACCGGAGCGACGCCAAAGGTTACGATATTGCCTTCCGTCGAAAATAGCGCCTTGTCCAGTTCCGTTTTCGGGAAACCGAATTGCTCGAGAGTTTGTACAATTTTTTCAACATTGCCAGACGAGGCGTCGAAAAAAATGTCTATATCTTTCGTAAAGCGCGGAAAGCCGTGAAACGCCACGGCGTAGCCGCCTACGATCATATAGTCAACCCCGTGTTCTTCGAGTAACGCTAATAACTCTTTGAAGTCTTGCTGGATATTCATAGAGAAAGTTTCCTGCTTCCAGGCGCAGTTGTTCCAGAGCGTCCAGCCTGGCTTCCGGCGTTTGGGTTTTCCAGAAGTTCCTGTCCTTGATAGCTTGTTGCGCGTGGGTCGTGTTTTTTATCGTCTTATCCATAGCCCAGGCCTGCGCTCGTCAACAGTCGTTGCGATAGATGTGCACACAAACATTATGTGTATATTTTAGACTGATATCTGAGAATGTCAAATAGTATGCAACGCTGGGCTATTCACAGTGTGCGATATTTTTGGGGCAGAGTACAACAACTTGTCCGCGCGAAAGTTGGCTCGGCTGGGCGATGTGTTTTTGTTTCTTACCCCGCAGGGGTTAAACATGCCAGCCCAGGTCAAGGCTCTGGGTATGGGAGGCTACGAAGTTTTTAGCCCTGAAAGGGCGTTACATATCTTTGGCTTGCTCTGGCTGGTGCAAAATTTTTAGCGATTCTATGTTGCGTCCTTCCAGGGCTTCTTCGACGGGCAGCCCTTAACCCAGGGCCTTGACCTGGGCTGGTATATTTCGCCCTTTCAGGGCTGCTTGTTTGAAAGGCAAGAAACTCCGTCAGAAAATCCGGCCGGACGCTGCTGCGTAATGTTTGAATAACCCGTCCGGGCAGGCTAGAATGCGACGTCGAAAAGAATGGAATCGCATTTATGGCAATCGCAAAACTTCCGGTACATCTGGTTAACAAAATCGCAGCGGGCGAGGTCATCGAGCGCCCTGCCAGCGTGGTCAAGGAACTTGTCGAAAACGCTCTGGACTCCAGAGCCACCCGCGTCGATGTGGCTATCGAGGATGGCGGCAAGAGGCTGATCCAGATAGCGGACGATGGTTGCGGCATGGGCCAGGCTGACGCTGCCCTGGCGTTTAGTCCCCATGCTACGAGCAAACTCTCGGGCGAGGACGACCTGTTCAACATCAGCACGATGGGTTTCCGCGGCGAGGCCTTGGCGTCGATAGCGAGCATCTCCCACGCCCATATCCGCACCCGTCAGGCCGGCCAACAGGAGGGGTGGGAAGTTTCCGCCAGCGGCGAGAACCTCGGCGAGCCTGTCCCGTGCGCCGCTTCGACGGGCACGACGGTTACCATACGCGACTTGTTTTTCAACACCCCCGCCCGGCGGAAGTTTCTCAAAACCACCAACACCGAGTCAGGCCACATCACCGAGCAGCTCACTCGCCTGGCCTTGCCTCAGCCCGGCGTGGCGTTTTCGCTGCGACACAATGGACGCGAAACGCTCAACTTGCCAGCGACGGATTCGACCGTCGCCCGGGCGGCGAGCCTGTTCACGCCAGACCTGGCTGACTGTCTCCTGCCGATAGCATCTCGCGGGGGCGAGGTAGCTGTCGCGGGCCTGGCTGCACCCCCTGCTGCTGCACGTTCGGCGGCGAAGTGGCAGTATGTTTTCGTCAACGGCCGATACATCCGCGACCGTCTCATCAGCCATGCTATCCGCGAAGCCTACCGAGGCTTGCTGGCTCCGACGAAGTATCCCGTGGTGTTTCTGTTTATCGAGATCGACCCAGCTGAGGTGGACATAAATGTGCATCCGACGAAAATCGAGGTGCGTTTCCGCCAGGGTAATCTTGTGCATGGCCAGGTCTTGGCTGCGTTGCGAGAAACTCTCAACCAGGCTGACTTGCGAGGGCAGGTTACCGCTGGGCTGGACGATACGCCAGCTGTGGACTCAGCCCGGGCAGCCAACGAAACCAAAAAGGAATCGCTGCGATAGGCCCTGGCGGACTTCCTGAAAAACGCTCCCGCCCCGCAACCTCGGCTGGACTTCCCGCCGGGCCAATCGACGGGCAGTCCCCAGGCTCATCAGCCAAGTCGCCCCGCGCCGAATTACCCGCAGGCCTCCGCCCAGCCTGTAGATACCTATATAGACCACCCGCAGCGGGAGAATTTTACGCCCGAGCAAACGCCTATCTCGCCCGAGCCAGCAGCTGAGCTGACGGAGCAACCGCCCGCCCATGCGACTGCCCCCGGGCAGTATGAGTTGGCTCCGCCCCCTGCTGGGCCTGCCAGGTCGATGATGCAGGTTCACGATTCGTACATCGTCGCCCAGGCTAGCGATGGGCTGATTATCGTAGACCAGCACGCTCTGCACGAGCGGGTGCTTTACAACGATTTCAAACGCAGGCTCCTCGACGGAGCTATGCAGACTCAGCCTTTGCTGATTCCGCTTTCGATAACGGTAACCCCCGCTGAAGCTGACATGCTAAGCGAAGCTACGGAATTGCTGGGCAAAATCGGCATCGAGGTCTCGCCGTTTGGCCCGGACACCTTCGCTGTGCAGCGATACCCAACCGTCCTGGCCCGGCGGGGCGTAGCGATGGACGCTTTCCTGCGCGAGCTGTTGGACAAGATGGCTGAGGACGAAACCGTCGACCCGGAAAGGCTGTTGGAAGATGTCTTGGCGATGATGGCGTGCAAGGCTGCGATCAAGGCGGGCGACCCGCTAGGCCAGGCTGAGATGCAAGCTCTGCTGGACTCAGCGGACGGCCTGGAAAAATGCTCCGCCTGCCCGCACGGCAGGCCCACGACGCTGCGACTAACGCTAAAAGACCTGGAAAAACAGTTTCATCGAGTGTAAGGATTCAGAAGTCAGGATTCAGGAGTAGGTCATCAACTTGTTGGTTGACTGGTGGATTGGTTGACTGGTTGACTGGTTGACTGGGAAAAAATTACACACTGTTGGGGGG
>Ga0164310_10001424_pt1 | contig 13475 bp, 13 predicted proteins | sample GuaBasSedimGuay1_FD_121795 | JGI IMG/M metagenome (GOLD analysis project Ga0164310, IMG submission 121795) | Subseafloor sediment microbial communities from Guaymas Basin, Gulf of California, Mexico - Guay1, Core 4569-9, 0-3 cm | ecosystem: Environmental > Aquatic > Marine > Hydrothermal vents... | reverse complement strand
GAGACAAGGATATCTTTACGGTAGCAGATGCCTTGAATGATCCGGAATGGAAGGCCTTTATCCAAAATAAGGCGGGCAGCTATGGAGCTTGAATCTTATATCAGGGACAGATGCAGAGAAAAGGGGATCCTGCTCATGACCCATATTGTGCTTGGATACCCCTCATTTGAGGAGTGCTTCCACATAATAGAGGCAATGGTCAAGGCCGGAGCTGATCTCATGGAGCTCCAAATACCTTTTTCTGAACCCATTGCAGACGGGCCCACAATCCTAAGGGCCAACCAGGTGGCCTTGGAAAACGGTGTAAGCATCGAGAAATGCCTTGATTTTGCCGCTGATGTGGCCAATACTTTTGAAATTCCTTTTCTGATTATGACGTACTTCAATATTGTCTTTAGATATGGACTGAATTCATTTATATCTGCCATGGCGGATAATAAGCTTCAGGGTGCTATTATTGCTGATCTTCCCCCTGAACAGGCGGGTGATTACCTTCAGGCCATGAAAAATGCTAATCTCAATCCTGTGTTTATGTTTTCACCCACTACCGGTGATGAACGAATGCGCCATATCGCATCCCTGGGCAAGGGATTCATATACTGTGTTGCACGAAAGGGTGTGACAGGGGCCCAGACCAGTTTTTCTGAAGGGCTAGCTCACTACCTTGCCCGCTGCCGCAGGGCCACCTCTTTGCCCCTTGCCGTGGGCTTTGGTGTGAAAGAAAAGAGGGACGTGAGTTTCTTAAGAGGAAAGGCCCACATTGCCGTAATCGGCTCCCAGGCTATACGTGTCATTGAGGAGCAAGGGATTCATGGTCTTGAGGATTTTATAAGAGGGCTGCGCTAAGGAATTTTGAATGATTCCCGGCAAAATAATTGAGATCATAATAGTCATGGCCTACTTCCTGACCATGCTCTTTTTTGGTTGGAGGGGTCGGAAGCAATCTGCAGAATCTTATTGGATCGCGGAGCGTAGATATTCCGCCACCCGGATAACCATATCATTGGTGGCGACCATTTTCGGGGCGTCTTCTACGATCGGGATAATTGGCTTGGGCTATGCCAGGGGGCTCACAGGTGCCTGGTGGTCATTGATGGGGGGTATTGCCTTAATTCCCTTTGCCCTTCTTCTGGCCTCTCGCGTCCGGGCTTCCAACGCATATACCCTTCCGGACATATTAAAGAAGGCTTATGGTGAAAAGGTTTCAATGCCGGCAGGTATTGTGATTGCGGTGGCATGGTGCGGGGTGATAGCAGCTCAATTGGTAGCCGGGGGCCGGCTTGTGGCAGGGCTGTTTTCAGTGGACTTCCAGGTTGCCCTTTTTGCAGTGGCAGTTGTCTTTACAGCGTATACTTTTTGGGGTGGGCAGCTTTCTGTGATCAGGACCGATTTCTGGCAGTTTATCTTTTTTGGCGCAGGGTTTCTGATTGCATTGGCATTCCTATTATTATCCCTTTCCTCCACGCCTGTGCCTTGGTGGAAAGATATCCCGGTAGAGTACTGGCGATTTCCCGTTTCTTCCTCGTTCGGGTGGTATGATGTATTGGTCTATTACCCGCTCATCGTGGGGCTGCCCTACCTTGTTGGGCCTGACATATACTCAAGGGTACTCTGTGCAAAAAGCGGCCAGGCAGCCAAAAAGGCCGCCCTCAATGCCGCCGTCATTGTTATGCCCTTGTCCTTTCTCCTGGCCCTTTTTGGCCTCCTGGCCAGAGCCAAATTTCACGGGATACCAGCCGATGCCGCATTGCCAAAGGTCTTGGCCGCTTGTATCCCCACCGGGTTGAAGGGGCTCGTGGCAGTGGGCTTTCTCAGTGCCATTATGTCATCAGCCGATACTTGCCTCATCTCTGCCTCCACCATACTGGCCCTAAACGTGTTCCGCCCGATTTACGGTGGTAATACCGGCCAATATCTAAAGATCACCAGGTGGGGGGTTGTGTTACTGGGGACCATTTCCTGGCTCATCGCAAGCCAGGAGCAAGGGATCATCTCCTCCCTGCTTCTTGGCTATACCGTATTTGTAGGTGGTATTGTAATGCCCACCCTTGGCACCTTTTTTCAAGAGCGCTTGAAGATTACCCCAAAGGCTGCCTTCTGGGCGGTTATAATCGGGGGTGGCACTGCCATTGCAGGAAAGGTAAGTGGTGGGCTGGCAATGAAAACACTTCTTACAGGACATGGCCAGGTGTTTCTGAGAAAAGTCCTGGGACCTCAGTATATGAGCATCTTCCCAATCCTTTTGTCTGTATCTGTTTTGCTGTTGATAAGCAGGATAAACCGAACGTGATCTATGTTTAGGTTCTGTCATGAGCCAGCGCAATTCCGGCCGGGGAATCTATTGACCCGAAAAGGAACTTAGGGAGGGGGTTATGCGAGAGGTGGGGGACATAGCCATAATCGGAGCAGGGGCACTGGGGTCTTTTTATGCCAGCAAGTTATATGACATGCACCCAGAGGCGGTCTCCCTTATTGCAAAGGGGGATCGATACCGCGCGCTCGAAAGAGAAGGACTGGTGATTAACGGAAAACCCTACTCTTTCCGGCTGATGGATCCCAATGGAAATCCTTCACCTCCTGACCTGATAATTATAGCGGTGAAGCATCATCATCTTCCCCAGGCCATTGTGGATATAAAGAATCTGGTGGGCGATGAAACACAGATTCTCTCGGTGATGAACGGGATCGACAGCGAAGAGCAAATAGCGGCCACCTACGGTATGGACCGGGTTATATATGGCGTAGCCTTAGGGATTGATGCGGTGAGACAGGGCAACACGATCACCTATAGCAAAGAAGGGACGCTTTTCTTTGGTGAGGCGAAAAATACCCCGCCTGCAGACAGAATAATGGCGGTAAAGGGCCTATTTGATAGGGCCGGGATCGTGTGTGAGATCCCAGAAGACATGGTTCGAGTTCTGTGGTGGAAATTTATGATCAATGTGGGAGTTAACCAAATGTCCGCAGTACTGAGGGCCCCATACGGGGTCTTTCAAAGAGTCAAGGAAGCAGCCGAATTGATGGAAGCGGCTATGCAGGAGGTGATGGCACTGAGTGAAGCGGCAGGCGTGGATTTGCGAAAAGAAGATATTGAGGACTGGTATGAGATTATGTCGGGTCTCTCACCAACGGGCAAGACCTCCATGCTCCAGGATGTGGAGTCAGGGAGGAAGACAGAAGTGGAGATGTTTGCAGGCCGCGTTATCAAGCGGGGCCAAAAGTACGATATCCCCACCCATGTGAACGACCTCATTTTTAAGATCATCAAGGTGTTTGAAAATTCGGCGGCCCAGATCCCGGAGGGTTCCTGATGTGAGCCCTTGACTGGGGGCAATGTGTCCAAAGTGTTTGGAAGCTAGCTCATTACTCGGCGGGCATCATTTTCGGCCCTTGTGCTTTCCCTTACCTTTCCCTTTTGACTTACCCTTGCTAGTGTAACCGTCATGATAAAGGTCTTGGCTGTTTTTGAGGGCATGGAACTCTCTTGATCCGGGTTTTATGCCTAGGCTTTTGGCGATAATTCCCCAGCCCTTTCCCCTGTGGGCCCTGTAGGCCTCCAACACCTGGTCTACAGGCCTCTCCGACATCTCCCCCATCCGAAACACCATATAGGCGTCCGAGGGTCTTTCCACATTTGTGAGCACGGTCCGGATTTCCAGGTCTCCGATGTGAAAACGAGCAGCAAGCAGGGCCCTGAAACCAGATGGGTCTGCCTCGGCCATTATGTTGAAATCTTCTATCCAGTCAAAATCCCCTGCTGCGGCCGTAGACAAAAAAACAGTGATTACCACGATGATCAGAAATAAGACTTTCAGTATCCTCATTGATTCCTCCTGCCTGGTGGTTATTGGGAGGCGACTCAGACTGAGATTATCCTGTGAACTTCAAACGCTCCATCGGAGCCCTTGCTAAAGGTCTGACAGAGCCATAAATGAAATCTAACACAAACGTATAATCGACCGAATATTCTTTTCACTTGAAAATGACTTCAACTCACAGGTTCTTTTTATTTGGTCCGTATTGCTTCTTTTTTCCAGACAAACCAACAAAGGTCTGGAAAGAGAAGAAACCAGGCCTTCGGGTAAACCTTGACCATTCTTTATTCGTATAAGACAATGAGTTCCATCCATTAGACGAAATTTCAAAAAAACAGGAGGCCCACCATGAAGGCAAAATACTATGTGTGCATCGCCATATTGGCGTTTCTAGGTCTTCTTCCTCAGCACCATGCGGGGGCCAAATCTTCAGATGAGGCCCGCCTGGTAGCGATGCAGGAGGAGATGGATGGGGACGCCGCTGTAGAACACTACGAGATCCATGTTAGCTGCATTGCCCAGCAGTTTCAAATTGCCCCAGATACGGTAAGACAGTTGCGAAGCTCAGGGCAAGGATGGGGAGAAATCACGGTCGAGCTTTCCATGGCACAACACCTTTCGAAATTGGATCCGCAGGGTTTCCCCACCATCGAGGATGCCCTAGGCAGGGTAAGGGGCCTAAGGGCGGATGGCTTAGGATGGGGCCAAATTGCCCAAGATTTGGGGTTTAAGTTAGGCCCGGTGGTCAGTTCGATCAAAAGTGCCCGTGATGTAACCTTTGGGGTACCACCCACCAAACGCCCCATCGCAAAGGGAGCTGAACCACAGGTTGAGGGAAGTGTTCACATTAAGGTAAAACACGTCAGGGAAGCAAAACCCGGATCGAATCATCACATAAGGCCTTTACGTGTCACGCGGGTTAAGCGGATACCCGTAAAGCATTTGCGGCCCCACAGACCCATGAGACCAGGCAAGTAGCCAGTACACTACAATCATTTGATGCGCACTGGATTTGACTCTCCTTTGATGGGTAGCTGATTACCATGGTCTAGTGGAGATACTGTTCGGCCCAATCAATTTATTCTTAACAAGCTTTTATTTTCCTATGGAAAGGATCGGAATATGTTACGAAAAAAAGCAATACTCCTCGGAATTATTGTCGTTTTCATGAGCCCGGTACTGGTCTTTGGGGTGGACGAGACATGGGAGGTAGGTGTTGAGCCAAGCTTTACTAGTGGAGATTATGGGACCGGTACTGATACGGATATCACCTATGTTCCGGTAACCATTCGTCGTTCCTTTGGGGATGGTGATCTGTCTCTTATCATACCTTACATTCATATCGAAAGTACACAGAATGTCACCATTGTTGGGGGGAGTCCCAACCGAATCAAGAAGGCCAGAGGAGGCGGGGGTGGAGTGGTTGGCACCTCTGTCACTACAAGAAGAACCACTGAAGAGGGGCTTGGAGATCTCATACTTCAGGGGCGCTATTACGTCCTGGAAGAGACCGAGGTGTTACCCCTGATTGGCCTCATCGGGCGCATTAAGTTTCCCACAGCTGATGAAGACAAGGGCCTTGGAACAGGGGAATTGGACGTGGGATTCGGGCTGGAGTTGAGCAAGAGTTTTTCAGAAGAATGGGAGGGGTATTTTGATGTGGGTTATACCTTTATCGGGGACCCTTCGGGCCTTGACCTAAGAGACCAGTGGTATTATAGCCTTGGATTGGGACATTGCCTCACAATGGACTTACTGGTAAGTGCATATTATGAGGAATGGAGGGCCCTGGTGGCGGGCGAGCCCAACCCGAGGGATCTGTTCTTCACCGTGAACTACAACTTTTCACAAGAAGTAGAATTCACTGCAGGGCTCATATTGGGCCTGTCCGATGGAGCCCCTGACTATGGTGTAACGGGCGGAATCCGAGTCAGGTTTTAGAATCATACCAGAACCTCGGCCATCTGGGCCAGCTTTTGGCTTTTTTCGCTGAGAGCTGAACGGCAGAAATATTATCGTGGGTTCATCAAGTTATCTGTAGTGGCGCCACCTCCAAAACGAGGTGATCCTGCCACAGTAGGATAACAAGATCGAGAAAAACCGTGGGGTTACCTCCGGATGGCCCTACGGTTTTTTTGTTTGTACTTGTTTGGAAAGGGCATAGAGGTTCGATCTTCATTTACAAAATTTGAGCATATAATGGAGCAGGGAAAGGCCATGAAGTGGTGGATTGCGCGGTGGACGCTTGAATAATTGCAGGGAATCGGTTATGGTTGCCGGAAACTCTAGGAGGCCAAGAAAGAATGAAGATTTCCGAAGGCATCTATTTCATTGAGGGACAGGATGAATTTATCCCAGATGCCCATGCCTATGTACTCGGCGATCCTTCTTCAGGGGATTTGACCCTTGTGGATGCGGGACTGATGGGAAAGGGTAGCTATAAAATTAACTCTATCGAGGGATTGGGCATTGAGCTTTCGCACATAAAGCGGGTTATTATGACCCACACACATCTGGATCACATCGGGTGCCTTCCTGAAATCTTGGAGGCCATACCAAATGCGGAATTGTGGGTTCACGAGGAAGAAGGAGATCCCCTTGAACAAGGAGATGAACGGATCGTCTATGGGATGGAGATGTTCCGCTCCATGTGTCAGTCCCAGTACGGGATCCCTGACGGGCGATTTAGATTTCAGGTGGCCCGCAAACTCAAGGGGGGCGAGGCCTTGGAGCTAGGCGGCACAAGGTGGGAGGTAATCCATATCCCCGGGCACTCCCCGGGTAGTATTGCGCTCTACTGGCGCGAGCAAAGGATCTTGATTCCAGGAGATACAGTGTATGCGGACTATGCCATAGGCCGATTTGATCTTCACGGGGCAAGCGGTCCCCAATTGAGGAAATCGCTAATGAAGCTGGCAGAGCTGGAAGTGGACGTGCTTTTGCCCGGCCATAATCGGATTCTCACACAGGTCCCTCCTGGCTACATCCAGGAGGTGGCAAAGCAATGGGCGCCATACCTGGGTTAGTATTTATCAATACTTAATGAGGTCTTTTTTTGAAGGCTGTCAGCAACTGACTCGAGCACTGCGCTTTCGGGTCATACATGAAAGAAACAGCCTTCCAAGCTATCTCTTAGGAGCGAAACGGCAAATTCCCTCCGCTAACTTCCCGCTTGAGGCGGGTAAGTGCTGCACCATTGTGGCTCATCTCCCGCCTAGGAATTGTGGCGGGCAAGCACTGCGGATCAGGTACTCGGTTTGTCAGGGTAGCAACATTGTCATTTCGAGGAGCGATAGCCCTGCCCGCCATACGGTTAGGCGGGGACGAGAAATCTTAAGATTTCTCCCTTCGGTCGAAATGACCGCCCTGAGTCAGTGGAGGCGCCAAGAGTATCTATGAGTGCTTGATACGCCGTTTCCCTGCCCGCCGAAGCCTCGGCACAGGCGGGGGGCATCCCGTTGCGCTGCTGAGCGGCCCCATGGAAGCCTGTTTCTCAGGAGCTTAGACCCTTGAGGGATGCCTCAAGGTCACGAATATGGCGGTTTTCTTCTTCAATTATCTTGGTGAGGTATGGCAGGGCATCCTCGTCAACTGCACCAAGGAGCATTTCATAGAACAGAACCGTATCCCTTTCAAATTCAAGGGCTGTTTCAAGTATTGCCTTGGGCCCTTTCATGGCTGTAAGGTCAGCCTCTCCTAAGGAAAAGCTTTGCTCACCCAGAATTGCATTGAGTATTTTTTGGCCCATTTCGTGGAGAGAGGGATCTTTAAGTACCTTTCTTGATTCTTCCAAGAGGTTCGAGAACCACTCAATATGCTTCACTTCATCTTCTGCAAGGCGCAGGACAAGGTCCTGGAGAGGGCGCTGGTCCATGTTTTCTGCCGCCTTTCGGTAGACTCGTTCTCCATTTTCCTCTATCTTGATGGCCAAATCGATTACTTCGTGAAGCGTAAACATATTGTACTTACCTCCAATAACGATATACACCAAATGGGAAGTTCTATAAAGGGCCTTTCAGGGCTCAGGGAAACGGGTGATGGGCGAGGAAAAGACCATATATACCATTGGTACGAGTAACCGGTCCGCAGAGGCCTTCTTTTCTCTCTTGAAGGGTTTTGAAATAAGGCAACTGGTTGATATAAGACGTTTTCCCAAGAGTTCAAGGTACCCGCATTTTGCCCGTGAAGTCCTTAAGCTGCGTTCAGAGCAAATGGGTCTGGCCTATATATGGATGGGGGATCTTTTGGGAGGTTTTCGAAGTGGGGGCTATGATAAATACCGATCCACAGAGGCATACCAAAAGGGTCTTGAAAAACTGGAGTACTTGGGGCAAAAGGAGAGGACCGTTTTTTTATGTGCTGAGCGGCTACCCTGGAAGTGCCATCGCCTCCAGGTATCACGCGATCTCGAAGAACGGGGCTGGCGGGTGATCCACATTATTGACGAGGGAAGGGTGTGGGAGCCTGGAAGGTGAGGGGCCCAAAGACGCGAAGCCAGGTGCAAGACAAAATAACAGGAGATACTCCATGTCACAAAAGAATAAGGCAAAGAGACTAAACCCAGCATACCTGGAAGAGGTGTTTCGGCATGTGAATACTTGTCCCTATTTCCAGCTCCTTTCCATTGAAATTAGGGCCCTGGATTGGGGCAGGTCCCACCTCCAGGCACGGATTCAGGAAAAGCATCTTCAGCCCTATGGCATGGTCCATGGGGGTGTATGCGCATCCCTTGTGGATGCAGCCTGTTTCTGGGCCACTTGGACCCAGGTGGAAGGGGAGGCAGGCCTTACCACCGTGGAGCTTAAGCTCAATTACCTGGCCCCTGTGTCCGAGGGCCTGCTCATTGCAAGGGGCCGGAGCATCAAGACGGGGCGCATCCTGTGCCTTTCCGAGGCCTCGGTGGAAAACGAAAAGGGAGCACTAATTGCCCACGGCACCTCTACCCTCATGGTGCTCGAATCGCTTCGGATCGGAGGCCAATCGCACCAAGGCCCCAAATATCTTGACATAGAGGCGCCCTAAGAACCTGTGTAAATCAGATGACAGTACGTGAGGCAGTCAGGCCGGGGTTGAAGGCGGTAGTAGGGCACGGACAAAGGCGGCTGCCACCTTTTGGGCGATGATGGGGGCATTGCCTCCTGAGCGGTTGTTGATCAATATGTTGGCCCTGAAACCCCGATCAATGGCTTCCTTGGCAAGTCGTGCCGTCTCCTGTACCATGGATTCCTGCAACATGCCATGTATCAACTTATCAAAGGGATGGGCCTTGGCATAGGCCTCCTCATATCTCATGCCCCTTGGGGTCATGAGCCTGATGATCACATCCCCTGAGGCGGCCAAGAACCTTTGTCCTGACAAATGGAACTGGCGCCACAGCGGTGGAAGCCAGCTCCAGTGGCTCAAGACCTGGCCTACACCGTGTTTTTCCAATACCTCGAAAAGGGGAGGAGAGAGGAAGGATTCGGTACGCAACTCCACATGGTAGCGGGGATCCTTAGGGATAGCCTCGAAGAACCGATCCAGTTCCTGGGCCACTTCCCTTGCTGATGGCCGGTCTTGTTTTCGATGGTATTCCTGCTCAAAAAGGAGGCCGCAGAGCCAGGGGTCCACCAGTTCCAGTGCTGGCTCGTAAAACTGGTTTTTAAAGGCCCGAGCATCCAGATAGGTGGGATTGGGGCCGAATACCTCCTGTTGCCACACCTTCTTGGCAAAGAAGGCCTGGGGCACCTTTAATACCAGGTGGTCTTCCTTTTTGAGATATTGGCTGTATGCCCTTAAGGTGTGGTAATTTTGGGTGGGGTTACCCTCTTGGTCCTTTAAGGGGCGATAGAAGGTGAAGTCCAGCTCCAGCACACTGAAATGCTGGAAGTACTCCTCCACGCTCTCAACCGGTAGGATCTCCTCCACAAAACCCTTGCTCCCTACCTTTTTGGAGCGCCGTTTGATCTTGCCCTTGTATTTTTCCGGTGAATAGATCTGGCCCAGCCAGCCAGCGTACCGATCACTTGTAGTGCCCATGAACAGAAAGGGATGGATGGACCTGAAGTGGAAGGACCGAATCTTCGGATCATATGAGATGGCCATCATGACCTCAATGGTTCAGGCAAGGGGATCTGTTATCCAAGCTCTTCCTTTACAGAATTCAGCGCCCCACCTGCCAGGAGGTAGTTGCGCTGCCGATCAGAGACATCCAGCAGGGTCATGATCTGCCTGCCGCCCACCTCCACTGGGATTTCCCTCTCGCCCCTGTCCAGTCGCCTCCTGATGTCTTTAAGTATGATCTTGCTGTGCTCCGCAATCCCTTCATAGTCCGAAGGATCCTTGAATACAAGTGGAAGGATGCCAAAGTTGCATAGATTGGCCTTGTGGATTCGGGCAAAGCTTTTAGCGATCTTGACCTGTACGCCCAGGTACCGTGGTGCCAGGGCAGCATGTTCCCGGCTGGAGCCCTGGCCGTAATTTTCTCCGCCCACGATAACCACGGCCTCGGTTTTCTTGCATCTGGTGGCAAAGTCATGGTCCAGGCGGCAATATGCGTATTGGCTCAAGGCCTCAATATTAGAGCGAAGAGGCAGGATATCGCTGCCTGCAGGCATGATAGTGTCTGTGGAGATGTTGTCCCCCACCTTAAGGAGTACCTCTGCCTCAAGGCTTTCGGGAAGCGGTTCCATGGCAGGAAGGGGCCGGATGTTCGGGCCTCGTATCACCTCAGTGTCTCGCAGGGAAGGGGAGGCAAAGATGATGGAGGAGGTGTCGATCAGGTATGTGTCCAGCTCTTGCACCCGGGGATAGGCCATTTCAGCCCCAAGATCCCTGGGATCGGTGATCATCCCTTTGAGGGCAGCCGCTACAGCAGTCTCCGGAGAGCAAAGGTATACTTGGTCATCTTTGGTACCTGAGCGGCCCGGAAAGTTCCTGGGAAAGGTCCGCAAGCTCACCTGCCCTGTGCCCGGGGCCTGTCCCATGCCAATGCAGCCCATGCATCCTGATTCGTGGAGCCTTGCCCCTGCAGCCAGCAGGGGGATCAGGCCTCCTTGGGCAGCCACGTTTTCCAGTACCTGCCGGCTCCCAGGATTTACGTGAAAAAAGGTATCACGATTTACGTGACGGGCTTCCAGGACCTTGGCAACGGTCATAAGATCCCGGAAAGAGGAGTTCACACAGCTACCGATGATTACCTGGTGCACCTTGACACCAGCCACCTCCCGCACCGGTTTTACATTGCCGGGGGAAGAGGGGCAGGCAATCAACGGCTCAAGGGAGGACAGATCGATCTCATCGTATTCGTCGTATGTGGCATCCGGGTCTGGGCCCAGTTCCACCCAGGCCCCTTCCCTTCCCTGGGCCTGGAGGAAGGCAAGAGTTTGATGGTCGGAGGGGAATACCGAAGATGTGGCCCCCAGCTCTGTGCCCATGTTGCCGATGGTAAGCCGATCTGTAACAGTAAGGGTGGCCACCCCAGGGCCGTAGTACTCTATCACCTTTCCCAGGCATCCCTTCACATCATAGCGGCGCAACATCTCCAAAACCACGTCCTTGGCGCTGACCCAATCGGGCAACTCACCAATCAGTTTTACCCCAAGGACCTTTGGGCAGGGAAAATAATAGGGTCGCCCTGCCATGGCCAGAACCACATCCAGCCCACCGGCACCCATGGCGAACATGGATACACCCGCTGCACTGGGAGTGTGACTGTCTGCCCCCAGAAGGGTCTTGCCAGGCTCTCCAAAGCGCTCCAAGTGCACCTGATGGCAGATGCCATTACCTGGAGGACTAAAATGTATGCCATATTTCATGGAGGCTGTCTGGAGGTACCGATGATCATCGGCATTCTTGTGGTCCCCTTGAAGGATGTTATGGTCAACATACTGGACCGAGCACTGGGTCCTCACCGCCTCAAGCCCCAAGGCCTCGAATTCCAGCATGGCCATGGTGCCTGTGGCGTCTTGAAGGAGGGTCTGATCTATCTTGATCCCGATTTCTTCTCCGGGAATGAGTTTTCCTTCAACAAGATGGGATTCAAGGATCTTGTGGGTAAGGTTCTTGCCCATAAATAGACTAATCTCCTTTCCATGACACATTTCTCAATAAAGACGAGACCATAGCACACCAAAGAGCGGTTGATCAAAGGGTTTTTGGCCCCTGGCACCAATGTCAGGAAGGCAACTAGAGTTCAAGGCAGTTCTTCTGTATAGCAAGATCCGTGTGGACCTCTCTCAAGAAAATTCCTTTTTGGAAAAAGGGGAGGAAAAGCAACTCCTTATGCCTGAGTTGTATCTTGGCGTTTTTCACGGCCTCTTGGGTGGGTTTGGCCCTTTTGGGGGTCATGGAAAAGAGCAGCAGTTGGGCCATCTCCATTGCCTCTCCCAGTGGAAGCCAGGCGGGCGCGGCCTGTTGACCCCGAAGCGTGGAGGACGCCCCTGGGATGAAGGGCTGCTGTAAAGTGAGCCTTGCCGCGAACTTGTCAACGGCCACGGGATTTTTTATGCGAAAGGCGGGGATATAGAAATGGATGGGTTTGGTCTCCAACTCGACCTGGTCAAGTACCCTGGGCCGGGGGAAGAGTGCGAAAAAATCCTTTTGGGTAAGACATTGCCCTTTGGGCGTGGTGATAGACACCTCTAGCCTCCACAGGGGAAGATAGATGATATTATTTTTTCCAGGCACCCTGGCATCCGGCTCCCAGACCTTATAGTGTACCTGATGGAACCGACCTCCGAATTCCTGCCATGCCTTTCCGCATGTGGTGCATAGATGGATCCGTGCAGAGGGCTGGAAAGGAAGATCCCAACCGCAATTGGGGCATTTAAAGGGGATGAAGTTTAGAGGTGTGTAGGGAAGCCCCTTTTCATTGGAATTTCGGGTCAAGGCACCCACAGGAAGGGTCCCTTTTACGACCCTGTGGGAGAGGCCGTCCACAATTAGCTGGTGCCGGGAAGTTCCTGTATCCAAGAGAAAATAAAAGAAGGGAAAGTAGAGAAGACTGTATTGCTCACCAATGAGGGCAGTCTTGTTGATGTGCAGACTTAGTTTGCCGCCATCTAGCAACGGCGAAGAGGTCTGAAGTGATTTCTTGACCGCCTCTTTTAGGGAAACCTCCTGCTCCAACACTAGGGCGTCACTACCCATTTTTTCACGATTAAAGGGCCACATCCTCATGGCCTGGGCCCTGAGGCCAATGGAGATAAGCTGAAAGGTCTCTGAATTGAAGGCAGGGAATGTCCTGTGGTAGGCTACGGCGCGCAACTTCTTGAAATAATCAAATGAGGGCCCATCATATGTGCTTGATTCATACTTTCTGCCAAATGCCCATTGAAAAAGCATCCCTTTAACCCGCCAGTAAGGCGCATACACCAGATGAGATTCTACCACCGTGGCACTAATCCCCCGCTTGTCCTTCAAGGTTCGAAGGAGGGCTTTTTGCACTGCCTGTTTTTTCCCTTTTGGGGGAAAATAAAAGGATTGCACCTGGTTTCGACCAGTGGGTTTAAGGGTGGAATCACAGAAGGCGCAGTGAAACACTGAGGCGTCCTCTGATAATTCCACCTGGCCTCCGCACTGGGGACATGTTAGGGCTATTTGCATGAGCTTTTAATGGTCCCCGGGTTTTTCAATATGGGCCGACTGAGGGCCGCGACCCAAGACCGCCTCGGCCCTTCG
>Ga0164310_10001423_pt1 | contig 13481 bp, 19 predicted proteins | sample GuaBasSedimGuay1_FD_121795 | JGI IMG/M metagenome (GOLD analysis project Ga0164310, IMG submission 121795) | Subseafloor sediment microbial communities from Guaymas Basin, Gulf of California, Mexico - Guay1, Core 4569-9, 0-3 cm | ecosystem: Environmental > Aquatic > Marine > Hydrothermal vents... | reverse complement strand
TTTGGATGAAAAATAAAATATAAAGAAAACAAAAAAGCAAAGAATCTTCAAATATATGACAAAACACCGAAAACTTTCGCAAACTCAACAGAGTTAATTACAGTTATAGCACCTAAAGCAACAGTTGAAATTGTTGAAAAAGACCCAGAATATGTTTTTATTTATCCAGAAGTTTCTGAAGGAGATGAATTATCCATTATTTATGAGACCTCTGGAGAAAAAGATGCAAGTTTAATAAATGATACCTCCACAGAATTCTACGCAGAAAGTTTGGAAGAGGTTGCTGAGAAGGAAAAAATTTGCGAAGAGGGAGCAAAAAGATGCTTAGATAACAATTTGCAAGAGTGCAGAAATAATGAGTGGATTACAATAGAAATATGCGAATATGGTTGCGATAACTCTACTTTAACTTGCAAATCAAAACCTGGCGAGAAACCTGAAGAAATACAAAAAGAACCAAAAGAAGAAGTTAAACCTGAGCAGCCAAGTTATATTTTGATACTTTTGGTTATTGTTGCAATTTGTGCTTTAGGTGGTTTATTATATTACTTCAAAATATACAGAAAAAAGATTAAATTTTAGTATTTATTATGAGAAATGAAGAGAAAAATAAAATTAGCAGACATAAAATTTTGGTATTTTTGTTGGCACTTTCGCTAACTATTGCTGTAAGTTACATAATTTTTGATAAATTGGAAGAAATAAAAAGAGAAGAGCATATTAATATATATCAGCAAGGATTTCAAAATGGATATACTGCTGCTATTGTGCAGATATTTCAACAAGTTTCAACTTGTCAATCTGTTCCTCTAAAAGTAGAAAATCAAACAGTTACTTTGCATTCTGTTGAGTGCATATTTCAACAAGCATTCAATTGTAATTCAATACCTGTAACATTTAAAAATCAGACATTGAATTTAGTTCCAATTGAATGCTTCCGAGAAGCTCCTAAACCTCAATAATTTTTGGGCCGGGAGAGGGATTTGAACCCCCCCTAAGAGAGTTCTGCGAAATCTTTTTATTTCACCACAGTCTCTCGTGCTACCAGGCTACACCATCCCGGCCATAATATATAAATTATAAGGAGAAATAAAATGAAGTAATTTAATGGGAAGATTTTGGTTAGATTTATTAAATTCTTAAAAAAATAATTATGCGTCGGTCGTCTAATGGCAGGACACTGGCCTTCCAAGCCAGCAATCCGGGTTCGAATAAGCCTTTTTGGAGAAGGCTTAAATAAAAATGAAAATCCCGGCCGGCGCATAAAAACTAAAAATGTAGTGACAATTACTTTACAATTAAACCCTGCGCTGTTTATTGTGATTTTGAAATATTTTTAAATTCAATTAAAACCTTTTTTTGAAATTCATAGATTTGCTGACAACCTTTCTTAGCAAGTTTAATTAACTCATTAAACTCATCTATCTTTAGAATTCCATCCATTTGAAGCAATAATATTTCATCTGTTACTGGTAAATATGCAATAGGTAAATCAACATCACCTTCTGTATCCTCCTTTCCAGCAATATCTAAAATTAGGTGGTTGTTAACTTTTCCAGCAGCACAACTTGCAACAAGGTCTTTCATCGGAATACATGCAGATGCCAAAGCCAAAGAAGCAGCATTTATAGCAGCACATCGCGTACTTGCATCCGCATTTATAATATCAACATTTATAAGTATTTTTGTTTTTGGCATATCCTGCAAGAAAATAACATTTTCAAATACACGTTTTATAACCATGGAGATTTCAACACTTCTTCTTGAAAATCCAGGTTTTTTTCTATCTTCTGTAGAAAATGGGAGCATGTTGTAATTGACTTCTAATATTGCTTTTTCGCTTTGCTCTAAAAATTTTGGAATAACCTCCATAGGACCATAAACATAAGCAATTGCTGTTGTATTACCCATACTAAATTTTGCAGAGCCATTTGCATTTTTACTTACCCCAAGTTCAGCACTCAATTTTCTAATTTCTTCAGGTTTTCTTCCATCTAATCTTATCCCCTTATTAATTATCTCACTCATTTTTTAATTCCTCATCTATCATTTTACTAATTCTATCTGTTAAACCAGTTATATGCGATTCCTCATCTATTTTTTTAATAATTTTTATAATTAAATCAGGTTTTGAACTTTCAAACCATATAATACCATTTTGACCAACTATTATTTTACTTTTTGTTTTTTCCATAATCATCTTTATCATACTTCCACCTCTTCCAATTACTCTTGGAACCTTTGCTGGTGTTATATATGTTATTCTTCCACTTTTCAGAATTTTTGAGTCCTTGCCTTTCATAGACAATTTAACTCTATCAGAAACTTCTACAATTTCTGAGAATATTAGTGTACCTGAAGAAAAAATTTTTATTGCTTTATCTTGTCTTATTGGATACGAGGAAATATTTGTTAAATAGAGATATGCAGGTGTTGGGGAAAGTAAATCAACTATAAAAAATGGATAAACAAATTCCTTTACAATACCTATAACTTTATCACCTTTTTTTGGTTTGTAAGTTTGCTGAAAGGGAATAATACATATTTTGTTTTTAGATTTCTTTAAAATTCCAAAATATTTTGAATAAGTTTTTCCGTTAAATGTATATATACCTTCCCCTTGTTTTTCACTTGTTGCCAATAATGTTCCTGGAGTCACAATCACATATCTTTCTTCCATAATAAACAAAAAAATTTAATTAGAAAGGACTCTTATAATATTATGTTTAAAAATTATATTAAGAAAGCTTATACCTCTTATGGAGAAATTGCGGAAAAAATTGCACCATATTTGAAGTATGTATCTGATGATCTAAAAAAAAGTGGAATGAAATATACTTTGGAAGAATACCTCTCCTTAGCAATTTTTGTTTCTCTTATTGTTTTAGTTGCCGAAATCCCAATTATTACCTTTATTTTATCTTTTTTTCTATCTGTTGTTTTTGCCATTTTACTATCATTTTTTATTTCAATTTGTGGAGCAGTTTTAATTTTCTTTTTATTTGTGACCTATCCTAAAGCCTTAGTTTCAAGTATGGCAACTAAAATAAATCGTGGCTTGCCATATTCTGTTAGTTATATGGTTGCTGTAGCCTCTTCAGATGCACCGCCAATTAATTTATTTAAATCACTAACAAAAATAGATGAGTATCCAGAGTTAAAAGAACAGGCTTTAAATATTGTAAGAGATGTGGAAGGAATGGGTATGAGTTTGTTAGCTGCCTTAAGAAGAGAGGCCAGGAAAACCCCTTCAAGAGAATTTGGAAATTTGCTTTTAGGTATAGAGTCAACTTTGTCTTCTGGAGGTGACTTAACAATTTATTTAAATGAAAAAGTAAAAACATATTTTAATGAGAAGAAGGCTAAAATTAAGGCCTATGCAGATTTATTATCAATGCTAACAGAAATATATATTACTGCTATAATAGTTGGCCCAATTCTTTTTACTATTTTATCATCGGTAATGGGAATAATGGGCGGAACAAGTAATCTGGTAGGTATGCAAGCTCTAATATCTTTTATTTTAATGCCTGCAATTTCTTTAATCTTTGCGTTCTATATTAATTTGTCTGCACCATGAATCTTAGTTTTTTTGAAATTGAGAATTCTAAAAAAAATATCTTACTCTATTCAGCAGGAAGTGCTTTAATTACATTAATCTTAGGCACAGTATTATCTTTCATTTTTTCAGATATAAGAATACTGTCAAGCTTTTTAATTCTATCAATATTTGCAGCAATTTTACCGTTTTTTATTTTGAAATATTTGCGTTTCTTAGAAATAAAAGATTGCGAAAAACATTTACAAGTTTTTTTAAATGATTTAAAAGAAGCAAAAAAAAGCGGTATTTCATTTCCAGATGCTATTAAAGCCTGTAAGGGGAATTATGGAAAATTGAACAAATATGTTAATAAATTAAAGCATGATGTAAGTTGGGGTATTGGAATTAGGGAATCTCTCAAATATATGAGAGATAGTTTGAAAGAAAGTAGATTAATATCGCGAACTCTGACAATATTGCAGGAAACTTATTATTCTGGTGGAAATGTAGAAGGCATTTTGGAGACTTTAGTTAACTCTTTGAGAAGTACTATGGAAAGTGAAAGATATATGAAATCTACTATGCAGCACCATTTATATATGATGTATGGAATATTCCTAATGTATGTATTTTTAGTTATAATTTTAGGTAACTCTATGTTACCAATAATTTCTGAAATGTCCTCAACAATGTACAAATTTGGAGAGTTTTCATTAATAACTGTTCAATCTCCATGCGACCCAAGTGTGTGTGTTGATAATCTCTGCATAACTTTATGTAACTATTATAGCCTTATAGGCGCACTTTTTGGGTTTGGGGAACCATACTCTGTGCAAACATATTATAAATCTTTATTTTTTACAATGATTGTAGTACAAGGATTCTTTACAGGGATAATTGCTGGACAGATATCTTCAAGAAGTTGGTTGGATGGATTGAAGCATGGAATGGTAATGATAGGTATGGGTGTGTTTATTACATTATTTACTAATTTTATTGGGCTGTTCTAATTATGTTAAAGGGGCAAATAAACATACATTTTATAATAAGTTTAATAATATTCTTTGGAATTATCGCTTATATTGCATATTTTTTAATAACTTTCAATCCTACTTACAGATATGAGGTAGAGGAAAATTTATTATATATGAAAGCCTATCAAATTTCTGAGTTTTTAATAAAAGATTCTGGTAAGCCCTTGAATTGGAATTCTACAGAGTATAAGCGGATAGGATTGGCGTCAACACCCTATATACTTAGAGAATCCAAAATAAATGCTTTAAAAGAATTGTGCAATACGACAGATGAAACTAAAATTAAAAAACTCAGTGAAGCTTTTGGATTAGATAATAATGCCTTTGAGATTTATATTAATTATTTAGATGGAACAAATTTGGTAAACTGCTCTTTTGGGTATGTGGGAAAAAAAGGGGTGATAAAGAGGGTAGCAATATTTAATAATAACCTTGTTGAGGTGATTGTTTATGTTAGTTAAAGGTTTTGTTAGAGTGATTGAAGCAATTTTACTTTCTTTAGTTTTAATTTCATTTTTCCTACCAAATATTTTAAGTGAATTGCCAAAACATAAGGCAGAAGATTGGGATGAAGTTAGTGGCTACTTAATTTGTAGCGATTTATTGAGTTCTTTAGATGTTAATAATTCTTTTGATTATCTTCTAACGCCAAACAAAGTAAATCCGCATTTAAATTATCAGAAATCTTTAGAGACCTTAAATAATATTACTAAAAGTGTGTTTCCAGCAATAGTAGATTTTGAATATGAAATTAAAAATGTGCCAAATTATAGCATTTCTGTTGGAGTAGATTCAAGTTGCGCACTTCCTGATGAAATTTTTGAACCTAATTATCCTCCAGTTAGAATATATAAAAACTTACACGCTATACCGACATTATTTTCAAATAATTATTCCACATACATAATCTGCGGAAATGTAGATTTATCAATGTATAAAAATGAAATTACAAATTTGCTTAATAGAGGCAAGGGAATTGTTTTAATTAGAGATTTCAGTTTTGCACCAGATAGTTTTACACGAGAGATATTTCAAATAGAATATACCGCTGGCGGTATTAGTTCTGGAAATATTATTTTTAGAAATCTTTCTAATCCAAATACAGTAAGAATAGCAAAAAGATTCATAAATAATATAATTAGAGTTGATGCAGCAGGCGGTAATGGAAGTATTAATTTAGGCAGCAATAGTTACTTTTTTAATATATTGCCAGGACCTTGCATTAATATTTCTGGAAGTGGTTGTCCATGTTTGCATGAGAGTGATTCTTGCGCTTTGGGTGGAGCAAATATAACTATTTACCAAATAAGTGCTCAATGGTTTGATATGAAAATTTCATCAAGTGGAATAAATAAAAGAAATTACATTTTTAGTGATACTTATTTAGCAACTGTTAAAGCAAACAAATACACAGTACTTTCTTCTTTTGACAAAACAAAAAGTTTGGCAAATGCAAGAATTTTGGAAGATTATGCTTTATCCTATGAGACAGAACCACGAGTATTTTGGATGTATAATTTTGACAAAACAAAGGATGACCTTAAATTACTTTTGAAAACAGCAATAATCTGGACATCAGGAGAACATTTTTTTATTTTTAATAAAAATATACCAAAAAATGCAAAATATTGCGAGCACTATTATTCTGGATTGAATAACAACAATATTCCATTTATTGTTAAGTTATTTTATTGGGGATATTAATGGTGAAGACGAGGTATTACTATATAAAAAATAAAACCTAAATATAATTGTTGTTAGTATGGAATATAAAGAAATGCTTGAGGAGGTTTACTCTAAAATTAAAAAAGGTGAGGAAAAGGATAGAATTTACATTATCAAACCGAATATTCTATTTCAGAAAAATAAAACCATTATAACAAATTTTGAACAATTTTGTAACTCTATTAGGAGGGATAAAAAGCAAGTAGCAAAATTTTTATATCGCGAGTTAGCAACAAGCGGTGCTATAGAAGGAAACAGATTAATCTTGCAATCGCGCTCGCCAATTTTAGATAGTAAAATTGAAAAGTATCTAAAAGAATATGTTTACTGTAGTGAATGCGGAAAACCAGATACTGTATTGCAAAAAGAAGGAAGATTTTATATATTAAAATGTGAAGCTTGCGGTGCAAGAAAAAATATTAAATTATAATTTGCGAAAATTTGGATGAGTGTAGTCTTCAGCACCTACGACTTTTATTTTAATTTTTTCTTCTGGTTTTTTTAGTGGACAAGGCTTTCCAAGTGCTTCTATTCTGAAGAGTGCTGATTTATACCAATAAACTCCAGGATTTTTTTTGGGATTAAATATAAGTTCTTTAGCAAAATCCTCATAATCTTCATAATCACCATATCTTGAGAACTCTTTTGCAATATCAGTAATTACAAAATTACTTTTTAAAATACTTTCCTGAAATTTACGCCATCTTTTTAAACTAACTTCTTGAACAGTAAGCCCTATATATCCAACACCATATTGTTTTAGTGAGGCAATACCTCTTGAAAGAAAAGCAAGAAAACCGCTTGTAGTCTCTAAAGGCTCTGTTGAAAATACATCAAATTTACCAATTAATTCTTTTGGAAGTGGCTGTGAGACATCATATTCAATAAATTCAATGTTTAGTCCGTGTTCCTTACTCATTTTCTCTATAAACTTTCCAAGATTTTTATCTATGTCTACAACTACAACTTTTTTTGGAAGATTTGTAAGGCAAAGACAAATACTCAATAAATCATCATCTCCTATTAATAATATGTTCTTTTCAGATACATCTCCATAATATTCCATGAATGCAACTCTACCAACTACATCCTCTGGAATAATGTATCCCTGAAAATATTCTGGATTAGGTTTTTGCCTTTTCTTGCAAATTTCAGAAAATTTTGGAAGTATCTTTTTTATTTCATCACTTATTTCAATCATTTTTCCGTTGCAGCAGGGACAGAGTTTTATTTCTGGATTTTTGCGGTATTTAAAATTTTTTACAATTATTTTCTCATTTTCTATTTTTATTACACCTTCACTATATAAATCATTTAATGTTGCAATAAGATCCTTCAATAGAAATCTATTTTTAGCTAAGAGCTCCCAAAAATTCATTGGTTTTTTTCTTAACAAATCCAGCAATTTAAACTTTGTATAATTTGACTTCATATTCATTATTTCTCTTAAAAAATATATATTAATTTTTTGGAGCCATTTACTCCAAATTTTTTATTCAAAAATAATTTAATTAATGAAACTAACCTTTTTAGGAACTGGTGGGGGAAGATTTGTTATGATTACGCAGGCAAGAGCAACCGCTGGTTTTATAATAGAAAGTAAAAATTTAAAGATGTATGTTGATCCTGGACCTGGAGCATTGGTTAGAGCCCAACAATACAAAATAAAATTAAATAAACTAAATTCAATTTTTGTATCTCACGCACATCCAGACCATTGTAATGACTTAGATGTGGTTGTTGAGGCTATGACTTATGGTGCAACAGAAAAGAGAGGTTTTTTAATTTCTAATGAAAATGTTATAAAAGGCTCAGAAGACTTTAGGGCAGGAATATCAAACTATCATTTAAAACTTTTAGAGAAATATTATATTGCGAAGCCTGATGAGGAATTTAATTTTTTAAACATTAAATTAAGAACCACAAAGTGTAAGCATGATGAGACAAAGTGTATTGGTTTTGTGTTAGAAGATGAAAAAACAATAGGATATACAGCAGACACTGAGTATTATGAAGGCTTGGAAAATTATTTTAAAAATTGTGATTGTCTTATTATAAATTGTTTACGTCCATGGAACTCTAAACCATATGGGCACATGACTTCAGATAAAGCAAAAATTTTAATTGAGAAGGCAAAGCCAAAGTTGGCTATTCTACAGCATTTTGGTATGAAAATGATTTTTGGAAATGCTGAGAGGGATAGCAAATTAATAGAAAGAGATACTGGAATAAGAACTATTGTTGCAAAAGATGGAGAAAGTTATGAGATAGAAGAGAAAAAAAGTTTATGTGATTTTTAAATTTTCACAGTTTTAAGTATTTCACAAGCTTTGCAAATCTCTCTTGAACAAGGCTCACCACAGATTTTACAGTATTTTATTTTCCCTTCTTTGAGAAATTTTTCTTTTAAAGGATTTATTAACAAATCTGCAAATTTTACAATTTGATATGTTGTTCCAGGATATTTATCTTCAAGTTCATATATACTTTTTCTAATAGTTTTTCTTACAGACTCCTTACCATAAGGACATGCTTTTTTTCTATAATATGGTAAACCTAAAGCATCAGCATATGCAAAAACTTCTTCTTCTAAGATTTCTCTTATTGGTTTTATTCTTGGAACAAATTTTTTTATTTTTTTATTTTCTACTTTAGCCCCTAATCTCAAAAATCTATCTAAATTTCCAAAAATAAAATTTAAAAAAACACTTTCAGCTTCATCATTCAAATTAAAACCGAAGGCCACTTTTGTTGCTTGAAATTCACGGGCTTTTTTATTAATTAAATATCGTCTCAAAACACCACATATTGTGCATGAATTTATTTTTGGATGTTCTTTTATAATCTCTGGTAAAGATTTTCCGAATTCCTTTTTAAAGGAAAATATTTTTAAATCTACATTGAGCATTTCGCAAATTTCTCTCGCTTTGGCAATTGTTTTTTCTCTATATTCTCCGAGACCTTCATCTATGGCTATTGCGAAAAGTTCCATATCTTTCCTTTTTTTAATAATTTTTGACAGTATATATAAGCAACTTACTGAATCTTTACCTCCGCTTAAAGCTACGCAAACTTTATCTTTGCTTTCAAGCAATTTATTTTGCCTTATTACTCTTTTTACTTTTTTCTCAATTGATTTAATAAAACACTTTCTACATAATTTAACCCCTTCATATTTCCTTGTATAGTACACTTCATTTCCACATTTGCATTTCATAATTATAATTAAAAATTATGCCTCTGTAGTTCAGACAGAGCAAACTAACTGCTCTGGAATAATGGATAGAATGCCACCCTGCGGAGGTGGTGACCGCGGTTCGAATCCGCGCAGAGGCATTAAACTATTTAGTAAATAATATATTTTTTACAATCAAAAAATATATAATCCAATGATTAAAGTTATTTATGATAATATGCAAAAAATAAATTCAAAAAATTCAAATTTTTATTCGTCAAGTTATCTCTATCGCGAAATTATCCAAGTAAAAGAGTATATCTGCTTAACCATAGAAGAAAAATTGAAAGAAGACGGCTATCTGAATCACGATGAAATAGAATATATATTACAAGATGGTTTGGAAAGGTTAAATTTAAAAAAATTAAACCCTGAGAAAATGAAGAAAATTATGAAGGTTATGTGGTGGATATTTGCAACTCCAAATTACAGTATTATTATCTCTGCGAATGGAAAAAAAGATCGCTCCGGAATTTACAGTTTTTCAAAAGAAAAGGTTGATGAGGAATTTAAAGAATATATAGATGTTTTAATCCAAAGAATAACCTCTTTATAAAAGTGCTCTTGCCAACTTTACCAAATTTGGTTTTTTCAGCAAAATTTTTGCAAGTGTTGTTAAACCTTTACCTCTTGTAAACTCAATTAGCAAATCTCCTTCTAACTCTTCTGCAAGAAAATTGAAATCATCATCAGAAAATTTTTCAACAACTTCTCTGAGTTTCTCAACTTTTTTAAGATAATTTCCTCTCTGTTTCCACCATTCTTTGTTATATTTATCAAGTTGTTTGTTTGATGTATCCCCTTTCTGCAGAGATTCTTCTATTACATCTGCAGCTATTTTTGCTGCAAACTGGGCTTCAAACATTCCGCCACCATGAATAGGATTTACTTGGTGAGCAGCATCTCCAACAACCAAAAAATTATCTAAAGTCATCTTTTTGAGCAAACCACCAACAGGAATTCCGCCAGCATTCACCTCAAGAATGCTTCCTTTTCTCAATTCCTCGCGGCTTTTGATGAATTCCGTTAAATATTCTTTTGCTGATTTCTCGCTCTTGCCGAGAATACCTATCCCAACATTCGCCACATCCTTGCCTTTAGGAAATATCCATACATATCCTCGTTTAGCTATTTTATTTCCAAAATAAAGATATATTTTTCTTGGGTCTGGGATATCAATGCCAACCATCTCAAATTGAAAACCTGAATCAACAAGCAATGGATTTATGGTTGTATTTAAACCAGCCATTCGTGAGATTTTACTTTCAATTCCATCAGCTGCCACCAAAATTCTGCATCTTTCTGTAAATTCTTCGCTGAGAAATTCGCCTTTCACACCCACAACTTTTCCATTTTCTTTTACAACCTCTTTAATACAAGTTTTCGCCTGTATTTTGGCTCCTGCTCTAACCGCTTCCTCGGCCAACCACTTATCAAAAACCTTTCTCTCCACAATATAGCCAGCATCTCCTCCATAATCAATTTCCACACATTTTCCATTAGGAGCATAAACCAAAGCTCCGTTAATTTTCTGTCTTATGCAATAGCTCGGCAATTCCAAGTTCAATTTCTTAAGCCCAGAAATAGATATTCCTTCTCCGCATCTTTTAGGAGCCCCTATTTCCTGCCTCTTCTCGTACACCACAACATCGTATCCTTTGCTTGCCAGATATTTGGCTACCGCGCTTCCTCCAGGACCACAACCAACAACAATTATATCCCTCATTTTTTAATTTTTATTGCTTTAACAGGACAAAATTCTTCACAAATTTTGCAATAAGCACATAATTCCTTATTGTGTTCCAAACCTTGTTCTGTCAGTTCAAGAGCTAATTTCGGACAAACACCTACACATCCACCACATCTTAAGCAGAGCTTTTTATTCCATTTCCATTCCATATAAAAAATTAGAAATAAAATTATTTTTATGAATTTAATGGAACAATTAGAATTACAAAAACAACTTAAGAAATTAGAAGAGTTAAGAAGAGAAGTTCTGTTAAAAGTTTTAACAAAGGATGCCCGCGAAAGACTGGCAAATGTTAGGATTGCGAATCCACAACTTGCTGAGCAAGTAGAGTTATATTTAATTCAGGTCTATCAGCAGGGTTTACTTAAAGAACCCATAAATGATGAAAAATTAAAAGAATTGCTGAAAAGTTTAGTACAGAAAAAAGAAACAAAAATTGTAAGAAAATAAACCTTTTAATTTTTTGCAAATTAAACTTATTAGAAAATTAATTATTTAACTTTTCATTTAGATATTTTTTGCCAATATCTGTTATAACTCTGCCCTTTCTCTTTCCGTCAACTTGTTTTATTAAACCTTTATTTTCTAATTGCTGCAAAATGGTTCTTATTATTTTTCTCCCACCTTTTCTGTATTTTTCTGGCTTATATCCACGATTTTTTCTCCCACCATAAAATTTTGATAATCGCGCCACTCCAATAGGACCCCTTAAGTATATTTTTCTCAAAATAGATGCTGCTCTTATATACCACCAATCATCTTGTTGCGGGACTCTTTCCCTCGCAACAGAAGTTTTAACAAATTTTGCCCACTCTGGAATTTCTACAATTTTATCATATCTTAATTTTTCAGCAATTTCTGACAACCTTTTATTTATTTCGTCCATATTTATACCTCTTAATATTATTACAATTAAAACATTTTATATTTATTGTTTTGGTTTTCTTATTTAATCTTACCATACATGTCTTTCCAGGAATTAAGAGCATATTGCACTTTTTACAGAATTTTCTTTTTAACTCTCGCGGTATTGTATATTGTGCTTTCATTCCTATTTTTCTTGCTAATTCCACATATCTCCTAACTCTATCAAAATTTTCTTTTTTGAGTTCTTCCTCTGCCAATTTGAACAAAATTTTAATTCTTTTTTCAGCGATTTTTTTTATGTTCTCCATTTTGTAGAACTCATTATTATTCAATATAATAAAAAAAGGATAAAATTATGTTTTATTTAGGTCCCGGAGGTTTACCAACAATAACAGAAGGAGATACTGCTCAAGCTCTTTATGATTTGAAAAAACTAAATTTAAATGCAATGGAAATTGAGTTTGTGCGTGGAATTTATTTAAAAAAAGATAGTGCCATTAAAATTGGAAAACTTGCAAAAAAATTGGAAATTAAACTATCTATTCATGCTCCTTATTTTATAAATCTCTGCAATCCGCAAAAAATAAAAAAAAGCCAAAAAAGGATTTTGGATTCATGTAAGATTGGACATTATCTTGGAGCGAAATATATTGTATTTCATCCTGGTTACTATGGAAATCTTTCTGCTGAAAAAGCTTATTGTTTAGTTAAAAAAAGCTGTGAAGAATTGGTTAGCATTATTGATAAAAATAAGTGGAATGTGGTGCTTGGATTAGAAACAACAGGCAAAAAAAGCCAGTTTGGAACTTTAGATGAAAATTTGCAAATATCTAAAGAAGTTGAAGGTTGTGCTCCTGTAATAGATTTTGCTCATATATTTGCAAGAAATGGTGGAAAAATAGATTTTAGAAATATTTTAGACAAAGTAAAAAATTTTAAAGAATTGCATACTCACTTTTCTGGGATAGAATATACAGAAAAAGGTGAAAAAAAGCATTTAGAGATTTCTGTTAAAAAACCAAATTTTGAAGAATTGGCTGTAGAATTAATAAGAAGAGGCTTTAATAAAAAGAAGGATATTATAATAATTTCAGAGAGCCCAATTTTAGAGCAGGATAGTTTAAAAATGAAAAGTATTTTGGAAGAACTAATTAAGAAGTGATAGTGTTGAATGAAAGTATTTTCTTTGAAAACTGTTGGAAAATATTTTTTATAAATTCTCCATCCACTCTTCTACGATTATAGCCTCTTCTTTATAGATTTCTTTATTATCTGCATTAAATTCTGGCTTAAAATTCACTTTAAGATAAGCCAAATCTACCAATTTCC
>Ga0164310_10001422_pt1 | contig 13483 bp, 20 predicted proteins | sample GuaBasSedimGuay1_FD_121795 | JGI IMG/M metagenome (GOLD analysis project Ga0164310, IMG submission 121795) | Subseafloor sediment microbial communities from Guaymas Basin, Gulf of California, Mexico - Guay1, Core 4569-9, 0-3 cm | ecosystem: Environmental > Aquatic > Marine > Hydrothermal vents... | reverse complement strand
TCGCATTCGAAGCTGTTGTAGACTCTTACTATTGCCTTTCCCTTTTTCACATCTATATGCCTGAACTCTACGCTTCCCAGCCCGGATGCTTTAAAGAAATTTCTGCTTACTTCTAGAGCTTCTTTTTTATCGCTATCGGCTATTTTCATGTGTTCATGAAAGGCTTCCTTACCAATTATATAGCCCATGTTGTATATTATGGCGGAGCCTCCCGTTCCAACTATCTCTTGGAAAGTTCTGATAAACGCTTTAAACATCGGCTTTACCCAGACCATGCCTCTCATACCGGATACTTTGAGAACGTCGAATGGAGTTGCCGTCAACATACCGCTCTTTGATGGATAGTAGACTTCTACATCTTCGACGTATTCCAGTTTTTTGATTTTTCTTATTAACTGTTTTATTTTATCTTCCTTGCCGGCTGCGTCGACTATCACGTAGCCGCACAATATCTGCCCCGGACTGGGAAGAGAAGTTAGTAAATGAACTACTGGTAGTTCGGATTCCGCGATGTGCTCAAGAGTTTCTTTTAAAACTCCTAACATTTGCAATGCTTCCGGCTTGTATGTTATAAAAATTCCGACTGGCTGTCCATCGGCTAGCTTGACCGTGTGTCCTATATCTAAAGATTTTACCGTTTTCATTCAAGAAAATAGTGGGACACCCCGTATATATAACTATGCTAGATTTTTCGATTTTAATATCTGTTTTGTAAACCTTAAACATTTATTCCAACGGCAAACATTCCTTGCTCAGTTTATAGCTAATTTATGGATCCTTAACCGAAGCCCCGCTTAACATGTATCCATCAGTTATCTCTCAAGTTTAATTAAACATGGTATTTTTAGACATAGCTGTATTAAGGCGCGAGTTTAAATCTTTAGTTTACATAGCATTTAAATATTTGTAAATGCGTAGACGTTTAATTTGTTAAGGTGATGACGTGAAGCGTATTTTAATTACGAACGACGATGGGCTATACAGCCCCGGTCTCGAACTGCTTTATAACGCGGTTAGAGATCTGGGCGAGGCCTACGTTATCGTGCCCGAAACGCCTAAATCTGCTAGCGGGCTAGGCATTACTCTACATAAGCCTCTTAGGATTAACGAAGTGAAATTCGAGGATACCCGCGCCTTCCTAATCAACGGCACGCCGAGCGATATAATCTACATGGCTTTGAAAACTATAACCGGCCCCGTGGACCTGGTAGTTTCCGGCGTGAACATAGGCGATAACACTAGTATCCAAGTGATATTGTCATCTGGCACTGTCGGCGCTGCTGCTCAAGCTGCTTTAGAAGGCATCCCCGCCGTAGCCTTCTCAGTCGCAGTTGTTAAGGGCGAAGCTCTATTTTCAGATAGGAAGTTCTATGAATCCATCAAGAAATGCATAAAGGAAATCGTATACGAGATTCTTGAAAACGGTTTCCCCTCGGGCATCGATATTTTAAACGTTAATTTTCCCGACTCCCCGTCTTACGAGGTTAAAGTTGCGCGGCCTGCTAGAGTAAGATTTGTTAACATTGTAGAGAAGAGAATTGACCCTAGGGGAGGCGTGTACTATTGGCTATACGGCGAGCCCGTAAAGCCGGAGAAAGGCACAGACGTTTACGTGGTTCTTGTCGAGAAAAAAGTCGCTCTAACGCCGATATCGCTTAATTTCTACATTATTGACCACCGGAACGTTATAAGTTTCGTAAACAGAGTTAATGAACGTTTACGCTAGTCAGTCTATAAAAACTGTTAGCATTAGATAATAGACACTATGCTTGATGGCGAATTTACAACTTTTATTTCCTTATATCATGAGATTTTGCTCGAATTCTATAAGCGATCTTACTAATTCATTCGACTGTTTGAGTTTTTGGGTCTTTACGGTTTAATATGGTCGCTATTTGAATAGTTTATTAAAGTTGTATAATATTTGTTTTTTAACTTGTTCTACGTTGATATTTTTCACCTGAGCTATCACTTTTATCGTGTTTTTAATAAGCTCCGGTCTCAGATCGAATCCCCGATACTTATATGGTCCATCGCTCTCAGTTAGTATGTTTTCTATACTTGCTTGTTTTAGAGCTTGCATATGCTTTTTGTTTATGACCACCGTAGGGTTTATCGTTATGCAGTAGCCGCTGTCCACGATTTCCCTCAGTAGGTCTAATGGACCGCTGTACCAGTGAAAGATAGCTCTGCTAACGTCATATTTCTTGACGAGGTTATAGACTTCTCTCCACGCTCCAGCAGCATGAAGATTCACTAACAAGTTGTAGTTTCTAGCATTTTCTAGGAATTCTTGGAAGATTTTTAGTTGAAGCTTGTACGTTTTGGGAACGAACCGTTTGTCTAATCCTATTTCTCCTAGACATTTTATCTTTGGAAGGAACTGCTTAAGACGCTCTAACTGCTTAACGCTTTCCTCGTTTATTTCCCAAGGATGTATTCCTATACATGGAATTACATTCAAATATATACGCGAGAAGTTTACCGTTTTAATTGACGAGCTTAAATCATCAGACACTGCTAAAATTTTAAATTCGCCAAATTTTTCAATTTCCACCGTTGAAAATTCATAAAGATGACAGTGAGCATCTACAAAAAATTCTTTATTATTCGAAGAAGCCCGTGAAATTTCCATCTTCGTCAGCTCTCACAATTCTTATTGGTATTCCCGCGATAGGATGAGGCTGGAGGAAGACAGGTTCATCCAAGTGTCTCATTAGGGCTTTTAGCGCGGCCATCGTCCCCTGCCTGAATATTCCCCCGGCAAGTATTATCACGTTGCTTAAATTCCATGGGTTAGGTAGTAGAGCTAGTATTCCGGCATACTTGTCGGGATCTTCACCAGCTGAGTAGAATTTTTCTGTTATCGCCGAGTAGATTTCGCGTCCCATCGGAGGCTCGAATCGTATAGGTGGACGTATTTCCTCCATTATTTTCGCAGTTAGCAAGTTCACTATTCCCGATCCTATAACGAACAGGTTTGAGCCGAGTAGCTTCTTGTTTGTGGCTACTTCAACGTCGGTATTTGATATTATCTTGACGTTTTGCCTCGGCACGCCCTTGGAGAAAGCTTTAGACAGTATCTTTGCAACGACTTCTGGAATACCTATCGCATCGTAAGCCTCGGCTTTCTCTATCCTACCGGAACCCCATACAAAAACGAGTTCAAGCTTTTTCTCTCTAAAAAGGAGATTAGGAAAATCTTTCCATGAAAACTTGTATTTAATTACTTTCTCCTCGGGCTTCGCCTCAAATGGAAGAAGACGTAGTTCTTTGCTGGCAATAACTATCCATGGCTTCTGGTTTTTCCTTATTCTTACAATTTTTAAATCCTCAAATTCTTTAAGATAATCTACTACAGTTTGACGTTTTAAACCGGTTCTTCTAACTAGCTCGCTGGTCGTGATTATTTTTTCTCGAGCTATTGTTCTTAGCAGGTTTCTCCTACCTTCGGATCTGAATATTCTACGCAGCAACTCCTCCTTGTTCTCGAATCCACCGCTCATGCCTTAATTATACACGCTGTCGCTATTTAAAACTGTCATCTTACTGACAAAGAGCTTAAAGTCAGCTGACATGTTAACACGAAGCTGAAACCATGAAAGAAAAAGTTATGAGAATATCGATAAACACGATAGTAGATTCATGCCCTAAAAAGGGCGTGGCAAGCTTTAAAGAGTGTAGCAGATGCCCGTTTTTCCAGGGTATAGAAGGCTTATGGCCCGAAGTCAAAGTAAAATGCGGATTTTGGGGAAATTCTAGAAAATTAAAAGTAAGCTTGCTCGTGCCTTGCTCGCTAAAGGGTAAAACAATAGATTTCAAGACTTGCCTGAAATGCCCGCTTCACAGAGGATTCTATGGTTTTCACGACAACAATCCGGTAGTTTACTGCCTCTTAAGAGGTCCATTCGAAACTCCAGAAGACAAGATTAGGCTAATCGCTAGAATTCCATTCTTTTAAACTCCATAGTCCTGAGCAACGAGATACTCTATCAGCTGATCCACGTCTTTGAAGATGTCCGTTGTATAGTATTGGAAGAACGGGCTTATGCTCTCGTGCGGGAAGATCGTGTAAACATCCTTGTTGTGAGTAAAGCCGTAGTTTATTTCGCTGAGCACGCCGGGCGATAACGTGGTAACGGGGTAATAAACTACTATCGCATCGGATTGCTCTATTAACTTATAATCTCTCGCAACAACTTGGTTTACTATATCCTCTCTAGCTTCTTCCAATTCCTTGACAGATATCTCGAACTCGAAATCGTCTACGGTTACTATAATTGTTTCTTTTCCCTCCATTTTCGCCTCTTCTGCGAAGCCTAGAAGTTCAACCTCTTTTATGCTTATGGGATCGAACACTATTATTCCAGCCTTTTTCAAGCGTTGTTTTATTTCATCTTTTTCCTTAAGAAACTCTTCTTGGACATGCGTTATGGGATAGCTTAGATAAACTTTAAGTGCCGGTTTCTCGTTTCTCATTTTCCTTTTTTCAACTCTATAAATGAGATTGTACAATAGTTCCGGTCCCTCGTCTCTGGCTATAATATAGTATGGCTTGTTCTGATACTGGGCGAGCATTTCAGTTACGAAAATTTCCTCATCACGCCATATGAGTATGTCTTTTATGCTAAGCCTACCTTTCCAGTGCTGAACTTGCTCAAGCCTCCCCTTCACCTTGTGAACATTGTCTATAATCGTAACGTACAAATCCGGATTCAGCTCGTTCAGATAATAGAAGTTGAAACCCGGTATCAGATGCTTTTTCCATCTAAAACAGGTATGCGTGCTGAGCGTTAAATCAAGGTTGTCGCCAGTATAAATATTCCTCTCTTTCAGCAATTCCTCGAAAATAGCAGCTCTAAGATAGTTCAAAGCGAAAGGATCTAAGTCTAGTATCTTACCTTCAGGTATGTTAATGCCTAGTTGTTTAGACTTCTCGAACATGAGCGTGCCAATATCTTTAACTACCATGTTTTCGGATAGTCTTTCAACTCCTTTTAGATAGTCCAGGCGTCGGCTGCCGCTTATTCCTGTCGCGAAGATTATCATAACACCACACCAGTTATTAATGATCTCCAATACTTAGTTATTTCGCTTTTTCCTTATAACAGCGTCCTCCCATAGTATTTTTAGCCGTGAATTTAGTTTCAACCATCTCTTTACGTGCCATATTAAAGTATTGACATGCATATTACATACTTAGACTGAAACATAACCAATAATCTGTTGTAGCGGAAATTGATATGGGTGATGGTATGGCCGCGCCAAAAATTTACTTATTTACCGACAACAACGAAGAATGTATAAAAGCTGAAAAACTGCTTCATAAAACCGGGATTCCATATAAGAAGATCGATGTCACTAGAAACGGTATAAGAGGCTGGATGCTAGTCGAGTTTGGAACTATGCAAACTCCTATGATAACCACACCAAACGCTGTCATTGTTGGAATTAAGAATATAGAAAAATATTTTAAGTCATCATTAAGGATTGTTTAAAGCAGACTTTTAATAGATTCTATAGTTTTAAGCGAATATTTTTCAAGTATTTTCTTTAATTCTATTCTTAATTTTTCATCTATTTTTACGTTCACTGATTCTAGCTCATTTTTAATCTTCCTGTACAGCTCCTCACCTCTTCTGTCAAAATCTGTTAGAATAAGTATTTTCTCATGCTGATGTTCTTTTCGAATTACCAGAGAAAGACCTAGAACACCACGCGTTCTAGAGAGACGGAGAATACATCCTTCGTAGCCTATCCTTCTTAAAGCGTCTTCGTCTCGAATTCCCTCGACTATGATTGTGTCGATTTCAACATTAAATCTTTCTATTAACCTATATAACTCAGGGGCATCTCTTTCGTGAATACCAGTTTTCCACAATTTATCGTCACCCTAAGCTAGCTTTGAAATGCGAACTTTTACTACCTCCATATTATCTAGAAAATCTTCAAAATTATCTAGAAAGTCTTTTAGCATTGAAACAGGTACTATCGGGCAAGAACCTTTAAAATCGACAGTTAACGTAACTACCATCGGTATCAAAAGCACCTCATTATAAAAATTGACAAATTTTGCTACTTGAGTCTTCTCTAAAACTTTGGAAAATGCAATGGCTCGTTCTAGCTGTTTTTCAACTGCCTTTAAAACACCTGATATTGGATATCTTCGCCATTTCTTGCAATCAATTAACAAGATTTTATCTCCTTTAATCCCTACGACGTCAATTTCATATCGTCTTCCACCGCTTTTAAACCTTAAATTTTTTAAAATTTTGAAGCCGTTTAAAGAGAGTAAAGCTGCGCATATGCTTTCAAGCTCTTTCCATCCTAGATAAAAGAGGATTTCTTCTATGCTAAATCCCTTTTTTAACAAATTGAAAATTAAAACCTCGTAATCAGATACTTTAATCTTATTTTCTTGCACATTAAAACCATAAACGATAGCTGCTTCCATTACCTCCCCCTCGCTTATCCCCAAGCTATCTGCAAGTTCTCCTATCGAAATCTCTTTTTCAGCCGAAACTTTTCTTAAAATCAACCTGACTAAGTTTTCAAGCATCATTCTCAATACCCTAACTTGCTTACATGAATATCATTATATTTTAGACGGCTATAATCTATCCAAAATGAACAAAAATTCGTTAAGATTGCAGGTTTAAGCTAAATAAAAGCCGCGAGCTTCTACACTATTATCGAAGCCATGCCCGCAAGTTTCGGCCATCTCTCGGCCGCTTCTTTAGCCAAAGGCCCTCTAATCTCGCTTCCTTTCGGCTCGCCTTCGGGAGTTATCAATACCACAGCATTATCTTCAAAGGAAATCCACGTACCATCACGTCTCTTATACGGTCTTCTCTGCCTAATTACTATAGCGTGCATTACTTGCTTTCTCAATTCCGGCTTGCCTGCACGTATAGAAACCACTACTACATCTCCTACTCCCGCCCCTGGTACGCGTCTCCAAACAGTTTTTCTATGTAGTACGCCTATAACGCGCGCTAATTGAGCGCCAGAGTTATCGGCTACTTTCACCAAGCTTTCATTGAAAACCCCGGGAGTTATGTGTAACCTATACGAAACACCTACAACCTTAAATCCTCTTTTCGCCATAATAGTTCACCCCGATCATTCGACTTTAGAAAGAACGACGAACGCGACAGATTTGGCGAGAGGCCTTGTCTCACCAATGATCACTTTGTCTCCAGGTTTTACCTCGATGCATGGAGGCAAGTGAGCATGTATTTTACTTCTCCGTCTTTCATATCTTTTATATTTTGGAACAAAGTGTAGATAATCTCTCGTGATAACGGCCGTGTTTTTCATCTTGATTTTTTCAATTCTACCCTCAATAAGTATACCCCTAACTGGCAGTCTGCCATGCCATGGACATTTAGGATCATCGCAGGTATTCTCTGGAGGCTTTATCCATGGAATTCCTATATTCCTGGTTTTCGCAGCCATTTCACCACACCATTTACCTTTGTCAGTTTTTACAAAGAAGTATTTAAATCTTAACTAGTTACGACAAACAATCTTATTGTTTTAATTTTAATCACCAGCTTTTTAGCTTTTTCTTTAATCTATCTTCCGGCCTTCCCAGTATAACGTTACCTTCCACTGTAACTTTTAGACCATCCGGTAGCCAAATCTGAAAGAGCCTATCCTTTTTTATTATGATTTTTCTGCCTCGCTTAGTCTCTACGTGCAAAGTGTTCATTGTTTCGTAGATAATAACTCCTTCAATTCCAAGCTCTGAAGAATTAGGACTTTTAACTATTTTTACTTTTAAACCTATTAGCTCGTGTCTTGGTAAATTTTTAGGAGTTATTTTCATTATTTCTGCTTTTGTTTCATTTGTTCTTCCTTTTCTATAGTTAATATCCTAGCAATAGTTCTTCTTATCTCCTTTATACGCGAAGGGTTTGCCACAGTACCGCCTGCTACGCGGGCTTGGGTACGCAAAACTATAAGTTCAGCCCTCAACTCTTCAAGCTTTTTCCTCCGCTCCTCTGGACTCATATTCCGGATTTCCTTAACCTTTAATATAGCCATGCTATCCCACCTGCAGCGGCTGTTGCTCAGCAGGCATCCGTATCTCGATCTTATCAGGAGGTCTTACAGGAGGCATTATTCTAACTTTAACACCGTAAACGCCAGGCTTTAACAACACATGAAGCACGGCCTCATCAACAAATTCTTCGCGCGGTCTTCCAGATTTAATAATAACTCCAGCTCTAAACTTTTCAAATCTTGCACGTTCCGATGTTAACTTACCGCTTATAACTATTTCAGCTCCCTGAGCTCCAGCCTCCATAATTCTTCTTAAAGCTATAAATGCAGCTCTTCTAAATTTCACGCCTCTGGCCAAAGCCCTGGCAATTCTATAAGCCATTATTTTCGCATTTAACTCGGGGTTCTGTATCTGAACCACGTCTATCTGCGGATTTTCTAGTTCAAACTCTCTCTCTAAAATTTGAGCTATCTCTTTAATTGTTATACCTCTTTTACCTATTACCATTGGAGGTCTTTCAGCGAAAATAACTACGCGAGTTCCCACGGGAGTGCGGAAGATCTGGACGTCTATGTATCCAGCCCTACTTAATCTTCTCGAGAGATACTCGTTAATTTCCATCAGGCGTAAGCCTTGATTTATGAACGTTTTTTTAACCGACATGCTATCAACCCAATCTTTCTTCTACTCCGATCTCAACATGAACAAACTGCTGGAAATATGGAGCCGCTCTACCGAATGCTCTAGGCTTGTATTTTCTTATCTTCGTACCTTTATGAGCCGCGGCGTGCACAACCCAAAGCTTAGATACATCTAATCCCTTATATTCAGCGTTTGCCTTAGCTTCCCTAAGCACCTTAAGAATATGCCTGGCAGCTTTTACCGGATATCGACCAGCTCCAAAACCGCTACCCTTTCTATGCCCTACCTTTCCATAAAATCGTTTATATGGAATTGGTCTTCGCTTCTCTATAACGTCTTCTAGCAATTGCTCTGCCTTATCTACGTGAAGACCTTTAATTTCTTTAAGTATCTCAACTGCCGCTTTATACGAAATTCTCAAATCTCTACCTGCGGCTATAGCCGTTGTTTCAGGATCTAACATTGCGGAATATTTCCAGGAAGGCATCCGAGCACCTGTGACCCTCTATTTATACTCCTCAAAGCTAAGCAATGATCTTATTTATAAGTTTTTAGCTGGTATTTCAACAGTTACCAGAGTAACTGTTTATATAATGATCGACACAACAATATTCCTATGGTGTCCATAAAGCCTTACCTAAAATTGGCTAGAATCGATCACGGCATAATGGTTGCCTTGGCAATTTTTACGGGAGCATTCGTCGCCAAGAGACTTGAAGTTCTAGTAGAAAAAGAGTTGATGTTTCGATTAATGATTGGGATTATTTCTGGAATTTTAGTTGAAATCGGAACTTTTACCTTTAACGATTACTTCAATATTGAAGAAGATAAAGTCAACGCGCCCGACCGCCCATTAGTCACTGGAGAAATATCTTTAAGAAATGCTTTTTATTTCGGCTCATTAACCATTATATCGGGCGTCTTATTAAACATTTTAATTAGCATACCAATTTTCCTATTAATATTATTCACAGTTTTCATCGGCATGATGTATAACGCCTATTTAAAAAAGAGAGGATTCATAGGAAATATTCTCGTAGCTTATTCCACCGCTCTACCATTCTTTTACGGCGCGCTTATAACAGGCAAAAACTTTGAAATGCCTACATTTAATGTTATGCTTTTTACGTTTATCGCGTTTTTTGCAGCACTAGGAAGAGAGATCGTAAAGGGGATACGCGATATAGAGGGAGACCGTAGGGTTAACGTTCAAACGCTCGCGATAACAATCGGATGCAGGAAAGCCGCTTTTTTTGCCGCTTGTTTCTTTACTTTAGCTGTTGTTTTAAGCGTTTGCGCTATCCGTTTCGTCGACAACTTACTAGCCTACCTACTGGCGCTTTTACCCACAGATGCTATATTCCTATACGCATCGTATAGCATAATCAAAAGCCCGATTGTAAGTAATGCCGAAAAAATAAGAAAAAGCACACTCATGGGCATGTTATTGGGAATTACAAGCTTTTTGTTGAGCGCCACGCCCTAGCATACTTTATTGCTTCTTTTTGCTAGAAGCTCAAGCCACGGATTATTTTCTAAAAATGAAGGTATTGCTGAATCTTTATCGTCTTCTATTGTAATATTATCCGATGAAAAATTATTTTGATACACATTTTTTAAGTCTAGTTTGCCAAACTTGAACACATAAGCTAGAATGTGATCTAATACCTCATAATCATAAACATCAATTTTCAATTTATCAATTTTAATTGATGCTATCTTCTTATTCCTCAAAAGCCCCCAAGGTTATAACGTTAGAAACTAGAAAATAAATAATGCGTGCGTGTGCAATGCACGACGCTGATTATTTCAATGCAACAAACATGCTCGATCTGGTAGCTTTTAAGCCGGGAGCGCCGTGTTGAACTCTGGCAGTTGTAATCGAAAATTCGCCGAGGTAATGGCCTATCATTTCAGGTTTTATCTCTACAGGAACAAATTGCTTACCATTATATACGTGGATCGTCGATCCGACCATTTCTGGTAATATTATCATATCTCTAGCATGCGTCTTTATCATCGGCTGTCTTTTACCGCTTTCAACAATCTTTCTGGCTTTCCTTATTTTTACTAGTAATTTCATTTGAGCCGGAGTTAAACCTCTTAAGAGGCTTCTTCTCTGTCTGGATGGAAGTAACTCTATGAACTTGTCCATTGGCATTTCAAGTAGCTCTTTTAACGTGTATCCCCTATACGTGAATTCCCTCGACACGCCACTCACACCCTTAGATTACAACACCTAGTATTTATTAGTTACGCGAATACTCATCATCTTTTCCTTCCTTTTCTTCTTCCAGTAGATTTTGGCGCAATGTGTCCCACTTTCCTACCTGGAGGCGCATTTCTCGGAGCCGGACGCAGACCCTTCGGATGAGAGCCGCCGCCAGCCGGGTGAGCATAAGGCGACATAGCTTTTCCTCTTACCGTTGGATACTTGTACGCTTTTGATCTGGACATGTGATAAGCTTTACCAGCCTTTAGCAATGGCTTTTCTATACGTCCTCCCGCCGCTACGATTCCAATAGTGGCTCGCGCATTTGAATCTATATTTTTAACCTTTTTAGACGGTAATTGTACGAGCGTTCTATCTCCTACGTGCGCAAGTACTATAGCATATGTTCCGCTGGACCTGGCGAATTTACCGCCATCTCCAGGTCTTAGCTCTACATTACATATGTGAGAACCTTCAGGTATCCTTTTTAATGGAAGGATATTTCCAAGATTTGGCGGCGCGTTTTCACCATAAAATACTTCTTGTCCTATAGCCATACCCTCGGGCGCTATAGTCAACATTTCAACACCATCTTCGAATCTTATTCTAGCAACTGGCGCGCCTCTACCCGGGTCATGGAGCAATTCCACTACTTTACCTCTAATAACCTGGGTACTGTACGTTTTAGGATCATACTTTCTATATGCGACTCCTCCAATTTTTTTCCATCCAGGACTTCTAAATACGGACCCTCCACGTCCTCTTCTTTGAACAAGTAATCTTTTACCCAAAATTTACACCTCCTATGGAACACCGATCTTAGCGGCAATATCATTCGCATCATATTCAGGTGCTAATTTAACATAGGCTTTTTTCTCGCCTCGGGGTGTTATAAGAGTGTTTATCTTTATAACCTTAACGTGATAAAGCTTTTCAACAGCCTCTTTCACGTCTCTCTTTGATGCTCTCCTGTCAACTATGAAAGTTAACGTATTATCCTTTAATCTTAGCTGATGCGCTTTTTCTGTCGAGACTAGTCTCAACACAACCTTGAAAGGATCCACCCTAACTCACCCCCATCTCCGCCTAAGATACTCTATAGCAGCTTCCGTCCAAACAGTCAATCTGCCAGGCTCTCCTCCCGGAGCTAAAAGCTCTACATTTAGCTTATCCACTAATGTCACGTCAACTCCAGGCAAGTTCTTTGCTGCCTTCAACACGCTCCCCTTATTCCCTACAACTATAAGCACGCTTTTCGGTTTTTTATATCGCCGCCCTCTCATCTTACCTTTACCAGCGCGAACTCTAATTCCCTCTTTAGCCCTAATAACGTCTGCCCACACGCCTAACTTTATTAATAAATCTCTTACCTCTGCTGTTTTTTCGAGCTTCTCCAAATCGTCAATCACTACCAATGGAAAAAGTTCGATTTCCTCAACTACATGTCCTCGTTTTTTCACAAAAAACTTGTAGGCTGTAGCAGCTATAGCAGATTTCAAAGCCAGACTTTTCTCTTTCCTATTTATGCGTTCCCTTATTTTCTTTTCAGTTGTAGGCGGATGAGCCCTCCTACCTCCTACAGTCATCGGAGCCAAAGCTGCCCTACGCGAACCTTTAATTCTCGGCACTCTTGCAATACCTAAGCCGACTCCGAGACTTCTCGCAGTTGTTCTCTTGCCTGCCATGGGATCCCTTCCTTGAGGCTGTATTCTGGCAGTTTTTATTGCTAGAAAAGCTCTGCGTATTAAGTCTGGCCTGACTGGCGTTTTAAATACTTTCGGCAGTTCAATCTCTTTAACAGCCTCACCTTCTAAATTTAACACTTTTACTACCATGTTTTCAACTTGTATTTGCGTACTCATTGAGTTCTACCTCCCTGAGCTATACTTGCGTATACTATATTTACTTTTATTTCTTCGGTTTTCTTAGGCCGTATCGGATACCTGATCTTTATCAATCTTTTAGGCGCTCCTGGAACACTACCTTCAACCACTATATAATCGCTTTTCACTAATCCATAATGTGGCCATCCACCAGCCGGATTAACAGTAAAGTCTTTATCAGAAACATTCCCTACCTTCAATATCAACTTGTTATATTCTGTTCTTTGGTGAAAGCCAACCTGTCCTGCTCTTGGAGTAGTGAACATTACCGCTGGTTTTGCCGGTCCCACGCTTCCTATTCTTCTATGACCCTTTCTGTGTTTATGCCACCTTGGCATTATTTTCACATTGAAACGCTTTATAACGCCTTGATAACCTTTACCCTTGGTTACCGCGATCACGTCGATAAATTGACCTTCTTTAAATACTTCAGTAACTCTTATTTCTTCTCCAAGTTTTGAAATAGCATATTCTAATGCTTGTTCCACTTCTCCCCCTACAGGTATTTCAAATATTTCAAGTTTTTTCTTGTGAATGCCAGCCTTTCTTGGTTGCGTCGCAACAATTAATCTTACTTCACTTACGAAAGTTTTAAGTTCTTCAATTTTCTTTGAGATTTCCTCTCTAGCCAATATTCTATCGGGTTTGGGTATAGTAAGGACTTTCTTTAAATCATTTACATATTTGCTCATGTAATCTTCCTTTACAGCTGCTTCGAAAATTTGTCTATTCCAAAAC
>Ga0164310_10001421_pt1 | contig 13489 bp, 11 predicted proteins | sample GuaBasSedimGuay1_FD_121795 | JGI IMG/M metagenome (GOLD analysis project Ga0164310, IMG submission 121795) | Subseafloor sediment microbial communities from Guaymas Basin, Gulf of California, Mexico - Guay1, Core 4569-9, 0-3 cm | ecosystem: Environmental > Aquatic > Marine > Hydrothermal vents... | reverse complement strand
GGCATAGTCCTTGTCTATCACGGCTGCCACACCTTCCAACAGCCCCTGTTCATTTTTTACAACGGGGATTCCGCCGCCTCCCACGGCATAGACAATAACGCCATTGTGGACTAGCGTTTGGATTGCATCAATTTCGGCAATTTCCTTTGGCTTCGGTGAAGGGACTACTCTCCTCCAACCTCTCCCCGAGTCTTCTACAACTTGCCAACCTTGGGTCTTGGCCCTCTCCTCCGCAGTCTTCTGGTCCATGAATGACCCAATTGGCTTGGTCGGATTGAGGAAGGCGGGGTCATTCCGGTCGACTATGACTTGGGTGACTATGCCAGCAACTGGTTTATGGATGCCTCTCCGGTGGAACTCGTTTCTCATGGCTCTTGTGATCATGTATCCTATTGAACCCTGACTCATAGCTCCACAGTAGTCAAGCGGCACCTCGTGGACCTCGGACGCAGCCAGCTCCGAACGCCTAAGAATGAATCCCACTTGGGGACCGTTTCCGGACGTTATTGCGACGTTCCATCCCTCAAGAATCATGTCAGCTATGTGTCTGCAGGTTTCGGCTGCAGCCGCATACTGATCGGGAATGGTGCGATGGTCCTTGTCCTTGATGAGAGAGTTTCCTCCGATTGCTATAACGCCAACCTTGGTCACGATATGTCACCTCTGGGCACGTACAGGCGGTGGTTCGTCGGCCTTTTAAGAAATTCGCTTGTAACTTGTACGATTCCTTCAGCAGCGCCCAACAACATAGTTACGTTTCGAAATGGCCATAAAATTTTCGTAGAATCTCCAAAACATACCAAAACGCTTTTCTAAGGGCGATGAAACCCCAGCAGTAGACATTCGTTCAAGTCCCTGCTCATCAGACTGGACAGTTTCCAAGCGGTCAAGCGGGGACCTGTCGACTGAAACGAGGAGATGATAGCATGAATCCTTTCAATGGTCGAGACCTCCTCAGCTTGCAGGAGTGGAGTGTAGAAGACATCGAGCGAGTTCTTGAGCTGGCAGCCGACTTGAAGCAGAAGTTCAGGATTGGCGTCACAACTGACTACTTGAAGAACAAGACGTTCTTTATGCTGTTCTATGCGAGTTCGACGAGGACACGGAACTCGTTCGAGGCAGCTCTGACTCAGCTTGGCGGCCACGCTCACTATCTTAACCCCAAGACCATGCGTGCTGGTGACCCAGGTGCTCCCGAGGCCATTGCCGACACTGCAAAGGTGTTGAGCCGCTATGGCCACGGCATAGGCATCCGCATCTACTTTCCACAGTACGGTGAGGGGGAGAAGGTTATTCGAGAGTACGCAAAACACGCATCCATCCCCGTTGTGAGCATGGAGAGCGATGTCTATCACCCCCTGTCAGGCACTCGCCGATCTCATGACCATCCGCGAGAAGTTCAAGGAGACCAAACATCTCAAGTACGTGCAGGCATGGGGGTATTCTCCTGACGCACTAAGGGTGTGTGCGGTGCCAAGCTCAAACATACTTCTGATGCCGAGGTTCGGCATGGATGTGACGTACGTGCGCCCGCCCGAGTTCACACTTCACCCTGATATCATCCAGCAGGCCAAAGTGAATGCGGAAACGCACGGCGGCAGCTTCACAGAGACCGACAATCTTGAAGAAGCCATCGAGGACGCGGACATAATCTACATGAGGCAACACTGCACGTTGGACTACGGAAAGCACGGCCCCGAGAAGGAACAGCAGATTATCGACAAGTACTCCGACTGGACCCTGACTAGTGATCTGCTGCGGTTGGCAAAGAAGTCGGCGGTTGTGATGCACTGCCTGCCCGTCGACCGCGATCATGAGATTGCAAGTGACGTATTGGACGGTCCACAGTCCATAGTCTATGATGAGGCTGAGAATCGCCTACATGTGCAGAAAGCTGTGCTCTCTCTGGTGATGTAGCTCCAGCTACATCATCTCTTCTTTTTCTTCGTAGTTAGCAATTGGGTTGCTGGCCTCGTTGCTAGGCATCTAGCATCCGACTCTCTCTTTAGTATGGCTTCCAATGACTTTAATAGAGTGGTGCGGCGTCCTGTTCTGGGCGCAAAAACATGATTGAGAAATTCCTAGTGACAGAGACCTTCTCGGCCGACAGTCCTCATACGGACCTTGAGATTGTCTTCTATAACCAGTTTCCCGCTCACAAGCTCAGGTCGTACCACGAGATACTCATGTTGTTGCCATTCGAGCCTGATGAGTATGAGGCTGAAGTGGAGGACGTTGAGGTCATTGATCACACTGTCGAGTACGACCCTCGAATATGGGGCTGGACATGGCGAGTTGAGACTAAGAGCTTTCGCGGCGGCTGGCTCCGACGCATTGACATGCGATGCAAGATGCTTGACAGTTGGAATCCTGAGAGCTGTGTGCTCAAGAGACGCTGGATAATTCCTCCTGACCCCATTCAGAAACTGAGCTATACCGTGAAGCTGCCTGAAGAGTATACAATCACGGAACATTTCGCCCACTTTATGACCGACGTTGAGAAGAAGAGTGAACGTGAGATAACGTTCACTAAGGAATTCCTTGAGATGGGTTTCAAGAGACTAGAGTTCAAGCTACATCTTGCGAGGTAGCAATACGCCCACGAATCTTCCCAAGTACAGAAATCAGGTAAGAGTATTCCATGGAGCGTCCACGTCGTACGTGTCTTGAACTCCGCAGAAGTTAGAGCTCGCACTCAAGCCCTCGAACTAGTGCCTGTTCGTTCGGAGCTCGGGGTAGGAGTTGGTGCCGCGGGGCACCCCTGTCCCCGCGGCGAAGCTTCGCTATCTCTCGAAGGTCGAAAACTTGGCGCGAAGATCCTCGAGGAGGATTCGCCCACGATCTGTGATGGAGTAGACTTCTTCCTCCTCTCCGATTTCGGCATACTCGGTCTTGCGCTTTCCGACGGCCTTGACGGCTCCAATTTCAACGAGCTGATCAGTGGCCCTGATCACTTGCTGGGGGGCTGTCAGGTAGTTTTTCCCCTTGACCTTGTCGAAGATCTCGCTCTTGCAGAAATCTCCTGTTGTCAGCGCTTCGAGAATCAGGCCATGACTGCGACCTATGAGGCCATCACCAAGGCCTGCACGTTCTATTGCCTTGTAGAGCTTCTCCTTTTCTGACATCCTAGCTAGCCTCCTTGCCTAGGCAACCAAGCTTCTCGAGCTCGTCAGCCACGTACTTGAGTCCCACCTTCTCAAGGTGCGACCTCTTCGGCTTTCCTTCTTTGTCCCATCCCCGAATCTCATAGTATCTATCGAGGAGTTTGTCGTAGAGCTCTCGAGATACTCGCTGTCCCTTGCCAGTGCCTGTTGAGAGGGTTTCATCGTAGTACCGGTCGGGCAAATAGTCATCCTTGCGGCCCATGCCCCGTACAACGTTGAAGGCCCTCTCTATCGTGAGCACCCTGTCGGCAATGGTCTGAAGACCTTCGTAGGTATAGCTCTTTCCAGTGGTTGCGGTGAGCCATCTGTACGGAAACTCAACATAGGACCGTGGCGATCCACGATTGATGTACTTGCAGGTTTCGAGGGCGTCATTGAGGAAGCGGACGTTCTCCGTCCAGCGAACGAGATCCGCTTTTGCTTCCGTGATGGTAAACCGGTCGGACGCCCTGGCATCGCCCACATACTTCTCCATTTCTTCGGGTGTGAACATGTATTCGCACACGAGATGGGTTCGGAGGTGGTCGCCACCTCTTGTAGACACACCGTATCCGAAGCCCCATGCCTTAAGGACGCGCGGGTCCATGGACCCCATTTGTTGGCCCTTGATGGTCATTGAGAAGTACTTGGCCTTGCCGCCGATGCGTTCGCTGGCTTTACGGCTGCCTAGGGCCAACAGTTCTCCAAGTTTGCCCTCTCTGTTCGCGAGTCTTCTGAGGACCTCATGTATCACTGAATCGTTGCCCCAGCTGAGGTCTAAGCCATCGGTGTCTTCCTTGGTAAGAATGCCTTCGTTGTAGCATTCCCATGCCCAACCCATGACTTCTGCTGCACTAATGTAGTCTAGGCCGTACATGTCGCATAGAGAGCCACCGACAAGAGCGACCTCAAGATTGTCGCAACCAAGTTTGCTCCCGAAGCCTGTCATTGCCTCGTATTCGACGCCTTCGCCGACCCAGCCCTTGAACGGACCCTCGTCGATTCTGAACCAAGGAGAGCAGTGGTACATGCATCCTCCGCATCCTCGTTTCTTCTTGACATATTTCTCGTACAAGGGTGTTATGCCCAGCTTGTCAGCGTGCTCGAAACTGCCCTCTTTCCAGTTGTATGTTGGGAGGGCGCCCAAGTGCTGATACTGGTCCACAAACATCGGTGTGCCGTACTTGGAGAATGTTTCAAACCACCACTTGTCGGTCTCTGCTATCAACTCGATGTACTCGATGGTGCTCTTGTATACCTCCTCGGGGTCGTAGACGCGGATTCCAGATTCGCCGTAAGCGGAGATGGCCTTCAGTTTCTTGGAACCCATGATTGCTCCAACGCCGGCCTTCGCGGCCGCTCTACTGTAGTCGTTCATTATTGCGGCGGCAGCGACCACGTTCTCGCCGGCCTGCCCTATTGCAGCCACTGACATACCCTTGTTGGAGTGGTCACGCATGAGAATCTCTGTTGTCTCCCAGACATCTTTTCCCCACAGGTGCGATGCGTCACGAAGTTCTACGGTATCGTCCTCGATGAAGAGGTACACAGGTTTCTTTGATACTCCTTTCACGACGATGGCATCGTAGCCTGCGTACTTCATCGCCTGTCCGAAGTAACCCCCTGAGTTGGCATCGCCTAGGCCTCCAGTCACCCAAGAGAGAGTGGACACAGTATACCGCCCATTGTTGGGAATGGAGGTTCCTGTGCAGGGGCCAGTGCTGAAGATGAGGAGGTTGTCAGGTCCAAACGGATCCGTTCCCGGCTTGACCTCATCGAAGAGAATCTTGGAGTTGAAGCCTCGCCCGCCAACATAGTTGTAGGCAAGGTCCTTGTCTAGGGGCACTTTCTTGATGGTGCCCTTTGTGAGGTCAACCCTCAGTATAGTCCCAGCCCATCCGTACCATTCATCAGTCACTTAGCCCACCTCCCCTCGCTCGGCCTGCGCGGCCAAGTCAGCAGCTGCTCCTTCCAGTGCACCCGAAATCGCAGATCCTGTGAGTTTCATTGCTCTTGTGATGCTCTCCTCGAGGCGGTCGGCCCAGCGGTCTCGATTGAACTTGCCAGCATCCTCGGCCTTGACAAAGTGAATGACACCGGGAGGATGTGCTTTCTTGCATATTTCTACGCACTTGGGGTGACCACCACAGAGGTCGCACTTGATGGCCTTCCTAGTCACCGGATGAATCTGGATGGCTCCGAAGGGACACGCCTGCACACACTGCCTGCAGCCGATGCACTTGTCCTCGTCTATGATGACCACGCCCATCTCATTAATGGACATGGCACCAACAGGGCAGACCATGCATGGTGGGTCCTCGCAGTGCTGGCAGACAAGGGGGATGTCAGCGCCGGTCGTGGGTCGAACCTCCACCCTTATGCGGGCAGTTCCGGGACTGACAATCCCACCCCCCCGCAAAACAGCGCAGGCCTCCTCACAGAGCTTGCAGCCGCAACACTCCAGATAGTCGACGTCCAAGTAGTATCTCTGAGTCATCGCGAGAATCTCCTGAGATATGGTATTCATTCATCCAAGACCGCGACAGCTCTGATTGGCGACCCTGTGCAGTACTCCTTGATCTTCAGTGGGAGACCTATGTACAGGAACTTCTTGTTGAGGACTTTGTCCAAGTTGCAGAGGTTCTCAGTATTGAGCATCTGTCGCTCCATGAACACTATGTGAGCCACACATGCCATGTCGTCCCCCTTGTCAATGCTGGGAGCATCAACGCCGACATTCTTGATTCCTTGGTCGGCAATCCAGTGTGATGCTTCAACACCAAGACCCGGGTACTCAGTGAGCCACTTCTCACCTGAGGAGTTCAGCGGGTGGTTCTTGTCGTAGTGTCCTGTATACAGAAGGAGCGTGCCGCCCTTGGGAATCTCAAGCCCACTCTTCGCAAGAGCCTTTTCGAGGTCCTCGGGGGTAATCCACGTGTTGGGCTTGACGAACGATACGTCGATGCATATGCCATCATTAAGAGTCCACTCAAGTGGGATGTGATATACATCCATGATACTCTTGTCATTGGGATCGGCATACTCGTTTAGCGCATCTACGTGTGTCGGACCGTGGCTGCTCATGAGAATAGCATCTGCATGAAATGGGTTGGTGAATCCCAACGACCTTGTGAACTCCATGGTTTCCCACATGAAGATGTGGGTCTTACAGTGTGCAGGGAAGACCGGATGGTCATTGTATATGTCTTGACTCAAGTCGATTATCTTTCTGACCAACTTTTTTCAACTCCCATTGATATGAAGGCATGTATTTTGTATTCTGTCCGAATATTTATCTTTTACTTTGGAAGTCCTCCGACAACATACGTTTGGTTCCTAGCTGGTGGATAAGTGTCGTCTGTTGAGTGCTCCTGTGACCCTCTCATATGCTCTGTCACTATAGAATGTCACCATGATTGTCGGCAAAATACTAGAACTGGTGGACTCATTTGGTCCGCTGTGCAAGTGAGCATGTCTTCCTATGTACATCCTGCAATCCAGATGGACGCCCGTAGTAAGCCTTAAAACACTAACAAAGCGGAACCTCAAGGACCACATTGCCAGAGGAACCCATAGTCTACAGGGCTAGGAGATGAATCTAATGGCCGGGGAGATAGACCTTGACGAACTCGATCTCAGACTTCTGCACGAGCTGCAACAAGACTGCAGAACTCCGCTACACGAGCTGGCGAAAAAGGTTGGCCATCCAACTTCGACTGTTCACTATCGCATAAAGCGGCTTGAGCGTGCAGGGATAATAGAGGGCTATTATGCCAAGCTGAACTCCGAGAAAATAGGTATGGACTACATCACTGTTATAAGAATCGACGCGAGATACGGCCCCGAATACTACGCCACCATTGGCAAGCAGTTGGCAGAGATTGACGGGGTGTGGGCCGTATACTATTCCTTGGGTGAGCAGGACTTCTTTGCTCTCACTCGCTCCAAAGACCGCGCAGAGTTCATGGGAACACTGAGTGCGATTATGAATGTTGATGGCGTACAGAGGACAAAGACTCAGGTCGTCGCAGAAGTCATCAAAGAAGATCCCCGGATTGATGTCTGCACAAAGATTAGACGGCGAGCAAGGAAAAGAAAGCCCGCAGGGGATCGCGATTAGATCGGGGGCTACAATCCATACGACTGGAAGAAGTTGTAATGGCGGAGTGTCGGGCTCTGACCACTCATAGAGGACCCTTTGCGCGTAGCGCAACCATGAAGCGATGAAGTGGCCAGTGCATACAGGGGACAAGCACCGAGAATCCTATTCCAGTGGCAATGCTCTACTCTTCAGATGAAGATGTGGATGGCACACGAAACAAAAAAGAAAGGATGGTTGGAGAAGGCAGAAGAGATACTCTGCCTTCTCCGTTTGGTCTCGGCTACTCGGGCGGAATCTGTCTGAATGCAAGCGTGATGTCGATTCCCTGGCGGTTCATGCGATACCACTTCACAAACATGTAGTAGATCGCTGAACCAATGTACACGGACACGACAAGCAAGACACCTGGGATGGCGAACTCAGCCAGTCCAAGAATGTACTCCCAGTATGCTGCGTAGACATAGAGGATGAAGGCACAGAATATCAGATTCAACCAGCCGACGATCTCTGTGAGTGGTCTCCCCGCTATCTCATACCGGGATACTGCAGAGGCCTCGTAGACCTCGGGCATCTTCTTCTTGAACTGGATTGCTGCTACCGAGTCAACGACATACCCCAGCCAGGCCCCGAGCACCGCAGCACCAGAGTAGAAGCTAAATGTCGGGTAGTAGACCCCGACCCACGCAAAGACCACGTCTACCAAGAAGATGACGAAGTTCGCGTATATCGGTGATACCCACTTGGTACCGACATATCCGAGCTTGGCGGGCCACAATCTGTCGAACGTCATCGCGGTGATCATTCTTGAGATGACGATGACAATCTGTGTGACAAGGCAGAATGCAGCGGCCCCTGTTCCGATTGCCAAGGCTAGGCTCAGAACCATATTGCCCGTGAGCATGTCCGCCAAGAAGATATAGTTGGGATTCGACAGCGGTATCTGGAACACCGGATTGTTGGGCACGGCGTCGCCCATGAAGTATAGCCAAAAGAGGGCGTCGTAGAACTCACGACCCACTGCGTTGATCATGACCGCGTACAGACTCGCAAACAGCAATCCCATGATGACCAGTGCGCCGACCATCTGGTAGGTTGCGAGCTTGAAGTCATTGGCCCTCTTGACTTCACTGAACACGAATATCGTCCAGAAACCATATCCCATACACATCAGGGTGATTGGTACTGCCAGCAACGTGTCAGTCCAGTTGTACTCGACCAACGTCCAGCCGTTGTCCTTTGCGGTGTCAATGATCACCTGATACCAATCCTGGGATGTGCCTGTATACGCGGTCATGAAGTCGTTGAAGTTGGATCTGAAGATGGCTGGCGTTGCCGTGGCATAAAGGTAGAGTATCACGACAACTCCCATCAAGGTCAGAGCAAAGAGAACCCTCTGTAGCTTGACGTAGAACGGCAGCCCTGGGGAGGCAGCGAGTGCTGCGAGGCCCAGCACCACTACAGTAATCAAGAAGACGCTGAGTTCGCTCCCAGTGGCTGATGCCAACTGCATCAATCCGGGGTCTCCGGACAAGTAGCCTGCTCTCAGGATTGGAGGAACGATGGACTGAATCGTGACCTGAATGGCGAATGAGGCATCATACCAGAATTGCCAGAAGATTGTGAATGAGAATGATGCTGCAAACGCCACCACTGGACTCACGATTCTGCTTTGGTAGATGTAGTCACCACCCGTTCTCGGCATGGATGAGCTCATGGAAGACCAGACGAGGTAGAGCGGCAGAGCAAGTACGATGGTTAGCAGGAATGTGATTGAGATGTTTGCTCCAGGAAAAGCAAAGGGGCTCAGCTGATAGGAGAAGATGCTGGCCGTGAAGAAACCGATGCATATCATGTTGAAGATCAGTGCGTCGGCAAAACCCATCGTCCGAGTGAAACCGCTCTTCTCTCGGATGAACACTTCAGGTTGCGCCATGACGGATACGCTCCTCGCGTACTGTAATTACTAATTCGTAATGAACAGCTATAAAAGTTCGTCGATAACTAACCCGTTATCTTAACCAATAGACAAAAATTCCCCCTCATTTTTGAATGTCTTACGATTTGAAACATCCGGCCACTCAGCCCGATATGCCACATCATGCGGGCGCGTGAGTAGATTCATGGATGCCATGTGCCACCTACACTACAATGTTGACTGTGTGCTTCTGGCGGATACCAAGACGCCGGGCCACCATGTGGGAGCCAGCTGCTCCCCAACGGTGGACGCGACTTGTGCCGAAACGATCTCAACCAGATGTGAATTGGTAGCCACGGACCTTCTTCTCATCTATCGCACAGATGACTCCGTGAAGGATGCCCTCCGCATACTCGCTGCCCGGGTTGAGACAGAGCGTGCGGCCCAGCCTGAACTCGCCGCGCGACTCGTGAATGTGGCCATGAAGTCCGAGCAGGGGTTGATGCTTCTCAATTGCCTCTCGTACTGCGGTGCTACCAGCGCCTATGATACGGCGTAGGTCTCTCTTGAGAGACTTGGGATCTACGTCGGTGACTGAGTCTATCAGGGTGTCCTTGGGCGGAACGTGGATGTTGAAGACGCAGGACTCCATATGCTCGACCTTTGAGATTTCCTTGTCGAGAATCCGTGCGAGTTCTTCCTCGCTTACCTCTCGAGGAGTGTGCCAAGGCGTGGGATTCGAGTGACCATCAGACAGCATCTCGTTGTGCTCGGTCAGCATTACAATCTCGCCTTCAGGATTGACAACGTAGTCGGAAACGGCGATTGCATCTGCGATGTTCTCTCGATCGTCATTACCTGGTGTGACGAATATCTTGATTCCTAGAGGCTTGAACTTCTCCTCCATTCGCCTCACCCAGTCAGCCATCCTCTCAAAAGCGAGTCTGTCATACTCTTGCTGCTGCTTCTCTGGGTCATCTCTCAAGTCAGCGAGGTCAGTTTCTGTCCCGATGACGTAGTAGAAACCTAGAGTCGTCAGCTTCCTCTTAAGAGTTTCAAGCTGATCTTGGCCCGAAGCAGTCCATTCCTCGTTATAGATTTGAGTCACGTAGGTTCCATCGGTTTTCTTCTCGACCAGCGAGAACCCCTTACCGGTCAGATCGCCTGCCATGATGACGGTCTTGACGCCGTACATCTCCGGCGCGTTGAGAAATTTCTTAAAGGTCAGCTCGGACCCGTGGATGTCGCATGTGTAGAAAACTCGTTCGAACTTTGCCATATGTATTCACCAACTAGACCTCTGAGCCTTTGACCGCCCAGGAATCGCCTGTCTGGACAAACCCAGCCCGCTCTCCACCAACGTCCTGATACCACTTCTTCTTGGTACCTATCTTGGCTCTTAGCTTCCACTTTCTCGACTTGGGCTTGTCTTCTACTGTCTTGAGCAGTCTATCTATACGATCCTTGACGATGCGCCTGTCTTCATCAGTCAACCAATCGTAGTTGTCAGCGAATGTCTTGCACTTCTTCAGGTTAGTCGTGACGGTATAGTAGTACCCCCAGTCCTTGGACAGTTCCTCGGCGATGTAGGTGGCGTTGATCTTGGACTCATCTCCATCACTGAGGTCGTGTTCAAGAAAGAGGAGAATCGTGTCCTTGATGTCCTTCTCGTTGATGTGCACAATCTGCATCTTCTCCAGGACGAGATCGGTCAGAGATATCGTGAGAGGATCGAATTCCAATCTCCCCTTGAAATTGACCTTGTGACACATATCGAGCACATCATAGAATATGTCGATGTAGAGATTGGTCTCAGGATGGCGGTAGATCTGACGCTTCATCCCAAAGAGTACGTTCAGTCGCTCCAAGCCCTCGTACCCTCGAGATTCCAAGACACTCTGTATCTCCTTTCTGTGTTTTGAATACCCGACAAAGTCAATGTCGGTGGGCGCGCGTTGCATCTTTTCGTACAGCTCTCTATGACCAGGGCACTGGTGGTAGAATGCAAGCGCGCCGATAATCCTGAGGGGAATTCCTCTCTCGTTGAGTGGCTCGATTATCGCCTTTGCCTCTTCTAGAAAGTGTATGAACTGCTGTCTGATTGTTTCATTCATTTGCGTCACGACCTTCTCGTTTCGCCTATTTCCGTATTGTTATCTCGAACAAGCTCCATATATCATTTACCGAACAACGCTCATACTTTACGACATAATGTTGAACACAGTACAAAGAGTTGGTTACAGAATCGTGCATCTTTTAAGGCGCCGATTCATACTACCAGGGACAGACTAGAGGTGTGCTGCATGTCAGATGCAGATGTGAAGTATAGAGAGAGTCTTGTCAAGGCTGCGCTCGGCATCGAAAAGGCAGACCTTGTACTTAGGCACGGCAATGTCATCAATGTGTGTTCGGGCGAGATTGAACACCACGTTGATGTGGCCGTAAAGGGTAAGCACATTGTCCTCGTTGGAGATGCGCGAGACACAATCGGCCCGGACACGAAAGTCGTCGATTGCATTGGGAAATACATCGTTCCTGGCTTCTTCGATGCACATATGCACTTCGAGAGCTCAATGCTCACGATAACGGAGTTTGCAAAGGCCTCTGTACCAACAGGAACGCTCACACTCTTCGCAGACCCCCATGAGATAGTGAATGCAGTGGGCAAGATTGGCACGATCGCCATGGTCGAAGAGTTACGATCGGCACAGATTCCGCAGAGAGTATTCCTCCTGCCGCCGTCACTGACGCCCGACTGTCCTGGTCTTGAAACACCCGGAGTGGAGGTTTCGCGAGAGGACGTAAGGGAGCTGCTTGAATACCCCGAGGTCGGAGGCGTCGGCGAGGTCCAAGGCTTCACTAACGTTGACCTCGTCATGAAGCACGCTCCGCACATTCTGCCACTTGTGATAGATTCAGCGGTTGCAGCCATGGCCAAGGGAAAAATAGTCCAAGGCAATGCCCCGTTCCTGTTCGGCCCCCAGCTCGCCGCTCATTTGATTGCGGGCTCGAGCGATTGTCACGAGACGTCGGACGAGGGAGAAGTCATAGAGAAGGTAAGACGTGGCATGTACGTCCTCATGCGTGAGGGGTCGACACAGCATAATCTCAGGGCATGCCTCCGTGGCATCAAGGAGGCTGGTTTGGGTACCCGATTCCTCGTCCATTGCACTGACGACATGTGTCCGCCAGACCTTCTTGATCCCAACGTTGGTCACATCAACAACAGCATTCGCGTCACTCTGGAAGAGGGATATGATGTGGTCGAGGCTGTTCAGATGGCCACAATCAATCCCGCTATCCACTACCACCTTGACCGTGAGCTCGGAAGCATTACTCCCGGTAAGATCGCGGACATTGTGGTAGTATCTGACATAACGGTCGACGGTTGGAGAACCACGGACATGGACCTAGTGTACTTCGAGGGAAGGCTCGTTGCCTCCAGGGGCAAGGTGCTTGTTGACATCAAGAGCGACTACGTCTACCCTGACGCCGTCAAGAAATCTGTGTACATCGAGCCAACGCTGACCGCCGAAACCTTTGACTATCCAGCCCCGAAGGGCAAGGACAGCGTACTCACAAGAGTGGTTGGCCTCATAGAGTTCGAGAATCTCTCTGAAGAGCGAGAGATTGAGATGCCCGTCCGGGATGGCAAGGTTCACGTTGACTTGGACAGGGACATCCTGAAGATGGCGGTCGTAGGTCGTTACAAGGCCAGCGCGGGCGAGATTGGCAAGGGCTTCGTACAAGGCTTCGGCATGAAGAGCGGAGCCGTGGCCGAAACAGTATCTCACGACACACACAACATCATGGTGATGGGGGCCAGTGAGTCCGATATGGCCCTTGCATGCAACGAGGTGATCAAGATGCAGGGCGGAGTCGCCGTGGTCGACCAAGGAAAAGTTCTGGGAACCATGGCTCTCCCCATTGCAGGTCTCATATCGGAATACGATGTTCAGACCTGCAATGACAAGGTTGACGAGCTCGTCGCTCACATTGAGAAGTTGGGATCTCCTATCCACATGCCCCTGATGCATCTTGCTTTTCTCTCTCTTGCCACAAGCCCATATCTAAAATTGACCACCAAAGGCTACGTAGAGGCCCACAACTACAGAGTCGTGCCTATGTTCGTGGACTGACCTGGAATCTCCGTGCGTCCGGGCCGACCTCCTCATGCTGGTCCGGACGCACCTCACACTCTTTGTGCAACAATGCTCAGCGTCGCGCATGCTGTGTTCTTCAGTCAACCTTATCAACTGACTAACACTCGGGCAGAGCGGTGGTCCTGATGAGGATTAAGGCCGTGCTAAGAGACAGCGACATCTTGTC
>Ga0164310_10001419_pt1 | contig 13495 bp, 6 predicted proteins | sample GuaBasSedimGuay1_FD_121795 | JGI IMG/M metagenome (GOLD analysis project Ga0164310, IMG submission 121795) | Subseafloor sediment microbial communities from Guaymas Basin, Gulf of California, Mexico - Guay1, Core 4569-9, 0-3 cm | ecosystem: Environmental > Aquatic > Marine > Hydrothermal vents >... | reverse complement strand
TTCTGTGTTGCCGATTATTTTAGATAAATAGTTTTTACTCATTTGGAAATTAATTATACCATACTTTAGAAAAGATGACGGGATTTTTATTATTATCATTTTTTACTCTCTTTTTAAAAATAAATCCTATTTTTGAACATTAACCCGCCCAAAATAGATCCATCTTATGATGAATTAAAAAGAATGCGTTTTGAGTATAACAAGAATAAGGAAGTGGATAAAGAGGCATATAAAGAGTTTGAGGAGGTGTGGGAGGAGACTAATCTGGATTAATCTTACTCATATTTAAATCTTTCTACCAGATTATAAACTTCAAAATATTGCCATTCTTTCTGGTCGTAATCTGGTTTAAAAAGCTTAAAATAGCCTAAAGGCTTGACTCCCTCAAAATGTCTTAATTTTACTTTCCTTTTTCCTTCTTGTAAAAATATCTCAGAAAGGTCTGTAGGATAAGGATCATCAAATATTACCTCTTCTATTCCTACCTGAACAATTTTCTTAGCACATAGAGGACAAGGATATGTAGTGGTGTATAACTTTGCTCCTTTTAATCCCATTCCACCTCTCCTTGCACTCTGAAGGATAGCATTTTCTTCTGCATGAAGAGCTCTACAATTTTCTAATTTTTTTTGATAAATTTTAGGTAGATAACTTTCTAACTTTGAAAAAAATTCTTCTTCAATTCTTCCTTCCGACTTTAACTTTTCAATTTTTCTTTCCATTTCTTTAAAAGAAATCAAATCTTTAAAACATATACAATGATCTTCTAAAGGATCCTTTTCGCCATTGTAATATAATCTTTTTATTTCATCTCTAATTTTCTTATTGATATTTTTCAACTCTTTGATTTCCTTAAAATATTTTTCAATCATAGGAATTTTATCCCATTCTTCAATATCCTTTATTCCAATCAATCCACAGCTAATATGACCCTCTCCTACATCATTCCAACCTGCTCCAATTATATAACCATCTTTATCAACTATCACTGCTCCTACTTGCCTACTTATACAATTTGATTTCATTGCCATAGCATAGGCTTGATTCATTAAATGTTCATCATCGTTTGGTTTTGTGCAACCTTTGTCTATTATAAGAGCGAGATATCTTATTATTTTTCGTTCAAATTCTTCGAAACTGTAATGTTCTATCTTCTCTAAGAATTCTTTTGAAAGAACAATCTTATCAATATTTCTTTTTTCTTTATTATCTCCTCTTTTAAAATCATTCTCCTCCAACTCAAGTTTTACCAAATCTTCTGCAACATAGTTGTTTATGGAAATATCAGCTAATCTGCTACACGCAGTTACATTTTGTTCGTAAAATAACTTCGCCCCACTTACTCCTTCACCACTATCTCGAGAATCATTTTCATCAAAAGATTTTTTAATTTTATCTATATCCACATTCTTCTCTTTTTTCTTTTCCTTTTCAACTAATCTCTGAACTATTCTTTGAAATCTTATTTCTTTAGGAGCGTATATCGAAATAAGATAAAAATTTATAAAATGCTTCCTAAGATACAATACTTCAAAAGGATTTCTTAAAGCATCTACTATGAATACTCTATGCCCACTACTTTTCACTAACAAATCAATAATATTTTTAACATCTCTAACCAACTCGTATTTGGTATCTTTTTCCTCTTCTCTTAATCTATCCTTGTATTTTCTATCTAAATTTCTTTTATAATAAGAAGTTTTATAATCATAAGGATTTCCACATCTTCTGATATTATCCCCAAAATCTTGCATAAGTTCTCTATATATCTCTGGTTTTCTATCTTCAAATTCTTTTTTAGCTTTTTTTATCTCTTTTACAATAATTTTCATAATTTCTTTTAACTCCTCTAAATTCTTTCTACTTCTTTTATTCCTTCCAGAAAGCTTCTTGACTTTTGAAAACTTCTTGTAATATTTCTCAACATCAAATTCTATATTTAACTTATCTTTCACTTCTCTTCTTATATTTTGGGAACATTTTTCAATTATTTTTCTATATTCATTAACAGCCTTCTCTTTCCTTTTCTCTATATTTTTCAGATTAATTTTATGAAGATGTAGCATTGTCTTAAAAACTATAATATCAGACACTGTTATTCGTCTAAAATGATGATACTGGTTTATATCTTTATCATTACACTTTATATTGGAAGGAATATCTTCTTTTATAAACTTTCTCAATAAACTCGTATCTCCATTTAAAGCATTTAAACTTTCTCTGTACTCTAATAGGACTTTTAACTCAGAAAAGATACGATCTCTAATTCGTTTAAGTGTTTCTGTAGTGGAATATAAGTAAGTATAATTCTGATGTTCTTTATCTATAAAATTTAAAATTTCCTCTTTATTTTTATCCTTGAAAAACTCAAAGATTCTGTTTTTTATAATTCTTAATTCTTTTTCCTTTATACTATCTTCTGGCTTCCTTATAAAAGCATCTATTTCCTCTAATAAGTTATATAAATCGTAAATTTCATTGTTTAATTTATCAAAGTTTATAGTCCCTTTATTTTTATTGTTTTTATCAGAAAAATAATCATACCTTCTAAGAAATTCTATGAAATTGAAATTTATCTTTGGAATTTCCTCCTCAGGAAAGCAATCAAAAAACTTAGCAAAAGTGCTACAACCACTACCAAAAGGACCAGTAAGACCTATCACAATAATATCTTTCATCATACACCTTCCATCATACGTCGAGTTTGACATATCATATCAGTTTTAGAATACATACCACCTATTATATTTAACAGAACGGTTGTTTTGAAGTAAAATTAAATTTAAAATCAGCTTTTTAGGACATAAAATTATATTCTTCATAAAGTTTTCGGACAAATTCTAATCTTCCAGAAATTGCATAAACTTTTTTACCATAGACTATACATATTTTGTCTGCGATTCTCTTCAATTTTTTGTCATTTAAATCTTTAGCTTTCTTATAAATAGTCTCTATGATGTATTTAATCTCCTCTTTATAGTATACCGGCAGTGAATCTTTTCTCCTTAATAAACGAATATAAATTTCTCCTACTTCTCTTGGATTATTATCCACTAGTCTTTTTAACTCCTTCAGTAAAAAAGAAGTTTGAAAATGTTTCTCTGCAAAAGGTGAGCTTTGTAAAAGCAACTTTTTGTAGTCGTTTTTTAAATCGGGCAAAAAAACAGCAAGCAAATTCAAATCAGAAAGGATTTTCTCATCTTCATTTGATAAATTTTTCCTTTTAATTTTTTCTTCATATTTTTTATAACAATATTTCCAAAATTCAATTATTTTATCTTGTATTTCTTTTCTCGTCTTTTCTTCCATCTCTTCGTCTCTTAATTTCCAAAAATATGAAATAACATGTTGAATCTCATTACCTCTCCATCTTTTTAGAACTAACCAAAACAAACTATCCTTTCCTTTCAGACACTCAATGCCTTTTAGATACCCTATACATATATGCTCAATCAAAGATTTTTTTGCGGAATCAGTTCCTTTAAATTCTCTCAAAGCTAGTTTATAAACCCCATGATTTCGTAAAAGTTTATATATTACTGCAAACCAAGTATGGTTCCATAAATATCCTTCCATAACTGCATTCCACCAATCTTTATTTTTGAAAGTAAATATCTTATCAATGTTTGCCTCCGTCCATTTTTTGTCTAAGTAATATAAATTAGGGAAAAATAGACCCAATAAAGTAGGAAACTCCAAACCTCTTAATTTCTTTTCAACCACTAAATTTAATATCCCTTTTACTTTTTTAGAAGGCCATTTAGGTTTATCTTTTAATCTTTCCTCGTTTACTCTTGCATATATTAAACAATATCTTAACAAAGCTTCAAAGGCTACTCCAATAGGATTGTTAATTACTTCAGTTAATAAATCTTTTTTCTTTTTAAATTTATCAACAACTTTTACCTTTCCTTTATGATAATTTTTTAATATAGCAAGCAATATTCTTTCAACCAAATTGAAGCAATCTGCAGGAAATGAACTTTCTTTCGTCTTTACTCCTTCATAGATAAAACGTGCTATTATCCACACAGCTCTATCAAGATTAATCTTTTCTCTTTTATCATTTTTAGGAAAGTTTTTCCAAAAAATTTTATCTTTTACTATTTCCCAACATAACTCCAATATTTTTCTAATATTTATTTTCCCTCTTTCTTCTTTTCTCTGACTCCATACCTTAGTAAAACCTCTGATATAAGAAAGTTTGTAGCCTAAATCCAACGATTTAAATATTAATGAATGTTGCAAAATATAACTTATATCCTCTATAAATTTAGAGGGATATTCTTCTATTAATTCTACCAATATGTCACTTAAATCTTTGTCAGGAATAAATCTTATTTTTATATCAGATCTATTTTTTAACAAAATATCTACTCTCTCTTTCGTATTGACTTTTAATATTTCCTCCTTCAGCTCTTTTTCTCTAGATAAATCTTCTTTCCGTCGCTGTTCATCATATGCTTTATATGGTTCATATTTAGCTTTTACCTTTTCTATCTCATTTTTATATCTCAAGTATATAAATTTAAATCCTGGAGAATATTTTCCTATCACTGAATACCAATTAGAGAGTTCAAGTAATTCACTTTCATAAAGAAGAGGATCGGTAGTCTCTATAATACTAAACTTTTCACTTATTTTTTCTGCAATTTTATCTTTTAAATCAGATGACAAGCTTTCAAAATACTTTTTGCAAAATTCAAAAGCTTCTTCTGACAAATACTTCTCATCAAAATAATTTTCAAAGAAATTTCTTATAAGAGATAAACACAGTTGTGGACTTTCTTTATATCTTTTTGTAAGAAAGTATATAACGAGTCTTTTAAATATTAGATAGGGATATTTTGGAGCAAGAAAACTTTCAATTAAGAAAATAACTTCTTTTATGGGTTTATCTATAATTATTCTCTTCAAAATTGAAGTTAACATTACCTTAGGTTTATCCTCTTCCAATTCTGGCTCAACTTCTAAATTTTCATACCATATATAAGAATAATCTTGAATTAATCCATTAGACAACATATTGTCTGTATACATTCTTAAACATTGATTTAACCTCTTTGCAATTTCTTCTACAAATTCAATTCGGCATATTTCGGAAATAATATCTATATTTTGATTTATAAACTTTCTCAGGTAGTAAGGTTCAGATATTTTAAATACAGCTTCTCTTTTTCTCTCTCCAGAAATGAGCTGTTTTTCATAAACATATTTTATTTCCAAAAGACTAAGGAGAATTGTTTCTATCAAATCTTTATTTTTATTAGGTTGAGTCAATAACCTAGGTAAAAGCTCGTCAGTAAGTGCTATGATCACAGTTAGATGCTTTGAACTTAACCAAATAGGTAAAATTTCACTGAGAAATTTTTTAGTAATACATTTTTGAGGGAGATCAGAAATTATTCTTATAAAGGCGTACCATGTAGCAACTTCTTTCTTTCTACTTCTTAAACTTACCTCTTTCATTAAATTAATAAGTCCATCTATAACTTTTTTGTCTTCTTTTCTTAACTGAGTTAAATAATCTAACATGGCTTGGTAGGTATATTTTTTAGAACTTAATTTCAATATAAAATATTTTTTCCCAAAGAAACAAAACCAACTTTTGTCATATAAGTTTCTAAAGAAATAAGAAAAGTAATACGGTTTTTCCAATAAAGTCAATAAACGTTGTTTTTCATCTCTACCAATTCTATTCTTTTTTATTACTTTGTCTAAAAATTTAATGTTGCAATAAAAACCTTTTCTCATCGTTTCTACTCCTTTTTAATTTTCCAACTTTTTTTAAAATTATTTTTTACCCAATTACCAAACAGTCCATCAAATTCATCAACAGAACCATAATTTATTACTTTCATTTTACACATTTCTAAAAATATTTCTCTCTTACTCTTAGAAAATTCATCCTCTTCTGACACAAGAAGGAAATGTTTAATATCACCAGATTTTTCTCTCGCAGCCTCTATAGATAACCTCTTAAGATCATCGTCTCTGAAACTATATCCTAAAAATAAAATAGCATATTCCGAAAACATTTTCTTAACAAATTTTCTGAAGGAAGATTTCTCATATCGCAATTTGTAGTTCCAAGGAACAAGTAAAGAATGTTCGAAATCTTCTCTATATCCATGGATATGTAAGATACATTTAGAATTTCGAAGATGTTCTATTTTCATATCTTCTAATTTATAATAACAATCATAATCTTCAAAAACTCCGCTATCTTCCAAACAACTATCTACATTTGTGGTTACAATTGGCGGTGGAGGTTTTATATCCCTAATTTTTTCAACGAAAGGAATATACTCCCTTATAACTCTATGTGGCTTAGGCCTTATAGCTTTCTTCAAAATTTTCCAGAAGGACTTTTTATCCTCTTCATCAAGTTTTCTATAACAAAATTCTATTAAGATCCTCGGAGATTCTCCACTCTTTTTAAGTTCCTCAAAACTTTTTTCTCTAAGGGAAGGTAGTTTAAGTATCTCTTTTAATATAGAATCCCAATCGTAACATCCTGCCTTTTTAGAAATGCCCGCTCCTATGAAAATGACGAATCTTCTTTGAAAAATAAAAGGTAGTAATTCTTTTAACTCTTCCTCAAGAGATTGTTTAAAAGTACGCCGCAAACTAGAACTCATCAAAATAAGCTTTCCAAATTTTTATCAATTTTAATTTTTGAAACCACTTTCTTTTTTAATGTAGGAGGTTGTTTTTCCTTAGGTAAAGATTTTTTAATGGGCTTTTTTATTAGTTTTTTAGCTTTTTCTGCCTTTAGAATCGGAGTTTCTTGAGATAAACTTTGCTTTTCTTGCCATGATTTCCACTCTTTTAACACAAGTTCTAATCGAGGCTCCAACCAATCTTCTATATTAGAAGTGCGAGTAGAAGGTGCTTCTATATTTGCAAGAAATACAGGATAGTTTAAATCAATATCGCTTAAGTCTAAACCTTCTCTGTCTTTTACCTCTCTTACTTTTTCTGCATATAAAATAGACATTTTCATTGAAGCGAGCTGTGAACCTCCACTTGCTCTTCTTGTCTCTGTCCCTCGCCTAAATATACCTCGGGGAAGACTAATTATTGCTAAAACTCTGCAGTGTTTGGCTACGTATTTTCTCAAAATCTCGTCTTGAGCATTAGAAAAGAAGCCTTCGGGTAGAATCAGACAAATTTTTCCTCCTACTTTTGCACTTCTTATAGCCTGTTGGATTGAGAAATTATATTCAGAAAATTTATCTGGTCTTCCATTTAAGTCCAAATCACTTTCTAAATTTTCTAAAACCTTATCTATATCAGGATGAGGATATCGATCACTTCCTGCAGGATTACTTATTATTAAATCCCAATCATTACCGTAATAGTAAAGTCCATTCGCATGTTTTATAGGAATAAACTTTACTTGATTCCCCACTTTAGAAAAGTAAATTGCAAGATAGGTTTTGGCAACTATGTAGGGAAGTTCATCTATATCTACACCTAAAATATTATCCAATGGAATATTACCTTTCTCTATTACTGCAGCTAAAAAGCCCCCGCTTCCACATTCAAAATCAAGCACTTTCCAATGAGGCTGAGGATTTACTAAACTTACCATGAAGTTTATTACACATTGCTCTGTCATATATTGGTTTAATCCTCCTCCCTGAAAAGCCCTCAAAACAAATCTTCTAAATTCCTTTGCGTTTTCTGGTCCTAATGAATTTAAAATATCATATTGGTTGAATAATTGTCTAATATGAGATTGACGATCTTTATAATTATCCAAACTTATATAAGGTTGTCTTGAAGTGTAATTTTGAGGATCTTCTAAATAAGAAAGAAGTTGCCAAGACACTTTTAAAACTACGTCTCGATTGATTTTTTGATTTTTGTCTAATGTATAAATGGCTAATAATTCGTTGAGAAATTCCTCCCTAAATTCATCTGGCGATAATATTTTCGGTTTATATTCAGGAATAAGACCATATCGGTTTAAAATATCTTTAAAAGTAGGTATTGTATCTAATGGAATCAGATAGTCTTTAAAATCTCCCTGAGGGGTTACTTCAAATTTTGTAAGATAAAACTTAATTTCTTTGCCTATAGTTATTGCAACATATTTAGGACGTCTTCCATCTTTAGAATATCTTTCGTCTGTTGGGAAATTTTTTACATAGGATAATGCTTCGCCTTGAGCCTCTTTTAAGGATTGGTCTTCACGTTTCGCTTCAACTAAAACTACAGGAACTCCATCCCAATAATAAACCACATCTGGCTTATGAATTGTTCCTCCCATTCTTACAGGAATTTCTTGAATTTTAGTATGTTCATAATCATCCGGCTGAGAGAATCCATATTGAGAAGAAAGAATGGGAAGGATAGTCTGTACTAAAAAAGAAATTTCAGGTCTTTTATATTTTCTTTTCCTCACTATATCACATCCTCCCTTTCTCCTCTAATCACTGCTTCAGTCTTTGCAATTAAATCATTAAGCATTTGTTCTGCTTCATGGAGATATTTACTATATCCTTTCTCATCGCCATTTTTAAAACACTCAATTGCTTTGTAATGAAAAGTAGACATTTCTTTATATCTTTCTTCGATGTGTTCTTGAACTAAGGATGGAAGCACAGGGATTTTAACAGATCTGATTTCATCAAAATTTATATAAGCAGGGCCTACTCGACTTTTAACTCTAAATATCTGCAAGAGTCCAAATTTTGATTTCAAATATACAGTTACATATGCGGGGTTAATTCCTTGAGGTCTAATAATCACTATATTTTGTTCAATGTTACATCTCTCTATGTCTCTATCCAACCATATTACTCTTCCAGCACAACCGACGCCATTCCCAATAAATAAAATATCGCGTTTCTTAGGTCTACTCCGAGGCGGATCATTCCACCCATCTTTTTGGATATATTTTTCTACTATGTACCAATTAATTCCAGTTTCCATAATATTTTTAGTTGTCAAATATCTAACCGAAGATCTCTTGACGAAAATTCTTCTTCCCACTTGTCCATAAGTAATATATGCAGGTCCACGAGGAATAAATCCCCCTAGTTCTACAACTCTAAATCGACATTTATTGAGTAAATTCAAAACACTTTCTGTATGGGGATTATAATATAAAGGATCCCAATGACTTTCTTCCATCATTTCTTTCAATGTCTTATCCACCCTCATCATTGCAACTTCATTTCCCTTTTCATCTTTTATAACTTTTACTTTTTCTTTTACATTATTCATCTCATACACCTCCTTATAAAATTCAAATACATCTTTTAATTTATTTATATCTTCTACTGCTCCTAAAAATACATTATATTCCAAATTCTCTATTTCTTTTATATTCCTCGGTTTCCTTAAAAACAATATACTTGTCTTAGCTGAGGTACCTACATTTTTAAAGGCTGAGCGAGGAAGAGAAATTATTGCCTCCACTTTTGTTTTATCTTTTATAAACTCTCTAACATAATGAAGATTAGCATTAGCAAATATACCATCAGGAAGGATAATGGCAATGTAGCCCCCTGGTTTTACTAATTGGATAAAACGTTCAATGAAAAGAATTTCTATAGGAATGGATTCAGCTAAGCGAGGAATTTTATTTCTAGCAATTTGCTGTTGTGTTTTAATTTCAAATAGGGTCAAATTTTCATCTCTTTTATTATTTACTTCTTTTCTCAATTTGTATTGAAAGATTTCAAATTTTTCTAAGGTTTCTAATAATTTTTTGGTGTAGCTATCTAATTTTTTGTTAGAAAATTTTACACCGATTCCGCCATAGGGAGGATTACCTACTACCACATCGAATTCTTTTAATCCTCCTCGTTTGTATCTTAACACTTTATCAGGTAAAGGAAGTAATCCATCTTGATGAATAAAATGGACATCTAATTCAGCTCTGGAGCCAAATTCTTTTAATAGATTTATCTCTTCCCATTTCTTCTTAGCATTTATATCTATATCTACACCAAAGACATACCGTGGAAGAGTAAAACTTTTTTCTATTGCTTTTTTAAGAAATATTCCTTCTCCGCAAGCAGGATCAATTACAGAAGGATATTTAGGTCTCCCTGAAGAAAAATGCCATCTGTTGGTTTCTTTATCTTCTTTCTCTTTCCAAAGAATCAGGATATCATATATAAAATCAACTATCTTTTCATCTGTATAGAAAATTCCTAATTCTTTCTTTCTCTTTTTATCATGCATAGTTCCTCAAACAATTTTAAAATAGGTTATAGCTATTAACTTTTCCTCTGTCTTTAAAATAAATTTTTTTTCAAGTTCTTGATATTCCTTTTGCTTTAGTCTGATTGCTTCTTCTTTCAACTTTATTTGTTCAAGGCGTAATTTGTCTAAAGTTAACTCTATCTCTTGAATCCTCTTATGTAAAGTGCGTCTTTCTTCTAAATCTATAGAATTTGCTCTTCTCCTTTCTAAATTTCTTTGTTCTTCTTCAAGCTTTTTAATTTTATCATCTACTTGGAGGCTGTAGTCTTTATAGTATCTATTTATTCTATCAATTTCTCTATCATACAATCTTTCATTTCTGCGTTGATATTTTTGAAGAATTTGTGTTTTCCACTCATTCCACACTTTAAAAAGGGTTTCTTTATCAATAGGCGAAGAATAAAGAAATTCTGGTTGTTGTACAGCTTCTAAAGAAAGAATTTGCTCTCCTACTTCAAGAGAATAGGGTGTGAATTTATCCTTCTCTTTAATAAAAACAAATGGAGCTAAAATATCCTCTTCTTCTATTCCTAAAATTTTAAGTTTAAAAAGATAGATTAGGCCCTCTTTACCTATTAGTGGATCAAGTAAAGAGTATTTCTTCCCTGAAGAAGTATATAGAAAGTGGTTCATAGGAATTGGTGATGTGGTAAGTTTTAAAGATTCTTCTATTGCCCTTTTTGCTAAAGGGTGATCTTTATTTACTCTGGAAATTTTACCTATTTCTTCATCCTTGAGATTTCTAAAAGATACTATGTGATCTTTAAACTTATAAGTTTTATCTTCTTCATTTAAAGGAACTAACTCATTTCCGTAAAAATACTTACATAGTCTTAATAAATCTCGATCAAATTCACTTAAATATTTTTCTGTCTCAAATGCGGTTTCTTTGAATAATTGCCTTACAGGCTCATCTAAATACTCTAATATTTGAGAACGTAAAGTTTTTATTTCTTCTTTTAGTCTATCTTGAATTTGCCTTTGCAGTTCATCAAATGCTTTATCTATTTCTTCAGGAGTTCTGCAAGTTTGATAAATTTCCAAGATTCTTTTCTCAAAATCAATACCACTCTCTAAGAGACCTAAAACTTCGTCTGAAGCACCAAAAAGACCTTCAAAGAGATGAAGCTTATTCTGGAGAAGCTCTAAGACTCTTTGATCTGCTCTATTTTTAGTATTTAGAAAATTAACCACTAGGACATCATATTTTTGACCATAACGATGACATCTACCTATTCTCTGTTCTACTCTTTGAGGATTCCAAGGCAAATCATAGTTAATAACTATATTGCAAAACTGAAGATTTAAACCTTCTGCCCCAGCTTCTGTAGCAATGAATACATCTGTTTGTGTCTCAAACTCGTATACAAGAGCCTGCCTCACATTTATTTGGTAAGTACCTCTCTCTGCTAACTCCGGAAATGCTTTTTCCCATTTTCTAAGTGCTTGATGGGTTTCTTTAGAATTATTAGAGCCATTGAAAATAGTGCATTTAAAACCATTCTGTGTAAGCAACTCTTTTAAATATTGTTGAGTCCTTACAGATTCTGTAAATATCACAGCCTTCTTTGGCCAATTTTTCTCTTGAGCAATTTTAAAAACTGAATGAAGAGCTTTCACTAGAGCTTCTCCTTTAGCATTTTTCTTTATTGATACTGCTAAATTATAATAAGATTTCAGTTCTTCTATTTCTTTTCTAATTTCCTCATCAGAAAAAAGTTCTACATCTATCCTTGGTTTTATTTTCTCTTCTTCAAAATTCTCTACATCTAACTCTTCTAAAAATTCATCGCTTTTATTCTCTTTTGTTTCTGTTTGATATAGACTTTCATTTTTGTAGTATTTTCTTCTCTTTAACTCTTCTTCAAGATACTCAATCAAACGCTTAAGAGTATTAGCAATGGCAAAGGAGGAGCTTGCAAGTATTTTTCTGTATACTAAAAGCATAAGATGCTTTTGGCTAGACTGAATTGCAGCAATCTTATCTCGTTGAAGATATGCTGATACTTTTTCATATAACTCCTGCTCTTCTTCAGTAGGTGTAAAATCTTGTGTGAAAGCTTTCCTGTTAGTAAATTTTACACATTCTGAAACTTGTTTGCGAAGAGTTCTCACTAGTACCCCTGATACTTTATTGCTGTCTTTACTTTCTTCTCCTTTTATTAATCTGCGTAATTCTTGAATCAATTTTGCAGAATTTGGATTTACATTTTGAGTAAGTGGTTCTACAAATTTCTTCTTAAAACTATAAGGAGTACCTAACAATTTGTCGTCTATAAAACTTACTATACCGTATAATTCCATTAAATTATTTTGCAAAGGTGTGGCAGTGAGAAGTAATTTAGGGGCATTTTTAAAAGCCTCTCTTATACTCCATGCGATTTTAGCTGAATCTTTACCCCGCCATACGTTCCTTAATCTGTGAGCTTCATCTATTATTACACAATTCCAATTTTGCTTTCTTATTAAATCTAAGTTCTTATAACAAAATTGATAAGAAATAATAAATATACCCTCATAAGTAAAAGGAATCTTATTCTGTTCTGTAAGAATCTTTTGGAAAGTGAAAGTATCAATAACTATGGATTCCAAACCAAATCTTATAAACAACTCCTCCTGCCATTGTCTTCTAATTGAAGCAGGAACAATGATTAATATCTTCCTTTTTCCTTCACTCCATAATTGAGCAATTATTATCCCAGCTTCTATAGTCTTACCTAAACCAACCTCATCAGCCAATATAGCTCCTCGCTGAAGAGGACTATCAAAAGCAAATTTTACTGCATGTATTTGGTAAGGATTTAATTGAATTGAAGATTTTGCTAATGTAGAGCTGATTCTCTCAGGACTCCCAGCACTTTTTTTAAGAGTTAACTTTTCAGCTAAATATTTTTGAAGGAATATATTCTCCGTCATGAAGGATAAAATTGATGCTTTACAGACATAATTATACCAATAATACTTATCTTATCAAAGAACTTAAATTTCCACCATTTTTACATAACTCACTATACCACATACATTACAATAAAAAGATTCGTTGGGGTATATTTCTAATTTTTATGACTCTGGTTATTTGAGTTAAGATTTAAAAAAACGGGTTGTTTTTATCTATTAAGTCAATATCTCCTTAATTAATCTAAAAGCGATTTTTTCACTTGTTGAGTTTTGAAACTTTCTTGTGTTGGATTTAAATTCTATGAGTTATATCTATTCCCTTTTACTTAAAACAAAAATTGCTTACTTTATCTATTTATTGCCATTTTTTACT
>Ga0164310_10001418_pt1 | contig 13495 bp, 16 predicted proteins | sample GuaBasSedimGuay1_FD_121795 | JGI IMG/M metagenome (GOLD analysis project Ga0164310, IMG submission 121795) | Subseafloor sediment microbial communities from Guaymas Basin, Gulf of California, Mexico - Guay1, Core 4569-9, 0-3 cm | ecosystem: Environmental > Aquatic > Marine > Hydrothermal vents... | reverse complement strand
CCATCTGTTGATTTTACTAAGTAAAGATTGCCGCTTTTGACATATACAACATATAGTGTGTTTCCTGCAGCATATATTGCTGGATACAAATCATCTGCAGTCGGATCATCTACTACTGTGACTCTATTCCATGTCTGTCCACCATCTGTTGTATATTTCATGTAAACGCCGTAATTGCCATATATATTTTCATCTGTGCAGTATACCACATATATACTATTTCCAGAAGTTGCGACATCTGGAGCTATTACATGGTAGTCACCGCTTCCATCTTCCAGCCAGAACTGATTTGCTACATATTCTAAATCTGGCTCATTTTCGTACAGTGTCCACTTTATTCCTATGCCATATTTCCCTGTCTCGCCAACAAGTGCATAGAAAATAAAGCCGTATGTTCTCTCTCCAAAGGTGAATCCTTTTATTTCTCTTGCATCTGTGTATTCTCCAATAACAGACTGGGCGTCATAGTAATAATATCCGCCATAGAATTCAAATGGATCAACAGACATGTATCCCCATACACATGTGCTCTCAAATGGGCTCACTGAGCCTGTTCCCATTGTAACAATAAGCTCTGTTCCATCCTCAAGAGTCGTATATGTAATTCCAGCGTCTACCAGTTCATCTGGACCACCCCATCCATTGTATTCATATGTGCCCAAATCTGAGACATCATCCACTTTGAATATCATCAAAGCTGGATATGCCTCGTCTGCAAATGTTCCGAGTAATACATTTACATTGGGATCGAAACACAATTCTGCATTGTCCTGGCGCCCTTCCAACTCCTCGCCCCATGGCGGAGTGACGCTGTTCCATGTTTCGCCGCCATTTGTAGAAGTGCTTATTAAAATATCTGTGTCAAAGACTCCCCTCTCCAGCGTGTAAGCAACTAACAGGTTGCCGTTTTTGTCTGTTTCAATTACTGGCTTCTTTTCATCGAGTTCGCTTCCAGCAACAAGGCTATCGCCGGTTATTAAAGTTTCTGAAGGAGTTATTACAATGGTTTTTCTTGGAACTGTAGCTGTATTCTCTGCGTGTATAGAGGTAGCAAGTAGCATTGCCACAACCACAAACACAGTACCTATACCTAATATCCCCTTTCTCAACATTTTTTTGCCTCCAAAATTTATTATGCAAATAAGTTTATATATCTATCGGATGCAAGAGGTGCTCTAAATTATTTCTGATTCAGTCATGAATTATACATTAACGAAATAAAAATAAAACACCATGAAATGTGGGCCAATCCTTTATTCCATATCATGAATTTTTCCTCCATCAATTTGTATAGGGCTAAGGAGGACAATCCCTTCGTTTTTCTTCTTCAATTTCAGAATATTTGCAGTTATTGAGGGCAGTAAAACATTTTTATATTAAAAATATATTTCATGCAAGGTGATTCCTTGGGAAATGTGAAACCAGCGTTTATCAAAAGAATAGCAAAGGAACTTGTTCAAAAGTTTCCAGATGAATTTACGGATGACTTTGAAAAGAACAAGATATTAGTTGAAAGACTCACGAGCATCTCTACAAAGAATATGAGAAATAGAATAGCAGGATATATAGCAAGGATAATGGAAGATAGAAAGAAAATTGAAAATGAAAAGGCAAGTTGAAGAAGCTCTAGAGGAATTAAGAAAGGGCAATTTTGTTTTGGTTTATGATGCCGATGGGAGAGAAGAGGAAACAGATTTTTTTATTGCCGCAGAGCACGTTAAAGCTGAGTCAATATATAAAATGAGGAAAGATGGCGGAGGGCTCATTTTCATAATGTTAAAATATGAATTAGCAAAAAAATTGGGTCTGCCTTATCTAGCAGATATAATATATAAATGTTCCAATAAATGGCCTGTATTTAAAGAACTTATACCGAATGATATTCCTTACGATACAAAATCGTCTTTTTCCCTTACAATCAATCACAGGCAAACATTTACGGGCATTAGGGATGTTGACCGAGCATTAACAATTTCTGAATTTGCAAAACTTGCAAGGGAAATCAAGAAGCTGGGGGATGTTGAAGCGCAGCGTATTTTCGGGCAGCGCTTCCGCAGCCCCGGGCATGTGCCAATCTGTATTGCAACCAAGGAATTATTAAATGAAAGACAGGGTCATACAGAACTAGGAGTTGCTCTGGCAGAGATGGCTGGAATAACTCCTGTAATGGCTGGATGTGAAATGCTTGATATGGGGGAAAGTTTAAAGAAAGAGGAGGCAATGAAATATGCAGAGAAAAATGGATTTATATTTCTGGAGGGGTACGAAATTGTGGAGGCGTGGAAGGAATGGCAAGAGTGATGGCATCTGGCGTATTTGATCTGATTCATATTGGCCATCTGCATTATTTGGAGGAGGCAAAAAAATATGGAGATGAGCTTATTGTTGTTGTTGCTTGTGATGAAACTGTAAGGAAGAAAAAACATGAACCCATTATGCCAGCTGAGGAAAGGCGTAAGCTGGTTGAGGCACTAAAGCCAGTTGATAAAGCTGTCATAGGCTATGAAGATGATTTTTTGAGAATTGTGGAGGAAATAAAACCAGATGTTATAGCTTTAGGATATGACCAACACTTTGAAGGACTGGAGGAAATGCTGAAAAAGCGAGGCATAAAAGCAAAGATTGTGAGATGTGGAAAATATGATGGCGACTTGAATAAAACCCGCAAAATAATTGAAAAGATAAGGAGTATGAAGGAGCTGTATAAAAATGAAGAAAATAGGCATAGCTGATACCACATTTGCAAGATATGATATGGCCAAAGCAGCCATAGATGAAATAAAGAAAAATGCTACCAATGTTAAAATAGAGAGATATACTGTCCCTGGCATAAAGGATTTGCCAGTTGCGGCAAAGAAGCTGATAGAGGAAAAGAAATGTGATATTGTAATGGCTCTAGGAATGCCTGGAAAAGAGGCAATAGATAAGCAATGCGCCCATGAGGCATCGTTAGGCTTAATAGCGGTGCAGCTGCTCACCAACAAGCATGTCATAGAAGTTTTTGTTCATGAAGATGAGGCAAAAGATGAAAAAGAACTGAAATGGTTGGCAGATAGGAGAACGAGAGAACACGCATTAAATGTTATTGCCCTGCTTTTCAACCCTGAAGAACTGGCAAAGAAAGCTGGCACAGGGCAAAGACAAGGCTTTGAAGACGCTGGCCCACTACCATAGTCAAATAGGAAATATATTCAGAATTTTTCCTGTAAGAAAATAACTCACAAAAGTAATGACTGCGAGCCCTATCACATGCAGCAAGAAACCTGTTCTTATCATATCAGACATTCTGATGTAGCCAGAAGAATAAACTATTGCGTTTGGAGGCGTTGATATTGGCAACATGAAAGCAAGAGAGCAAGACAGAGTAGCAGGAATTAGCAGAGTATATGGAGATATATCAATAGTTTTTGAGATGGCAATTAGAATGGGCATCATCATATTTGCTATCGCCGTATTAGATGCAACCTCTGTAAGAAATGAAGTTATCACTGCTATAACAAAAATGATGAAAATTAGGTGCAATGATGCCGACAATGGAATACTATCTGCAATCCATTCTGCTGCACCTGATTCAAATAAGCCCTTTCCCAGACATAATCCACCGCCAAAAAGAATGAGTATGCCAAATGGTATTTCGCCCACATCTTTCCAAGTAAGGGTAAATTTCCATTTTTTAATGTCAGCAGGTATTATGAATAGGAGGGAGGCGCCGATCATAGCAATAAGGGCATCGTCAAGTTTTATCTGCATTTCCTCCAAAAATGCAACAGGAATTATATTCCAGAGAGGTCTAGTTATCCATAACGATGCAACCATAAGAAAAACAAATATTGTTATCTTTTCTTCTCTCTTAAGCTTGCCAAGCTTTATTTTTTCTTCTTCAATCACTCCTTTTTCTTTAATTTCCACAATTTCTGGCTTATATCTTCGAAGTAAAAACTGCCATGTCAGAGGAAGCATTATTAGGGAAAAAGGTAAGCCAATTTTAAGCCATTCAAAAAATGTTATTTCTTTTCCTAACAAGCTTTCTGAAAAACCTGCAAATATTGCATTGGGAGGTGTACCAACAAGCGTTGCCATTCCTCCTATAGTGGCAGCATATGCAATGGCAAGCATTAATACGCGGCCATAATTTGCCCTTTCCTTAATCTTTATATTAAGTAAAACAGCCATACCAATAGGTAGCATCATGGCTGTGGTGGCTGTATTTGATATAAAAGCGGAGAGAAATGCAGTTACAATCATAAAGTAAAGAATTAAAATATTCGAATTTTTGCCTCCTTTTGAAAGGATAATGATGGCAATCCTTTTATCTAAGCCCCATTTAATCATTGCCCTTGCAATTAAAAAACCTCCAAAAAAGAGAAATATTACTCGATGAGCATACTGATTCAATGCTTCCTGCAAAGGCAGAATATCAAGCAATGGCAGCAAAATGCCAGGAAGTAAAGCAGTAGCATAGATTGGTATAGCTTCTGTTCCCCACCATACTGCACATAACAATAATACTGCAAGCGCTTTTCTAACTGATTCATCTATACCAATAGGAATAAAAATGAAAAAGAAAAATAGGAATATGCCTGCAACAAAGCCTATTTTATTTTTGACAAGGTCTTTTTCCAAATCGGGCATTAGGGGTGAAAGATATGCCGCATATAAATTTAACTAGGTTATCTTCCAAATCCAAATCCTTTTACAGTTGGTAATCCTGCTGCTTTCCAAGCTGTTATTCCTCCTACCATATTGTATAGTTTGCCTTCCCAGCCTGCGTCTATCAAAATTTGCGCAGCAATGTAGCTACGATGAGCTGTTCTGCAGTATAAAATTACTTCCTTGCCATTGAATAAAATAATGAAAATTTTTGCAAAAATCGGTATCTCTATCAATTGCAGTGGATATAAAATTGGCTTATCATAGAGATGAGGGGTGGCAATTCTTTCAGCAAAATATTCAGCTGGGGTTCTTACATCAACAGGAATCTGTTTCCCGTCTTCTTCATTCTGCAGCATTTCCCATACTTCCTCGACAGTCACATTTATAATGTCTCCCTGCTGCTGCCTTGCCGTAACTTTCCCATCACTTCTCTCATATATTGGAAAAGCGAACAAAAGCAGCAAAGCCACCAATAGCACTTTTATCTTCATAGGAATTAAATTAACAATTGTTTAAAAATCTTGTGGTAAGAGATGAAAATAGGAGGAAGAGGAAATCTAACGGAGTCGGCTTTTTCATTTTTAAGCTTTAAATCTATAGCTTCTGCTTAAATATTGAATATCCACATCTTTACTGCATCATATTCCTCATTTCCTGCCTTATCATATGCCTTTACCCCCATCTCATGTAAAAACATGGCTCTTTCATCCCATTCATATGTATATGGTGCCGCGCTATCAACTGCCTTCAATTCCCCATCTATATAGAATTCCACACTATCTATTCCACTTTCATTATCAAAGGCATATGCCTCAATCTCTATTCCTCCAATTACAACCGTCGCACCAAATGGCAAAGGGAAAATCTCTCTATTGTTTATATAGAGATGCCCTTGAGGCTTTTCTATTTTAACCACAGGGTTTTCATAATCTCCTTCCTCTAATCCAGCAAGCTCAACAAGTGTTGCCACGATTAATTTTGTAACACGTGCTGCATAATCTAAATCCATTTTATCAACTGTATCATCCGAAGAGTGATAGTAGTCATTGAACTCGTATTCAAAGAAAAAGACAGCATCATAACCATATTCAAGGAATGAAGCGTGGTCACTGTACGGATATGAAGGCCATCTAACTACTTGCAATCCAATCTCATCTGCATATTCCATGCTCATATTTATTGAAAGGTTTGTAATCCATGAAGAATGTCCTGTTTCTTCTATTATCACGCGCGTTCTCCCATCATTTGTCCTTGTATATCCAATCATATCTGCATTTAAAACAGCAACAATATTATCTCCATTTTCATGTGCCTCCTTTGCATATTCTCTCGAGCCAAGCAATCCTTCTTCTTCTCCAGAAAAAGTAACAAAGCGAATGGTATGCTCAAATCTATATTTGCTCAGAACTTTCGCCGCCGCCAGCACCGCAGCTGTGCCAGAACCATTATCATCTGCTCCTGGTGAGCCCGGCACACTATCATAGTGGGCACAGACAATGTATATTTCATCGCTTGACTCATTCTGTCCAGGAATTGTTGCTTCTATGTTTATATCTTCGTAGCCGTGATACGTCCAGTTATCCTCTCTAACCACAAGCCCATATTCCTCAAATTGCGAAATAATGTATTCAGCAGCCTGTCTGCAGGCTTCACTTTCTGTAACACGTGGCCCAAAATCCTGTAAAGTTTGAATATACTCCCTGAGTAGCTCTTCTGTTATTTCATCAAGAATTCCATTTATTCCCTCATTTTTTCCGTGAGATGGCAAAGGCATTAAGAGCATTGTAGCAGCGAGACAAACAATAATAATTTTAAGTTTCATGCAATAAAATGCTAGTCCATTATATATTTTAGAGGTCTATCCCATCTCTTCCCATAACTTGCTGTTCCATGCCTGATATAATTCTTCTTTGTCCAAATCCACGTACTTTTTCATTTCATCTCCATCATATATTATAAGCCCCTCTCCTTTCACATATCCTATCCTATATATCTTTAGCCCCTCAAAAATTTGTTTGAACTCTTCCTCCTTTTCCTTTTTAACTTCTGCCACCCATCTCGTATTGCTCTCTGAAAATATTTTAAAGTCGGTTCTCAAATCTGGCAGCGAATACAAACAAATTTCCGCTCCTTTCCCGGCAATAACCATCTCCGCAAGAGCAACGCCTAGCCCGCCATTGGATATGTCATGACATGAAATTATTACACCATTTTCAATTGCCCTTATGACTTTTTCGATACTTTTCTTAAGTAAATGGGCATCGCTTCTCGGCACTATGCCAGCGTTAATGCCTAAATACTGATAATATTCGCTCCCTCCCATCTCTTTTTTTGTCTCACCAATTATATAAATTGGATTGCCCTCCTCTTTAAAATTGATGGTTGCACACTTTCTTACATCTTCCACAATTCCAACTGCCATTATGGTTGGCGTGGGAGCCACACTTCCAGCCATGCTTTCATTATAGAAACTTACATTGCCCGATGCAAAAGGAACGTTCAATACAGAAGCCATGTCGTGTAATGCTTTCATACTTTCAACAAATTCTCCCATTCCCTCTGGCTTTTCAGGATTGCCAAAATTGAGGCAATCAACAAATGCATCCACCCTTGCTCCAGAGGCAGCGAGATTACGACATGCTTCATCCACGGCGGCGCATGTTCCCCAATAAGGGTTGAGGCTTGTATAATATGGATTAACATCCGCCGTGACTGCAATACCTTTCCATGATTCCTCTAAAGGCTTAATAACAGCAGCATCTGAGTGGCTTTGCATTCCTATATTGCCATGAAGAGGCTTTAAAACCGTCGCTCCCCTCACCTCAAAATCATATTGCCTTATTACCCATTCTCTGCTACAAACATTGGATGAGGACAAAATCTTCATTAATGCTTCCTGCAAGTCGGGCATTTCAAATTCTACATCTTCTTTCTCCTTTATTTCGGGCTTTTTCCACTCCCTTGCATATTCCACAGCACCAATCTGGAATAATAGATCAAGCTCTCCAACAAGCTGTCCCCTGTAATACACCTTTATGAATGGCTCTTCAATGACTCTTCCAATTGGAACTGCCTCCACATCCCATTTTTCAAATATTTTCAGTACTTCCTCCAGATTTTCCTCTTTAACAACGAGCAGCATTCTTTCCTGACTTTCAGAAACCCATATTTCCCATGGCTCCATATCTGCTTCTCTCAGCGGCACCTTATCCAGATAAACTTCTGCTCCATATCCTCCCTCATATGCAATCTCGCTGCACACACACGATAGCCCGCCGCCTCCCATATCCTTCATTCCTTCCACAAGTCCTTTCTCATTGCATTCAAGGCAGGCATGGATAAGAGGTTCTTTCGTTATTGGATCACCAAGCTGTACAGCAGTTATTGATTTCTCCTCAGATTCTTCTCTTAACTCTTCAGATGCAAAAGTTACACCGTGTATTCCATCTCTTCCTGTTTTACCACCTGCATAGACATATATGTCGCCTGGCTTTTTAACGCGGCTATGAGCCAGTTTATCTTTCTTAACAATACCTATGCATCCAACATTCACGAGGCAATTTCCTGTATAACTTTCATGAAAATATACTTGGCCTGCAACTGTAGGTATTCCAACCCTGTTACCATAATCCCTTATTCCCTCAACAACTCTCTTGAATAAATAGCGAGGATGCTTCACACCTTTTGGTAATTCTTCATATCTTGTATCCAGGCTTCCGAAGAATAAAGGATCTATCAATGCTATTGGCTGTGCCCCCATACAAAGCACATCTCTTAATATGCCCCCAATACCAGTAGCAGCCCCTCCATATGGTTCAATGGCAGAAGGATGATTATGGCTTTCCAAAGCGACAACATAGTAATGCTCATCGTCAAATTCCAGCACTCCAGCATCCTCTCTGGCAATAATTTTATCTTTTGCTATATTATAAACATACTGTCTCAGATAGTATTTTGAGGATTTATAGCAGCAATGTTCACTCCATGACTGAGCTAAAGCTTCAAGTTCCAAATCAGAGGGATTTCTACCTTTTCTGCTAAAATAGTCCTTTATTTTTTTCATTTCCTGCAAATTTAAGGCGAGACCCATTGTTTTGCTTATTTCTATTAACTGCTCATCATTTGCATCCAGTAAATTTATTCTGTACACGTATCCATCCTTTATGAATAAATTATCCATGGACATGTTCTATCGAAATGGTATATTCATTAATGACAGGGTTTGCAAGCAACTTTTTGCACATCTCCTCTGCTCTTTCCCTAGCTTTTTCAACATCATTTCCTTCAAGAAAAATTTCAATTATTTTGGCAACTTTTACTTCCTTTACCTCCTTAAAATGCAGTAAGTTCAACGCCTTTGCAATATTTTTTCCTTCTGGATCGACCACTCCTTTCTTCAACCTTATCTCAATTTTAGCCTTCAGCATTATTATACAACTCCCTCATAATGACATGATGGACATTGATAGGTGAGGGGCCTTTCTCCTGTATCAATTATTTCAAACTTATCGCCACAACTTGAACATGTAATTGTTTTAACGATTCCCTTAACTTTCTTGCCCCTCAGCACTCCTTCTTTGCCGCAGTTCGGACACACATATTTCATTGGTCTCACTCCTGTATCTGTTATGGTAAAAGTAGTATGACAACTGTTGCACACAATCTTTTTTATTACTTCTGACACTAACTTAATTTCTTTTGTTTCTTTTTTTGGAGTGGTAATATACACCATAATTTCAATAAACAAAAAAAATACATACACAACCACACCTATCAGACTCCACGTCTTTAAAGATAATAATATTTTGCTGCCATTCATTGTCTCATTTAAGGCAACAATAAACAGCCATATGAAATAGAGTATTGATGCAATAACAACTATTTTCAGTAAATTTTTCTGGTTCATCTAAGGAGTTATTTTTTATCCCTTTATAAACTTTTACAGCTTCCGCAACTCTCTTCTATCCATCATTGCATAAGGAAGATGCTTTTTATATACTGTAATAAATGCAAAAGAAGAAATAACTATTGAACATACCGAAAAAATAGCAGATATAACAGATTCTCCAGCAAGAGAGTAAACTATTGATATAATCACTGTAATCCATATAATCATGCCAGCAACTGTTGCTAGCCCAAAATATTTTCCACGCATATTTCTTTTTACCCCCGTACCAATAATAATTCCAATTGAACAGTTAATTAACATTACTGAAAATGGCAGCGCAACAAGCATTGCATTTTCCAATCCAACTTCTAAAGTTCTTCCAAAGAGGAGAGGAGCAAATACAGAAGAAAAACCCAGACTGAAAGAAGCTCCGTACAGAGGCAAGCCACTGTCAGATAGAGCAGATAGATTAAGAACTGCTAGCTTAACCAGCTGATCTAGAAATGAAAAAATAAAAGAAAAAATTATGATAAGATTAAGATATACGTCTCCTGTAATCATAGGATATAGAATCATCCCTTCCATTATGTATATAACGCTGCCCAAAATAATACCCCCAATATATACTATGATGATGCTTTTCTCCTTGAATTTTCCTTCTCTTTCTCCTATAATTAGGTAAAGCAGAAAAAGTGAGGGTATTACACCCAGGGGCAGGAGTAGAGTATTTAGTTCCACATAGCAAATAGATTTGCTATTTAATTGCTTTTGCATTAGTTTCCATTTATTTAGTTCAAGAAAAATACTTTAAGTAAAAGTTAATATTGAGGATGATAAAATGGATAAGAAAGAGATATTCGATAATCTCATCAAAAAAGTAAAAGAAATTGTGGATGATTCCTCAGATAGAAATGAAAAGCTTATGAGAATATGTGTACTGCTGAGAAATGAGGTGCCATATTATGACTGGGTCGGATTTTATATTGCTGATGAATCAAAAAATGAATTAGTACTTGGCCCTTTTTCAGGAGAGCCAACAGAACATGTCAGAATACCATTTGGAAAGGGGATATGCGGGCAGGCTGCGGAAAAAAGGCATACCTTTATCGTGCAGGATGTTTCAAAGGAAAAAAATTATTTATCATGCAGTCCAGCAGTAAAATCCGAAATTGTTGTTCCAATTTTCAAAAATGAAAAAATTGTTGGAGAGTTAGATATAGATTCACATTCATATGCTCCATTTACCCATGAAGACAAACAATTTCTTGAAAAAATCTGCAATATTATCGCAAAAATTTTTTGAGGGAGAAAATGAGGACAGCGATACTATATGTTTCTATACATCACGGCAATACGGAAAAAATTGCTAGAGAAATTGCTAGAGTTTTAGATGCAGAACTTTTAAATGTAGGAAAAGCAAACGAGGAAGCAATAAAAAACAACGACTTGATTGGTTTTGGCTCAGGTATTTATTTTGGGAAACATCACATAAGCTTATTGAAATTTATAGATGCTCTGCCTAAAATGAATAAAAAGGCGAAAGAATTTGCAGAAAAACTCAAAATAACTTTTCAGTCTCTGAAATAATTGCGCCTTCTATTTACTTTATTTCTGAGATTTTTAAGAAAGGTGGGTATGCTTTCTATATCCTTAACCATTGCATTTTTTGCAAATATTAGACGATATTCTGTTATGCATTTTGTTCTTCCTTTAAGATTCTTCTCTATTTTCCTGCACAGCTGCCACCCTTTTCTATCCCAATCAGTTAATATTATAATTTCCTTGTAATGAGAAGCAATGTAATCGCACAAATTTGCTATTTCCATTCCGCAATGCACAGTAATTATGTCTCCATTTATATCAAGGCTATTCAGCGCTCTAACATCTTTTTCTCCTTCCACAATGATGGGTGTATTTCTATTTTTATCTCTTATCTCCTCAATTGCCTTTTCTATTTCCTCCAGCGCTACCCTGCAATCCATTTTTCAATATATGCAATACTTCATCCTTTTTCTTTTTTACTAAAATCTCTTTTTCCCTTGATTTTTTTCCATGTATTATCTCTATATCTTCTTTTTTCAGATTGAAATAGGCTGCCAATATTTCAACTATCTTTCTATTCGCCTTTCCTTTCACTGGCTCTTCATCAATTTCAATTTCTATCCTATGCCTCCATTCATCATATCCTGCAGGAAATCTATTTTTATTGCCTATCTTCACCTTTATATGAATTATACTTCCTTCCTGGCTCTCTTCTATGGCATCTTTCATGGGACTTTTATGAACCCGTGTTTCATTAATGCCTGTGTCTGCTCTCTGGCAAGTTTTATTGTTTCCTCTGCCATTTCATATACTTCCTGTCTGCTTAGCTTCCTTCTTGCTATTCCCTGCTCTATTGCTTTCATTGCCACAGCTGCCGCTTCATATGGAAAAACTTCCCAATCATCCATTGTTGGCACAATATAATCCTCGCTAAGCCCTTTCTTTTCTGCTACTTCTGCTATGGCGTATGCTGCTGCAATATGCATTTCATCTGTTATTGTCTTAGCCCTTACATCTAAAGTTCCTCTGAATATGCCTGGAAAGCCAAGGCTATTGTTAACTTGGTTTGGAAAATCGCTTCTTCCTGTTCCAAATACTCTCACTCCTGCTTCTTTAGCTTCCCATGGCCATATCTCTGGAATGGGATTTGCTTCAGCAAACATTACTGCATCATCATTCATTTCAGCAACCCATTCCTTCTTTATGGTGCCAGGACCAGGCTTTGAAGCAGCTACGCATACATCTGTTCCTTTTATTGCCTCTGGAATGCCTCCTGTTCTACCTTCAGCATTTGTCTTCATTGCAATTTCATATTTGTAAGGATTTTTTTCTTTGAGTTCTTCTATATCTTCCCTGTTTGGATGAAGTATTCCCTTTGAATCAACAGCTATTATATTGCCGGGTGGTACACCAGCCTTTATCAATGTCCTTATCAAACATATATTGGCTGCCCCAGCTCCAATAATAGAATATGTCACCTCATTGAGTTTTTTGCCAACTACTTTAAGTCCATTTATTATTCCAGCAAGAGTTATTGCGGCTGTTCCTTGCTGATCATCGTGCCATACAGGAATATCAAGCTCTTCTCTCAGCCTATCTAAAATATAGAAGCATTTAGGTGACGCTATATCTTCAAGATTTATTCCTCCAAATGTTGGAGCTACCCACTTAACTGCCTGAATGAACTCATCAGGATCTTTTGTATCTATCATTACAGGAAATGCATCTACGCCTCCAAGATATTTGAAAAGCAGGGCTTTTCCTTCCATTACAGGCAAGCCTGCTAATGGGCCGATATCTCCCAAGCCAAGAACACGAGTGCCATCACTTATGACTGCAACATAATTCCCTTTGTTTGTGTGATCAAAAACTCTCTCAGGGTTTTTGGCAATATCCTTGCATGGCTCAGCCACGCCAGGAGTATACCATATAGCAAAATCATCATAACTTCTTACAGCGCATTTTGGCATTATCTGTATTTTTCCTTTATAAAAAGGATGTAATTTCATTGCATCCTGAGCGGGTTTTTTCGCTTTTTCTAACAACTCCTCAACTGTTACCTTCTTCTCCATCAAATCACCACTGCTGTAATCAAAATCAAAACTTAAATCTTTTCACACAGAATTTTTCGATATGCAAAAATGGAAAAGTTACTGCTGTTTTTTATCAATTTCAGCAAATACAATTAAAAAATCAAACAAAATTCAAGAAATATAAAAAGGAAGAAAAAGAGAGGAGTTAGCTCACGCCAAGCACCAATGGGCCAAGCACGAAGCCGCTTGCTGTTGCTGTTACTCCTCCTGCATTTACTGTTATTGTTGTTGGCCCTATTCCAAATACTAATCCTGGACCTACTGTTACGCTCTCTCCTGGATTTAGTGTATCGATTGTTCCTTCAGCATGCTTGCCTAT
>Ga0164310_10001417_pt1 | contig 13496 bp, 23 predicted proteins | sample GuaBasSedimGuay1_FD_121795 | JGI IMG/M metagenome (GOLD analysis project Ga0164310, IMG submission 121795) | Subseafloor sediment microbial communities from Guaymas Basin, Gulf of California, Mexico - Guay1, Core 4569-9, 0-3 cm | ecosystem: Environmental > Aquatic > Marine > Hydrothermal vents... | reverse complement strand
TCATCCCCCCATCTTCCTAAAAATATCCTCTTTCTTCCAAGCAAGTTAGTAAGCGTCCTGTCTTCCCTAAGTTTTTCTTCTACTCTCCTATGCCACATCCTTATCCCAGGATAAAGCTGGTGATAAGCTTCAAGCAGAGTCTTGGCTTCCTTTTCTTGACATCTTAGAATTAACGCCAGACTCTTGTAGCCTAAGCCATAATTGGAGGAGTGAATAGTTTTCTTGGATTTATAACGCATACTCTCATGTGAGTTTCCTAATCTCCTGTGTTCCTCCAGCACCTCTTCTCTTGTTATTTCTCTTCTGTAAATAAGAGAAAACAACCTTGTGGCATTTTCTGTGTGGATATCTAAGCCACTCTCAAAGAGTTTTATTAACTGCTCGTCTTCACTTAAATAAGCCACGACGATAGCCTCTGCTTGGGATTTGTCAAGCTCTACAAGTATTCTTCCCTCGTCGGCCACAAGAAATTTCCTGAAAGCCTTTGGTAAGTTTTGCATGTTCATTCCAGTCCCGAATGGAGTTTTCCTGCTGGAAAGCCTGCCAGTGGTTGTCCCTGTCAAGTCATAGCTTGTTCTCATCCTATTGTCTTCATCCAGCTCCATGTTCACGTAAGTAGAAAGGAGCTTCTTCTTTTCTCTAAGTTTTAACACTAAATCAGCTTCCCTTATTCCCTTTGCAGAGAGCCTTGTCAAGGCCTCGTCATTAGTTGAAAGACTCCCAGTTTTTCTATTTACATAAGCTTTCAGGCCTTTCTCCACGTAAAAATAATTCTTGCACTGGGAGGGAGAGTTAGGGTTAAGCTCGTGGCCTACTATGTCATTTAACTCACTCTGAAGAACTTCTATCTCGCTTTCAAGCTCCTTCCTCGTTTCATCCAAACTATCCACGTTCACTTTTATTCCTCTCAGTTGGAAATACAAAACCACCCAGAAGAGCTCCATAGTCTTATTGTAAATAAAATCGCAGCCACGCTCCTTCATTTCTTTTTCCACTTTTTCCCAGACTTCAAAAGTCACCAACGAGTCTTTTGCGTTATATATCCAAAAATTTTCATCATACACGACTCTACCTGTCCAGATTTTTCCTTCGTCTTTGTAGTAAGGCTCGTTAGTATAAATGCTCGTCAAATAATCAAGTCCCTTAGGCAATTCATAATAAGTAACATGGTGTGCTATCATAGTGTCGGCGATAGGTGGCTTGGTCATAATGCTCACTGTCTTGTAGAGGTATGAAATGTCGAAGTTTATATTCTGCCCTATCTTAAGTTTGTCCGAAGTCAGGGCTTCATTTACAAGCTTCCAGATTTCTCTTTCCTTCACATCAGAAAAATAATCACTTCCGTTCTTGTCCTTAAAAGGAATAGAAATGCCCTTATAGGGGCTGACGGCGAATGAGATGCAGGAGATAGAGCCTCTAAAAACCTCAATATCGAATGCAAATGCAGGCGAGTCTTTTATTAGTTCAAAAAACTCCAGAGTCTGTTCATAAGAAGGGGAGATTATTATCTCCCTTTCTGGCACTCTTATCTCAGGGAATTCCTTTTCTCTGTTAACTTTACTTAAGTCTGAAAGAATGTGATATCTAAAAATATACATCCTCAAAGCTGCAGCAGGATGAATAGTCGGGATGACTTTCCTTCCTGGCAACATTGTGCTCTCCAGAATAGAACCTCTCCACTTCATTATTCCTACTTTGTTAGTTAAGGCAAACAAAGCTGGAGAGCCAAGCGGGACGAAAACGTTAGCCTCACACTCATTTAATTCTTCTCTTAGTTCCTCCAGCCACGGCCTAGCCTTCTCTGTGAAAGATTGTCCGTTAAAGTAAGGAGAGAAATCATTTCTTGGAGGCCTTTCCTTTACAACGTTAGTTATATAACACTCACTTCTCGTCAGGCCTACTGAGTTAAGTAAATTATTCAGCAAATTCCCTGCCTGTCCTACAAAAGGAATGCCAAGCCTTTCTTCAGTAGCCCCTGGAGCTTCACCAATCAAGCATATTTTGCTTTTCTTGTCACCGATAGGCCTAACTCTCATTGTTATTCTCCCTGGAGTCTTCAAAGACCTTGTCTAAGAAGAGCTGTTTATACTTGGGGGAAATTTCATACCCCCAACCTTTCAAGCCAAGCTTGTAACAGGCACGCAAAGTAGAGCCACTTCCGAGAAAAGGAACTAAGACTGAGCTTCCAGGGTAGACGAATGTTTCCAATATGTCAATCATAAGCTCCAATGGTTTTTCAGTAGGGTGGATTTTCTTGCTGGGCTTGAGTGGTTCATAGATAAAGACGTTGCTTCTTCCCTGTTTTCTTAAAGTAGCAGTCCCTTTTCTGGCCACTATGAATGTCTCATGTTGATTGCCGAGCCATATGTTAGGGTGATTGCTCTGTCCCGTTATGTTGGCTTTCACCCATACGCAAGGGACGGTGTTAACGAGAAAGCCTGCCATTAACAGAGCGTCGTAGACAGTTTTATACCAGTAGTGCCCGAACCACCAAATGACATAACCGTCACTCAGAATGCGATAGACTTCTTTGGCTACCAGCTTAACGAACTGAGGATAGTCCTCTTCTCTTATCTCCTCATACCCCTCCAGAGAAGAAGTTACCTTCTTGGATTGGTTTAATGAGATTGCATAAGGCGGGTCTACTTCGGCAAAATTAGCAGTCCCGTTATTACACTCGGAGAGAAGTTTCAGTGCATCTCCAATTTTGTAATTCGCTTCTGCGATTTCTACTCTATTAGAGACTCTGGGCTTCTTAGATTCACGTTTCTTTATTTCCCGCAGAATTAACTTCTCTCTTATTTTGTCAAAACTCTTCTTTGCGGCTTCCTTAGTTGGTTCTTTCTTTAGAACTGGGAAATTCTCGGCTGCTTTAGCAAGTGCAATATCTTTGGAGAGATTTCCAGGGTCTTCATTCAATACTTCTATAGCAACTCTCCTAATGGACATTCCCTCTTTTTCCTCGAGAAGTTCAGCCAGAGCCTTCTTGGCTTCTACTTCCTCGATCCAGTCCAAGTTCTTTCTTCTTATATTCTCTTCCAACTCTATTAGTTTCCTTTCATAATCCGAAAGCTCCTCTAACAGTCTTACTTCAACCTCTTTCCAGCCGAGACTTTTAATGGCTTCGAGCCTGCGAGCCCCAGAGATTAGCCTGTTCTCTGAGTCTATTATGATTGGGTGAAGTAGGCCTATCGTCTCGATGGACTTGGCAAGGGAAGGAATATCGCCTGTGTCTTTCCTTATTCTATCAGAAACTACTATGTCGCTTACTTTAATCCTCATTCTTTAGCCTCCTTTCTAATATTTTTAGTTCCTCCGGAGATAGTTCCTTAAGAATATTAGCCAGCCTTTTCTCAGTGCTCTTCGTTTCTTTAGTTCTTTTCGGCTGTTTTTGCGTGTGAACGATTTTATTTCTAGAGGCTTTAATGTTATAAAGAAGCCTCATTAATTCCTCGTCAGAAAGCTCACTAAAGTCCATAGTGATGTCTTCTATTTTCATTTCTTTTCTCCTTCAAATGGGTTAAGTTCTCCTGTAGAAATTCTTAACAGAGAAGACTCGCCGTGTTTCTCTGCGTAGTCAATTGACAGCAAGATGAGTCTTGTAATGAATGGCTTAACGTTTCCCCATGGAAGGTATTGTCTCAGTTTCTCTCTGAGGTCTTTAGATATTTCTACGTTGAGTCTTGTTACTTGCATAGTGTTTACCTCCTTTTGTGAGAATAAAATAGAAAGTGTTGCATAATGCAACACTTTCTAAGACGGGACTAAACGCTTCTTGGAAGCTTGAGCTGGTTAAAGTTCCTTCCGTCGTAGCTTCTGATGCCAATATCCACGTCGGCAATCTTGCCTATGAAATCCTCTGTATTGAAGCCTTCGTCAGTAAAAGGAACGCCGAAGACTACAAGCAAGACTTTCAAATTATTAAGGGAAAGATTTACTTGCTTTTCGGGCATGTCGCTAGTGGGAAGTAAAACATTATGGAAGATAGGCTCTGCATAGGGATATTCAGTCGCCTCTATTGTGAGCCTCAACATGGGTTTTCCAGAAGAAGAAGTAACTTCCTCTGCGGCAACTACTCTGACTTGGTATCTTCCCTCTGGTAATACTTCGACTGGTTTTGCTTCCTTTACGTTTACATTAATAAAACTCATAAAATCCTCCTTTCTCGGGTTTTATAAAACCCCTTTTAAAGTTTGTTGTTTGGTTGGGCTCTGTTTAGCTAATGGCAGAACCCTGCTTAGGCCTTGTGTATGTAGTGGTTTTTTGAAATCTATAGTTACGTCAACTCTTGCATCGAGCATTCCCTTCTCACTAAGCCTGCTTCTCGCCAAGTAGATGCCAGAAGGCTTAGTCTCGAGTGTGTATTTTCCATCTTGTGAAGTCAAGTGATAAACTTCGTCAAATATAGCAGGCAGCTGGCTTCTCAAACTTCTTCCTGTTACTAAGGGTCTCCCTATTATTTTCCCCGTCACTTCGTCCTTTAAATGCTCTTCATGTGCAACTAAGTAAGTGTTACACGGTAAGTTGACGATTGCCGAAAAGACTTTAAAGGCAGTATAAGCTTGTGCACCATAGTCCGCTAGTTGCGGGAAACTCCCAGGTCGTCCACTCAAACTCAAGATGTAAGTCAAAAGCGATTGAGAGAATGTAGTCACACTATCGAACATGAAGTAGTCAACATCGTTAAAAAACCCGCTTTCTATTCTTTCTTGAAAATCCTTCTCGAACTCGGCATAAACCTCAGCAGAAATGGGCTTAGCAGTGGGTCTGTATTTCTGGAGCTGGACTTTAAAATCACTCTTTTCCAAGCCAAACTCCACATAAGTCAAATCTTCCTCCATTTCCTTCATTCCTAAGAAAACATTCCCACCCCCAGGGTCAAAGAAATATGCGAATTTTCTGCCTCTCGGGAACGTTGCGAAGAGCGTCGTCTTGCCACTCCCTATGTCTCCATAAACAAGACAATTAAAACCTCTTTTCTTTAGCCCCTCTCCTAATCTCTCCTCAGTTAGCATATTTGATCACCTCCTCTCTAAATTTTGCCTCATCGAAAGGTTGCCACTTCTCTTCCTTAAGTCCAATGGGAACATCTGTTATTGCAAGCGGATTAGAGTAGAACCTGCAGATATCTTTGTAAGGGCACATTCTCCCATATTGGACACAATTAGAAGTATTCATCGGGAAAGCCTGAAGATACTTATCACTATCTGTCACGCTGTAAAGAAGTTCAATGTCAAATAATATCCTGTTTATCCAGTCCCTCGTATTGCCGAGCCATTCCTCTACGAGAGATAGCTGCCTAAGAACTGGGATGTCCATAAATTCTATTTTGTTTTTCTGGACTAGAGCACCATCTACTATCAAGCCCCTGAAGTTTTCATAGGTAATGTAGCCCGCATAGAGATAGCCATCTATTTGTGAGTTAGGTGTGAAACTCTCGATCCAAGTGGAAGAGAAGCTCTTGGTTGTTTTATGTTCTCCGATGAAAACACCTTCATTTCTTTTGTAGACTTTATCGAAGCGACCTATGTAGAAGTTATTCTCTTCAAGCGGAACTACGAAGCTTTCCTCGTTTCCAAGCAGCTCAATATTGCTGAGGAAAATTCTTTTCTCTTCCACATAAGTCTTTAGCATCTGCAAGGCACGCCCGGGCGAGCGGGGGTAGAAGCTATAAGCCTCAACTTCATTCTCAGGAAAGCCCTCATCGAGCCAAGTCTTATAAAAGCTTTTGTAGGACTCAGCAACTAAAGTTTCATTATCCATCTCCTTGTGAGAACTCGCGAGCTCCCACAGTGTAGCCATTGCAGAATGCCACGAGAGGCCGAATACCAGAGCAGGAGATTTCTCTACAGGAGCCCAGTTTCTCACATGTCGAAAGTAGTATTTTCTCGGGCACGTCCTATAATCACTTACTCTGGTATTGTCCCAGAAGATTGCTCTCTTCTCTTTCATTCTTTATTCTCCTCTCAAAGAAGAAGGGAAGAAACAGTCGTTGCATAACTGGCAATTCTATTGACTGCTCCTTCCCTTTTGTTTACGCTAAGCCATATTTCTTCAGAAACTCTCTCTTTTCCTCTTCGGTCATTTTCTCAAGAAGTTCCTCTACTACCTCTACTTTGGATTTCTTTTGCCTGCCAAGCTTTGGCTTCCAATTCTTCATAGCCTCTATGATTTCATTATCAGTCTTCCCCTGCTTCATCATCGAGCGAGGGATGTCTTGCGCTGAGATGACGAGCTTAGCTACGAAATAGTTGTGAACGATGTCTTCGCCGTAAAGTTCAATGTCTTCATTTACGTCATCGCCCACTATGAGAGGGAATGTTACTCTCCTCTCCTCGCCATTAACATTAGTGCTTGCAGTTACTTGTTTCTCTTTCATAAAAATCCTCCTTTCAGTTTTGTTTTTCTCTTTATGAAGCCTTTTCCTCTACCCTCCTTTCTCACTTTCTTGACGGCTTCTTTCAAGAAAGTGTTGCATTTTACAACATTTTCTAACTTACAAAAACAATTGCATTATATCATATTTGAGCTTAGTTGTCAAGTCTTTTTTTCATTCTAATTTAATTTTTCTCTCAAGATGTTGCGGTTCATCATTGCTCTCAATAGCTTCCGTGATAGTTCTTTCCAAGTCTTCATACGAGAGAGATAGTTCTGGAATGCCAGATACTTTTCCCTTTAGCTCCTCAAGAGCCTCCAGTTCGCTCTCATAAGTAGGTATTTTTCCTTCCTTTCTAAAGTATTCTACAAAAGCATCGAGCAAGTTCCTCACCGCAGTGGCTGGTCTTTTCTCGCCGTTTCCAAGAACTTCCAGAATTTGCAAACACCCTAATAGGGTGCTATGCTTCAGTCTTATTGTTATTCTCAAGTTTTTCATTTCTTTCTCTCCTTTTTGCAATAATCACAAACAGGCATGCCCCAACTAAGTAGGCTACCCAAGCCAAAGTTATAATAATTAAAGTTGCGATTTCAAGAATATCGAAATAACTCACCCTCTACTCCTCCTTCCCAACAGAGAGACTACGAATACTGGCACTGTGAAGTAATACATCTCTATGTAAGCACCACAATAGGGGCAATAACCAAACCAGTTGTTTTCACATTCTTCTATTTTCTTCACTTCTCTTATAGACGGAGAGAAATAGAATTTCTCTCCACATTCAGGACAGTATTCTTCTCTCTCTGCTGACGTAGATTGCTCTCTATAAAATTTTAACTCTTTCATAGCCAGAGTCCTCCTTAGAAAAGGTGGGAGCCACTGAGCTCCCCCCATGTTATTTTTCTTTCTTATTCAACAAACGAGAAATGAAGCTCTTCCTTTTTCTTTCATCCTTCTTGGCTTTTATTCTTTTCCTTCTCAGAGCCTTCTTTTGAAGAGCCACTACTTCGGCTCCACTAAGATTTACACTTCTCATCTCGTTACCCCCTTTTCAAAGATTGCCCGCTGTCTTTGGAATGGCGGGCTCACTCTCCTTTTAGCTATCTTAAGCCTCATAGCTTTTGCTATTAGTTCTACAAGCTCCTTGTCACTATACTCGGGCTCAGTCTTGTTAGAGCTCAAAACATCCACGACGATTTTTTCACTCGGGTAAAAACCGTCTTCGGGAATGTAAAAGCTCCTGAGTGTTGGGCAATATTTCTTCTTACGTTCCCTGATTGAAAAGGCTTTGCGGTAGTCATCTCCCATAAGTTTGAGATGTCTCTTAGTCATTTCTTTGCTTAGCAGTTCCATTCCAAAAGAATCGTCGGGTGGGAATGGTTCGAAGTAACACGTATCTGCTATGCGAAGTAAAAAGAGAGGAAAGAAGTAGAACGTGCAACCTTTTCCAAACCAGCAGCCACTTCCATAATGCAGAGTGCCTCTTCGTTTCTCGTAAAATTTGCAGTTTTCATAGAAGATGACTCTATGCCCGACGTCACAGGAAGAAATTATAGAGTCACTTCCTATTGAACACTCACTTCCTATTTCACATCCAGCGAGTATAGACTTACTGGCAACGCCACTCTCTACTAAGTGGCAGTTCTGAAAGAAACAACCTTTGGCTCTCACGGATTGGCGAATAAACACGCAGTTGTAAAAGTAAGCAGGTTCGGTTATTCTGCCTTCTTTAGCGAACACTTCGTTCTTGATTACTTTTAGTTCTTTTGTTTTCATTTTACCCTCCTTTGTGTAGGGTGGGAGCTTGGTAGCTCCCTTCCCTAAGTTTAAAAGTCAAAGAGAAGTTCAGTTAGCTCTCTTTTGTAAATGTCATTATCCCACTCTATTTCAATCTCTATCGGGAACTCCTCATCGTCAGTTTCAATTACATGGAGAGTTCCAAGCTCTCCGCAAGTTAAGCACTTTACTCTCTTTTCAGAGAGTTGCACGAATGTTTTATGCCTGCACATCTTAATCCTCCATTCGTCTATATCTGAAAGCCCTAAGGATTGGTTTTGATATTCCACGAGAGTAGTCAAACCCCTCATCGTAGTAGTTGCGTAATTCTATTGTGAGCCTCGTTACTTTAAAGCAAACTACTCCAAACTTACTTTCCTCCATACTACACTTTCCGTGAATTTTTCCGTATTCACACTCATCACATCTCAAGTCATGTATCAAACAGTAAGGACAAGCCCCAACGGTAAGGGGGAGCGTTGCCAGTTCAAGAAGAAGTTCCTTCTTGGCTTTCATATACTGGTGAAAAGTAGTGTTTCTCGTGTTTAGTATCTCTAGCACTCTGTTGTAAGCCCCAAGCTTTTCTCTAATTACGTATTCCATTGTTGTTCTTAGAGTATCTGCCACCTTAGGGCTCATTACGGTAATAGTGTTAATGTTTTCATAGAAATATTCCTCCAGTGCACTAAGAAGCTCTCTTTTAGCATTGATAATCCTGTTATAGTCGCTCCCTTCTTTATCGCACGCTCCATGCTTCTTCCCATATTCACAATAATCACACTCTTCCGAGTGCCTTAAGCAGAATGGGCAAGTTTCAGGAGAGAGTGGGAATGACACCATAGTCATCATGAGCTTCTTTTTAATTTTCATATACTCCTCAACAATGGGGCTTTTGTAGTTGAGGGTGTCTTCCAGCTCGTTATAAACCAACCCTATGGAACGTTTATGACTTTCGAGAAAAACCTTCATTCTTTCTTTTTCTTCTTTTCTTAGTTTCATTCTTCACCTCCTAAGGAGTTGGCTGGAAACAGCCAACTCTCTTATCTCTTTTTCCTTGTTTTTACTAAGCTGTCAATGGCTTCCTTTGCCAGTTTTGCTCCGAACTCCTCAGTAATGATACTGTAAAGTTGAACAACACTACTAAAGAGGTCTTTCGGGAAATACTTTTTTGTTAACTTAATCCTCTTTTCTTTTTCAAGAGAATTGAATAGATGTTTTGCGTAAGGGTCGATTATTAGTTTCTTTGTCATTTCTCTTCTCCTTTTTAAAGAAATGGGTTAAAGAGTCCTTCATAAGTCTCTTCCATTTGTTTCCTCTGGTAAAAAGAGTAAAGGACTTCTATTCCTCTCACTAGGAGCTCCCTTTCCAAGAAACTCATGAGATAAGGAGCACCGCCTATCATTGCTCTCTTGAAATTTAACCTCTGAGCAATATAAGCCAAGCTCTTTGCCCGCAAGTTTAAGATATAAGCGTCAGGCATTCTAGTGAATGTCAGCAAGCTTCGAATCATGGCTTTCATCTTCTCATCAGGCTCTACTACACCGTCCCTTTTTTGCTCTGGAGTAGCTTCGTGTCTAGTGAGATTTAATACTTTTTTCTTCTTTGCCATTTCTCTCCTCCTTTCGGGTTATATTTAAGATGCAGGACTTTGCACATCAGGAGAATGAAATTTCTCTCTTTCATTCTCCTTGTCTTCATAATGTCTATTTCTCCCTTAGCCCATTCCTGCATAATCTTGTCCAGTTCTATTATAGCATCTATGTGCAAGTAAGGTGGAGGATTAATGCCCTCTTTTGTGAAGGGACAACTTCTGGTTCTTATGTAGTCCTGGCAAGCTTTTTTCGGATTTTCCAAAAGCTCAAAGTGTCTTCGAAGTATCTGAATTCCGAGTTTGAGGGAGTCATCGTCGTGGATGACAAAGTCAATAAGAGCTCTGTTTAAAAACTCAGGAAAGCTCCCAAACTCGCAATTAATGTATTCACAATATCTTCCAGCGTTCACGTCTTCGAGGTAGCAGTCCTTGAAGAGGCAATTTTCCCTTACTCCGCAGTTTATTATTTTGCATTCTTTGAAAACATTATTACCTTTTATGGTGGTGTCCTTAAGAAGGCTCTTCTTTACCTTCGTGAATTCACCTATCAAGGAGCCTTCTACAATGCACTCTACAAGTCTACTTCCACTTCCAATGTTATAACACTCCTCAAAGTGACATCTCTCGAAGAGGGCTGCCTCCTCGAAGTTCCTCTTCTTAAAAGTCATTCCTTTATACATTTCCATCTTATTCCTCCTTTATTACGTTGCCTGTAATTTTACATAGCAACTTAATGAATTCTCTCTCATTCATTCTCTCTGTTCCCATGATATCTATGTTCCCACTAACCCATAATACCAATAGAGGCTTTAGTTCTTTTATCATATTTTCTTTAAGATGAGGGAATGGGGTAATACCCTCTTGGGTAAAGGGACAACAACCATTCCTTAAATATCTTCTACAGCTCTCTTCTGGGTCTTCTAACAATTCGAAGTGTCTGAGAAGTATTTGGAGGGCTAGTTTCACGGTTTCATCACTATCTAATCTGAAGTAAACAATAGAGCGGTTAAGAAAATAAGGGAAAGAGGTAAAACTGACTCTTCTAAACCTACACTTATCTCCGGCGTTAGACCACTTCATCTTACACTCCACTACTGAGGAACCTTCCCTCAAAACAGACGCCGTTATTGAACATCTCTCCAGATAACCTGAACGATCTACGACGACACCGTTCATCTCTACTTCAACAAAGCGGGAACATCTTCCAATAAAAGAGCTTTCTATCTTTCCTCCTATAAACTCACTGGATTTAGAGACTTGACAGTCTCTTAGTTTGCAGTTTATATACTTAGCGGGTTCTACCAAGTTAGCAGAGTTAAAAGTCTCCGATATATATTCTTTCATTTTCTACTCCTCCTTTAAGCAGAGGGACAAGCCCCCCTGCTTTTTGTTTATTCCTCAGTTAGTTTGTCAGTAAAACCTATCATTTTCAAAACTTTCCAAGTGTCTTCCACGCTTAGCAGGGCATTCAAATTAGGATAAGTGTCACTTTCCAGCAGTTGCAAGAGAGTAGAAGCTTTTCTTATTCTGACGTCGTGGTAATACCACAACAACTTGCTTCTTATTCTCGTTTCGATGCCCAGCTCCTTTATCTTACTTTCTTTCCTTCTTTCGACTAACTTCCTCTCCTCTGCTTTAATGAACTTATCCAGTTCGTCCTTGAGGATTTCTTCTATGAAGTAGTCCAGTTGCTTGGAGATTATTTCACTCTTCAGAAGCCTTATTTTAGTTTTCATTTCTTTCCTCCTTTCTTGTAAGAAGTAACTTGGCGATTGCCATTACTTCCTCGAGTTGAGTCTCCCATCCCTTAGCAACAAAATAAGTCCTGTTTGCCCAATCACAAGCAAGGACTGATTTGCTGCTGGTGTGTTTGGGAAACACATCACAGTTATGAGGCTCCCATGAAGCTTCATTTTTTCTTAAATAGTAGTTAGTGAGAATTTGGATAACTTGATAGGGGACTTGCTCTTCCTCGATTTGCTTCAGGCTATCGAGAGACTCGCCAAGCTCCCCTCTGTTTAAACAAACGTAGTAGTTTTTTCTTTCTCTCTTCATTTTTAAAACCTCCTTAAAAAGAAAGCCCGCAAGTTACTTTGCATATTTTCACTTGCGGGCTTTCTCTTAGAACCCTTTCGGCTGACTACTTTTTGTCTTTCCCCTTCTCGAGACCGCCAGCCTTAATCTCGAGAAGGCTTAATAGTTCTATCACCTCCTTCACCTCCGAGCGAGCTTCCCGCAGAGCGGCGAAGCCCTTTTTCTTCTTTAAGAAGCCTGAGAGGAGGAGGCTTGCCCTCTCAAGCTTCTCTTTTAGCACGTTCATTATGGAAGTTCGGGGAGGAAGTATACCTCTTCCTCTTCTGCTTTATCAGAGTAGAAAGAGCCCACCCATTCCACATCCATCTCCTCATGCCTTCTGGCGAAGACAGGTCTCCCATCTTCCTCGTCATAATCGACAAACTCGTCCTCAAAGGCAACCCAGACCAACTCAGAGTCAGCGTTCCCGAAGTCTGGAGTAATTAGAGGTATATCGTTGAAAACCCTGTTTATACCACGAATAGGGACTTTCAGAAGATGAAACTCTCCGCCCCTAATTCGTGGACGTAGGTAGGTAAGGTTAGGCAAAACAACTATATAAGTGTTCCTATTGCTAACGACAAGCCCTTTAGTGGAGGCGCCGTCATTAATTTCCATTCCCCTATGAGAAACGTAGGGGGAATTACGCCTCCAAAGGTTAACATAAATTCCTTGACCTGTGATTTCCAGGTCAGTAGAGTCCTTAAGGGACTCTATCCTTCTTTCGAGCTCTTTATATCTTTGCATTTTCTTTTCTCCTTTCGAGGGAGGTCTTGCCTCCCTCAGTAGAGTGTTATTGGTTATCTTTTTTCCTTCCTCTCTCTATTGCTATAGAGACTAAAGAGAGGTAATCGATGATGTCTATAATACCCTTCACGTCTTCTCCTGTAGGAAGGAAGTAAACCTCATCCTCTGTTTCAGCCACCCCTAGGGGGTGTTTAAAACCACTAAGAAAGTTGAATTTCTCCGAGCAGGAGTCCACTCTTTCTAAGGAGCGGACTTCTTCAAAGAAGTTCCGCCCTTTCTTAATTTTATAAACTTTTCTCATTTTCTCACCTCCCTTCTTTTTTATTTTATTCTTCGTGGCAGGGGAGCCCGCCACGTTGTTAGCGGTGTGAGGAGAGGAGGCAAGTCCCTCTCCTTTAAGGTGGGAGTGAGAGGAGAAAAATCTCCCCTCACCTAAAAGATAGGAGTTTAGAGGATTTATTTGAAGCATCTTTTCATTTTCCATAACTGTATTTTATCATATTTGAACTTAGTTGTCAAGCTTTTTTTTCTTAGAAGGAGTTTTCCAAAACTCCGGGAAGTTACCTCCTGCAGAAGAAAACTCTGCGTTTTCTTGGAAAACGCCCTCCTTCGTGAACGTGCCCGTTAGGATTTGTTGCATTTTACAACACTTCGAGAGTGCCTGTGGCACTCCTTTCAGTGTAACTCTTCTGCATGTCTGTGACATGCCCGAAGTTTTTAGGTTTCTTTGAAACCTCACTCTTCTGCATGCCAATGGCATGCCCGAAGCTTCACTCCTTTGCATGCTTGTAGCATGCCCGAAAGGGGTTTTGAAAAAACCCTCTTGAAAACGCCCGCTGAGTTTCATTGAAACTCCCTCTAGTGTCGGCTCTGGCATATTTGTCGGCTTTGTCGCAATGTCGGCCTAGGGGTATATATTAAAAAGTTTACAAC
>Ga0164310_10001416_pt1 | contig 13497 bp, 18 predicted proteins | sample GuaBasSedimGuay1_FD_121795 | JGI IMG/M metagenome (GOLD analysis project Ga0164310, IMG submission 121795) | Subseafloor sediment microbial communities from Guaymas Basin, Gulf of California, Mexico - Guay1, Core 4569-9, 0-3 cm | ecosystem: Environmental > Aquatic > Marine > Hydrothermal vents... | reverse complement strand
TTATAATTCTTCCTCGTCACCGATATTCTGCTACGTATATTCAATTGGTTTTTTTACAAAGATAGAAGAAGATGTTCGTAGAGGATCAGAGTTATTCCACATAACTCCAGAGAAGTTGTTCATACAAAGTAATTGTGATTTTCAATTTAGTATGATTCTTCCAGAGGTAGCGAAATTAATTATAATTTCGGGGAGTATTGACAGTAATGTGATCGATCTGAACACCATTGATATAATGTTATTAGTAGGCCTCGCTAATGAATATTTTTCTAAAGTGATTGATGGTTGGCTTGATAATTCACTTCCAATACCCATGATAGATATAGGAGATTGATATGTTTATTACATTATATGATGTAGATCTGGCAAGACCGTATTTTGAGATTGATTTTGAAGATTATGGTATAGTAATACGTCTATTCTATCGTTACCTTACTTTGGCGGGTTATGAGCTTAGATTTTATATTACACGGACATCCTTTAGAACAGATTGTCGAGATTGTGTTAGGTTTCGAACTTCAACTACTAGTCATATATTTCTTGAAAGACCTCACTTTCTTAATATTAATGTAGCATCATTAATTTTGCCATATCAATTAGCAAGATTCATTTATATCGTCCCCCATATTGAGAGACCTGAAATTAGTTTAAATGATGGAGTATTAATGGCAATGATACATCACAAGATGGATTTGGATTATTTTATTCGCATTATGGATGGAGAATCATGAGTATGTCTCTAACTCAAGAAATCCGTTCTTGTTCTCATTGTAAACTTAGACAGACATGTCATATGCCAGTTCCAGGTGAAGGTAATCCCAACTCAGGCTTCTGGCTTATAGGAGAAGCTCCAGGCAAAGATGAAGACCAAATGGGTCGTCCTTTCGTAGGAAGGGCCGGTAAAATATTAAGGAAGATACTTACAACCTTGGGAATAGAGGAATCACAATCTCAGTGTCGTAATATTTATATCACCAATATTATAAAGTGCCGCCCCCCGAATAATAAATTCATGAAAACATTCGCTAATGTGTGTATGAAGCAATTCCTGTGGCGGGAGATAGAAATATATAAACCAGCAGTTGTTGTATTATTAGGCCGCAATGCCACTACATCTGTATTACCCATTAATCTATCTTTCAAAGACATGTTGGGACAAACATATCGCTTCTGGCACAGTCCCTCCATATTATGGTGTGTGACTCATCATCCAGCATCTTATCTTTACTCGCATAAAGATCAGATATTGTTAGAATTAACTAAGCATATAAGAAATTTTTGGCGGATATATTGTGACAAACTTTATATCAATCAACATATGGCGCGTTACGGAGATCGGTGATGTATTTTCTAACATCAAGAGACTTAAAATATCAATATAGTAGTGCAGGATCAAATGGACCCGGCGAATTTGAAGCGTGGGGAGTGTGGTCTCATAATAAAACAGGATTATCGTGTAAACTAAAATTGAGCAGAGATTTAGTAATAATAGTCGATGCACCTTACTTTTATAATCATTTATGTTTCATAAGTAGTGATAATATTAAAGTATTTCCTTCTGCCAGTCAATTCTGTGTTATACCACATTGCTTCATACCTTATCAATTAACTTTTTTTATTTATGCTCCGTGCCCGGCTCTGCAAGATACTAGTACTTATCCTCAAGTCATAGCCGCTTTATTCGAATTGGGTGTAATTGATAAAGTCAGGTTAGGAGAAATCGATGCACGTCATTACCTCACGTGATCTCAAAGTAAAGAATATTGGTGTATCATATGGTACTTATAATGCAGCATTATGGGGTCGCTGGGAATATCGTAATCGCCGATATTATGCTCAGTGTGAATTGTATTGGTCAACATATATAGGATTAACAACAGAATTTGGTACTACTACAGCTCAATGTCAATATTACCACCATCGTATTATGCTGATTGATAGGCAACACCAACGGCATTATGTGGAAAGCAGCGTCGCGGTAATTCCTTATCAGTTAGCCTTCTTTGTTTACGCGCAGGAACATATCGAACACATATCAAAATCGCCTCATGCAGTTGCAGTATTGTTTCAATATAACATAATTGATAAGATTCGTTTTGGAGAAATGTAATAATGCGTATTATTACTTCGCGTGATTTGGCAATAAAAGGTATATCTACTTGGCCAACAGAATCTGAAGTACCGGCTACATATCTAGCAGCAGAATGGTATTTACGTTACCCTGAACCTGTTATATGTCAGCTGGATATATCTGATCATCGGGAAAAGACATGTGATGTATGTGGTAATTCAGATTGCTCTTTTCGTGTTCCGATGCGATTATTGATAATAGATAATAGTCGGGTGTCAGCAACAATAGCATGTTATGGATTGGAATGTCGTCGTGTTGACAACGTTAGTATGTCGTTTTGCTTCATTCCATATCAGTTCACCTACTTTATGTTTTGTCGTGACAGGTTCCATCCAGAAACACTAAAGTTTTTTATAAGTCCACATGCTATTGCAGCATTGAAGTATTTTGATGTTCTTGATGAGGCTCGTTTCATATAATTGAGGATTATATCAATGTACCGTTTTTATACATCGAATGATTTTAGTTTGAAAACCGCCTTCACCAATGGTACATATTATAGAGGAGGTATGACACATATATTTCAAGCATTTTGGTGGGATCCAAGTAATAATGTATATGAATTAGTGTTTAGAAATGATTCATGTCATTCACATTTGGTGTTTCATCGGTATCGTATATACTATCACTGTATTGGACGCCAATATATATCACATCATATGTGTGAAAGAACTACCGTGATACCTTATCGACAAGCATATTTTGTATATGCATCCGACCTGCTTCCGGAGGAATTACATAATCCATTAGTTATCGCAGCACTTGATAAATACGATGTGTTGGATTTAGTATTGTCAAAAGTGCGGTAAGGTTTAGTCATATGAAAGAGATTCGGTTATATACATCAGACGATTTCACGTTTGTATCAACTATGATACGCGGTGTCGTAAGACACGGTCAACTAGTATATACGTTTAACATATATTGGCAAGATCCCGAAGAGGATATGTATCAGCTGGTATATCAGACTGATTCCTCCAAACTTTATATGGTGTTTGGTGATTATAGCGTTTATCATCACGGCATTGAATATTTAGGACCATATATTGGGCGTTATAAATTCGAAGAACGTCACATGGAATCAAACGTAGCTACTATACCATATAAACAAGCTTATTTTATGTTTGCTGGCGATATACTATCGGAGATCCAAGAATTGTTCGGTCTTCAGGATTCAATTCTGAGTAAGGTATTAACTAATGACATGCGACGAATTACTTAACTTATTGGCTTCATTTGGCATTGTTAATGTAAAACTATCAGCTAATAACATTATGATGTCCTGCCCCAATCCTAATCATGAAGATAAGAATCCATCATTTGGTATTAGCATTAATAAGAAAGGTCACCCATGTTGCTGTTTCGTATGCCAAGAAGGAATGAATGTTGTCACATTGGTTCAAAGATTATTCGAGTGGAAATACGGTCAGCAGATAACATATGAACAAGCTCTCAAATATGTGAAGCGTTTCGGTGATCCCGAAATAACTGGACAGAAGTCGATAAAATTCAGTACTATTCAGTGTCCCGGTGATGTAATATCATATAAATCTAAAGGTTGGGAATATTTACAATCTCGTGGTTTTAAATCTATTCCCAACGCCCCAATTCTATACACTAATGAATCTTTAATCTTCCCTTTAATTCTACCTAAAACTCAAAGAATAGTAGGTTATTCAGAACGATTTTTTAATCCTGTAGATAAACGTTATATCACACATGGAATTCCTATACCTTATCTGTTGCATCAAGCACAAAAATATGGTATAATAGTGTTGACGGAAGGGTCTATAGATGCTCTTAAGTTGCTTTATTATCGCCATCATGAAAATTGGTGTCCTATAGCATTATTAAGTACTTCTAATGCTTTCCTTCATATGTTACCTAAAGATTCACGTATAGTCATATGTTTAGACGCCGATGCTGATAAACAAACTGAAAATCTTCTTGATAAATTATTAAGTTTGGGTTATAGTGTTAAAGCTTATCAATATAGCTCTCCACAAGATCCAGGAGAATTCACAGAAGAAGATGTCAGAAAGTTGGAGGAATGGATGATGTCAGAAGGATTGTTTGGTAAAAAGGCTGATGAAATTGTTGACCCCAATGCGTCAGTTCCTGTTGAAGAAGTTCAGAACGATGATGCTGGAGCAGAAGATGAGGAGCTTCTCAGACAGATTCATCGTGGTGCCGGCATTGATACTCTCGTACAGAGTAGATCATCTTTATACCTGCGTTATGAACATCTCCCAAATCCGCAGTCACCTAATATAATTGTTATTCCGCAGGGATTCACTAGTGAAGTTATTGCAGCAGCTAACGTTCACAGAGTAAGGCTTGGTAAGAATTTTGTACAAGTTCTGTGCAAAGCTGAGAGGTGCGAGATTTGTCATGCAATAGCTCAGAAACACAGTGAAGGTATTGATGCTGCATTATTGAACGCCATATCTCCAAAGCTCCTATTCTTAATACCTTTGTGTCTTTATACTCCTAATGCTGCCGATCAATTTCCCGTGCGTCTTCTAACAAGTCAGTCGGTTGATATGTATAACACCATAAAGATTCTTGCTACTCGTGCTATTAATCAACCATCGTTTGGAGCTCTTATATGGAATCCCCCCGCTAGAATCAAAACGATCCAAATATGGGATCAGCCCGTGCCCTTTAATGTAATGGAGATTAATAGTAAACAGATATTAACGCTTATGCAACATTGTGTTGGACAGGGGATTAATAATTTGGTACAATTTACGAAGAGGAGTTATGATGATGTTGTCAACTATGTCAAATCTCTTACCCCTAGTTCACAACCTCAACGAGTTCCAAATAATCAAAACACCACAACAATTATCAATCCTGCGCAACAAACTGCTCAAAACCAAGTTCCCGATAGCGGTGGACATAGAAACCAAAACCCAATCTTCTAAACCTCATCAGGTTTTCGATGAACTAATATCGATACAGTTTGCAACAGATAATTGCATAGCTTTTATTGATACACAATCTTTTCAGCCCAATGATTTAATAACTCTTCTTAATCCAATTTTTAGGCGGGGGGTAGTATTCTTTAATGCATTATATGATGCTATTGTATTAACCAACTATGGGTTCGACATAAATGATTTTGACGATGTAGCTGTGATGGCTACGGTAGCTAATGAATTTGTGTCTATTAACATGAGCCTTAAATCTTTGTATGCGCATGTAACCGGCTGGATATTACCAACATATAAAACAATCGATACGGAGAAGGATGAATTTTTGGTATATGCTGTAAACGATGCTATAATGACCTATAATCTTTATTCAGTATTATCACGGAGCCTAAAAGATAAGGGATTATGGCAGGTATACTCTGATTTAGAGAGACCCGCAAGAATAATTAGTTATAAGATGACGAGGCGAGGAGTTAGAATAGATTTAGAGACTGTAAGATATAAGCTTTCCCAACTTAATGAAGAAAACAAGAAGATCGAAAAAGAATTGTGTGTAGAACTGTCTATAGATAATATTCGTTCCACTCAACAGTTGGGCAAAGCTTTGGTTAAGAAATATAAAGCTGCTTTACCTCGTACAGCCACAGGACAGGCTAAGGTATCAGCAGATTCTATCTCCAAGTGTCAGCAAATTCCAGATGATATTAAAAAAGCTCTGAGCCGCTATAAATACAATGAGAAGATGTTGCGTTCCTTCTTGGTTAACTTTCTGAAATGGCATAAAGATGGGATACTACATGGGGAATTTAATTCTGTTGGTACAAGGACGGGAAGATTCAGTTCTTCTCGTCCTAACCTCCAGAATATACCTCATGGCAGAGATTTGATAGGGATTAGGAAGTTATTTATTCCTCGAGTAGGTTATACGTTTGTAGGTTTCGATTTCAGTCAGATAGAGTTGAGAATATTAGCTCATTTTTCTCAGGATAAGAGGTTGTTGGAAGCCTATATGAAAGATGCCGATATCCATCAACATACGGCATCGTTGTTGAATATTGATCGGAAGACCGCTAAGACAGTTAATTTTGGTATTGTATATGGTTTATCGCCTACAGGTTTGTCGGAGAGACTTAATATTCCTCTATCACACGCAGAAAATTTGATAGACTCTTTCTTCTTGGTTTATAGTGGTGTCAGAAAATTATCGGAAACATGCTCAAAAGATCAAGATATGAGAGTTACGACAATTCTTGGTAGGAAATGTTTTATTCCAATCAATAAGGAAGGAGATAAGCGCAAAGTATTGAATACTCTTATTCAAGGATCTGCAGCAGATATAGTTAAGAAGGTTATGGTAGAATTAGATAAGGAACTATCAAAATTTGACGCACATATACTCATACAAGTACACGATGAATTATTGATTGAAGTGCCAACACACTATGTTCCCGCAATTATTTCTTTATGTTATGATATAGCGTGTTATATATGTAATCCTTTATGCATACCAATCAGAATTGATATAACGGTTGGTGACAGGTGGTGGTAAGGAGGAAAATTATGGATCGCGATGATTGGATTACTATCAAAAGTACTATTTTTATGCCATTAGGTAAACTTATTGGATACTGGTATTGTATTGATGAATTCCAGGCAAAATTAAATGAGAGAGCGGGAGAGGTATCAGCAACGCTTCTTGATTCGTCGGAGGAAAGAAATATCCTCGCAGGATTTCTTAGCATTGATATTGGATTACGTAAAGAACTGGATAATATTAAGAATCACATAATCAGTTTGTTTTCTAATTATCTTATGAATGTAGTGGCACCGATGATATGTTCAGAATCAGTAAAAGACCCTTCCCAAGTATTAATACAACTAGTATCTCTTATGCGCCAACATGAAGATACCGTTACTGCGGGAGGTGGTTTTGATACATTCGTTTCGAAACATTATAGTGTTGAGCTTCCAACAGATTCGCTCGGCACTATCCCGGAATATGATTAGGAGAATCATAATGGATATAAACGATATTTTTAACGAATTCGGCATGCAGACTCTTAACGATGCTCTTCAGTCATTAGAGAATTACAGTCTTATGCCTACAGGGGTTCCTCATCTTGACGTTATGTATGGTGGATTTAAGAGTCCGGGTCTTAATCTTCTCTTTGGACCTAGAGAGACCTGTAAATCAACAATATGCCTAATAATAGCTGCTAATTATCTTGAAATAATCCCTACAGGTTTAGTTATCTACGCAGACTTTGAAGGTAACGCTACAGATCCCCAACGTGCTGCTAATATAATTGGTGATAATAATCGGTTTGTATTCTTATCATTGAGAGTTGCTGAGAGCGCTGAAGAAGCTTTCGGGAGACTTAATCAAGCTCTAGTGAAGATTCAGAATAAGTATCCACAACTTCCAATATTGTTGATAATAGACAGTATAGGTGCTATGGTAACTTCTGGCGAACTTAAAGGTAATGACGCTATAGCCAAAGTAGCTCGTGTTGTTACAACAGAAGTGAAAAAATTGATGAGTTTATTATTGAAACCACGGTCAATGATTGTTGCTATTAATCAGCATAGGGAAAATATATCGATGTATGGAAAGAATTATTATTTGGTTGGTGGTCATGCCCTTCAACATCTTTCATCAAGACAGATAAGATTATCGGCAAAGAAGACACGAGAGCGTGATGAAATAATATATGACGTGACTTTCCATAATGAGAAAAGCAGACCCCCAGAATTTATTGATAAAATGGTTATGGTACTACGCAATACTATTACAGGTGAAGTCTCTATACAGAATGCTGGAAGAGCGATATTGTCAGGTCTTATTAGATTGGGGAAAGTATCACAGAACGGTCCGTTTTATCAGATGGGTGATACTAAATATCGTGGAGCAGATAAATTCTGCGAGGAAGTTATTAATGTTCATCTCCAGGATTATTATCAACAAATATTATCAGATTATGATAAAATGCTTGAGGGAAGGTTAATCAAAGATACCAGTGGAGATTTAATCATTCCTCAATTAAAATTTATTGGGGACTGAGAATGAGTGAAAATATCTACTGGATGAAATATGCCGATCAAGTTGAGCCGATTTATATTGAATTGCCAAAAGGTGTTGTATTTGATCTAGCGAATATCGAGAATATATTATCTGATCATAATATTATGGCAATACCAGTAGTTAGTAGCGATACTTCTGTTACCTTTGATTGTACTGATCTAAAAAATGGTGCAATGTTCAGAGCCGATTTCTTCAAGGATTGTGCGTGTTTTTATAGTGATAATAATGAGGCTTATGAATCAATAAAGCGTCTCGTTGATGAGTGGCTGTTGATCGAGCAGATTGAGGGAGGAGAGGATAGTGGATAAGGACACAGCTCATTATATTACATTACTTAAGCGTCGCGGTGTGTATATTGATCCTGCTGATATAGAGTCTATTGACCCTAAGGCTTTATGGGAACAGACAGAGACCTTGCTAAAGGGCGGTAAGTTAGATGATAATCTTATAAAACAATTAGCTAAATACTGTGGTGTAGATCCAAATCCTCAAGAAGTATTACAGCATATATCGCTGTGCGAACAAGAACGTAAAGCATTCTTACAGGAGTTAGAGAGAACAATACAGAACAGGTCTAAACCTTCTGAAGGTCCTAAACTAGACCTTCCCGTCAACGAGAATATATTCATTGATAAAAGTCGATGTATTGTCCATAGTAAATGGGATGATCCAGTAGTTCGTCAACAACTATACGAAATTATGAATATAATCTTTTCATACTGGAAATCACCTATATGCGCCAGGAAAGAAGGAGATAAATTTTCTTGCGAATTGTATTGTCAAGAGGATATGATAAAACGTTGTGCTACATTTGCCCTATCACGCATGATGGATAATGATTTTATCATCCATAAACCAGGAGAACCATATCAGCACGGCAGGACAAAAGACGGCAAACCGGTATGGTTTTGTTGTGGTATGCCCATGTATTCTCATGTGGTTGATTTTAATGTTATTTATATCTGCTCTAGATGCCAGAATGTTCTGAGGCTGCCGATGGAGGTTTTGAAGAATGCAGATAACTCTGGATAGATTATTACAATTTGACATTAATATTATAGATTCTAAGATACCATATATAGGAACTTATGAAGAGCTAAGAACTAAGCCCGAAGATTATCTATCTATGCTTATCTTCTCGTTAAGAGAGATATTAGCACGTATATATGATTATGAAGCTGCGTGTCTCTATTATATCGGTAAGATTACAGCTGAGAGACGTGCATCAGGACAGAAGAAGTTGTCATCATCAGAATTGGATCAATTGAAAGGTTTGCAAGACGCATTGCATCATAAAGCTAAAGCTTTAGAGCAGAGAATATCACAAGTTTATTTAGTACTTAATAAGTCTAGGGTGCTACAGGAACGCCATATATGGCCAGTTCACGGTACTGAACAGTAGCATTCTCTGTTACAACACCCGCTCCAGCACTTGTTGCAAAGGAATATCCTTGAAGAATACAGCCTGCGAAGATATAGGCGACGTAATACATTGAAGAAGCGCCGCCCGACGTAGTTACTTTGGGGTTACGGATTGCTGCTACAAGCGTGAATGGTAATGTCATGATGGGGTGATTAGCGTCGGCTACCCAAATTTCGTGATCTTCAGACCCCATCTTGACGCCGGGATATCCTAAATTATGTGGGAGGGGGTCTTCTACAGTAAATTTACCGGCAACTCCACCATCTTTACTAGTTTTATAAAATGCCATAAGTGTGGCTAACATATTAGGTGCTTTAGCAGTTATAACTGAGAAAGTTACTACTCCACCTGAGCGGGTTGGAATAAGCAACCGTCCGTAAGAACCTAATGCATATACGGGTATGACTTGGTTTTGTGCGCCGAAAGTCCAGTTTTGAACAAGACCTACTGAATAGACCTCACCAAATTCAGCTTCGTTGTTCTCGATCTGTTCCATTCTTATGTTCTTGGCTACGCCGATAAGAATATCTTCAGATGTTATAGGTGTGTCAACATCCATAAGAATCTTATCGTAGGCCTTATTAACGTGGGTAATCCATTCATCAATCTTTATTGCTAGATTAGCCATTTACTTCAACCTCCATTATCCTATATATAGCACCACGTTTATATAGTTACATGGATAAGTTGGTTTCACAGAAAGGTCAACTTCGATTGTATCAGGATTAGATTCTGATTGCTTGATACTGTTGATCTTGAAGTCACTTATGTAACCATATTTGAAGTAGTAATCAAGTTGCCGTTCAATAGCAAATCTTATGGAACCTAATAAAGCAGGACTTATAGGCTTACCTATCATTCCTACCAACATAGCACGTAGTGATTTGGCTATGGTGTCGATAGTTTCGGTTATAGTTATTTCGCGAGTCTCGACTTGACTCATATCGGTTGTTAATGCATGTCTGACTCTGAAGAGATTATAATGTTTCGTGACGATGAACACACCGCCTTCCGCAATGCTATTGAGTTCTGCTTCAGTAAATAGATCATTACTCCTTGAGATATCTTTAACTACTGATAGTGAAGTGGCAGTCAAGCTTTCATATACTTCTCTTGCTGATCTTGCTAAATGACCAGCAACAATGGCTGCAAGCTGATCACCATACATATCGTAATCTTGAGTGCTAGTTTCGCTGGGGCTATATCCAGGAACAGTGACTCTATCCGGCCACACTACAACTACACGACGAGAACTGAGATTCTGTGCATAGGTCTTGACATTATTGATGATGGTATTTTTATCTGTTGAGCTTTCATATAATCCTAATATTGCCATTGCTTCTTTTTTATATGTAGGATCTGACCACGCTTCTACTTTATTCTTGAGCCATGAGTGTACATCGGAGTCAGTGGTAATTGGTACGAAGTAGTATGCATCCAATACATCGAGTTTATCTTCAACTTCCTGGAATGATGCTAAGTTAGTACCGCTCGTTGGCACGATAGTTACTGGTACTCCGCAAGACATAGCATTATGGGCTGCTAATACTGTTGGGTTTTGGTCGCATGGGATACCGAGATCTTCGACTAATTCACCTCCATCGTTAAAAGTCAATTCTTCACCTACTATATCTTTTCGACGAGCATGATAGAATATATATACTTCTCCGCTGACTGGAGCATCCTTATCGGTTGGATAATAATAGAATGAGGAGCCATAATTTCTTAACACAACACATGCATATGCTCCGTTGCCGAGATTATCATCTGCTAATTCGAGTTTTATAGTTCCTCCATCGTCGCTATAGTTAATCACTTGACTGCGTTGTATATTGCCGCTTGAATCTATCAAATACACCCAGTCGGCATGAGCTGGTTCACGACCGCTGTAATATAATGTAGATGCATCGAATGTGAATTCTCTGCCTGATAGAGTACCTTTACCACCTAATATTGCTAATTGAATTTCGACATTCTTATTGGCTGTTCCATCAGCATCAGGAATCCTTATAGCATCCCACAAATCATATTCTGATCCGTCAGATGATAGTTTGGCACTATCGAGACTTGAGAGACTTTGCACATCGTCAGCGATACGTCTTGGATATATAGTAATATTGTCTATATTAGCCAAATCAATTGTTTGCTCAGTGTCTGTCACTGCATCAAAAATCGTGACGCTTGAATCGCTGACGCTTTTAACTACGCCATGATATTCGCTACCGGCAGAGGTTATATCGACCAATTGTCCTTCTTGTAACAACGATGTACTATCGAGAGTATTTGATGTATCAACATAATTAATTAGCGTTATGATTTTACTATTCGATAGAGGTTTACAATAGGTTCGATTCTCTTTAATGGTTACGCTAGTATCGCCGATGGTTACGTCGCTATCAGCAGCCAAAGTATGCCAATATTTTTCAATAAGAATTTTAACTACTACATTATTTGTGATGACTTCCTCTTTTTCCGAATCAAATCCATCAGGGTACGGTACTACTAGTTGAGTACCCTCATATTTGTGGTGTGTGTTCGCTGAAGATTCATCTCTTACGATATGATAAACTGGACCAATTATACATATCCTTCTCGGAGATGGTGGTACGGTACCAAGACGTAATTTAATGCTTTGCCTAATCCATACATCGGGTTTATTATATGCCATTGCTGACCTCCCTTTTCTGTTCCTCTATTAGATATTAGATTATGGTTGCGTGACTTCAGTCCAAGGTTCGCCTTCACGCAAAATCTTAATCTTATTTAACAATGTAGCACTAGTTGATACTTCTAATGAAGCATGGATCGATATAATCCCCATAAGTGAGAAACTACAGCTATATATGTTTCCTTGTCGTGTAACACCGCTGAACATTAATGGGAGCTGTAATTTCATATAGCCTAATTCTTTAGCACAATCATCAAACTGTCTAACGGCTTTATATATAAATATCCCCGCAACAACATGTCCACGTAATAATGATAATTGTGCTTCATTCTGACCATCAATTCTTCCCTGTATTTGCACGTGTGCTAATGTAGTGGTGTGGGGTGTTATAACAGTAGCATATGTACTTCTTCCAGCAGCACTAGATATAGGTTGTATTCTCGATCCACCCGATGTGAAAAGTATTCGAGGTACCGATATCATTTTTATTTCTTGACTATATTCTGCTATTAATGAAGTACCTATTTCTATTCTTGATTTTTCAGGAGAAGGATCATAGTGGAAATCATCATCAATCATGAAATAGTGTTGGAAGAATTTCTTTAATACTCGTATTGCGTTATATTCAGGATCAACGATTTCTATCATGATGATCGCCTCGCAATCAGTTTATACAATACATATAGTGATACTGGGAAAGGTAGTGCTATACCTAAGTATTTCAATGGTCTTGGTAGTCTGCCAAGAACTTTGCCAAATCTTTTGTAATATGAAGCTAAAGTCATTAATCCTATAAGAGCCGGTACTCCGATCAACCCTCCTTTCGCAAGAGCTTCGCCCGAAGGAACAAAGGTTGGTGATTGTTCTCTTATTCGATTGGCTAGTTCTCTATAATGCTGCTTAATTTGTTGGAATTTATTTAATTGTGCTAAATATAATTGTAGTTGTTCAGGATTCATTTGCGCATTTATATTTTTCAGTTTGTTTAATAATTCATCTAACATTTCTTATTGTCCTAAGATCCGTTATTTTTGATTCTAAGCCCCTTAGTTTCCGTATTAAAGGTAAAAGCTCATTGTAAGCGGATAAAATTGTCCTCGAATGTCTTGGATTCCGAGCCATTTCTTTTATAAATCTTCTTTTTATAATTTGCTCGAGAGTCGGTGCAAGTTTGGGTCTTGTGAAGGTATTTACAGTTTTCTGTATAGGTCTTATTTCGGATACAAACTTGCTCCCTTGTCGTATTAGTGGTAGGAT
>Ga0164310_10001415_pt1 | contig 13503 bp, 12 predicted proteins | sample GuaBasSedimGuay1_FD_121795 | JGI IMG/M metagenome (GOLD analysis project Ga0164310, IMG submission 121795) | Subseafloor sediment microbial communities from Guaymas Basin, Gulf of California, Mexico - Guay1, Core 4569-9, 0-3 cm | ecosystem: Environmental > Aquatic > Marine > Hydrothermal vents... | reverse complement strand
GGGCCGGGGCTCAATAGAGCCTTCCTCCAGAAGCTTAACCAAAAGCTGGCTGGAATGCATCACCTCGAAACCAAGGGGTTCACCCAGGATGCGAGGGTAATCGCTTTTCCAAGTGTGATAGCAAGAAGGGCACGTGGTGACAAGCACCCTGGCCCCTAAGCGCCGCACCGCTTCTACATTGTGGCGGATGCATTCCTCCGCAGCCTTGCTCATCCCGGCGATAAGGAGGGGGAAACCGCAGCACCACTCTTCTCCTCCTAAGGTGGTGAAGTTAACCCCAGCTTTTTCCATAAGCATCACGAAGGATTGAGGTATCCCATAGGCCATAGGGTAGAAGGATGATACACATCCCACGAAATAGATGAATTCAGCCCCTTCCTTTCGCTCCAATCCTTCCGGTTTACGCTCCAGGTTATCAGCCCACCCCACTCGCCTCTCATTAGGGTCTCCGGAGATGTTATGAACCTCCGATACGCTGTGTCGCAGAGCATCGAAGGCAGAGGGGTATTTCCCCAATTCCACCATCTGCTCCCGCATCGCCAGCCACAGAGGGCGGGTGTCAATCCCCACCGGACAAACCACCTTACACCGCCCACAGAGGGTGCAATCGTAAACCCCGCTGGAGAACCTCTCCCAGTCCTCTTCCTGGGGAGGGCGATGCCCAAACAGCCGGGCGATGAATCCCCCATAAGCCCCTTTCACAAAAGAGCGAAACCGACTGATTTTCTCCAGCGGGGTTATCTCATCTCGCTCAGCTTCATTGAAAGTGGGGCACCATCTGATGCACTCCCCGCACCGGGTACAGGCCTCAAGCTCCAGCATCTGCCTGAAGGTGAAATGGGCGAGATTAGGGGCTCTCATCCGGTTACCTCCAATGATTGGCTCTGGCTCTCAAAGGCATTCAGCAAGACCAGCAATGGGCTCGCCAAGATGTGAGCGAACTTGCTGAAGGGGAGGTAAAGGAGCAGCAAATCGCACAAACCGAAGTGGAAGAAGAAAAGCGCCAAGTAAACCCCGTGCCAAGGAAGGGGGAGGAAGGCCAGGAGCCGGTGCAAAGCATAGCCTAGAAAACCTAGGGCAGGAGCCACTCCCCTGGCCCCTTCTCCCAGAAGCCGCACAGCCTCTAGCAGGAAGCCGCTCAACACGATGATAAGGAGCAGGGAAATCACGAATTTGTCATCGAAAGCGGTCCGGAGTTGAGGGTCCTTGGCTATGAAACGGCGGTAGAAAAGGATGCAGAGACCGACCAGGATGATCATCCCCAGCACCTCGTTAATTAAGGCGATGAGTGGGTGGTCGGGTAAGGTGAAGACGATGATGAGGGGATGCTTTACCCCGAAGAGGTGGTGGAGGATTTCGGAGGCGAAGCCGGTAAGGGTCGAGAAAATGCCCAGGAGGAGGAAAGCCCCAAAGGCCATTATGTGGCCCAGCCAGCGCAAGAAGTTAGTGTGAAACAGACGGCGGTGGAATACCCCATCGAGGACTAGCCCTCTCACAGCTTTTGGGAATTGAGGGCGAAAGACACTGCCGATAGCTTGCTGAATCAGAAAGGAGAGCTTTGAGAAGGTCGGGGTTTCGGGGGACAAACCAGGAATGCGGGCTTTTAACCAAATCGAAAGCAAAAACCCCACTTCGGTGAAAAAAGCCAGGAAGACAATGGCCTGGATTATCCAGAAAATGGTGAGACGGCTCATACTCGAGACCCCTTTGTACGGCCTTGAACAGTGGCGATATTATAGCTTGCGGTAAGATTTTAGTCAAGGCATCGTTTTGACTTGACAAAGTTCGGAAATTGATTATACTTTTTAAGGCATTTCGGGAATGTTATCAAGCTTTCACAGGAGAGGTACAAGCAGCGATCTCTCTATGAGTAGCACAACTGAAGAGCTTAAAAAGGCTGGTGTGTTGAACCAGCCTTAATTTTATGGGAGAAGGGAAACCAGAGATGGCGATAGAGATTCTTTTTTTAGGCACCGGCTCTGCGGAAGGAATCCCTGCCATTAACTGTACCTGTGAGCATTGCAGGAGGGCAAGGAGGGAAAACGGCAAGCTCGCCCGGGAAAGAGAAGCCGTCCTCTTCTCCCTGCCCGGTTATGACCTCCTGGTAGGCACCCCCCCCGAGATACGCTCCCTCATCAATAAGTACGAGGTCAAGCGCTTGGATGGCATCCTTGCCACCAATGCCGACTATGGATATATCGGGGGGATCAAGGAATTTGAATACTGGCATGGCCCTCTGGATTTCCTGGCCGAAGAGAACCTCTTCACCCTTATAAAGCAGGAACTATGGACTGACCGGTTGGAGAAGCTTATGTTTCACATACCTTATTACCTGGGGGCTTCAATTTATTTTGGTGCTTCCTCCATAATTGCATTCGCCCTGAGGAGGGAGCCCCCATCCTTTGGCCTTTCAATTAAGGAAGGAGAACGGCGGGTCATCTATGCCCCTGACGCCCCTCCTGTCTTCACTAATTACGCCCGCCGCCTTATGCAATGCTGCGACATATTGATTGTAGGCACGCCCGTATTTGAGCCCGATGAGACCAAGCAGCACCTGAGTGTGGAAGAAGCCCTGAAACTCAAGGACGAGGTCAAGGCTCGTCAATTGGTCCTTACATCCATAACCCATCACAATAAGCCTCACGATGAACTGGAGGAATGGGCAAATAAATTCCAAAACGTGAAGGTGGCCTACGATGGCCTGAAATTGAGCCTTTAATGGAGAGGGTCCAATGATAGAGGTGCAATTCTTGGGCACAGGTGCCGCCGAAGGCATACCTGCCATCCAATGCACCTGTGAGCACTGTAGAAGGGCTCGCCTCGAAGGGGGAAAGCTGCGGCGGGAGAGAAGCGCTTTCATCCTGCACCTGCCCGATTACAAACTCCTTGTGGATACCCCCCCCAACATTAAAAACATGCTCAGGTCATACGATATCTCCCGGATTGATGGCATTTTCATCTCCCATGAGCATTACGACCACGCAGGAGGCATTGAAGAATTCAGCTATTGGGGGAGGAGCATAGACCTCTTCCTCGTCCCCCAGGTTTACAAAAGGTTAACCCGCAACAGAGGTATTCAGCATCTCAATACCCGGATGTTTAACCTAACCGTTCACCCCGGTATGGCCCTTCACTTCGATGGCTTCTTCCTCGTCCCCTTTGCTGTCAAACACTCGGTTCCCTGCTTCGGTTTAGCCATCTACCAAGGCACCACGAAAGTAGTTTATACATCCGATACTTCTAATGAGTTCAGCAATTATGCTCGTTGTCTTATGGAGAATGCAGACCTGCTGATTGTGAACACCCCTGAGTTCAAGACTTCTATGCCTGACCACATCACCATTGCTGAGGCGGTTCAACTTCAGCAGAGTGTAGGGGCTAAGAGGCTTGTCCTGACCCATTTCAACCACCATAATCGGCCCCATGATGAACTGGAATCCCTCGTGACGAAGTGGCCCGGGGTAACGGTGGCTTACGACGGTCTGAAGATAAGAGCATAGATTGCCCTGACTCCTCCCGCCCCCTTCACCCCCGCTTTCGGTTTGCCAAAATTGGGGGATTATGCTATAGTTTATTGAGGTTTGTTCTGGCGGTCGGAGGAGAGCGGTTCTCCCGTTAATTCACCGGACCCTGGCCGCAAAATCGCAAAAAGGAGGTGATGGGAGAGGAAATGAGGGAATACGAGATGACTTTCATAATAACGCCGGACCTTGAGCAAGAGCAGATAGATGCCACGATAGAAGAGGTGCAGAAGCTAGTGGTAAGTCAGGGCGGACAAGTTAGCAAGACAGATGTTTGGGGACGTCGACGCCTGGCCTATCCTATACGTAAAAAGCGAGAAGGTTATTACGTTGTAATGCAAATGCAATTGCCGCCGGAAGCCTTGAAGGAACTGGACCACAGCCTTAAACTCAATGAATCCATCCTGCGCTACCTTATTGTTCGTACCGATAAGTGAGGCTCTGGCGGCTTTTTGTGTGTGGAAGATACAGCGGTCAAAACTCTGAAAAAGGAGTGGGGGATATGGCTAGGGGGCTTAATAAAGTTATACTGATAGGTAGTCTTGGTCGGGATCCGGAGCTGCGTTACACCCCTAACGGCAAGCCGGTGACTTCCTTTAGCCTTGCCACCACCCGCAGTTGGGTTACCTCTAATGGCGAGAGGAAGGATGCCACCGAGTGGTTCAATGTAGTAGCCTGGGGGGGGTTGGCTGAAATCTGCAGCAAGCGCTTGCGGAAAGGTTCCAGGGTATACATAGAAGGCCACCTTCAGACCCGGGCTTGGGATGATGCTGAGGGACACCGCCATTACCGGACAGAAGTGGTGGCTAACGAGATGATAATCCTAGATGACCGTAAAGGCCCTCCCCTCAGGGAGGCCCGGGAAGGAGAGATGACCGAAGAGGCAGAGGAAGACGAAATCCCTTTCTAAAACCAGAGATAGGAGGAGGTTAGAGTGGCAAACACGACAAAACAACAGACAACACGGACAATCCGCAGGTACACTCCGAAGAAAAAGGTTTGCGCTTTTTGCGCTGAGAACATTGATGATATAGACTACAAGCAGGTGGAACTCCTGCGCCGATTCATAAGCGAACGGGGCCGGATTCAGCCCCGTCGCAAGTTAGGGACCTGCGCTAAGCATCAACGCCGCCTGGCAAGGGCCGTGAAGAGGGCACGCTTCCTGGCTCTGCTGCCCTTCACTGCTGAACACGCCCGTACAAGCGGCTTTTCCTAAACGCTCGATGGCAATCATTGCGCCTTAAAAGGTGCGGCATATTTGTAAGGATATGCCGCACCTTTGCCCTTTACTTTAGGAGAGTGAAGGATGGCTAAGAAGCGTAAGGAAGCTAAAAAACCTGTGGAAACCAGAAAGCGTAGAGCTCTGCGTAAGAAGGAACAACGCCAGCAACGGATGGTGCTCATCGGCCTGGGGATAGTGGGGTTAATCGTGGTGGGCCTGCTGGCTATGGGGTTATACCAGGAATACGTAGCCAAGCCCGCTTCCCCGGTAGCCATCGTGGGGGATGTGCCCATACGTACCGATGCCTATCAAAAACGGGTCCGCCTGGAGCGCTTTAACCTGCGGAGGAGCATAGAATACTGGGAAAGGCAAAAGGCTATGCTGGACCCGGAGAAGGAAGAGGATAAATTCTACATCCAGCTTGTGGACCAGCAGCTTCAACAGCTCAAATCCCGGCTGGAAAACGTGGGCGTGACCGTGCTCCAGCAAATGATAGATGAAGAACTCATAAGGCAGAAGGCCGCTGAGGAAGGCATTACCGTAACCCCGCAGGAAGTGCAACTCCAGATAGAGCGGGCTTTCGGATACGAACGCAATCCCCCTACCCCTACGCCGACCCCTATCACGGCTACCTTAACCATAACCGGCACCCCTACTCCAACCCCAACCCGGATGACGGAAAAGGAGTTCAAGCAAGCGTATAAGGAATTCATCACTTCCCTGCAAAAGCAGGTGGGGATTTCGGAGCAGGAATACAGGGACATAGTGGCGGTTATCCTCCTGAGGGAGAAGTTGCGTCAGGTACTGGCCGATAAAGTCCCCACCACCGCCGAGCAAGTGCACGTCCGCCACATCCTGCTGGATTCGGAGGAAGAAGCTAAGGAGGTACTTGAGAAGCTCAAGGCCGGGGCTGATTTCGCCGAGTTGGCCAAGGAATACTCAAAGGATGAAGCCACCAAAGACAACGGGGGAGATTTAGGGTGGTTCCCCAGGGGAAAATGGGAGAAGACTTTCGAGGACGTGGCCTTTTCCCTGGAGGTGGGACGCATAAGCGGGATTATAAAAACTTCGATGGGCTATCACATCATAAAGGTTGAAGGACACGAGATGAACAGAGAGCTTGACCCCGCTTACCTGGCCGAAAGGAGGGCTTCGGCTCTGGAGGATTGGCTCGCTAAAGCGAGGAACTCCGATAAGGTAAAGCGGTTCTGGACCCCTGATAAGGTTCCTCCGGAGGAGACCCCGCAGGTGAAATGAAGTGCCCCTTTTGGGGAATTAACCCGTATGCCTGTAAGCTTCTATCACGTTGGGCAAGCGTGATATTTTATCGAGGATGCGGGTAAGCTGAGAGGCCGTGCTTATCTCCAGCGTGGTTTTGATGATGGCCACGTGGTCCTTCTTACGGGTGGTTATCTCACCGCTGGCGATGTTGACGCCCTCATTAGCCACCACAGTGGCTATATCCCGGAAAAGCCCCTCCCGGTCGAAGGCTTTAACGGTGATGGTGACGGGGTATCTGGCACGGCTTTCCTGCCCCCAGGATACCTGGATAAGGCGTTCCCTGTCCTTCAGGTGCAGTATGTTAGGGCAATCCGCCCTGTGGATGCTAATCCCCCTGCCTTTGGTAACGTAACCCACAATCGCATCCCCGGGCACCGGGTTGCAACACTTGGCCAAATGCGTTAATAGATTCCCTACCCCCAGCACCGTGACACCCGGGGATTCCCTGACCGTGGGCCTCGGCTTGGGTAGCTCCTCTTCCTGGCTTTCCATCTGGAGCAATTTGGTCGCCACCTGTTGCGGGTGGATGTCGCCGTACCCGATGGCGGCCAGGAAATCATCAGCGCTCTTGTAGCCGAACATCTGGGCCACTTCTTCGTAGTCCACATCAATACGGAGCCTCTTCAATTCCTTATCCAGGAGCTCCCGCCCTTGGGCTATGTTCTCCGCCCTCGCCTGCTTCTTGAACCAGAGGCGGATTTTCTGCCGGGCCCGGGAAGTCTTCACGTACCCCAAATCAGGGTTAAGCCAATCACGGCTTGGCCCACCCCTCTTGGCAGTGATTATCTCCACCTGGTCCCCGCTCTTAAGCTGGTAATCCAGAGGCACAATCTTGCCGTTAACCCTTGCCCCACGGCAGCGATGGCCTATCTCGGTGTGGATGTGATAGGCAAAGTCTATGGGGGTGGAACCGGCTGGCAGGTCTATGACATCGCCTTTCGGGGTGAAGACGTAGACCCTGTCCTGGAAGAAATCGCTCTTGAGGGAGTCTATGAACTCCCGGGCATCGGTGACCTCCTGGCGCCATTCCAGGATTTGGCGGAGCCAGGCGATTTTGTTCTCAAACTCCACATCCCGTTTGGCCTGCTCCTTATATCGCCAGTGGGCGGCAATCCCGTACTCCGCCACCCTGTGCATCTCATAGGTGCGGATTTGCACTTCCAGGGGTTTACCGCCAGGCCCCACCACTGCTGTGTGGAGGGAGCGGTACATATTGTCCTTAGGAGTAGCTATGTAATCGTCAAACTCGCCCGGGATGGGAGGCCACAGGGAATGCACGACACCCAGAGCGGCATAGCAATCCTTGATGTCGTTGACTATGATGCGAACCCCGTGGAGGTCGTAAATTTGATTGAAGTCCAGGTTCTTGCGTTTCATCTTCTGGTATATGCTGTAGATGTGCTTGGGGCGTCCGGTGATTTCCGCTTCTATACCTGCTTCTTTCAGGCGCTTCTGGAGGGTTTCGATAACCTTGGCGATATAGCGCTCCCGGTCCTTCCGGCGCTGATCCAGCTTCATCGCAATCTCTTTATATTTATCAGGCTCAAGGTAACGGAAGGCGAGGTCCTCCAGTTCCCATTTTATCTTCCAGATGCCAAGGCGGTTCGCCAGGGGGGCGAATATCTCCAATGTTTCCTGTGCGATCCGGCGTCGCTTATGCTCCGGCAGGGAGCCCAGGGTACGCATATTGTGCAGGCGGTCGGCCAGCTTTATGAGCACCACCCGCACATCATCCACCATTGCCAGGAACATCTTGCGGATGCTTTCGGCCTGTTCGTAAGCCCTGCTCAATTCCCTGGCCTGGAGCCGGTCCTTCTCCATCTTCTCCAGCTTTGTGACCCCATCCACCAGCCTGGCAACCTCCTCGCCGAATTCAGCCCGGATGTCATCCACATCCAGGATGGTGTCCTCCACCACATCATGGAGGAGCCCAGCGGCAATGGTGGCGGGATCCAGGCGCAAATCGCTCAATATGTGTGCTACGGCCAGGCTGTGCTGGATATAGGGCTCACCTGAAGCCCTGACCTGTCCCTCGTGGGCAACCTTGGCCAGTTCGTAGGCCCTTGATACCAGTTGCCTCCCCTCGGGCTCCCTGATGGAATCCAGCAAGTCTTTAATCTCGTTCATAGCCCTCCCCTGGCTAAGGGTTACATCCTCTTTGAAGGGATTCTCCTTTTCTCATTATACTCAGTTTATGCGCTGATGGCAAAAGATGCCGGGATGGAGGGTGTTGAAAAAGTGCCACGCTGTTCTTGCTCAAAGGGTTCCCTCCGGCGAGGGCAGGTTAAAAAGCATTTTTTGAAGTGTTTTCTCGTGCGGGGGCGAAGCCCCCGCACGAGAAAACACCCATTTTTTTCTATCCCTAGCCTGCGGAGTAATTTCCAACCTCGGGGTTTTTCAACACCCTCGCCGGGATGAGGGTGTTGGAAAACTCTGGGGTTAAACTCGCCCCCGGGGGCCGGGCAAGGAAATACCTTTCTCCATCTCTAAGTTTTTTCTAACCTTATCCCAATTGAAAACAAATTTTTGCGGTGTTATAGTGGAAAGTGAGAAGGCCAAAGTCAGGGTGGTTTTCAAAGGCTTGGCTTGAAAACCTGGCCGCCGAGGGTGGGACGAGCGCCCCGTATGGCCCTCCTCCGGGGAGGCATACGGGTTGGGAAAACCCTGGTGAAAGCCCTGAAAGGGGAGGAGCCGCAGGCTTCTAACCCAAAATACCCGAAGGAGGGATTGAGATGAAAAAGGTAATATTACTGATGGTGCTGATGTTGCTGGCTAGCGCTGTAGTCATTGCCGGCGAGTACGAAGCCAGGGTGTGGAACACCCTCCACTGGAGGCTGGGTGACACCTGGGACGCCGAACTCAGCTTCGAGAAGAAGGACCAGCCGGTAGCCGATGATTTCATCCGCTACATTAGGTATTTGGGCGGCTACAAGGTCCACTTCGACTTCAAGGGGGTGCAGCCTTGGTCCGAATACAAGTACCTGGATGTCCTCAGGGTTGACAACAAGAAGCCTTACGATGTCAACCTCACCATTGAAGATATAGATATGATGGGTTGCTTCTGTGGGCAGCATCTCACCATCATCTGTGATGGCGCTGTCCTCTACCCGGATGGTGAGAGCGTAACCATCCCTGCCAATGGTGATGTCCAGTGTGACTTCATCCTTTACTCCGGACCTTGCGCTTGCCCAGGTGGCCACCACGGCGGTATCATCACCTGGAAGGCCACAGCACCGTAACAAAAGAGAAAAGCTGTGCTTGCTCAGCCAAAGGCTGGGGAAGAAGAAAGGGAATATTTGCGGCAGTTTTGCCGCCGCAAATATTCCTGCTCTTTCTGCGAAACTAAAGGTATAGAGGGTGGTAGACCAAAAGCCTACCACCCTCCCGCCTGTAAATGAGGAGACAAGATTTGCAAGGAAGAAAGGCAAGGTTAATAGGCAACTTGGCATTTGCCCTTGTACTGCTCACCGTGTTCTTCTCCCTCTATTCCCATTACATCCTTAAGAAAGCTTGGGGGTGGAACATTGTCCAGGGTGAATCTATGGTTCCCACCCTCAAGCGGGGAGATTTAGTGTTCATCATCCCCTTCCTACCTGGCAGGCCTCCTGATCCCCACATAGGCGAGATCATCGTCTTCACCAGGGAGGGGCCAAAAGGCGTGGAAGAGAAGGTGATTCACAGGGTCGTAGATAAGAAAGGGCACGTTTACCTTACAAAAGGCGATGGTAATTCCTTCACGGACCACACTCCTGTTACTTCAGACAAGATAGAGGGGTACATAATCCAAATCGGTGAAGGGGCGCTTAAAATACCGGGGGTGGGAGCCCTGGTCCTCTATATCTCCAGCTCAAAGGCTCGTGCTCCCCTGGCCCTGGCAATCCTCTTCATCATCCTGCTCTGGTGGGCTTTCTCAAGTAAAAGTCGTGGTCGCTTCAAGAGGAGAAATGCCCTTGGCAGATTTTACGAACGACATCCCACGTTCGTGAATTGCGTGGGGGTGATGCTCCTGTGCACCTTGATAATGGTCTCCGGGGCCATAAGGGGCTCATCGGTGAAAGAGGTCACCTATGGCATTTCCCTCACGGGGAGAGAGCAAATCCTGGCGGGCCACGGCGAGATCAACTTCGATTACGTGCGCATAGGGTCTGAGAAAGAGAGCACTCTGACGGTGAGCACTGATTCCATATTCCCTATGGTAGTCCTTTTCATCTTTGATTCGGAGCATCTTAGCTTGTCCCAAAACCCCGTGGTGGTGCAGCCGAAGACGGAAATGGAGATTACGGCTACAATAAACGCCCGAAAGGCTACCCCCGGGCTTTATTCGGAGAAAATCTCAATGTGGGTTTTGCCTGGCTTCTTGCCCCCCGATATGATTTACAGCCTGGCCAAAATCCACCCTTTGCTGGCAGCATTAACCGTTTCCCTCATCCTCTCTTCTGGTGCCATCCTTCCCCTGGCTTTCCTCGATTCCCAGTTTAATCGAAGGAGCAAGCGCAAGGGTAGCCCTGCACGTAACCGTGGCTGGTAGGTTCGCTTCTATGGCCGGATGCATAAAAGCGGGCAAGTTACAGGGGTTCTGGTAAGGAGGAAAATGTGAAGAAGGTTCTATTAGCGTTAACCGCCCTCATCATCCTGGCAATGGGGGGCTTAATAGCCTCCTCTTATGAGGTGAGGGTGCATACTTCAGCAGGAATCACTATGGCCGAAAACCCCGAAAGGGCTCTCTTCGGGTATTTGGTCAAGCCTGTCGAGATAATGGGAGGCACGGTTGTCCGAGAGGAAGCCTTCTCACTATTCAATCACTTCCCCTCTTTTGCCCGGATAGATGTGGCAGTAGATAAGGCTCCCTACAACCTCATCCTGGAGCTGCACAACCCCTCAGTTATCGGACCAGGCGGCAAAGCCGACGTTGAGATTACCTGCAACGCCCGGGGCTTCAAGGACGGTGATTACCCCGTCAGATACAAGGTGAATGCCAACCTGAGCAATGCCCAGGTGGAGCTCCTCATCAAAGGGACGGTTTCCATACTTCCCACCCCGACGCCTACCCTGGTGATAACCCCTTGAGGATGAATCGAGCTCAGGAAGCCAGCTTTCACTTCGTGTGAGGCTTTGCAGAACATAGAATAGAGGAGAGAGGAAAATATGAGCAAAAAGCTGTTCTGGAAATCCTTTGCAGTTTCCCCAATCATAAAGTTTATATCCTTTGTCCTGGCTTTTCTCTTCCTGTTTACCTCCGGTTTCGGCCTGTATAAGGCTTTCACTATGCCCCCTGAGGTGGAGAAATATGTGCCTAAGCTGAATTACACTCATCGGGGCCGATTTGATTACACAGTCTATATGAAACCCAACATCCTCTACGAGAGCACGGAACTTGGCCCTGGCAAAGTGTACTTCCTGGAGCTCACGGAAAATATGGCCTTCACTTTCGCCTACGATTTCGTATCAGACCAGCCCCCAAGCTCCCTTACCGAGGAATATCAAATCACGGCCACCCTCACATCCCCTGGGATATGGCAGAAGCAATTCGTACTGGTGCCTGAAACGATAGCCGAGGGAGGGGCCTTTGAAGTCCCCTTCTCAGTACCCATATCCCAGTTCAGGGAGTTGCTCCAGACCGTCGAGGAGGAGACCAAAGTGCCCGCAGGCTTGTACAAATTGACTTTAAGCGCCAACGTGCATTCCGTTGCCGAGACGGAATATGGGGTAATTGATGAGACATTCCGGGTCCCCTTGGAAATGGACCTGGAAGGAGGGCTTATCAAAGTCGGGGACAACCTGGAGAAAGTCCGGGCGGGTGACCTGGGGGAGATGGAGGTAGCCCCGGTGGTCAACTTGGGACTTTATAAACTCGCAGGGGGGACGGCCTTCGCCCTTTCCAGCATCTTCCTGATTTACCTCCTCTGGATGTACCTTGCCTCCAGAACCTGGAGGCCAACCATCGAAGAACAGGTTCAAATGCTCCAGAGAAAATACGCTGACCTGATAGTAGAGGTCAAGACCCTGCCACCTCCTACCGGAAGGCAGACCGTGGTACACCTGGATTCGCTGGATAACCTGGTGAAGGTTGCAGAGGAAATTTACAAGCCGGTGCTCCATAAATCTGAGGATGGAGAACACCTCTTCTGCGTCATTGATTCCCTTGGGACAGTTAGATATGAGTACCTGGCCCGTGATTGAAGACGCCTTACTTATCCCCTTAACCATGGTTAAGTGGAGTGCTACCGGGCGGGGTGGCTCCACACTTAATCGTGGTCACATAAAAAGTGGGATTTTCTCCTTTTTCGCCCACCGTAAGGCAACATCGCCAACTGCGGTTAAATGGAGTGCTACCGGGTGGAATGTGGAATATCGTAAGGAGGAAATGATATAATGCAGACCAATATGCCAAAAGCTTCAAGACAAACCGGGCCTGGGTGGCTTAAGTGGGTTATCACCTTCCTGCCCATCACCTTGATCGCAGCCCTCATAGCCTTTGTGTATTACTCGGCTTCACTTCCCCAAGCCCCAGCGCCTCCCACCCTCTCCCCTTCACCTCAGGCCACCCGGGCCTCCCTCGAGCAATTTGCTGGCAAGATTGCTTTCAAGTCGGACCGGGATGGGAAGGAAGCCATCTACGTTATGAACCCCGATGGCAGCGGACAGACCAAGCTGGAAGACGAGGCTCTGTATCATAAGGCCTTGGCGAGGGAAGCGCTCTCCCCCGACCGGACCAGGGCTGCGTTTGTCCGCTATTACCGGGATAACCAGGAGATTTTCGTGCGCCACCTCCAGAGTATGTGGACCTGGAGGCTGACCCAAAATCCGGGGCCCGATTATGAACCCGCCTGGTCCCCGGATGGGCTGTACCTGGCTTATGTGTCCCAGGTGAAGTTTAACGATGAGATAAAGGTTTCCCGATTTGACGGAGGTGAGGAAAGGCTCCTAACTTCCGACCTTCAGTTTACCGATAGGCATCCAAGCTGGTCACCCGATGGCAAACGGATTGTATTCTGGTCAGACCGGGAGGGGGGTCGCAGGCAGATATGGGTTATGGACTCAGAAGGCTCCAACCTTCGGAACATAAGCAACAGCCCTTACAACGATTGGGACCCGGTCTGGATAAAGCCCTTGCCCCTCCCCACACCCACACCTACCCCTGGCGGACCTGCTGATTTAGAGGTGGTGATAGCGCTAAAAGAGTGCACCTCGGAAGGGGAGGCCATCCTGGATTTCGGGGCTTGGGACAACACGGGGGGCACTGTCCCCGTTAGCAGGGCAATCCTCGAAGTAGATGGGATATCAGTATATGACTCAGGCCCCCTGCAAGCCGACCGCCTTCAGCAAACCGTTAATCTCAACCCAGGGATTCGGGGGCAAGCCTTCAAGGCGAGAGTTTCCTTGAAAGTGTGGAATGAGGGGAAATTTATTGCCACCCCCAAGATTGCTTCAGTAGATGTAGAATGTGGCCCCTCTGCCCTCTATCCCACCCCCCTGGTG
>Ga0164310_10001414_pt1 | contig 13505 bp, 9 predicted proteins | sample GuaBasSedimGuay1_FD_121795 | JGI IMG/M metagenome (GOLD analysis project Ga0164310, IMG submission 121795) | Subseafloor sediment microbial communities from Guaymas Basin, Gulf of California, Mexico - Guay1, Core 4569-9, 0-3 cm | ecosystem: Environmental > Aquatic > Marine > Hydrothermal vents >... | reverse complement strand
TGCAGGTTGACACTTTCTATGGCGTTCCGGAAGGCGCCACCAAACTCGGTGTTCTGACACAGTACACCTGGGCAAAGCAGCAAAACGGATACGGTCAGGGCAGTCACATTCTGTCCATGGGCCGTGCAAAACCAAAAGACCATGGGGCACCACGCGATAAGTTTTTCGTGGGAATGCCAAAAGGCAAAGTCATCGTTCTCGAAGATGTCACGACCACCGGTGGTTCATCCATAAAGACGCTCGAAAGCCTGCGCGACGCGGGCATAGACGTTGTCGCCCTACTGAGCCTGACCAACCGTATGGAGCAACGCGATGATGGCCTGAGCGTACAGGAAGCAGTCGAGAAGATGGGTGTCGCGTTTCACCACATGAGTTCGGCGCTTGATCTTCTGCCGAAAGTCTACACCAAACTTCAACCCGGCGCAGATGTCGCCCGCGCCATCGAAAGCGAGTTCGCCGAGTACGGCGTTGAACCGCTAAGCCTTGCCTGAATCTGGTCTCGGAGCTTGTTGAAAAACCGTCCGTATGCGGAGGCGTCAGGTGTCTCTGCCTGACGCCTCTACGGATTCTCCCGACTGCCAGGCAGAGACACCTGGCAGCACTGTGGATCGGGTATGAATATCCGGGGAATGTTATCTTTTTAACAGCCTGCTTAGTCAAACAACTCCACCCGTAGCGGTGAGTTTTTCGCCGGCCACTGACCCTTGGCAACGTTTCTGGATCCTTCAAAGACCAGATATGAGTACTTGCCGTAGTGCGGCACAAGCTGGCCAAGTCTGGACAATGATTCGAAATCAGAAGTCAGAATAACTAAGCACTTCTCGAAACCCCTGAACTTCTCTGCAGTCAGAATGCACGTATGACCGGCCAGTGAAAACTCAGTGTCATCGACCAGCACTGTTTCCTTTCCAACAGAAATCAGGCCAACCAGGTAGTCCGGTAAGTCTGCCGGGTTGAGAATGATCGGAGTGAAATCCCTGCTATCGTATTCAAGGATATCAGGTCCCTCAACTATCACTGAGTCCTGAGTGAAGTTCTCTCCGAACTGCAGAAACATGTCCGTAACGCTATCTTCCTCTGAGGTCGAAACAAACCTCAGGTTGTCACTCCCAAGCACTCCTGAGATGATCGGCTCTATCTCTTCCGGGTATAGACGCCTGAAAAGATGATAGTCCGGGTCAACCTCCAGTGTGGTAATGCCAGCAGGAACACTCAGCGAGAAATTCTCTTCTGTTGATATCAGCAGGACGGATGTATCCAGTACAATGTCAGGGCCGGTGAATCGCACAGGCACTTTGAGACGATAGTCCAACCCACTTGTCTCAGAGAGAGCAAATTTGACTGTGAGGGCGTCATCGCTCTCTACATTAGTGCTCTCGACCTCAACTGCAAGCGATGGCGCCCCGGGTCGGTCTATCCATTGAGGAATAACGCTGGACATGTCAACACCGGACACTTCCCCGAACGTCTTGATCCACTCTTCCCAGGAAATCCGATGTTCGCGGTATTCCTGGTACACACGTTTCCACGAATCGAAAAACGGCGTCGTGCCGATCTCTTCCTCTATCATGTGGAACACCATCATAGCCTTGCCATAACCGATAGTGCGAGTGCCGGGGCTGCTCCGCGACGTGAACTCCCTGATCGGAAAATCGTTGCCTTCGTCGACGTAACTCACGTACTCTTTGAGGATATTCTTGCGATAATCACGCGCAGCGGCAGGAGACTGCAGAAGCTTGTAGCGATAGTCAGCCCCATACACTGTCGAGCCTTCGCACCAGTTACCGCGATCATAATCGACGTAGACGCTATTCCCCCACCAGTTATGTAGCACTTCGTGACCCAGCGAAGTGTGCCTGATGAACGGCAGGCGCAAAACCTGTTGCCCCAGGAGCGTCCAGGCAGGCATCCCGTAACCGGTCGGGAAGAAATTCTCGACCACCGAGAATTGATTGTAAGGATAGGGGCCGATGAGTTCAGAATACATCTTGATATAGCCGACGGTTGATGTCAGGTAGTCGTCAAACAGGCTTGTATCAGCCTCAAAGAAATAGCAGCGCACATCGACTCCGTCGGCGTTCATAGTCTTCACAACATAGGGACCTGCCATAAACATAAGACCATCAGACTCGAACGGGTTCTCCCACGTCTGAAACTTCCTACCCCACCGCGATTCGTCCGACATGGCGTTGCCGTCACTGACACACTCCCACTCAGCAGGAATATCTGCTGTCACGAGGAAACGTGACGTAGCCTCTTTGCCCTGCGGATAGAAGTAGCATGCAGGGCTAAGATAGGCGCCCTGATCAAGTATCGTGCCGGTTACTTCTCCACCCACGTGTTCGCGCGAGAAGCGCATATTGCCAACGTCCTGGTGAAACTCACTGCGATATGACATGGCAAAACGGTGTTCTCCCTCGCTGGCGAATTCAAAGAATACCATCAACGGGTTGCCTTCAGCGAAGAACTCGGAATCCAATCCCCGTAATTCGTCAGGCAATTGTGCCGTGTCCTCCGCGTGCACGGCCAGGAAATCTGTATACTGCTCATCGATTGTCAGAGAACTCACTTCCGCCTTGCCGCTGATGTAGAACAGGTTCCAACCTTCCTCAAGCAGAAGCGAACCGCAATCTATTATGAAAGCCGAGTGTGACTCGACGTCCAGCCTCAGATTGATATCGTGGCTGTCAAACTCGACCTCATGGACAGCTACAGCCTGTGTAGCTGCCATAATCGTGAGAACGAGGGCCAGAAGAGCCGTTCGTCCAATTACATGTTTACGCATGTGCGTTCCCTCGCATGTCAATTATCATGTTATCTATTCTTCCAAAGTAGCGATTTTCTGTCTTACGTACATTATGAGTGGAGAGTCCTTATTGGACTCATGGCGCAGGAACGCCTCGTAAGATTCCACGGCCTCTTCGTAACGCCCGGCCTTCTCGCACGCCAACCCCCTGGTCAGCCAGGCCTGAATAAACATCGAGTCTATCTCAACGGCTTTGGTCAAATCAGCAATGGCAAGATCGTACTGCTCCATTTTGGAGTAGGCATTGCCGCGACTGCTGTAAGCGTCAGCGTTCAGACTATCGAGCTCCAACGCCCTGTCATAGTCGGCTATTGCCTTCTCGTACTCCTCCCGACTCGCGTAGATGTAACCGCGATTAACATAGGTCTGCGCACAATCCTGAACAATCCCCAACGCCTGATTGTAATCAACAAGAGCCTTATCGTATTCGATCTTGTTAGCATAGGCAAAGCCACGGTTGACATAGGCCAGCGCACATGCCGGGTCTATCTGGATAGCTTCGTCATAGTTTGCTATTGCTCCATCATAGTCACCGCCGATGGAGAGTTTGTTACCACGGAGCACATAGCTCTCTACTTCCGTAGGAACGGCCCCCATGAAATCCATGCTCAGGATCGAATGGCCGAAAGCCGATCCTGCAACTACAATCAGAGACAGGCATAGTATCAGACAATCAGCAACACGTGTGCTTCCGTGCCTGGTTGCCGGTTTCTTTCGAATCCGATGACAGCCTACTTGTCTGATCTTCTTTGTCTCTCTCTGTTCTATTCGAAAGCAGGCTTCAATCTTCCTACGTTCTGCTGCATCACCTGAATATAGTCACCTTCCTCCGGAATATTGCCACATGGTAAGAAAACGACACCGTCCAGACCGTGTTCCTTGAGTTTAACCGCAATCGCAGAATCAGGTGTGCCTTCCCAGATCATCCACTTGGCCGGATGGTGCTCTATTGAATGGTCAAAGTCCTGCCATTCTTCATCGCTGGGCATTTTTTCTGGCTCCCAGAGCCTTGCCTGCAAATTCAGGCCGTACTTATGTGCGAAATACCCATATACCGGATGAGATGCCACGAGCGGTGTCTCCTCCCTGCCAGTGACCAGAGCCTGGAAAGCCGAGTCCAGAGCCAGTAGATCGATTTCAAGCTGTGTCATGTTAGTGTTGAATAGGGCTTCATGTTCCGGTAGGAGATCAACCAGGGCATCCTTGACGGTTTGAGCTTGCAAAATGGCAAGCTGCGGATCCAACCACGTATTGAAATCGGTTCCCGCATGCGAGTGTTCCCCTCCCGGCCCGTGACTATGAGTAACGGCTTTCGCAATTTGAAGATACCGGTCAGAAAACGCTGCCGATGTGTTCACTATCCTGGATTCTGTAAGCGATACTTTCTCCGTCCATTTGGCATAGGTGGCCCCGTTGAGGAGAACAAGATCAGCTTCCTGGTACTGCGCAATCGTCTCTGGGGCAGGCATCCAGAACGCGGGATCCTCATCCGATGGAGCCGGGAAATGCACTGCGACCTCATCACCGCCGATGCGCTCCGCGAAGTACTGAAGCGGGTAGTTGACAACATAAACTGTCTTCTTGCCTTCGTCCGACGCCTGTGAGTCAGGCTGAGATTTCTCCTGCTTCCCGCATGAGAGCCACAGCACACAACCCAACAGCACTGCGGCAACGATGGTTAATCTCTGTTTTCTCATAACAATACTCCTTTTGTTTATGACAGAAGTCCACGTACAAAGTAGGGTGCATAATACAGTGTTGCAAGTGCAGATAATCCAGCGAGCATGCAACTCACGAGTAGAACAATAATTAACTCCGCAGCCTGCAATCGAAAGATAGTCATGCGACTACAGCCCAGGTGAAACATAGTGACTGCCTCACGACGTCGCAACCGGAGGGATAATAGAATCACCAGAACCATGAATAGTGCAGTCGAAACCGCCACCAGGACAACATTGGCGTCAAAGATGCGCTTCACCTTGAAAACCATGCCCATCATCTCTTCAACGACTTTCACCGGCCTGAGAAGCTGGGCGTTAGCCTTGTCGGTATCATACCGTCCTTCCAGCAAAACTCCGGATTTTTCGTCATGCGGCACCGCAATAACCGCCGTGATGGGCAGATCATCCGGCTCTGCGTGGAAGTGGAACGATGCAAGATTGTCCTTAGTGATCTCTGTGTATTGCGGCAACGCAGCGTTAGCCACAACCTGATCATCAGAGCGCTTGAGCACCACGCTTTCATCCGTGCTGTCAGTAAGGTTCTGATGTCCGTGACCAATCCCTTCGATGATCCACGCTGTTTTGATATCCACGAACACGGCGTAATCGTCTGCCGAATGACTCCTGGCCAAAACACCAGTCACGCACATTTTCAGCGGGTAGTTACCGCCGATATCAAACACGTTCTCGGGATCGGACATCAGATAATCGCCGGGACCGATACCCAGTTTCTGCGCTACATCGGCACCAAGAATACAGTCACCCAGAATGGCAAGCGGTCGTCCCTGTCCGACTTGGAGATTTCGAAAATCGAAATACTCCAGTGTTGTACCCACGACAGGAAACCCACGCGCTCGAAAGCGCACATGCAATGGTATCGGCAACGCAAATCCGCTGTTGCGGATCTTTGAGACCTCATTCATCTTGATGCTCTCTGGCGGCTGCGCGTCGAAATACAGTGACTGCAGTACAAGGTCAAACCGACTGCCTTTGGCTCCGATCACTAATGGTGTTGTCTCAGCGCGAGTCATCAGTTGAACCTGGAAATCATCAACCAACAGATGAACAGCAACCGGCAGGTAGACTGTCAATGTTATGCAAGTTACCAGAATGGCTGTCTTGATCTTGTGGAACGTCATGTAGCGCCAGGTCAGCAGAAGTGTACGATACATCACTCAGTCCCCCACCTGGAACTGTTGGCAGTCTACAACCTGATCAAACCCACCAAGCAAATTGTAGTCGTGCGTAACTACCAAAAGCGCTGCATTGGCATTCGTCGCACAGTCAAACAGGATTCGAAGAATGCGTTCCTTGTTTTTGGGGTCGAGGTTGCCGGTTGGTTCATCCGCAAGCAGTATGCGAGGCGATAGCAAAAGCGCCCTGCAGATTGCCACTCGCTGTCTTTCGCCGTGCGACAAACGGTCTATCCGCCGCGTGAGCTTGTTACCGAGCCCCATGGATTCGGCCAGGCTCCGAGCAGCCTCTCGAACAGTGCTGTCAAACTTCAACGAGTTGTTAATCAGGTATGGCAGCAGGATATTCTCGTTGACATCAAGGTAGTCAATCAACTCGAAATCCTGGAATACAAACCCGATTGTGCTTATCCTGAAATCACGCCTGGCGGCATCGGCTGAACTTGCCAGGTCCACTCCGCACACTTCCACTTCCCCCTGTTCCGGGACACGAATCCCAGCGATGATGTGCAGAAGTGTAGTTTTTCCCGAACCGCTGGGACCGACAAGCGCCGCTTTCGAACCGGCTTCGATTGTGAGCGAAGGGACCCGCATCCCGAATCCGGAATTCGAATACTTGAACTCAACGTGGTTTAGCGTAATCATCCGACCCTGTCACTGCCTTACGATTGATTCAAACTTGATGCGCTCCTGGCTGAGCACTTCGAGTTCGGCGATTTTCCACGCATCCTGACGATTCTCTACCGCAAAGAAAGCCTCATACTGATTGGTGCGCGAGTGAATATGCCCCCAGTGTTCAACCGTTCCCCTGACAGTCCAGTGACACCGGTATCCAAACCCATTTTCTGACCAGTCACTGTCTTCCGGAAGCGACTGACGTTGACCTTCCAGAATCTCGACATCCTGTATTCGAGATATCGCTCCGCCCTGCTCCTGCATCTGGAGAGATTCGTGAATCAACAAGTAGAGTTCGCCGAGCAGCTCACCATCAACGCTCTTGGCGAGAGCGTCATAGACGTCGCTTTCCGTACGGTAGTCAAATGCCCGATAAACGTTCCTGAGCAAAGCTGTTAGAATGCCCTCTGCTTCGCTGTCAGACACGCCGGAGTCGTGCCAGAATGCCCACAACAACGGTATTTCTTCAGCATGAATCTCGTTTATCGGCAGCATTGGCGGACGACCGGGGTTAGTCCAAACGTATACAGGTGATTCCGGCGTGAAAATCATACTGAGGTTGTCATCATAGGCATACACCGCGCAACGCACTTGCTGAATCCGGTCGTTAAACAGATCCCAGGTCACACGGACCCGACTCGGCGTACCCTTGGTACTGTAAGACAGGATAACACCCGCCCAGGCACCTTCGGTCGACACATCTTCACTAAACGGCAACTGGGCCAGGTTATCAGCATCGGAACCGTAGAAATCCAGCCGCCCGAGTATGGCTTCGACCTCGATACCGTCAATCTCGGCTGGTGCGCGACCCGCAAAGAATTCCTCTACTCTCTCGGCCAGTGCGTCCTGCTCATCAACCGTAATGATGGCCGGGGTCTTAGTATCGAGAGGCACCCAAAAGTCAAGCACTTCCAGTGGCAGGAGGACCTCGTGACGGACTTCATAATCGCCTACGTAGATGAAAGAACCCGTCAGACCTTCCGCGTTGATACCCGGCAGAAGGTCGGCCTGGCGTTGCGCTCTGTCTTTCCAGGACTCAGAGACATACTGATCAACCATGGATTCAAACAGAGAATCATCGAGTGACTCCTGGGCCAGAACACTGACCGCAGCAAAACTCAGACTCACGAGCATGAGCATTAGCACACTGAACGAAATTGATGTTTGCCTGTTTGAACACATATCTCTTTGCTTCACTGACGCAGGAGAACCGCAGCGCGGCTGGTTAGCCATTCAACTCGCGGTATCCTCTTTGAATGCTCTTGCTACCGTGTACTCGCGTCCCTGTTTCAATTTCCTGTAATTGCCGAAAACCTCTTTGAAGTTCCTCTTGATAAACTGCCTGATACCGGAAACGGTCACGACAACGAGCTGCCCGCCAGGATTGAGATGGTCCCTGGCATCGCACAGCATGATATACAGGAGTTCATTCCCGACCTTGGCAGGCAGGTTGGCAGCGATGTTGTCAAACATCGTGTTGCCGACTGCACTGAAGGCATTGCTCAGGTACGCCCTGCAATTACCGAGTCCATTCAGTTCTGCGTTTCTTATGGCATAGTCTACCGCAACAAAATCCTTGTCGACCAAGTGCACGTTTCCCGCCGGACATTCCTTGGCGATGGCTAACCCCATAGCACCGTACCCGCAGCCAAGATCAAGAGTTTGCTGCCCATCCTCCACGTCAATGTGCTCGATCAGCAGATACGAGCCATCATCAATGCACCGCGGGCTGAACAACCCCCATGTACTACGGAATTGCAGCCGGTGCTTCCGCAGAGTAACCTCGAAGGAAATATCCTCTTTGAGTTGTGCTGAAGTCTTCATTCTCAATACCTAACAGACTGTTGAAAAACCGTTCGCATGCGGTGGTGTCAGGTGTCTCGGCCTGACACCCCTGCGGATTGACGGTGGGCGGTGTACGTCCTCGTGCGCCGCCTTGCGACAGGATATCGGCAGACGAGGACGTCTGCCGCGCACGGCCCACGGTTTTTCAGCAAGCCCGAAGGCGGGGATCCAGTAACTCGTTGATTCAGATAGATTCCCGCACGCCACGGGCGCGTCCGTACCTACGCGGGAATGACAGGTTACACAAGGTAGTCGCGATTTCATCATTCGTTCTGTGTTCCTCAACAGCCTGCTAACGACGAAGGGAAAACTAAACAACGCCGTTGTAATCCACAACCGTTTTTACACCTGCGAAAAAGATGGGATTGAACATTTTGGGGAAGTTATTCGTCTTTCAGTTGTAGTCCCCTCAATGAAGTGAATCGCAACTCTTAGCGAAGGAGGTGGATTATGTTTACCAGATCCATCACGGTCCTCACAATCCTCACCACCCTCATCCTCGCCTTCACGGTCGCAACGACGGCCACCAAAACCGGCCAGATAAAGGGCAAAATCGTCTCTGAAGAGACGGGAAAACCAATCATTGGTGCTTCGGTACTCGTGGTTGGCACAACCATGGGAGCCCAGACAGATATGGACGGTCGATTTGCCATACTGCGCATCGAGCCCGGGACGTACACTCTCAGGGTTTCGCATATTGAGTACAGTACTGTTGAAATCACTGATATGAAAGTGGAGACTGATAACTCCATTGAACTGGTGATTAAGATGGTCCGGAGAGTGGCTGAACTCGATGAAACCATCACGGTCAAAGGAGCACGGGACGTTCTGGACATCACTGATGTAACAAGCCAGGTGGTCGTAAGCAAAGAAAAGATCAAGAGCCCACCGGTACAATCGGTCGATGCCCTACTGAAGCAAGTTGCCGGTATTCAGCCTTCGGCTGAAGGTGAAGTGCTTATCCGCGGTGGACGTGCCGGTCAAGTGGCTTATTGCGTGGATGGTGTCCCGATTGGTGATCCGCTCGGAGGACAGGGTCGGGTTAGAACAAGCCCGCCGGTACAAACGGTCGATGCCCTGCTTGAACAGGTAGCCGGTATTAAGACTACGGCTGAAGGTGAAGTTTTCATCAGCGGCTCACCTGCTTGTACTGTGGCCTATATCGTGGATTGTGTCCCGATTAGTGATCCGCTCGGAGGACGAGCCACGCAGATCCCTCCGCCTGCACACGGTGGAACAGCCGTTGTCAACGGAGAGCCGTATGACGCCATGTTCTTCAAGCATCATGGCGTTAACCCGTTTGTGGACACCGAAGACGACCACTTATCGACGTTTGCAATCGATGTTGATGACGCCTCTTTCATCATGACACGCTCGTATCTTGAGCGAGGACATCTTCCACCGGAAGAAGCCATTCGTGCCGAGGAGTTCATCAATCATTTCGACTACGGCTACACAGCGCCACGGAACAACGCCTTCTCCATAGAAGTGGAAGGCGCACAGTCCAGGTTCGGAGGTGAAAATGTCAAACTGCTCAGAATCGGTATCCGGGGACAGGAGATAGCGCCCGAAAATCGGAAACCAGCCAACCTGGTCTTCGTTGTTGATGTCTCAGGCTCTATGAGCCGTGAAGACCGGCTTGGTCTTGTGAAGAAATCGCTGCTGTTCCTGGTTGATGAACTGACTCCGGACGACAAGGTGGGAATCGTGATATACGGCTCTTGCGGACGCGTCCTGCTTCAGCCCACATCGATCAGGCAACGTAATCGAATCATCAGAGCCATCGGTGAGCTCAGATCGGGCGGCTCTACGAACGCCGAGGAAGGCATCCGCCTGGGTTACCAAATGGCCCTGCGTGCGTATGAGCCCGGCAAGATCAACCGCATAATCCTGTGCTCAGATGGCGTGGCCAACGTCGGTCGCACCAGCCCTGACGACATACTCAAACAAGTCAAGCAGTATGTAGACCGGGGAATCACGCTGTCATCCATCGGCTTTGGCATGGGGAACTACAATGACGTTCTCCTGGAAAAGCTGGGAAACAAAGGCAATGGTCATTACGCCTATGTTGACGATCTTGACGAGGCTCGTCGCGTGTTCGTCGATAACCTGACCGGAAACCTCCAGGTAATCGCTCGTGATGTCAAGATCCAGGTTGATTTCGATCCTCAGAGTGTACGCAGTTACCGTTTGATCGGCTACGAGAACCGTGATGTTGCGGATAACAAGTTCCGCGATGACAAGGAGGACGGCGGCGAGATCGGCAGCGGCCACTCCGTTACAGCGCTCTACGAGTTGAAACTGCACAACGGAGTAAACTTGTGGAACGTTGGTACAGTGTTCGTTCGGTTCAAGGACCCTGTGACAAATCATGTCACAGAAGTCAAGCGACCGATCCTCATGGCAGTTCTCAGGCAACCATTCGAGCGCGCCGGCAGAGGATTGCAACTGGCTACAGCTGCGGCGGAATTCGCAGAGATCCTCAGAGGGTCGTACTGGGCAAAGGAATCTAACCTGGTGGACGTACTTGCCCTGGCAACCCGCGTATATGTAGAATCGGGTGACCCGGATGTGCTGGAACTCGTTACATTAATCTCAATGGCCGAAAGACATCAGGAAGAACTTGCCCAGGAGTAAGGGTGCAAATCGGGCAATTGAAAAGGGACAGGATTGAAAAAATCCTGTCCCTGCCACAATCATACAAAGGCTCCCCTGAAAAGACGATATTACCCTAAGAGAGATCGGATCATCTTCGGTAACCAGGGCTTTCACAGCAGCAACAGTTCATAGCAACATATTCCCGAATATCACCAGCAATTGTGCTATCAGGATTTTCCCCACCATTGCAACCGGATACGTGGTGGCATAGGCTACGTACGTATCGTCGGATTTTGACATTTCATAGGCTCGCGCCAGCGTCGCCGGCTGGGTCTGCATACCACTCGTGGCACCTATCGCTTCGACCACCGTAGCCTTAGCGTAATGGCGCAACAGTAGCAACATCATGACGGTTGTGACAGTTGTTGTCAGAAGTCCAAGCACGAATAGCTGCCAACCGTTTGTTGAAAGAGCATGGAAGAACCGCCCACCGGCCATCACCCCCACAGCCGCAAGGAAAAACAGCAAGCCGATATGTCTTATGGCCTGGTTCGATTCCGACGGAAGGGACCATACCAACGGACCGGTGCGACCAAGTTTACCAAGCATCAACCCAGCGACCAACGGACCTCCCGCAAAACCCAACGAAACATAGGATCCGCCAGGAATGGGTATGGGAATCATCCCCAAGAGCACACCCAGTGAGATACCGAGCGTGAGAGCCGTATAATCAAGTTCCGAGATACTGCGCTCGGAATCGCCAAAGAACTCAGCTACTTCGGCAGCTTTTTCCCTGGGCATGACGACACGTACACGATCGCCAAGCTCAATCTTGCTCGTGTAATAGTCCGGAACCATATCGAGATCAGCTCGCCGCAGACGTGTTATCTGAGCATTGTACTTGCGATCAAGTTCAAGCTGTTGTACAGTTTTTCCCGCTAACTCCCTGCGTGACACAAGAATGCGCCGCATGACTATTGTGCCGGCTGACTCCACCGGAGGAACAGTCGACTTGGCCCCAAAGAAGTCCTCGGCCTTCCGAACATTGACCTCAGCTCCTGCCGCAGTCAGAATATCCCCTTCCTGCAGCACTGAGTATTTCGTGGGAACTGCCACCGATGTACCATGGCAAAGCTGAGAAACAATCATACCGGTCTTGTCTTGAATCCGCAGCTCGCCAATCGGCTTACCGAACAGTTCCGGGTTGCGAACTTCAAAGTTCGCGGAAGTCAGGTTGCATTTCATCTGAGCTCGGACTTCAGCGTCTGCTTTCTCCCTCGCGGCGGCTTTGCGGTACACCATCGTGAAAACCTGGAAAGCCAGCATACCCCCCAGAATGCCGTAGGGATAGGTCATGGAGTAACCGACTGCCGGGTCTCTGAGATCACCGACGCCGCTGTTATGCATGAGTTCAGTCACTGCCGCCAGTGCCGGTGTGTTAGTCAAACCACCACAGAATACTCCGGCGATTTGACCGGCTTGAAGACTGAGCCATTTCCCGACAACAAGTGTCACGACCGCCCCGATAGTTAGGGCACAGACAAGGGAAATGTTGAACCGAAGACCGTGGCTCTTCAGGGAAGAGAAAAAACCGGCTCCGCTTGTCAGCCCAACAGTATAGACAAACAGAATCAGTCCTATCTGCAGTACCTGGTGGGCTATAGTCATCGGCTCGGTTCCCTGCGGAGCCCATCCACCGAAAAGGAGGCCGACGAACAGAACACCGGCCACACCCAGTTTGAACCCACGAATCCGAATCTGCCCCATCAAAAACCCGATCCCGATGACCAGAAAAAGAAGCAGTGGCTCACTATCCGAAATGATGTCTCTTACAGCGTCCATTATTGAAAGCACCCCATACCTACGCCCAAGTAAAGCCCCTTCCCTTGTTCTACATTCTTAGTAAGCTCCTGCCTTTTCGGTGTGAGTCTTCTCGGTTATCGACTGTTCGACCGAATCGCCAATCCAGCGCATCAGTTCAAGGCCAAAATTTCTGTCCATGTCGTCGTGATGGGGCATCACTCTGATCGCGTACCCGAAAAGACCACTCTCATCACAAGGAATATATCCTTCATAGGAATACACCCCTTCATGTGGATCACCGACACACTTCATGCTTTCGATCGTACCGTCATAGATATTCCGATCCGGATCAAGCGGACCGCTGTAGATCTGCACGGCTACATCGTTGGGCTTGAGTGCTCCCAGATGAAGCCTGGCTTCAACTTTCAAAGCAACGCCAACTTCGGCACCGCTGCCCTCTATTCTGGCCTCTTTTACCTGTACCTCATGCCAGTGAGATCGGATGAACTGCCTCCACTGAACCAGTGCTCTTGTGCGAGCAAAGCTGTCTTCCGACAACCGTTTCCAGCCATCATGAGCGTTCATATAGAATTTCTCGGTGTATTCCTGCACCATTCTATTGGTGCTGAAAACCGGTCCGAGTTTTTTCATGGAACTCTTCATCATCGCCAGCCAGCCGCGTGGTGGATTATCACCGTTGCGATCATAGAACAAAGGCACAACATCGTTTTCCAAAACATCATACAGTCCCTTGCTCTCGACCTCATCCTGGTAATCCGGATCGTCATAATCCTCACCGGCGCCGATAGCCCAACCGGTATCGCTCTGACATCCTTCACACCACCAGCCGTCCAGAATACTGAG